>OJET01000025.1_pt1 | contig 78062 bp, 83 predicted proteins | sample 1593941 | NCBI WGS metagenome assembly OJET01 (sample SAMN05416869, study PRJEB24817) | seawater metagenome | isolation source: Sea water | place: Canada:Atlantic | collected 2013-11 | reverse complement strand
ATGTGAGAGTAGGACATTGCTAGACTTCTATTAAGAAAAGCCCGTTACTGATGTGGCGGGCTTTTTGTTTAAACCTTATGACTTAATTAATTTGATAGGAAATCAAAGTTACTTAATTCATAACGTTTTTTGTCTGATGACAATAGCGACATAGTCCCACCTGATCCCATTCCGAACTCAGTAGTGAAATGTGTTAGCGCCGATGGTAGTGTGGGAGTTCCCATGTGAGAGTAGGACATTATCAGACTCCCTTTTTTAAAGGAATAAGTAAGCCCTTGTCTTTTGACAAGGGCTTTTTTCGTTTACAATATTTAAAATTTTCTTTAAAGGTAAGTCTATTAATGGCATGGGAACCGAGTATGAGTTGGCAGCACGCTAAGCAACGTGCACAGGTACTAGCCACTATTAGGGGCTTCTTTAGCAAGCGTGATGTTATAGAAGTTGAGACGCCTCTGTTATCGAATGGCACGATTACTGATGTTCATCTTGATCCTTTTATTACTCAATTCAATTATTCTGCCGATAGTAATATTGAAGAATCAATACCGCTATACGCGCAAACTTCGCCTGAGTTCGCTATGAAGAGGCTTTTAGCCAGTGGATATGGTTGCTGTTATCAAATATGTAAAGCATTTCGTCATGAACAACATGGACGTTACCATAACCCTGAGTTTACTATGCTTGAATGGTACCGACTCGGCTTTAACCATTTTCAACTTATGGATGAGTTGGCTGAGCTATTGGTAGAGGTTTTGCAATGTAATAAGGTTGATAAAATTACGTATCAAACCTTGTTTATACGTGAAGTAGCCATTGATCCATTATCGACAACGAAAAGCGAGCTTCTCGGATTAATAGCCCAGCGTGGTATGCTGAGTGATTGGCTTGTGAAGGAAGACTCTATTGATACATTGTTGCAATTTATCATGTCTGAATTGATTGAACCTGAAATAGGCATAGAAGCTCCATGCTTTGTTTATAATTTTCCGGCTAGCCAAGCATCACTAGCGAATATTAGCTCTGAAGATGAGCGTGTTGCGGAACGTTTTGAATGTTATTTTAAAGGGATAGAGTTGGCGAACGGTTTCAATGAACTGACCGACGAAAAACTGCAAAGAGCACGTTTTGAAGAAGATAATAGAAAGAGAGTTGAATTAGACAAAGAAGAGCGCATGATCGATAAGAACTTCTTATCTGCGCTCGATAGTGGCTTACCCAAGTGCTCTGGTGTTGCTATGGGGGTTGATAGGCTGCTAATGCTTGCGCTGAGTGTAAATACTATCGACCAAGTGATCACTTTTCCTATCGAAAATGCATAATAATTTAACTAGTCAGGCATATTCAGTTCTTTTAACTTCCTAGTTAAAGTATTTCGCCCCCAGCCTAGGCGTTTAGCGGCTTCTTGTTTATGTCCTTGAGTATGCTGTAAGGCACAACTAAGTAATACTTTCTCGAACTCTGGTAATGCTTTGTCGATAATATTGCTGCTTCCTTGTAGCAGCTCGCTATCGACCCATGATTTTAGGGTTTCTTGCCAACTACTATCAGTAGTCGTGGTTACTACTGGCTTATCAGTAAGTTCGCTAGGTAGGTCATCAAGCAGCACTTCTTTACCACTGGCCATGACGGTAAGAAAACGACAAATATTTTCTAACTGTCTGACGTTACCTGGCCATTCGCACTGCTCTAGATAGGCCAATGCAGATTTATGTAATGTTTTGCTTTCAACCGAAAGCTCGTTAGCTGCTTGTTTTAAAAAGTGTGAAGCAAGCTGTGCAATATCCTCTTTACGCTCTCGAAGACTTGGAATATGTATTCTGATGACATTTAAACGATGAAACAAGTCTTCACGAAATTCACCGCTATCAACCCGTTCTTCTAAGTTTTGATGGGTAGCCGCGAGAATTCTGACATCAACCTTGATTGGTGAATGTCCACCTACTCTATAGAATTGACCATCAGCTAATACACGTAATAATCGAGTTTGAATATCAAGTGGCATATCGCCAATCTCATCTAAAAACAATGTTCCCTCGTGCGCCTGTTCAAATCGGCCATGTCTTACTGCATTAGCACCCGTGAATGCGCCTTTTTCATGGCCAAATAGTTCTGATTCAATGAGATCTTTGGGTATCGCGGCCATATTAAGTGGTATAAATGGGGCTGAAGAACGAGGGCTATGCATATGTAATGCATGGGCGACAAGCTCCTTACCTGTACCCGACTCGCCATTAATTAAAACACTAATGCTTGAACGAGAAAGTCGTCCAATAGCGCGGAACACTTCCTGCATTGATGGAGCTGCACCGATAATACCGACATTTTCCGCGAAAGGGACATTAAGTTGCTTTTTAGACTTCAATTCTCGTGCGTGCGTTAATGCTCTGTTTGTGAGACTAATTGCATCATCAATATCAAATGGTTTCGGCAAGTACTCAAATGCACCACCTTGGTATGCGTTAACTGCGCTATCAAGATCTGAGTGCGCGGTCATGATGATGACGGGAATATGCTCGAACTGTTGGTTGATTTGGCTTAATAAAGTCATACCGTCAATATTTGGCATACGAATATCCGAAATAATAACTTCGGGTTGGTTATGCTCTAGGGCAATGAGTAGATCTTGAGGATCATGAAATGTTCCAACACTTATATTGGCACTTGATAATGCTTTCTCTAACACCCAGCGAATAGAGCTATCGTCATCGACTATCCATACTTGTTCTGTGATCATGAATTTATCTCGCTGTTAAAAGGTAATAAAATTGTGAATTCGGTGTGCCCGGGTCGACTTTTACATGAAAGCTTACCGTTGTGTTGATGAACAATAGTTTGACAAATCGATAGCCCTAAACCTGTACCTGATGCTCTACCTGAAACCATAGGGTAAAAAATCGTACTTTGAATATGTTCAGGAATTCCCGGGCCATCATCAATAATGTTGATTTCTGCACATAACTTGATACGTTTGCCATTAATCGTTTTATTACTGGCTGCTCGTGTTCTTAGTGTTATCTTATTATCACTACTCAATACTTGAATAGCGTTATTAACAATGTTGATAATGGTTTGTTGGAGCTTGTCTTGGTCAAATATCAACTCAGGTATTGAGGGATCATAGTCTCGTTCAAGTACAATATTTTTAGGATTATCAAATTTTGTCAGTTGAAATATTTTTTCAATTACGATATGAATATTCTGCAATTTCATTACTGGCAACTGATTAGGCCCTAACAAGCGGTCGACTAAGTTGGTTAATCTATCGGCTTGTTCAATGATCATGGCAGTATATTCTTTTTGTTCAATATTGAGCTCTAAATCTAATAATTGTGCCGCGCCGCGCAAGCCGCCAAGAGGATTTTTAATTTCATGAGCTAAACCGCGGATCAAATCTCGAGCAGATTCCCATTGTTGTTGTTGAAATGCTTCCGCGCTGATTTGTTTTTGCTGATCAATTTGTTTGAATTCCAATAATATATGTGGCTGGTTTTCAAAGGTGACGGAAGAGGCGGTAATTTCAACGGTGATCTTTCGATGGTCAAAAAATTCTATTGTCACGTCACTATCGCTAAACTCCTGACCCGTGGTGAGCAGCTGTTGTAAGCGATTGCTATTAATTGGCGTGTTGTAAAATACTTGTTCGATAGAAAGTTGGTATAGTTTACTTAAACTTTTTACCAATAAAGCTTCTGCTGCGGGATTGACATAACAAATGGCAAGGCTTTGGTCTAATACCACTACAGCTGTCACCATTTGATTTGGCAATGCTTGCTGATAGTGAACTTTTAGTTGTGGTAAATCTACCATAGTATTTGACATCATCATCCTTTGCACCAAAATAGTGCGTTAAGTAACGAGTGTAAATAATTATGGTGCAATATGCACTTAAATACTGCTAGTTTGCCTTGTTAACAGAGACTCTATGCATATAAAACGTTACAGGAGAAGATGTTGCAATAACCTTGCCTTTGTCGCTAATCAAAGTCATTTTTATTTTATGTTCGCCTCGGTCAACATTTCGAAGTACAAACATAGAATGGGTTTGAGGTTTCTCGTATGGTTTACCATCTAGATACAATTGGATTTTAAGTCCGCGTTTAAAAATGGGTTGTATTCTACCTGAAACATAAACTGAACCAGTATTGTCACGTACGGTGGCGTTGCTTTCTGGCTGAGTAATATTTACTTGGTATTTTTCATCTATAACTTTTGGGGTAATATCTAGAACTGAGGTATCTATAGAAGATTTCATTGTGTTAGATTCTTGTATTTCAACTTCTTCTGCGCCAGGCATAGGGCTGTCTGAAAATACTAATACTCCTTGCTCATTACGCCACACGTATACTTTAGCTGAGCCGGCAAATAACGGAACAGCTTGCGTAAGCAATATAAAAAATATGCAAATACGGGCAAAATTATTCAAAAGTAAGTTCCTGTTCCGTAGGTATCTCTCTAATCTATCCAAATAATAGCCTTTGTGCCACAAAAAAGCTCACCTAAGTGAGCTTTTTTCACAACTAACTAGTTGAATTTGTTATACGCTGTAGTACATATCAAATTCAATTGGGTGAGTCGTTGAGTTTAATAATTCAACTTCGTCACGCTTCAAACCGATATACGTGTTGATCATATCTTTATCCATAACGCCACCTTCAGTTAAGAAGTCCATGTCATTTTCTAAAGCATCAAGTGCTTCTTCAAAAGATGAAGCAACTTGTGGAATAGCTGCTGCTTCTTCTGCAGGAAGGTCGTATAGATCTTTATCCATAGCATCGCCAGGGTGGATCTTGTTTTTGATACCGTCAAGGCCAGCCATTAACATTGCTGTAAAACCTAAGTAAGGGTTCATTGTTGGATCAGGGAATCGAACTTCGATACGCATTGCTTTAGGGCTAGGCACAATTGGAATACGAATTGATGCAGAACGGTTACGTGCTGAATAAGCAAGCATTACCGGAGCTTCAAAACCTGGAACAAGACGTTTGTAAGAGTTAGTTGAAGCATTTGTGAAAGCATTTAGTGCTTTAGCATGCTTGATGATACCACCAACATAGTAAAGTGCCATTTCAGATAATCCGCCGTACTTGTCGCCAGAAAATAAGTTAACGCCGTCTTTAGCAAGTGACTGATGAACGTGCATACCGGTACCGTTATCACCTACAAGTGGCTTCGGCATAAAAGTCGCTGTTTTGCCATATGCATGTGCAACGTTATGAACAACGTATTTGTATATTTGTACTTCATCAGCCTTTTTAACCATCGTGTTAAAACGACAAGCAATTTCGTTTTGTCCGGCTGTTGCTACTTCATGGTGATGTGCTTCAACAACTAAGCCCATTTCTTCCATTACTAAACACATAGCTGAACGTAAATCTTGTGATGAATCTACCGGTGCTGTTGGGAAGTAACCACCTTTTACGCCAGGACGATGTCCCATGTTGCCTTCTTCGTATTCTGTACCAGAATTCCAAGCAGCTTCTTTGTCATCAATTTTGTAGAATGAACCACTCATGTCGGTATGAAAACGTACGTCATCAAAAACAAAGAATTCTGGCTCTGGACCAATTAATACCGTATCAGCAATACCGGTACTACGCATGTAGTCTTCAGCGCGTTTAGCTACTGAACGAGGGTCACGGCTATAACCTTGCATTGTCGCAGGTTCAACAATATCACAGCGAATGTTCAATGTTACTGCTTCAGTAAACGGGTCTAATACAGCAGATTCAGCATCAGGCATCATTACCATGTCTGATTCGTTAATGCCTTTCCAACCTTCAATTGAAGAGCCATCAAACATTTTACCATCTTCAAAAAAGTCGTCGTTTACTTGGTGGTGAGGAATTGAAACGTGTTGTTCTTTACCTTTAGAGTCGGTAAAGCGTAAATCAACAAACTTGACGTCATGTTCTTTAATTAAATCTAAAACTGCGTTTGACATTGAAAGTCTCCAGGTAGTGAAATCTTAAATTTTCAAAAAATTAATTTTGTATTGTCTGTGCATAAGCGAATATTATGCCAAGGATAAAGTCATTGAAATATATGCCTTTAATGATTTTTAACTATTAACGTTGCACCAGTGTGGTGCGATTGCTGCTGCATTGTGGTGCGCATGCTCTAACTTGGCTATTGAAGTATATCAAGAGGAAATTGCTTTGTTATTATTAATTTAAGCTATATTTTTAATACGGTGTCTTTATCCGTACTTCTACTGTACAATACGCGCCCAATTGTAGTCCTATATTCTTTTAATGAAAAAGTCTTTAAAGAAAAGTGAGTAAAGCCAGTGCTAGATAAATTACGTAATGTCGCAATCATCGCCCACGTTGACCATGGTAAAACAACCTTGGTTGACAAGTTATTAGAACAGTCAGGTACGCTTGATGCTCGAGGCGGTCTTGAAGAACGCACGATGGACTCGAACGATATCGAGAAAGAACGTGGTATTACTATTTTAGCTAAGAACACGGCAATTAACTACAAGGACTACCGTGTAAATATCGTAGATACTCCTGGCCATGCTGATTTTGGTGGTGAAGTTGAGCGTGTAATGTCTATGGTAGATTCAGTACTACTAATTGTTGATGCGCAAGAAGGTCCAATGCCGCAAACTCGCTTTGTGACACAAAAAGCTTTTGCTCAAGGTTTAAAGCCAATTGTTGTTATCAATAAAGTTGATAAGCCTGGTTCTCGTCCTGATTGGGTTATGGATCAAGTTTTTGAATTATTTGATAACTTAGGTGCAACTGACGAACAGCTTGACTTTAAAGTGGTTTACGCTTCAGCAATCAATGGCTGGGCATCACTTGAAGAAGGCGAAACTGGCTCAGACATGACGCCATTGTTTGAAACAATTCTTGCTGAAGTTCCTGCACCACAAGCAGACCCTGAAGGCGCATTCCAAATGCAAATTTCTCAACTTGATTACAGCTCATACTTAGGCGTAATCGGTGTTGGCCGTATCATGCGTGGTAGCGTTAAGCCGAACCAACAAGTAACAATACAATTAGCAAACGGTGGTGTACACAACGCTAAAGTAGGTAAAGTTTTTGGTTACTTAGGTTTAGAGCGTCATGACATTGCAGAAGGTTTTGCTGGTGATATTATTGCAATCACTGGTTTAGGCGAATTGAAAATTTCCGATACTATTTGTTGCCCAACAGAAGTTGAAGGTTTACCTGCGCTATCTATTGATGAACCTACTATTAACATGACTTTCCAAGTTAATACTTCACCATTTTGTGGTAAAGAAGGTAAGTACGTTACTTCACGTAATATTAAAGACCGTTTAGACAAAGAACTTGTACATAACGTTGCTTTACGTGTAGAGCAACTGGACGATCCTGATAAATTTAAAGTATCTGGTCGTGGTGAGTTGCATTTAGGTATCTTAATTGAAAACATGCGCCGTGAAGGTTACGAGTTAGCAGTATCACGTCCAGAAGTAATTGAACGTGAAATTGATGGCGTATTAAATGAACCATACGAAACAGTAACGATTGATGTTGAAGAACAACATCAAGGTCCTATCATGGAGAAGATGGGTGTTCGTAAAGCTGAATTAACAGATATGGCACCAGATGGTACTGGTCGTATTCGTATGGACTTCATCATGCCAAGTCGTGGTTTGATCGGTTTCCAAACTGAATTTATGACATTAACTTCTGGCTCTGGTTTGATTTACCATACATTCTTTGAATACGGTCCTCATAAAGGTGGCGATATCGGCCAACGTAAAAATGGTGTAATGATTGCCAATGCAACGGGTAAAGCATTAACTAACGCGATATTCAACTTACAGTCTCGTGGTCGTATGTTGATCGGTCACGGTATTGATATTTATGAAGGTCAAGTTATTGGTATTCATAGCCGTGATAACGATTTAACGGTAAACGCTCTTAAAGGCAAGCAGTTAACTAACGTTCGTTCATCAGGTACTGATGAAGCACAAACATTAACGCCACCTATTCTTATGTCTCTTGAGCAAGCGCTTGAGTTTATTGATAACGATGAATTGGTTGAAGTAACACCTGAAAGTATTCGTATACGTAAGAAATTCTTAAAAGAATCTGACCGTAAACGTGAAGGTCGTTCTGCTAAATAGACTTTAGTAAATTACTAATTTAAAAACCACTTGGGGTAACTCAAGTGGTTTTTTTTTGAACTCTTCTTTATCAGTAGTGAAGAGATTATAAATGTAAGACATATCTCAAAATACTATCAGCCATAAACATCGCTAATTTAGCCCAATATTTAATTGTCAATTAAAACAGCCTGTTAAATATACAGATATAACACATCTATAAGTTATTCAATATTTACCTCAAATCCTTTTTTAATCTACCTTTTAGAATTAAGTTCTACTGCTATAGTTTAGCTATCTACAGACAGCTGCAGTGACTTAAAACACTGAGGAAGGCAGAAAACATGGACCCAAGTAAACTTGTAAGGCTAAGTTGTTTATTTGAAAAAGCTGTTGCCAATAATGCAAAATTATTAGAAAAACGTGAACTTGATGAATTGTATAATGAATTTATCAATGATGGACGTGATAATAAAGCTAATAATATGGTAATTTTTCCGTGTACAGGAAGACGAACTGCAGGTTAAAATCATTGTAGTAAGTTAGTAAAGAAAAAGGAATTTTCTATGTCACCCGAACAACTTAAAAATTTACAGCAATTAAGCCAGTTATTTGAAAACGGTTTAGCTGGCCCGAAACAAATTAAACAATTATCAGAGCTGTTGACTGAAGTTAATGTAAAGGATGACAATTCAAATGCAAGCTTTGAAGTATTTTCGTCATAACGCTAAAATATTCTTATCTCTTTCCTATAAATAGAAAACTCAAAGAAATTCTATTCATAAAGCTATTTATAAATAACAATTTTGTGACAATACACTATCGTTCCGTCCGGCATTATTTTAATATATTACTAATTGTAATGAACAGTGACGTCTATGCATCCCAAGCTAGAAGAAATTAAACAAAACGATCATGTAAAAAAAGTATCAAGTTTTTTGTACTTGTTTCTGAGCAACCTGAAAAAAGAGCATATTCATGTCACTGCTGGTTACTTATCTTATGTCACATTAATGTCATTAGTGCCTTTAATGGTTGTGATGCTTTCAGTAATGACAGCTTTTCCTATTTTCTCCGATATTCGCGAAATGATTGAAAATTTCGTATATCAAAACTTTGTACCTGCTTCTGGTGATGTTGTTAGAGAACACATCACAGGCTTTGTTAGTAATGCATCTAAAATGTCTGCAGTGGCGATCACAGCACTATTTGTTTTTGCAATGTTACTTATTTCAGCTATTGATAAATGTTTGAATAAACTTTGGCGAGTAAATGAAAAAAGACGCGTGATGACGTCATTTTCTATGTATTGGATGGTATTAACCTTAGGACCTGTTTTAGTAGGTAGTAGTTTGGTTATGACCTCTTATATTGTTTCATTAGTTTCATTCGGTGATTATGACTTATTAGGTATTACCAATATATTTGTTCGAGCTTTACCTCTATTTGCTTCAATTGCTGCATTTTTCATCTTGTATATGGTAGTGCCGAATAAAATTATTCCAATGAAATTCGCTTTAGCTGGAGCAACTTTAGCGGCCATTTTATTTGAAATTGCCAAGAAATCTTTTGCTATCTATGTGACACAACTGCCATCTTATCAAGCCATATATGGCGCGTTATCAAGTATTCCTATTCTATTTTTATGGGTCTACTTAAGTTGGCTAGTGGTACTTATAGGAGCATTATTTACCGTTTCATTAGAAGACTTTGAAGTAAAACGTAAAGCAGGAGTTAATGAAAAAGAGGTAGCGTAATTTATTGTTTAGGCCACTACGATAATATCGCTATTTGCTAATCTAGCAACTAAACTGACACTATTCTCTTCAAGGAGGAATATATGTCTAGAGTGCTTTTTCCGAATATTTCTACATACCATAAAGAGTGGCTAGAAGTTAAAGGGGGGCATAAATTATATATTGAGCAATCAGGCAACCCCAATGGTATTGCTGTGATTTATCTTCATGGCGGACCCGGTGGTGGCTGTTGTGATAATCACCGTCGCTATTTCGACCCTGAAAAATATCGCATTATTCTTATCGATCAAAGAGGTTGCGGTCGCTCGGAACCTTCCCCAAGTATTGATAACAATACCAGTGCTGATTTAGTTGAAGATATTGAAAATATTCGTCAGCATCTTAAGGTTGAACGCTGGTTGGTGGCCGGTGGCTCCTGGGGCACCACCTTAGCAATACTCTACGGTATTAAGTATCCTAGTGCAGTATTAGGCTTTATTCTTAGAGGAATTTTTTTAGGGAAGAGCTCTGAATATCACTGGCTTTATCGTAATACGGGTGCTGCATGCTTTTTCCCAGAATACTACCAAGAGTTTAGCCAGCATGTTGCTGGACTAGACAATAAAAATTTATTATCAGCATATTATGATGCGCTAACTGGCAGCAATGAAATTGCGGCGACGGCAGCAAGTAAAGCTTGGTGTTTATGGGAGCTGCGCTTATCCACTATAGAGCATCATCACATTGAAATGAGTCATATCGATAATACGCATCAAGCGCTATGTATGGCAAAAATATCTAGTCACTATTTTATTAATAACTGCTTTATTGAGGAAGATTTCATTTTAAATAACATGGCAGTAATCTCAGATATTCCGGCAATAGTTTTACATGGGCGATACGATATGGTTTGTCAGTTAACTAATGCTTATCAACTTGTGCAAAGCTGGCCAAACGCTCAATTGCAAATTTTGCCAAAAGCTGGCCATGGTGGGTTTGAGTCTCAAATTATTGATGGTTTTTGTAAAGCGGCCGACACTATGGCTAATTTTATTACCGAACAAGGAAATATGAATAAATGATCGCGTTGTTACAAAGAGTGTCTGAAGCGAGTGTTAGTGTAGATAATAAAGTTGTGGGTGAAATAGATCAGGGGTTATTAGTTTTACTTGCAATTGAACCAGATGATAACCAAGAAAAAGCTAAACGGTTAGCTGAAAAGGTAGCAGGGTATCGTATTTTTGAAGATGAAAACGGAAAAATGAATTTAAATGTGAAGCAAGTAAATGGCGATATACTAGTTGTTTCCCAATTTACATTGGCTGCAAATACCTCTAAAGGACTGCGTCCTAGTTTTACTAGTGCTGCGCCACCAAAGTTGAGCGAAGAGCTGTATCAGTATTTTTGTCAGCAATTACGTCTGCTTGATTTTGTAGTGCCAACAGGAATTTTTGGTGCTGATATGCAAGTTAGATTACTAAATGACGGCCCTGTAACTATAAACTTGCAGTGCTAATTAACTCCTTTTAAGCTTTAATGTGGTTGGTGAAATACTTACGCCATCGACGATATTGCCACGACGGTAGGCTAGTCGTTTTTGATCGTTTTTTCAGGTTGAGAATGGGCCAATGATTAGGTAATAGGTGAATGACAATATTAAGGTAACGAGGAATATGAAAGTAAATAATTTGATGTGAGCTTTGAAGTTGCTTTAATATTGTCAAACAGAGATTAACTTCATGATCATCGAGATCAGGCAAGTTAATGGTTAAACAGGCATCACCTGCCAAATTGTCTATTAATGCGGTTAACAATTTTACTCTATTTTGAAAACTATCGGCATGATGCTGATAAACATCACAAATTAACCAGTCTGCTGGCTGCTTATCACTGTGTTCTTTGTCTTGTAACCAAGTCATAGCCGCTTTATTTTCAATAGTAATATTATGCTGCAGTGGATTGAAATGTTCGCGAAAGCTGTGAATAACTTGGCTAGAAAGTTCAACACTAACAACTTCAATATCTGAATTTAATGCACTTAAAAATCGACTAATGTTACCACCGCCTAACCCTAGTTCAACCACTTGCTTTGGCTTAAAAAATAACAACGGCATAAGTGCAGCATATTGGTGAGGTAAAGTTAATTTTTCGGGACGACGTAAATGCATCACACTTTGAATAACATCGTCAAACATTAGCCAACGATAATGCGAATTTTCACAAATGGATATTTGGTCCGCATCATTACTGAGGTACACTAGTCGACCTTGATTAACATGTTGGGCAAGTTTCACGTGTTTTTATAATCCTGGTATAGACGGCTGAAGAGTAGACAATGTATAGATGTAGGGCGCCAAAAAATCAAACTGAAATAGATACTTACTATCAGCTTCGTTGGCAAGTGCTGCGAAGCCCTTGGCAACAGCCTAAAGGTAGTGAAAAAGATGAGCTTGAGTCGCAATCATACCATCGTGTGATTTTGGATGATATGGATAATATTGTTGGTGTCGGACGTTTACATAAATGTAATCAACATAGCGCGCAAATACGCTATATGGCAATTGATGATGCGGCACAAAGTAAGGGGTTAGGTAGGTTACTGCTTGAGGAGTTTGAACGTATTGCATTGCAAGTAGGCGTTACTAAAATTGAACTTAACGCCAGAGAAAATGCCATTGGTTTTTACTTGCAGCTAGGTTATCAAGACCAAGGCTTTTCACACACGCTATATGATGTTGTACACCATACTAAAATGAGTAAAAAACTTGCTAATTCGAAAACTCATTTGCTGGCAAAGGCTGATAAGTTGCAAGCAATATGGCATCAAACTATTCCATTAAGCAAAGCGATGAATATTAATATTTGTCACTTTGATCAACAACAACTTGTGACTAACTGCGAACCAACATTTAATAAAAACTTACACAATACGATGTTTGCTGGCAGCATTTATACTTTAGCAACATTAACTGGCTGGGGCTGGGTTTACTTTGCTTTGCAACAATACCAACAGCAGGCTGATATTGTTTTGGCTGAGGGAAATATTCGCTATCTTGCACCATTGGCGGGTGTTGCCCATGCGCAAACTTCTATAGCCTTAGTTACAGGCAGTGGTGATGCGCTGGCGTTAGGAAAAAATGCCCGCTTTAACATTGAAGTACAAGTTTGTTGCGGTGATAAAACGGTTGCGGTTTTTACTGGTTCTTACGTTGCGGTTTTAAAAAGAGATAAGGCTACGTAAGTACTGCCAGAAATAAATAAATTCAGTTATTATGGTCTTAATCGAGTTAAGACAGGGAGTTGGGGTCTGTATGTATAAAATTTTATTGAGTTTATTGTTGGTGAGCATGTTCTCATCAGCAAATGAAGATGCTGATAAAGTATTAAATAATTTTCATCAAGCGGCGGCTAACGCCAATTATGAGCAATATATGTCATTACTGGCAGACGACGCCATATACATGGGGACGGATAGTAGTGAGCGTTGGAATAAAACGCAATTCTCTGCTTTTGTTAAACCATATTTTAGTCAAGGTAAAGGCTGGTTGTATCACCCTATAGACCGTCACATTACTCCGACGCAAGTGGAAAATATTGTATTCTTTGACGAGTTATTAGAAAACAAAAATTATGGCCGTTGTCGTGGCAGTGGCTTGCTGATTAATACTGAGCAAGGTTGGAAAATATTGCAATATAACTTGTCTATTCCTTTACCTAATGCCATTGCTCATGATGTTGTAGAGTCGATTAAAGACTTTCGAACAAAGAAAGCAGCACATGCTGACTAATTTTTTTCGCTATTGATTATTATATTTTGGAGACATTTTTTTATGAGCGTTAGCATTATAGGTTGTGGTTGGTTAGGACAAGTTCTCGCGCCCGTTTTATTAGCTGAAAATATTCAAGTACTTGCTAGTTACCAATCAGAATCAACGCTAGAGAAGCTTAACCGCTTAAATATTCCGTCTACGCAGTTAATGTTACCCATTATGGCTGATATTAGTGAATTCGAGAGTAACGCAGAAATGACGGGCGTTGATAAAGCCTTATTTCAACAAGATGTATTAGTTATCGCCATTCCACCGCAATTAAAAAAAGGTCGATTAGATTATCCTTTGAAAATTCAGCAATTGGTTAAGCTCGCTGAGTTAGGCAAAACCAAACAGATTATTTTATTGAACACTACGGCCATTTATAATGGTTTAGTGGGGGAAATTGATGAAAGTCATACGTTAAATTTAACCGCTGAAAAAGTTGAAACGTTATTGGCGGCAGAAGAAGCGGTACAAGCATTTTCTCAACAAGTTAGTATATTGCGCTTAGCTGGTTTGGTTGGTCCTAACCGACACCCTGGGAAATTTTTACAGTCTGATCGCCTTTTTAAAAATGCCAGCGCACAAGTAAATTTGGTACATCAAACCGATGTAGTGAACGTTATTAAACTGCTGATTGAAGATAATGTGCAAACAGCTAATAAAATTTACAATGTTGTGAGTGGTACTAAGTTGAGTCGCAAAGATTATTATCAACAAACAGCAAAGGCAATGGGCTTAGCTGAACCTCGTTTTGAACAAGAACAAGTTAGTAGTGCCGGTAAGCAAGTTGTTGGCGATAAATTGCGGGACGAGTTGAACTATAACTATGTCTATGATGATCTATTGCAGTGGGCGACAACAGTCTAATTTCAGCGTTCAGCTTCGATATATGGTTACAGCATTAAAAAGTAATAAGCTAAGGTTAATATTTTATGGCAAATAATGTCATTACAAAAACATTAAGAAAGATATACCAATATAAAATTGCTTTGCTGTTTTTAGCGCTTTGGGCACATGTGTCCTTGTTAAATTTATTTTTTGTATCGTACAGTGGTCCGGTATTTTTATGGGAAGAAAATAGTGAGCTATTAACCATTCAAGTTCACCTATTTATCGCATTATTAACAACGGGCTTTTATTTAGCGGTAAATAAATTGAGTGAGATAAATAAAGCTAAAAAAATAAAAGTAACCGATAAAATGTGGTTAGCTTGTTCGTTAGCTCTAGTACTCTCTATTGGTTTTTTGTTAATTTAAAACGGTAAGTAATAATGATAAAAAACCGACATTAATGTCGGTTTTTTAATTTAGTAGATAACATTTAAAAATGCGTAAGTATTGTTAAGGTTTATTGCAGTTTTTCTCCCTTTAAATACTTAAGACAAAGGTTTTACCAGCATAGTATTGCCATCAACACCAGTGATTATACAAGAGGTATTAGCTGCTACGCTTGTTTCTTGAGTGTCATTTGATAACCGTGCGCTCCAATCAATTCCTGAAAAACGAATACTGCCATCTTCATGAGTTATGGTACTTGAACTTGGTACCTGCTTACCAATCATGTCACTGCTCGTATCAGCGCCACCACCTGAGTTTTGGAAACGTTTCATTGGCTTCCATAGCACCCAAGCGATTATCCCTGATAACAAGCCTACGGTAAAACATTCACTTTCCCAGCCCGACAGTATATTTAGGCTAATCAGAATGCCTGTTAATACACTTGCAAGAGCAAAAAATAATAAAGGTCCACTTAAGCCAAGAATGGTAAGTTCAATAACAAAGCTTATACCTGCCATTAGATAGAATAAATGGGCATGATTTTCATTGAAATAACTAATAATATCCATGAGGTTATCCTTTAGAGTTAACTTTAAGATGCATCATTTGTTGGTAGCTTTAAAGAGCTCGATACCGCAATTGCTTGAGCAACCGTATTAGCAATATTTTCGCCAGTTTTACCGTCAGTTAGTACCACGGTACTTTGTGCTGCAATAGCTTGATGAGCTGCAATTGTATCTTGTGCCAATGTTAATGTTACTGCGGCTTTACCACTTTGAGTAATTGCAGCGTCACCAATTGTAGATAAAGCTGCCGCTTCAGCATTTGCGACCAGTCGGATAGCTTCAGATTTACCTGTAGCTTCTAATATTTGCTTTTCTTTGTCGGCTTCAGCATTTAATACTTGTTCGGCTTTTGATGCTTCAGCGTCTAATACGCGAGCAGCTTTTAAACCTTCCGCTTCGGTAATTGACGCTGTTTTCACACCTTCTGCAGTCAAAATCACTGAACGCTTTTCACGCTCTGCGGTCATTTGTTTTTCCATATCTTCACGGATACTTTGTGGCGGGCTAATATCTCTTATTTCATAACGTGTCACCATAACGCCCCAAGGTGCGGTAGCTTCCGTCATTGCCGATAGTATAGTGGCGTTAATGATATCTCTTGATTGGAAACACTCATCAAGTTCCATTGAACCAATAGCATTACGCATCGTGGTCATGGCCAATTGTGTTACTGACAATTTATAGTCGGTAATATTATTGGTTGCTGCTGCCGCATCGGTCACCTTCATAAATAATATGCCATCAAGTGCCAGTGTTATATTGTCTTTGGTGATAGCCATTTGCGACGAAATATCTAAAGATTGTTCTTTTAAGTTTCTATCTGCCGCAACAGATTGAACGAAAGGAATAATAAAGTTTAATCCCGCTGAAAGAGTTTTGTCATATTTACCTAGCGTATAAATAACATAGCCTCTGTTTTGCGGAACAAAATAGATGCCTTTTTTAAGCGTGTATAAAACGACGATGGTGATCCATAACCATGGGCTAGAGATAAGAGGGGCAAATGCTTCCATTTTTTTGTTCCTTTTTGATTTTATTGAAATACCAAAGTGAGCTAGTGAAAACTAATCTTGAGTAATTTCTAGTAAAAACAAAGTAGCAAGTTTGACATATTATGTCAAACTTGCTGGTTTAAGGAAAAATTTAATAAGCGAAGCTACTTAGTCAAACTTATTAGCTAGCTCTCTATGCTCTAATTTAGCAGCGAGCGGTCTTAATATGCCCTCAGCAATAATTGCGGCATATAATAATACGACTAGGTTAACGGCATAAGCTCGGTGGAATATAATAGCCTCATCAGCATTGGTATGAATTGCAATACTACCGATGAGCAAGCCAATAAGTGCTGCACCATAAATAAAGTATATTTGTCTTTTAAATATGACGGATAAAAATTCTGTTGCTGGCGTTGGTGAAATGTCACTGGCAAACAAGTAGCTAAGCCCTTTGAATGATTTCAACAATCCGGTGGAGCCAAAAGCGATCACTGTGGCTGCATACATAAATAACAGCACAAACAATAAACTTTGAACGTCTATAAATTGCGAGATGCCTCCGGCAAGTATCGCTAGCATTGTAACGACACCTGTTACCACCAGTAACGCTAAAAAACTCTGCATAATATTTTTCCTCTTCCAATTTACATCTAGGGTTGATGAAACAGGGAATAACTCTTTTGGAGAAATATTAAATGCTGCAGCTAGTGCTAACTGAGTTTCCGCTGAACTATTGCCATCTTTTTCTGCGCGTTGAATGGTTCGTAAGCTTAGGCCAGAAGCTTTAGCTAATAATTCTTGCGACCAACCATTGTCTTTACGGAAGTGTTTTACCCTTTCAGGGGATAAATTAGTACTGAGGCTTTGCAATGAATACTCCTAAAAATGTCATTCTCGTTTCGCCAGCAAATATGCAATTGAGGTTAGAATAAAGCGAGAAATACCTTACGTCATTATAGCGTCATAGTTACGACAGGCTATATTTTATTGACTTGTAGAAGCACTATCAAAAAAGCCAGCAGACGCTGGCTTTTTAATAACATAGAGAAATAATCAAACTTTACAGTGATAAGTTATCTAAAATATCATCTTCAACTAAGTTGGCTAAGGTCACTTTAAGCTTAGGTGTGCGTGCCATTTCACGTTTTATAGCGAAATTAGCTTCTTCATTACGTGCCCAACTCCGACGTGCAATACCATTGTTAACATCGAATAGTAACATTGATTTTAAGCGACGCTCTGCAGCAGCTGAGCCGTCAAGTAACATACCAAAACCACCGTTAGTCACTTCACCCCAACCAACGCCGCCACCATTGTGAATTGAAACCCAAGTTGCGCCACGGAAACTATCACCAATAACATTGTGAATCGCCATATCGGCAGTAAAACGACTACCGTCATATATATTTGATGTTTCACGAAATGGTGAATCTGTACCACTAACATCGTGATGATCACGGCCAAGTACTACTGGCCCAATTTCACCGTTGTTAATAGCATCGTTAAAGGCTTTAGCAATTTCCATTCGGCCTTGCGCATCCGCATAAAGAATACGTGCTTGTGAGCCAACAACCAGCTTGTTTTGCTTAGCGTCTTCAATCCAAGTGATGTTGTCTTGCATTTGTTGCTGAATTTCTTCAGGCGACTCTTGCATGATTTTTTTCAAAACACTTGCTGCAATAGCATCTGTTTTATCTAAATCTTCTGGCTTACCAGAAGCACAAACCCAGCGAAATGGTCCAAAACCGTAGTCAAAACACATAGGGCCTAAGATATCTTGTACGTATGACGGGTATTTAAAATCAATACCATTTTCCGCCATAACATCACCGCCGGCGCGAGAAGCTTCAAGTAAAAATGCATTGCCGTAATCGAAGAAGTAAGTACCACGTGCGGTGTGCTTGTTAACAGCAGCAGCATGACGCTTTAAGGTTGATTGTACTTTCTCTTTAAATACTTCAGGCTCTTCACGGATCAATCGGTTTGATTCTTCGTAGCTAATATCTACTGGATAATAACCGCCTGACCATGGGTTATGCAATGACGTTTGGTCTGAGCCTAAATGTACATATATTTCTTGCTCATAGAAGCTTTCCCATACGTCAACAATATTGCCAATATAAGCAATTGATACGACTTCATCATTAGCTTGTGCTGATTTAACACGTGCAACTAAATCATCCATGTTATCAATAAGCTCATCAACCCAACCTTGCTGATGACGCTTAGTGGCAGCATTTGGGTTAACTTCAGCACAAACCGTTACACAGTTAGCAATGTTACCTGCTTTTGGCTGAGCACCACTCATACCGCCTAAACCGGCAGTAAGGAATATTTTACCTTGCGGGCTTTCGCCTTTGTTTAGTACTTTGCGAAAAGCATTCATCACGGTAATCGTTGTCCCGTGGACAATGCCTTGCGGACCGATATACATAAATGAGCCAGCAGTCATTTGGCCATATTGGGTAACACCTAAGGCGTTAAACTTTTCCCAATCATCAGGTTGAGAGTAGTTAGGTATCATCATACCGTTAGTCACAACGACTCGTGGTGCATCTACCGATGAAGGGAACAAACCCATTGGGTGGCCAGAGTATAAATGTAAGGTTTGATCGCTTTCCATCTCACTTAAATACTTCATGGCTAATAAGTATTGCGCCCAGTTTTGGAAAACTGCGCCGTTACCACCGTAAGTAATTAACTCTTCAGGGTGCTGTGCTACAGCAGGGTCTAAGTTATTTTCCACCATTAACATAATGGCAGCTGCCTGCTCACATTTTGCTGGGTAATCAGCAATAGAACGAGCTTTTAAGTGATAGCTTGGCTTAAAGCGATACATGTAAATTCGGCCAAAATCTGTTAACTCTTGCGCGAATTCAGTCGCCAATTCTTGATGCCACTCTTTTGGAAAATAACGCAAAGCATTTCTTACTGCCAATTGCTTTTCTTCTACGCTAAGAATATCTTTACGTTTCGGTGCGCGGTTAGCATCAGCAGGGTAAGGCTTCGCTGCTGGCAATTTTGTTGGGATACCTTGCTTAATCTGATCTTGGAAATTCATTGTTGCTTCCATAATAAAAACTCCCCTTATTTACTTTCATCAGTGCTAACGGTAAATGCTTGTGATTTAACTAAGGCGATCATGGCATCAATATCTGGCTTCAACAGTCTATCTTCTTCAAGTTTTGCTACTTTTGCTCTGATCACTTGGAAGTTTTTCTCAATAATGTCTGAGCACTTATTTGGGCGTCTAAATTCAATTGCTTGCGCAGCATACATCAGCTCAATCGCTAAAATTTTCTCTAAATTACCTAAGATTTGGTTAAACTGTCGGCTTGAAATACTACCCATAGACACGTGATCTTCTTGTCCCATTGATGTTGGAACACTATCAGCTGATGGTGGGAAACAAAGTGATTTGTTTTCAGTCACTAACGCAGCTGTAGCGTATTGTGGGATCATCATGCCTGAGTTTAAACCGCCGGCAGTGGTTAATAATCTCGGTAAACCGTGTAAGCCTTCTAACAATAAGTAACAACGACGGTCTGAAATATTACCTAATTCAGAGGCCGCAATAGAAGCGTAATCAAGTACCATAGCTAAAGGTTGACCATGGAAGCTACCACCTGAAATAGCTTCTTCGCTGCTGATAACAATAGGGTTATCAGTAACTGAATTCATTTCAATTTCAGCTAACTCTTCTAAGTGGTAATAAGCATTGCGTGATGCGCCATGTACTTGTGGAATGCATCGTAAAGAGTAAGGGTCTTGTACACGGTCACATTCTTCATGATCAGCCATGTTTTCTGAATTTTTGAAGAAGTGTCTCATGCGTGCAGCAACTGCTAAGTTACCTTTGAACGCACGGGTTTTATGTAGCTCTTCTCTAAACGGAGATTCGCTACCTTGCATGCCTTCAATACTCATCGCACCTGTTAAATCTGCTAGGTCTAATAAGTAACGCATTTTGGTTAAGCCAGTGATGGCATGTGACAGAATAAACTGTGTACCGTTAATTAACGCTAAGCCTTCTTTCGCGTGTAACTCCATTGGTGCTAAACCGTGTTCTTTAAGAAGTCCAACTGCAGGTACAATTTTATCCGCATGCCCCTCTTCACTTACCCAAAACTCACCTTCACCAATAAGTGGTAAAAATAAATGGGAAAGTGGCGCTAAATCGCCTGATGCACCAACTGAACCTTGCTCTGGTACAACCGGAATTAGGTCAAGCTCGATAAAGGCTAGCATTCTTTCTACGGTTTCTAAGCGGATACCCGAGAAACCTTGACTAAGGGCATGAACCTTAGTGATCAGCATTAGCTTTGAAATTGCTTTGGCAATTGGCTCACCAACACCAACGGCATGGGTAATAAGCAGGTTTTTTTGTAATAAATTTGTGTCTTCTGGGGAAATCTGGGTATCACATAACGGACCAAAACCGGTATTAATACCATATACAGCTTCATCAGAAGCAGCCATTTTCTCAACTCGTTGACGGCTCGTATTGATTTTATCTAAAGCTTCTTGGCAAAGTTCTGCTTTGATACTGCCGTTGGCAATACCATTGACCATATTAAGATCTAGATGGTCGATACCATATTTAAACGTCATATTAACGCTCCTAAATTAAAAGTTAAAAAACTAAATGACTACCTAACCGGTATTTATTACCTGGCGAGGTCAAAATAGCTAAACTTACAACACCTTGGCTTGACCAAGTGCGACGTTTAACCTGTAAACAAGGTGCTGACTCTGTAATGTTCAATAATTTACAGACATCAGCACTGGCAAGAATAGCTTCAACTTCATGTGTCGCTTCAGTTAACGGCGCTTCAGAAGACAAATATTCATGCGGGGTAATTTTTGTGAAATCTTGTGTTAAATAGTTAGCAACCAATTTTGGGTTAACGAAGCGCTGCTCTAATTGAATAGCTGCGTTGTTTTCAAAATGTAATACGCTTGAGAAATAGGCCTTGTCACCGGTTTTTAAGGCTAATAAAATCGCCATTTCTTCATTAACGTCAACCGCTTGTAATGCCAATTGTTGAGCTCGATATTGGTGGCCACGTTCATTAATTTCATCAGCAATGTTACGAATTTCTAGTAACGATGACTGCGACTTAAATGTTGCCACAAAGGTACCTGAGCCTTGAGAACGTACCAATAAACCTTGCTCGGTTAATTCTTGTAGCGCACGGCGCGCCGTCATTCGACTAACTGAAAATTGTTCAGTTAGTTCATTTTCAGAAGGCACTTTACTATGCTCAAGCCATTGGCCAGATTCTATCTTTTCGCAAATGTATTGCTTGATAATGGTATACTTTGCGGGCTTTAATTGTGTCATTGTTATGCTCGGTTAATGTTGTAACTAGGTAATAACGAAAAGTCACTTTAACTTGTATATACAATCTCATCTTTTTTAGAGCAGGTCAAGAGTTGTATATACAAGCTTGCTTGTTAATTTGCTATCGGTTAGAGTGCGAATTATTAATAATGCCAACTCATTTGGTATTAGCACCATTAACAATTACCCACTAGTTTACTACATCGTGGAATGTAGGTTAAAACTAGATGAAAATAAATGCTTTGGAATTTTTATGTCGACAACAACTCAACACTGGCAAACGCTTTGGATTAATGTAAACCTTGCAACTATGAGTGACGGTGCAAATAGCTATGGCACTATTGCACAAGGCGCACTTGCGATAGCTGATGGTAAAATTGCTTGGCTTGGCGCAATGGATGAATTACCGGCGTTTGATAAAGACGCTGTCAGTGTCATTGATGGCCAAGGTGCTTGGTTAACGCCGGGTTTAGTTGATTGCCATACTCACCTTGTTTTCGGTGGTAATCGAGCGAATGAATTTGAAATGCGTCTTGAAGGTAAAAGCTATGAAGAAATAGCCAATGCTGGCGGTGGTATTGTTTCAACGGTAAAAGCGACACGAGCTGCCAGTGAAAATGAATTGTTTACTAGTGCACATAAACGCTTAAGCGCATTACATCAACAAGGTGTCACTACAGTAGAAATTAAATCGGGTTATGGTTTAGACACATTAAATGAAATCAAAATGCTTAAAGTTGCGGAGCGATTAGCGCAAAGCTTACCTGTTACGGTGAGAAAAACATTTTTAGGTGCTCATGCATTACCCGTTGAATATAAAGGCCGAGCCGATGATTACATTGATTTAATCGTTACGGATATGTTGCCGAAAGTGGCAAGCTTGAAGCTAGCAGATGCGGTTGATGTATTTTGCGAAGGTATTGGTTTTAGCATTGAGCAAACTGAAAAGGTATTCGCGGCGGCAAAAAAATATAACTTGCCTGTAAAAGTGCACGCAGAGCAACTTTCTAATTTAGGTGGTACGGCATTAGCGGCAGAATATAACGCGTTATCTTCTGATCACATTGAGTTTCTTGATGAAGCGGGCATTATTGCCATGAAAGCGGCAGATATGACCGCGGTATTATTACCGGGGGCTTTCTATTTTTTAAGAGAAACTCAGTTGCCACCAATCGATTTATTACGTAAACATGGCGTTAATATGGCGATTGCCACTGATGCTAATCCTGGTTCTTCGCCAATAGCTTCAATTCAATTGATGCTTAATATGGCTTGTACCTTATTTCGTTTAACACCAGTTGAGGCGTTAGCAGCGGTAACCTCGCATGGCGCTAAAGCGCTTGGCTTAGCTGAATCGAAAGGCCAACTTGCTGTTGGTTATGATGCCGATATTGCTTGTTGGGATATTCAGCAACCGGCAGAGTTATGCTATCAGTTTGGTGTTAATCCACTAAGCCAGTTAATGCAGGCGGGCAAGATTGTCATTTAACCTTTATATTGTTTAGTTTATTAAGCTCTCAGTCAATTGGCATGAGAGCTGTTAATATGTAAAGCAAAGTGCTTACTGTACAAATGCTAAACATTTGATTAGGCTTAGCAGATGTTGTCAGTAATGGGTTTGTTATGGTTAATAACAGAGCTGCGTCCTTTTCGAGTTTAGTCTTTTTTAGTTTTTGTTTAATCGGCTGTTTTTATTCACTTCCAGCCTTTGCTAGCAGCGAAAACTTTTCTTTTATCGAGTTTAATATTGCCTTTGTTTTAGGTTTGAGTTTACCGGTGTTGTTAATAACGTCGATCGCTAAGCTATCACCTGTAATATCGAAGCGGTATCCTATTTTATTGACTCTTGCATTGCTGGCTCTACTTTATTGTATGAGCTATTTATCACACCGCAATGACTATATAGCGTTAACATTTAGCGCCTTAATTTTGCAGTTAAGCTTTTTTTGGTCGGCTCAATTTCATTATGAGATTGAACAAGAGGAAAAGGCTAATCGAGTGCTGTGGCAAGCATTTAGTTATGGCTTGTTGTCGTTATTGTTTTTGGTGGTGCTTTGGCTTGGCGTAGTTTCCCCTGACATTGCTTGGTTAGTTTTTTCTCTACTTCAAATATCACTGTTTAGTGTTAACCTTTTTACCGCGTTTAATAAGTCGAAAACACTTAACCAACGCTCTTTGGTCTTATTAGCCGTAAATATCACCTTCACTATTGCTGTTTATGTTTGGTTAAATGGTCAGTTGTCATTTGATTTACTTGCCATTCTTGCGGTACTTACTTATTTAGTGGCTATGGTTAATGGCTGTTGGCAAGTGATATCAGTGTTGGTAAGTAGGCTGAAAACTCCAGTTGAAAGCGTTATTGAAACAGATAAACTTATTTTAGACCCATCGACGAACTTACCTAGCTATCAATGTGCTTTGAAAAAGTTTGAATATAGTATCAAACATCAAAAATCTGCGCGCTATGCTGCTATTGCTTTTAAACCACTTAACTTCCAACAAGTTAATGCTGTTTTAGGGCATCATAATTCTGATATTTTATTGTTGCAACTTGCCTATTGCCTACAGAAAGCTATTGAAGATGATGGCGATTTACTAAACTTTTGCACAGAAGAGCTGCCTGTGCGTATTGCACGTTTACAAGGCTTACACTTTTTAATCGTGATGGATGTTGCACAAAGTAAGCACAGTGATGAAGTTATTATTGAACAGCTCTGTCAGAAGTTAGCCCAAGCGGTACCTGGGCCTATGAGCTTTAAAAGCTTCTCTTTATTTTTCAAATTAGCCTTTGGTGTCGCCTTTGTTGGTAAAGACAGTGATAATGTGAATGAAGTTATTGCCTGTGCTGAAGATGCGTTGTTACAGGCTGATAAGCAACAAAAGCAAGTTAGCTTTTTTGCCCAAGGCTTAGCTATTTTCAATCAGCAGCAATTACAGAAAATGGAGCAGCTTAAACAAGATATAGCGACTGGTGCGATTAATTGGCGTGTACAACCACAAATTGAAATGGCCTCTAAACACGTATTAGGATTTGAGTTGCTATTAACTTGGCAGGGGCGTGATGGTGAAAAGCTAGACTTTAATGAAGTGATGGTCATTGCGCAGCAAAGTGGCGATGCGTTTGCTCTATGCCGTAAAATGGTGACGCAGGCCTTTACCTTTTTACAACAATTACATCGCTTAGGCGCTAAAGTGCAAATTGCGATAAAGCTGTCAAACAGCTGTTTATTAGAACCAGACATCGTCGACTTTATTGAGCAACAAGCGATAGACTTCGCTATCGACTGTGAATATTTACTAATAGAAATTAAAGAAGAAATACTGCTAAGTGCTTCTCGTGAGGCAAAAGCTAGTATTGACCAATTAAAGTTTCTGGGTGTTAAAATTGCTATCGATGAATTTTCTGGCAGCTACGAAGCACTGCGCTATCTGAGAAAGTTAGCGGTGAGCGAAATTAAAATAAATTGTCATGCGTTAGCAAAAGCAGAAGCTGGTTCATCTGATAAAGCAATAATTAATGCGTTGATTAATCTTACTCGTAAGATGAAATTGCCACTTATCGGTACAAACATTGATAATGTAGGTATTGAAAAAATGTTTATTGCGATGGGAGGAGAATATGCCCAAGGTAAACATTATAGCTCAGGCATTAATTTCCATGAACTGCCATTTTGGCTTGACGCATGGCAGCAACAATACGCCAAAAACGATAGTTAGATATTGATTGTTACTCTATATCGAGCGGATCAGGAGATAAAATTACACCGGTGTTATCAGCATAAATATGATCATCAGGCAAAAATGTTACGCCGGCAAAATTAATTGCTAAATCACTTTCGCCTAAGTTACTAGTGCTGGCGCCAACGGGAATAGATAATAAGCCCTGAACACCGATATCAACATCTTCTAAAGCATCAACATCACGAACGCTGCCGTAGCAAATAATGCCTTCCCAGTTGTTTTTAGCGGCAAGTTCGGTGATCTTAATATTAATTAGTGCGCGCCGTGTTGAACCGCCACCGTCAATGACCATTACTTTGCCAGAGCCGTCGGTATTGGCTATTTCTTCAATAAGACCATTATTTTCGAAACACTTCACGGTAACGACTTTACCGCCAAATGAGCTTCGGCCACCATAGTTACTAAAAATAGGTTCAAGTACATCGATTAAGTCTGTGTAGATATCACACAATTCTGAAGTGTTGTATTCCATAGTCAGTCCTATGCTATTAAATTTAATAACTTCTAGTATAACGGTTGAATGCTAAGGCACAACTGCTAAGCCGCTATAGTTGCTAAATATTTCTAAGGTAAACGTTACTTGTAATTGCACTGGAAACATTATTTAATAACCATAATATATTTTCTCCCAAGAGTTGTATTTATGGCGGATAGGGCACTTACCCATAGCTTAATTTATTCTACAGAAACTCTTATTTTTAGTATTCTTGCTTTACTTCTTTTAGCCTATTATCGCGGGTTAGGGCGTCAGTATGTAAAGTTTTGGATGATCAGTTTATCAGCTCTTGCTGTTAACCAGTTTGCACTTGCCTGTGAAAATACCTTCAATGAACGAGATGTGGGTAGCGTACTAGATATTTCTATCGCACTATTACGGCAAGTCAGTCAGTACATACATATTTTGTTTTTGATCTTTGGTATTTACGCGGCGACGAAGCAGAAAGATGTGACGAGAAAAATGCTATTTATTGGTGTTTCTTCTGCATTGCTGATTGGAATTTTTGCTTCCGTTTTTTATGGTTTTGATGTTAAAAGTGTGTTCAACCGCTTCTATTTACGTGAAAGCTTAACGGCATTTATTTTTGGTAGTGCCTTGATTGCCTCAGCTTTTTATTTGTTTTCAGCAAATATTAATCATTTTTCTGGCAAAATATTTTTAGCTTATTGTATTTTGGTTGGCCTTCGTTACATCTCTTACTCATTTGCATCGATCATATTCCTCACCGAAGACTGGTTTCGTGAACTATCCCAAACTTTAGTATTTGTTGATATGGGCGTGAATACTATTCTAGGATTTATTTTTCTTATTTGGATGCAAGGTGCTGAGCGTCATGTTGCCGCAACAGCTATAAACCGTGCAAAATATTTAGGTAAGCATGACTCATTAACGGGTGTTTTAAACCGAGAACAAGTGCTTGAAAAACTGACTAATGAAATGAAAATATCAAAAGATAAAAAACAAGCATTGTGTGTTTTTTTACTTGATATTAAACGCTTTAAATTTGTCAATGATACTCACGGTTTGAAAGTGGGAGATCTCATTTTAGGCGAAATAGCACAAAGGCTTAACCAAAGCTTATTGAAACCGAAAGTGGTAGGACGCTTAAGCGGCGACTCTTTTATGTACGTTATTGACTATGAAAGTGAAAAACAGCAAAGCACTGTTGCCGAGCATTTACATGCATTAATTGAAAGGCCTTATTTGGTTTCGCAGCAAGAAGTGCACTTACAATGTAGTGTCGGCTATTGTCAGTTTCCTACGGATGCTGAAGTTGCAGATGAGTTGTTGCAAAAATCAAATTTAGCCTTGTTTCAGGCTGAAAGTAATAATATTCAAACGGTTAAATATGAAGCGGGTATGCAGTCCCATGGTCGACATTTACTGGCGATGGAAAAAGAAATTCGACAAGCCATTAGCAATGAAGAATTTATTCTGCATTTTCAACCGCAATTAAATTTAAAAAGTAACCGCTTAGATGGCGCGGAAGTATTAGTTCGTTGGCAGCATCCAACCAAAGGTTTATTAGCACCAGGGCAGTTTTTTGATGATATTGAAGCGCTAAATCTTTATAGCGAGCTTGATAACTATGTTTTAGAAAAAACCTGCCAAACTATCGCACAGTGGTATAAAACCTATAAACGTCGAGTGCCATTAGCAATCAACATTACCGCGGTTGAATTTCAAGCCCAAAACTTTATTAGTAATATTCAAGCGTTATTAATTAAATATGAGATTCCTCCTATTTACCTTGAGTTAGAGGTGACTGAAAATATCGTTATCACTGACATTGATTTAGTGATGAACACAATAGTGGTGTTGCAAAACATGGGCATAAAAGTGTCTATTGATGATTTCGGTACGGGCTATTCATCATTAGCATATTTACGCAAATTGCCAATTGATAAGATTAAAATTGACCGCAGTTTTATTCAAGAGGTGGCTTCTAATGACTCTGATTTGACGATAGTGAAAACTATGGTTGAATTATCACATGGTTTAGGAAAGCGTGTACTGGCAGAGGGGGTTGAAACTCAGCAACAATTACAACTGTTACGTAACATTGGTTGTGATGCCGTACAGGGCTATTTTATAAGTCGACCAATTAGTGCTGAAGAGTTTACTAAGTATTTAAAACGAAAATAATGACTTTGAATTAAATTTAAATAAAAAAAGAGCTTAAATGATTATCCATTTAAGCTCTTTTGGGTTAATTAGATAGCTTAGTATTACTTCACTTCTTTGAAATCTATTGTTGCTTCGCGGCTATTAATCGCCGAATTAGCACTTTTCATATAATGCTGCCAACGTTGTTCATATTCTGCTAATAACACTTGAATATATGCTGCGTTATACGTATTGCTGTGGCCATCATCAAAGATTAATCGGTAGCCATGTATGCCTACCGATTCTATGCGTAATAACTGTACTTGTTTTTTATGATAAACCTTAGGCGTTAAGCCTGTTGGCTGACCTTTATCATCGGTTGGAGAAAATACGCGTAGATATTCAAAACTCAATTCAGCGCTATCTTGTTCAAGACCATCAAATTGAACTGATAAACTCGCAGCTTGGCGATGAATGGTAAAGCCTGTAATATTACTCATGTTTCACTCCAGCGTTTTAATGCCGTAAATTATAAAATAAAGCGACTTAAGTCTTCGTCTTTAACAAGTTCGTTTAAGATGCTGCCAACAAATTCAGCGTCAATGACGATACTTTCGCCAGCGCGATCATTGGCATTAAACGACAATTCTTCAACTAAACGTTCCATCATGGTATGTAAACGACGAGCACCAATGTTTTCTGTGCTTTCATTGACCTGCCATGCTGCATTAGCAATGGCTTGAATACCGTCTTCACTAAATGAAATGGTAACGCCTTCAGTGGCAAGCAAAGCAATATATTGCTCAGTTAGCGAGGCACTTGGCTCGGTCAAAATACGAACAAAATCGTCAGTGGTTAATGCTTGCAGTTCAACGCGGATTGGCAAGCGACCTTGTAACTCAGGGATCAAGTCAGAAGGTTTTGCCATTTGGAAGGCGCCAGAAGCAATAAACAATATGTGATCAGTTTTAACCATGCCATGTTTAGTGCTAACGGTAGAGCCTTCAACTAATGGTAGTAAATCACGTTGTACACCTTCGCGTGATACGTCAGGACCTGATGAGTCACCACGTTTACAAATTTTGTCGATTTCATCGATGAAAACAATACCATTTTGCTCAACCGCATAAATGGCTTTTTCTTTGATGTCTTCTTGGTTAACAATTTTAGCGGCTTCTTCTTCCTGTAAGGCTTTAAAAGCATCTTTAATTTTTAACTTACGCTTATTAGTTTTCTCGCTAGACATGCTTTGGAACATGTTTTGTAGCTGCGAAGTCATATCTTCCATACCAGGAGGAGACATAATCTCAACGCCGACTTGTGGCGCTGCTAGGTCTAACTCAATTTCTTTATCATCAAGTTGTCCTTCACGTAATTTTTTACGGAACACTTGGCGAGTAGAGCTGTTATCTGGCTGTTCATCATTACCAAAGCTATCGCGAGCTGGCGGTAATAATACGTCTAAAATACGCTCTTCAGCGGCTTCTTCAGCTAAATGCTTAACGCGTGACATTTCTTGTTCTTTGGTTAATTTAATCGCCATATCTGCAAGGTCACGAATGATTGTTTCTACTTCTTTGCCTACATAGCCCACTTCGGTGAACTTAGTTGCTTCAACTTTAATAAAAGGCGCATTGGCAAGTTTTGCTAATCGACGAGCAATTTCTGTTTTACCAACACCCGTTGGGCCGATCATCAAAATGTTTTTAGGAGTAACTTCTGTGCGCAACTCTTCATTAAGTTGCATTCTACGCCAGCGGTTTCTTAGTGCTATCGCAACGGCACGTTTTGCATCGCTTTGACCAACAATATGGCTATCAAGTTCGTGAACTATTTCACGTGGTGTCATATTCGACATGTTAATTCCTTACTAAATCTGGCGTTTAAAGTTCGTCAATCACGTGTTGCTGATTGGTGAATACACAAATATCGCCAGCAATTTTTAATGATTTCTCTACAATCTCTTTTGCTGAAAGCTCGGTATTTTCTAATAGCGCTGTTGCGGCTGATTGCGCAAAGTTACCACCACTGCCAATGGCAATTAGGTCATGCTCAGGCTGAACAACATCACCGTTACCAGTAATGATTAAAGAGGCCGTTTCATCGGCAACAGCAAGTAAGGCTTCTAACTTACGTAATGCACGATCACTACGCCAATCTTTGGCAAGTTCAACAGCGGCTTTTGTTAAATGACCTTGGTGCATTTCTAATTTGCTTTCAAAGCGTTCGAATAAAGTAAAAGCATCAGCGGTACCACCAGCAAAACCGGCCAGTACTTTGTCATTGTATAAACGACGAACTTTTCGGGCATTACCTTTCATTACAGTGTTGCCAAGCGAAACTTGGCCGTCACCACCGATGGCAACTTTGCCATTACGTCTGACTGAAACAATAGTAGTCACAAATAACCTCTTACATATGGCCAACTGAGATAGTCGGCTTGTCTAATGTAGAATAGATAGGGGATAACTCGACATTTTTCAAGGGAGCTAGTCGGAATTTGTCGTGTTTTTTTGCAGAAAGTTTTTGAGAAGAGGTTAGGCAATGCATCGTGGTTTAACTTAGCAGCATTGCCTGAATTTTTCGATGATACGTGAAGGTTTAGTCCCAGTTCCAAATTTTACAGCCGTGTACTGAATTGTTCTTTAACTTGTGTTTATCTTTTTCAGCACCACGTTTTTTAGGGTATGGCCCTAAGTAAACTTTATACCAAGTAGCAGAAGTACCAACCGACTTGCTAACTTGTGCAACTAAACCCGTAAAGGCGATTTTTGCTTTTAACGATTCGGCTTGTTTACGGGTTTTAAAAGAACCACATTGCATTTTATATGGCCCTTTTTGAGTGACCTTATATTCGCCAACTTCTACTTCTTTACTTTTTAAGTCGTCAACGTAAGTCCACTTTTCTTCAGGTGGCTTAGGTAGCTCAGTCGTTTTAGCTTTAGCGGTTTTTGTCGTTTTTGGCGTCACCACTACGTCAGGCTGTTTGTCTTTAATAGTCCACAGTAAATAACCAAAACTAGGTAAAGCGAGTACTAGAAATAGCGCAATCATTTTAACTTTCAATGATATAGCTGGCGCTGGCTCAACATTTTTTTTATATGGGCTTTTCTTTTTATTTTTTGCTCGAGAGCGGGAAACGTAATCTTGATGCGCCATGGAAAACTTTATACTGGGAAACTTTCGCCAATTCTAACCAACTGGGTAAGAAATATCACTACTTAGTCACGTATAAGCTGTAATTAGATATGACAGCGCAACAAGAATACAAAATATGCCCGTTAAAAGTGGTGTGGCTACCAGCTTAAATCTACCGGATCAATATCGACAGACCAGCGTACCTTTGACTGCCATTCATTATTGGTGCTGTGATGAATCAATTGAAATACTGCTTGATGTAACTGCTTGCGAGACTTCGCCTGTAAAATTAAATGATAGCGAAACTTACCAGCCTTTTTTTCCATTGCTGCTGGCACAGGGCCTGCAAATTGACAGCCATCAAAGGAGTGCTCAGTTAATGCTCTTAAGAATTTTTCAGGGTAAGACGGATAGTTTGCATCCGCTCGAAATAGTGCTTGAAAGCTAAACGGTGGTAGCATCGCTTGTTGGCGTTCTATTAGTGCTTGTTTGGCGAAGTGTTGATAGCCATTATTGACTAGGTCTTGTAATAGCGGGTGATCAGGAAAATTACTTTGCACCATAACTTTACCAGGTTTGCTAGCTCTGCCTGCTCGACCAGACACTTGTACTAATAATTGCGCCATATGTTCGGCTGCGCGAAAATCATAGCTGAACAATGCGCCGTCAACATCAAGTACAGCTACTAAGGTTACATCGGGAAAGTGATGACCTTTTGCTAGCATTTGTGTACCAATCAATAGTTGATGTTCTTTATCACTGACCTGTTGTAGCAATTTCGCGAGTTCGCCTTTTTTACGGGTGCTATCTCTATCTATGCGTACGGTGCTAAAATCAGAAAATAGTTCACCAATCCTTTCTTCAAGTTGCTCTGTACCTTGTCCTAACGACTTTATCCGCACGCTGCCGCAACTTGGACATTGTGGTGGAATGCGTTTTTGGCTACCACAGTGGTGGCAGATCAATAATCCCTGACCTTGATGTAGGGTATAAGGTTTATTACAGCGTTGGCAATCCGCAATCCAATGACATTCTTGACAGTTAATTGCTGGCGCATAACCTCGGCGATTAAGAAACACTAACGCTTGTTCACCACGCTCTAAGGTATTTTTTATTGCTTGTTTTAAAGTACCGGAAAGACCATGTTCCATTTGCTGTTGGGCAACATCAATTAGGCTGATTTTTGCGGTTGAGGCATTACCTGCACGTTTTTTTAATTGATGATAATGGTAACGGCCAGTTAGTGCGTTTTGTAGTGTCTCAAAGCTAGGTGTAGCACTGCCAAGTACAATAGGAATATTAAGTTGCCGTGCTCTTAATATGGCAATGTCACGAGCATTATAGCGAAAGCTGTCTTGCTGTTTGAAAGACCCATCGTGCTCTTCGTCAACAATAATTAAACCTAAGTCATGCAATGGCGTAAATACAGCTGAGCGCGTGCCAATCACTATTGCCGCTGAGCCTCGTTGTGCTTCTAGCCAAGTTTGTAATCGTTCTTTGTCATTAAGGCCTGAGTGGTGCAAACAAATAGGCACATTAAAACGTTGTTCGAAGCGAGCTAAGGTTTGTGGTGTTAAGCCTATTTCAGGTACTAGTACTAACACTTGCTTATTTGCTGCTAGGACTTCTTCCATCGCTTGTAAATAAACTTCTGTTTTACCACTGCCTGTAATGCCATCAACTAAGTGACAAGAGAACTGCTTTTGCATTTCTTTGATGGTAGCAACGATAATCGCTTGTTCCGCAGAAAGGTCTAAGCGGTTATCTTGCTGTAAAGCACTGTCTTGCCAGGTGAATACTTCAACCGGGCGAGATTCAGAGTAAATGAACTGCTTTTTTTCCAGCGCGTTAAGTTGTGCTTTATTAAAGCCGAGGGTTAAAAGTTCAGACCAGGTCATGCCTTGGTGTTGCTTAAGTAAAGTGAGTAATTCACCTTGTTTAGGTGCACGCTTTTGTGTGGCATTGTGTTCTTCATCAGTTAACGATTCTTTTGTTAACCAAATTTGTGGCAATTCAACATCAGGTTGTTTTATTTGTCGTAAAAGAACCGGTAGCGCTTGTTGAAAAACATCACCAATAGGGTGGTGATAATAATCAGCGCAGCGTTGCAAAAAGTTTAATAGTTCAGCTGAAAAGCTAAAGTTGTCTTTAACTCGGCTTAATATCGATTTTATTTTTTCTGCGGCATATTCAGTATCGTCATCGACTGCTAAAACAATGGCGACTACTTGGCGAGAACCAAAAGGCACAATAACCCGCTCACCAAGCTTAATAGCGTTAACATTTAATTTTGCTGGCAATTTATAGGTAAACAATTGACGCATAGGAACGGGAATCGCCACTTTTACGTACTTGTCAGGTGAAGTTATTGCCACAATTTTTTGTCATGTTAAAACCAAATGTTGGCCTTATTCTACTGGTAAATTGAGTGAAGCCAAGCGAGAAAATAATGAGAAATGGTTTTTTAATAAATAAAACGAAAAACTGCTCACTTTTTTAGCGATATTTATTGCTATGGTGGCAATGTTCCTATAACATTCGCCTCCATTATTTTTAACTCGTATGGTGCTTGGCAGCAATAATGACTGATCAAGTGGCGATACGGCCTTAACAGAGGTTTCCCATGAAAGACGGTATTCATCCAAATTATGTAGAGTTCAAGGCAACTTGTTCTTGTGGTAACGTTATTACAACTCGTTCAACTGTAGGTAAAGACTTACACCTTGACGTATGTTCAGAATGTCACCCATTCTACACTGGTAAGCAAAAAGCTGCTGAGACTGGCGGTCGTGTTGATAAATTCAACAAGCGTTTTGGTGCTCTTAGCAAGAAGTAATTCTGCTAAATTACCAGATGAAAAAGCGCCTATGGGCGCTTTTTTTATATCTTTAAATAAAAAACTACCTGCTTTATTTTAATCCTCTCAAAGATTTTTCATTCTAATCGTCATGGCATAACCCGAACTTTGGGCGATGCGTGCTGCTTATCCTAAGTTCAGGTTACTTAAAAATATTATTTTATTTTTCTTTTATTTAAACCCTTTTACTTCATACTGCATCTAACCTAATAACTATGTAAAACATCGAGAATTTGTTTTTTTGGACAAGTTAAAAATTATTGATGCCCATGAACGTTTTAGCCCAGATGTTGAGTCGCAGTGGATAGCACAAGCTCAGCAGGGAAACCAACAGGCATTTCATCACTTATATGAAAACTATCACCGCCGTATTTATGCGTTGTGCTGGCGCATGATGGCAGATAAAGACAGTGCTGAAGATGTTTGTCAGGAAGTGTTTGTGCAACTATGGCAAAAAATTAATAACTTTCGTGGTGAAAGTAAATTTTCCACTTGGTTACATAGTGTCGCTACCAATATAGTTTTAGGGCATATTCGCAAGAATAAAACTTGGATCCAACGTATTTTCAGTATTGAAGAGCAAGTGGTTGAAGACATCGCAGTAGAAATGCCTGAACTATCAAATTTAGATAAGAATATTCAATCTTTGCCAGAACGAGCAAGGCTAGTGTTTATTTTATTTGCCATTGAAGGCTATCGTCACGAAGAAATATCTAAAATGTTGGGAATGGCGGTAGGCTCGAGTAAATCACAATATCATCGAGCTAAAGGTTTATTACGCGAGTCGTTAGGTGAGTAATATATGAAACAAACAATGACTGACAGTAAAAATGCAGAGCAAAATTTAAAAGCTGCTATTGCGAAATTGCCGCGAGAAATGACACCTGAGCGTGATTTATGGTCAGGTATCGAAAAGGCAATTAGCCAAAATTCGCAAATAGCATTACCAAGCCAACATTCAAAAACTAAGGTTTCTATGCCGACAGCGTGGGCGGCATCGGTTGTTGCTGCTGTACTGCTAACATGGGTAACCTTAGGGCCAACGCCAGGTAATAGCGAGCAACAGGTAAATTTGGTTGTTGAAATGCAACAAGATTTTGAACAGCAAAAGAAAACTATGTTGGTGAGCTTTGGTACGCCAGACGTGAAAAAATTACCAACTGCGATGCAAACAGAATTAACGAAGTTGAGCTCGGCTCAACAAACAATTAGCAAAGCACTTGCTGATGATCCTAATAATAGTGACTTGTTAAATCTATTACGCTGGACACAGAAGCAAGAGTTAGATTTACTAAAGCAATTATATAGTCCGCAGTGGCAAACAATATAGTCGTTATTTAGTTGTTAACGAACAAGAAATAAGAGGTTTATATGGGAAACTTAAGAAGTTATTTACCACTGATATTGCTAACAACAGCAATACCAACATTAGCTGGCGAGAAGATTGACGAATCAATGTCATTGAATGGCGCCAAAAGTGTCATTATTGAAAATTTACGCGGTGAAGTAAAAGTAATGGGTAACAACGGGGATACAGTTTCTGTTGTTGGTGAGCTTGATGATAAAGCTGAAGGTCTAACTTTTGAAAAGTCAGGTTCACGCATAATTATAAAAGTTGAAATACCGCACAATAGCCATAATGGTTGGGGGGCTGATGGCTCTGAACTAAGCATAAAATTGCCTAAGCATGTACGTGTAAGCTTTAAAGGCGTGTCTTCTGATATTGATATCGATAACTTTACCAATGGCGTTGAAATTCAAACGGTTAGTGGTGACGTAACCGCTAAAAATCTAATGCAGCAAGTCGAGTTAGCCACGGTAAGTGGTAATATTGAAAGCAAAAACTTATCAGGTAAGTTACGTCTATCATCGGTTAGTGGTGATATTGAAGATAAAAACTCTTCAGGTCGAGCACACTTTAAAACGGTTAGTGGCAGCTTAAGTTCAAGTTCTAGCGCTAATGAAATATCAGCTAACTCGGTATCGGGTGATATTAAATTACGTTTAGCTGAAATTGATGAGTTAATTGTTTCAACAGTCAGTGGTGAGTTTAATAGCGAACTTTCATTAAATGATGATGGTTTACTTAAAATGTCGAGCGTTAGTGGTGACTTACAGGTTAACTTTAAGAATGAAGTACAAGCAAGTTTTAGCTTAAAAACTAATGCTGGCGGCGACATCATTAATCGCCTTACATCGGCACAAGCGAAACGAGCAAAGTATGGACCTAGCTCTAAGCTATCATTTGAAACAGGTAATGGTAGTAGCTCAGTACGCGCAAGTACTGTAAGTGGTAGCATAGTTGTTAAGTAACAAATAAAGCACTTACAAGCGTTAAACGTTCGCCCCCATATGTGCGGGCGTTTAGCGAAAATATTCGTTAAAATATTTGCTACAATTATTATTTTAGCCCTACCTCGTTACAATATTTCTTTTCATTCTATCATTTTGCTCAGCAGCAAATTCTGCTACATTAGCTCTCTTTATTTTCGAATAATTTTTTAGTGCTCATTGGTGTAATAAACACGCTAATTAGTAAAGATTATCGCCAAGCGTTTAGGGTGTAATATGGCCGATCGAAAGCCAGCCAAATTTAGTAAAAATAACCAGTTTCCTCGTGATAAACAAATAGATGAACTAAAAGTTCCACCACATTCTTTAGAAGCTGAACAGTCAGTTTTAGGTGGCTTATTGTTAGACAATGAAACTTGGGACAGAGTAAGTGAGCGTGTTGTTGCACAAGACTTTTACAGTCGTTCGCATCGTATTACTTTTGAAACCGTTGGCGCGCTAATTGAAGTCGGCGAACCTGTTGATTTAATCACCCTTTCTGAAGCCTTAGAAAACGATCAAAAATTAGAAGACGCTGGTGGTTTTGTTTATCTCGCTGAGATGATGAAGAATACGCCAAGTGCTGCCAACATTACCGCTTATGCCGATATCGTGCGCGAACGTGCCGTTACCCGCGAAATGATCAGTGTTGCCAATGAAATTGCTGAAGCGGGCTATGATCCACAGGGACGAACCAGTGCAGACTTACTCGATTTTGCTGAAACCAAGGTGTTTGCCATTGCCGAGCAACGGGCGAATAAGTCGGAAGGGCCTGAAAATATTGATTCAGTACTAGAAAAAACCGTGGATAGAATTGAGAAACTTTGTTCTGCACCAACCGGTGGTGTGACAGGTGTTTCTAGTGGTTATACTGATTTAGATAAAATGACCGCAGGCTTTCAAAAGTCCGATTTAATTATTGTTGCCGCTCGTCCATCAATGGGTAAAACTACTTTCGCGATGAATATCGCGGAACATGCAGCAATGACCGAAGATAAACCTGCGCTTATTTTCAGTTTAGAGATGCCTTCAGAACAGCTAATGATGAGAATGTTAGCCTCGTTGGGACGTATTGACCAAACCAAAATTCGTACAGGTCAGTTAGAAGATGAAGACTGGGCTCGATTATCATCAACGATGGGCTTGTTGATGGAAAAAGGCAAAATGTATATTGATGATGCCGCTGGTTTAACACCAACCGATGTTCGTTCTCGTGCTCGTCGTATTGCCCGTGATCATGGCGGCATTAGTATGATCATGATCGATTATTTGCAATTGATGCGTGCCCCTCAGTTTTCTGATAATCGTACCTTGGAAATTGCCGAAATATCGCGGTCGTTAAAAGCATTGGCGAAAGAATTAGAAGTGCCAGTTGTGGCACTATCTCAGCTTAACCGTGGCTTGGAGCAACGTTCAGATAAACGTCCGATTAACTCAGATTTACGTGAATCTGGTTCAATAGAGCAGGATGCCGATTTAATCATGTTTATTTATCGTGATGAGGTTTATCACGACGATTCAGAATTTAAAGGTATGGCAGAAATTATTATTGGTAAACAGCGTAATGGTCCAATTGGGCGTGTGCCTTTGACTTTCCAAGGTCAATTCTCACGTTTTGATAACTATGCTGGTCCACATGTACTTGAAGAAGATTAAGTCTTAATGTTACGTACAGCAACCGCGGTTATTGACCTAAAGGCGTTAAGTAGTAATTATCGCTTAATTCAAACCATGTCACCTGACAGTAAAATTTTAGCTGTGTTAAAAGCTAACGGTTACGGGCATGGTTTAGAGCGCATTGCGAAAGCGTTACCTAATGCTGATGCCTTTGGTGTTGCACGTATTGATGAAGCGCTCGCACTTAGAGCGGCAGGTATTGTTAAGCCCATAGTATTACTTGAAGGCTTTTTTGCTGAAACTGATATTGATATTCTTGCAGTTAATAACTTACAAACTATCGTACATAATACTCAGCAGCTTGATGCGATCATGAATGCAAACTTAGAAAAACCGTTAAAAGCTTGGCTGAAAATTGATACCGGCATGCACCGCTTAGGTATAAACCCTGAGCAGTTAGCACATTTTTATCGAGCATTATGTACATCAAAAAACGTGCAGCAACCGATAGTTTTGATGAGTCACTTGGGCTGTGCAGATGAAAAAGACAATTCGGCAACACCTAAACAAATAGCATTGTTTAATGAACTTACTGCTGAATTAGCATTGGAAAAAAGCTTAGCTAACTCTGCCGGAGTATTAGCGTGGCCAGAAAGTCATTATCAATGGATTCGCCCTGGGCTTTTACTTTATGGTGTATCACCATTACCAACAGATGTTGCAGTCGACGGTATATTGCCTGTGATGACCTTACAATCAAGTGTAATTGCGACTAGAGAAATTGCAGCGGGTGAAGCGGTAGGTTACAGCGGTGCTTGGGTTAGTAAAAAGAAAACCACCATTGGCGTAGTTGCCATTGGTTATGGTGATGGTTACCCTCGCCATGCACCTAACGGCACTCCGGTATTAGTTAATGGCCGTCGTGTGCCGCTTATTGGCCGCGTATCAATGGACATGATAACGGTGGATTTAGGTGACAATGCAGAGGATCAAGTTGGCGATATTGCGACGTTATGGGGCAAAGGTTTACCAGTAGAAGAAGTTGCCGAGTTTGCCACCACAATTCCTTACGAGTTGCTTTGTAACATCACTCGTCGTGTACTTATTCAATTAGCATAAATATCTAAGGGAGAAGTGTTGCCTTAGTGCTATTCGCCACTAACTGTTAATACTAAGGTACGTGCTCCACCATCGTCACGATGCTCTCCTAAATAAACACCTTGCCAAATACCTAAGTTCATTTGACCATTCGTTAATGGCATACTAACGCTACTACCCAACGTACTGGCTTTAATGTGTGCCGGCATATCATCAGAACCTTCATATGTATGGCGATAATAGGGCGCATTTTCAGGGACGAACTGATTAAAATGCCGCTCCATATCATCACGTACGGTCGAGTCTGCATTTTCATTAATGGTTAGTGACGCTGAAGAGTGCTTGATAAAAATGTGTAGTAAACCACAGCGCACGGAAGATAGTTTGGCAAGTACTTGTTCAATATCGCTGGTGATCAAGTGAAAACCACGTGCACTAGGTTTTAAAGATAACTCAATTTGTTGCCACATAAGACTCCCTCAATGTGAAAATATATATCATAGCACCTAGATTGTTTTGAACGTTGATATTGTTGCGCATAGACGTGCATGTTCTTACATGGATGTAAGTTATTAGTGGAATGCAGGAGCAATTACCGAGATGCATTAATGCCGAGGAGTCATGGATGACTATGAGCGGCCATGCGATCGTGACATTGCCGGCATGGACGTAGGTACTAAATTTTTGTCAGGAACAAAAAAAACTGACCGTTCATCCTGAACATAAAAAAGCCTCGAATAAACGAGGCTCATTAAAGTACTGAAATAGTTTACTTGTCGAAGCTAAATTCTATAAATGCTTTTCCATGCTCAGAAGCCAATGGAATAATAATAATAGGGCCATCGGCTTTATGAGTAATTGTGTGGTCCTTACCTGAAACGACCATAGGTGTGGCCATATCAAACTCAATACCTTTCTCACTTAGCATGCGCTTAGCGCCGCCGGTAACCATGTTAGTAATTTCACCGACTAAATCAGTAATTTCTTCATTGATTTCATCAGGGCCTTCACCAACCATGCTTTTCATTGTTGCTAAAGCAAGTTTACCTTCAAACGTAATAGATAATGACCCTTTGGTTTGCTCACTTACCATACCAATTAAGCCAGAAACATCACCATGAGCGACTTCGTTCTTTTTTAAACGAGGTTTTTCAGGTGTTAAATCCATACGTGCCATGGTTGACATAACGTTAAGCATTGAAGACAAAAACGGGTTAATAAACTCTACATTCATGAATTTTTCCAAAGCCTTTTGATGTTAACTAGTTAGTTGATTTTGCACTCATATGGTCAGAATGCATGTTAACCAGTATTAATTGTTATTCTCTATAACATCAATAGTAACTGATCTTTTGAAAGTTAGGCTACCTTTTATCGTCTTATCGTGAAAATTAACCGTATTTATTTGCTTTGGATAACTGTCAATTAACAAATTGTTGGTTATTTTTAGTCCAATCAGTGAATGATTAAACTCAGCCTCTTGGTATATAAAAATATTTCCCTTGTTCATCTCAAGTCCAATCCAATTCAAACTTACCGCTTTATTTTGATAATGCAGCTGAAAGTGCTCTTCAATATATTGACGAATAATAGGTTCGTAATCTGGGTGAGCGACTGAAAAGTGTATTTGTTTGGCTTCTGCAATAGCGTTATCGATGTCGTGAGCAGTTATTTGATGAATAACTTCTATCGATTGGCTATTTTCATTTAATGCTAAGTCAGTAATGCTGAAAAAATAACGGTGGGCAACCGCATTTGCGGCTAGCCCACACAATAGCAAAACAAAAAAGCGTTTAGCTATGCTAATGAACATTACTGCTCTTCAGCCTTTTCTTTTGATGCATCTTTATCGTCAGCGCTTTTCAGCTTAACGTTGTAATCGCGCATCATGTCTTTTTTCTTACGCTTGTAAAGATCAAAACGTGACTTAATAGGACGCGCTGGCCAGTAATTGTTATTTACATTTACATCAGCTGTTTCCCAGTTAGGGTCAATAGCAATAGCCGTTATTTCCTTGTCACGAATAAGTAACTTAGACACTTTTTTGCTATTACGACGCCAAATCTCAGCTGGTAAGGTTACCCGTTCAACTGTGTTGTCAGCAAAAGTAAGGTCTAAAATAATTGGCATAACTAAGCCACCCTTGTTTTCAAAATCAACTATGTAGAAGTTGCGTTCGTCAACAAGTAAGTCTTTTTGCCATTGTTCTAGTTTTTTATTGCTTGAATTATATGTGTTACGCGCTTTGTTGGTTGCAGTGAATTTGTCATGCTCGTTGTAAAAGTCTAACAATTCAGGTTTATCTTGCGTGCGAACCCATTGGCCTTCATTGCGAATTTTGCTGACAAATTCTGGCTTTTCATTATCAAGTGCACGTTCCCAAGCTTCTTCCGTATCAGGGTTTTGGCTATTTGGGCGGTATAAATGAATATCACCTAAAGCAATATCAACATGGTCGGTAGTGTAGAACCAACCACGCCAGAACCAGTCTAAATCAACACCTGAAGCGTCTTCCATAGTACGGAAAAAGTCAGCAGGAGTAGGGCGCTTAAACTTCCAACGTTGTGCGTATTCTCTAAAAGCAAAATCAAATAACTCACGACCCATAATGGTTTCGCGTAAAATGTTTAATGCCGTTGCTGGCTTGCCGTAAGCGTTGTTACCAAATTGCAAAATTGACTCAGAGTTAGTCATAATTGGTACTTGGTTATTACTCTTCATGTAATTAGTGATATTGGCAGCATCACCACGACGTGATGGGTAACCTTCTTCCCATGCTTGCTCAGCTACAAATTGTAGAAAGGTATTTAAACCTTCATCCATCCAAGTCCATTGACGTTCATCAGAGTTAACAATCATTGGGAAGTAGTTGTGACCCACTTCATGAATAATAACGCCAATTAAGCCGTACTTAGTCGCGCGAGAATAAGTTTTCTCACCCGTTTTCTTATCTAAAGTTGGGCGTGGACCATTGAACGTTATCATTGGGTATTCCATGCCGCCAACTGGACCATTTACCGAGATTGAAACAGGGTATGGGTAGTCGAAAGTATATTTATTGTATTGCTCCATGGTGTGAATAATTGACTCAGTAGAGTATTTTTCCCACAAAGGATTGCCTTCATTAGGGTAGAACGACATTGCCATCGTCTCGGTTTTGCCACCTTTATAACCTTGGGCATCCCAAATAAATTTACGACTTGAGGCAAAAGCGAAATCACGAACGTTTTTCGCTTCAAATTCCCAAGTTTTGGTTTTTGTTGAGCGAGACTTTTCGTTTTCTAATGCTTCTGCAGGGGTAATAACTAATACCGGTTTATCAGCATTTTTAGCTTTAGCTAAACGATTGCGCTGAGTCTTCGTTAATACTTCTTTAGGGTTTTGTAAAACACCAGTTGCCGCAACAACATGGTCAGCAGGAACTGTAATGCTTACATCGTAATCACCAAACTCTAAAGTGAATTCACCGCTGCCGATAAATTGCTTATTCTGCCAACCCATTACGTCGTAATAAGCTGCTGCACGAGGGAACCAACTAGCAATTTCGTAAAGGTAGTTTTCATCTTCTTTAAAATATTCGTAACCTGAACGACCACCTAATACTTTTTGCTCGTGTAATTGGTAGTTCCAGTTAATGTTCAATTCAACGCTATCACCCGACTTAAGTGATTTCGGTAAATCAATACGCATCATGGTGCCGTTAATTACATAATTTAAGGCTTTACCGTTCGAGCCAGTAACCTTAGTAATGTCATAACCACCGTTGAACTTGTCTGACTCAATGGCGTTGCGTAAACCACTATAAGTAATTTTTTTCTTCGGGGCAGTACGAGTAGTTTTAGAACCAGCATTTTCTGCCAATTTATTTTGGTCTAACTGCATCCATAAGTAGCGCAAGGTATCAGGAGAGTTATTGGTATAATCAATCGTTTCGCTACCAGACAGGGTTTGCTTTTCGTCATTTAACGTAATATCAATTTTATAATCAACATCTTGTTGCCAGTATTGATGACCCGGTGCACCTGACGCCGTACGGTAAGTATTTGGCGTTGGTAAATTCTCTTCTAGCTGACGAAACTTGTCGTCGCTAATGCTATTTTTTGCCAACGCATGACCACTGGCAGCAACGCATACACAAAGTAAGGCTGACTTAATTGAATATTTCATATTTTCCCTGATGAGTGAAAGTCGAATGAAAATTTTGAATGTTAATATAACAACTCCCTTTTATAACATTTCTATGACTTGGGAAATGTAACTGAAGAACTAAAATGCGACAAAACGCACAAAAAATAGGTTGAGTTGTTAATTGGAATAAACCGCTTATTCCAAATTAAATAACAGTGAAGCTTGTTACTAGCAATTTTGTTTTATTTTACTTAAAAATACCGTTTTTTATTTTTTAATTTTAAAGTGAAAGCCACACGGAACCGCATTTTTATCGTTTGTTATCAGTATCATGATTAATTTTATTTTACCCGTTCAAGTCATTATTGGTGGCACCAATATCACGACCTATTTCAATCGATAATTTCAACATTTTATAAGCAATATTTACTCACTCTATTATTCTGATTTTATAGCTGTTTTTCGTTTGGTTCCAAAATAAAAAACTTTTCATATGGTTATGTGCTAGTTCCTGAGTAACTAAATTTAATGCTTATAAGTGGCATTTAAGGTGATTTATATTTCTGTTTGTTATTTGACCATCAGGTCAGCATGTGAGATCTTAGTTGTTGCAAAAATGTAAAATAAAATTATAAAAATATTTAAATAGTGCTTGTTATGTAATCTTGTTGTCACGTAACGATGCCACATTGCTCACAACCTTTTATAAAAAATAAACTGCTGAGGAAATCAACATGAAATTGAGAACCGTTGCGCTCTCATTATCGTTATTTGCTGGAAATACATATGCAGATACCATAATAGATGCCTGTTTCAACTGCCCACCTTTAGACCAAATAGCCGATGCCGACACGTTTAATGACGCCCAGTATTATGCTGACGCCATTGCTGCCATTAGTAATAATTCATCTGCTGTTACGATTAAAGAAAATATCACTACTGCTATCACAGCAAATCATAAAAATTTAACTTATTCAGAGGTTTGGACAGCATTAACTAAAACTGATGAAGACCCTAGCAATACTGACAATGTTATTTTGCTTTATAGCGGAAAATCAATTGCTAAAATGTCGAATGGCAGTGGCTCACAAAGTACAAACCAAGACAACTGGAACCGCGAGCACGTTTGGCCAAAAAGTCATGGTTTTTCAAGCTCTAGCTTAGAAGCTTACACCGACATTCATCATTTAAGACCCACCGACATTTCGATTAACTCGTCGCGCGGTAATTTAGATTTTGATAACAGTGACTCGCCATTAAATGAAGCACCAGCAAACCGTGTTGACAGTGATTCATTCGAGCCACGTGATTCAGTGAAAGGCGATGCAGCTCGCATGGTTTTTTATATGGATACACGTTATGAAGGCTTTGATGCAACACCTGATTTAGCGGTTGTAGATCGGTTAACAACAACAAGTGAAGCGGCGCTTGGTCGTTTATGTCGTTTACTTGAATGGCATGATGCCGACCCAGTTGATGCGACTGAACAAGAAAGAAACCGAAGAATTTATGAATTCCAAGGTAATCGTAATCCGTTTGTTGACCATCCTGAATGGGTCGAACTTTTATATAGTGCCGCCGTATGTACTGGCGGTGGTGACAATGGTGGCGGCGACAACGGCGGCGGAGATAACGGCGGTGGTGACAATGGCGGCGGAGATAACGGTGGTGGTGATAATGGTGGCGGCGATACCGGCGGCACATCATCAAGCGCATTATTTATTTCTGAATATGTTGAAGGTAGTAGCTATAACAAAGCCCTCGAAATATTTAACCCATCAAATACCGATATTGATCTTGCCGCAGATAATTACCAGTTAGGTCGATTCAGTAATGGTGGCACTACGCCATCAATGATCAGCTTAACGGGCACTATCGCTGCTAACAGTACTTTTGTTATTGCCAATAACCGTGCGGTAACTGAAGTACTTGATCTTGCGGACCAATTAAGTGGTTCATTAAGCCATAATGGTGATGACGCTTATGTACTTTACAAAAATGACGAAGTCGTCGACTCATTTGGTAATGTTGGTGAAGACCCAGGCTCAGCATGGGGTAGTGATACCAGCACAACCAAAGACAACACCTTACGCCGTAATGAAACGGTTGTCAGTGGCGATACAGTTATTAATGACAACTTCGACCCAGCACAAGAATGGACGGGCGCAGGTAAAGATGACTTTTCAGACTTAGGCTTACATAGCGTTATTAACCCTGAAATTTTTATCTCAGAATATATTGAAGGCAGCAGTTTTAACAAAGCGTTAGAATTTTATAACCCTTCACCGTCTGATGTTGATTTAGCAGCTGAGAACTACCAATTAGGCTTATTCACTAACGGCAATACTAGTGGCAACATGATCACGCTTGAAGGCACCATTGCTGGCAATAGTGTTTATGTTATTGCTAATTCAAGTGCTGATAGCGCGATTTTAGACGTAGCAGACCAAACAACGGGGTCAATCAGCCATAATGGTGATGATGCATACGTACTGTATAAAAATGGCGAAGTTGTCGATTCACTCGGTCAAGTAGGCGTTGATCCCGGCTCACAATGGGGTAGCGACTTAACTAGCACCAAAGACAACACCTTAGTACGTAAAGCAGCAGTAACCGCTGGCGATACGATTATCGATGATGAATTCGACCCGTCAATTGAATGGGAAGGTTTCGCGAATAACACTTTTGATAACATTGGTGAACACGAAAGCTCAGGCGGTGGCGATCCAATCAGCTTAATTGGTGAGTGTGCTGACCCTGCAACGTTAATTAGTGTTGTGCAAGGTACTGGTTTTACCTCACCAGTTGTTGGTGAAGTGCATATTATTGAAGGTGTGGTTACTGCGTCATTCCCAGCGTTGAATGGTTTCTTTGTACAAGAAGAAAATATGGACCAAGATGCCGACAGCTTAAGTTCTGAAGGTATTTTCGTTGCCGTATCAAGTGGTGAATATCCAGCTCAAGGTAGTGTAGTTCGTGCTATTGGTAATGTTTCTGAAAGTTACGGAAAAACACAACTTAGCTTAAATGAAGCATTTCTTGATTGTGGCGTCGATAGCGTTTCAGCAACAAGCTTAAGCTTGCCATTTAGTTCAAGTGAAGCACGTGAAAGCATTGAAGGTATGTTAGTGTACGTGGAAGATACCTTAATGGTAACCGACAACTACAGCTTAGGGCGTTACGGTGAAGTTGGCCTATCGAAAGGTCGTGTTTATGTACCAACTAACATTCATCTGCCAGGCTCTGCTGAATATACAGCGTTAGCAGCGAGTAACGCATTAAATAGCATTACCCTTGATGACGGTATTAACGGTTCAAACCCTGATAATGTTATTTACCCAACGGGTGGTTTATCGGCTGATAATACGCTACGTATGGGGGATTCTGTTGATAATCTTGAAGGTGTCGTTGACTACAGCTTTGGTAAATATCGTATTATTCCAACGCAAGAACCTAGCTTTACTGATACTAATGCGCGAACTGCAGAGCCAGAAATAGCAACGGGTAACTTACGAATTGCTAGCTTCAACGTATTAAACTACTTCAATGGTGACGGTATTGGCGGTGGCTTTCCAACGTCTCGTGGTGCGGACACTGCAGAAGAGTTCGAACGCCAACGTAACAAAGTTATCAGCGCAATTTCTACTATTGAAGCCGATATTATTGGCTTACTAGAAATGGAAAACGATGGTTTTGGTGAACAAAGTGCTATTCAAGACTTGGTTAACGGTTTAAATGCTGTTGCTCCAGCAGGTGTTCATTACAGCTTCGTTAATCCACATATTGCTGCTGATGCCGAAACCGGCATTGAATTATTAGGTGGCGATAGCATTAAAGTTGCGATGATTTATAACGACCTTGCTGTTACTGAGTTTGGTACTACTGCTTATTTAACGGGTTTCCCGTTTGAGTACCATAACCGTCCGCCAATGGCACAAACGTTTAGAGCTACAGAAACCGGTGAGCGTTTAACTGTCGCCATTAACCATTTCCGCTCTAAAGGTTGTTCAAGCAGCGGTGGCGTGGAAAACGAAGACAAGTTAGACGGTCAAGGCTGTTATAACCTGCGTCGTGTACAAGCGGCAGAAGCGATTACTGCATGGTTAGCACAGTCGCCAACGGGCGTAGAAGATGAAGACGTACTCATTATTGGTGACTTAAATGCCTACAGCAAAGAAGACCCAGTAACCACACTTGAAAATGCAGGTTACACTAACTTAGCGCAAAAATTTGTTGGCGACATGGCTTATTCTTACGCTTACCGTGGTGAAATTGGTACTTTAGATCACGCGCTAGCGTCAGTGTCACTATCTGATAAAGCCGTTGACCTTACCGAATGGCACATCAATGCTGACGAACCTGTATTACTTGATTACAACACTGAGTACAAAAACGAAGAGCAATTGCACACTATGTATAATAGTGATGCTTACCGCGCTTCTGATCATGACCCAGTAGTTATCGAGTTTAACGGTGAAACTCCACTATTAACCAAAACCAAAATTAAAGCAGGTTTAGGCCCAAGAGCACGTTGGAAAACTTTCCGTTTCCGCGTACCAAAAGGTGCGGTCAGCTTTAAAGCAACTATCACTGGTGGCATTGGTGAAGCTGATCTTTACGTACGACACGGTAAAAAACCAAACAAGAGAAAGTTTGACTGTGCACCACGTTTAGAAGGTAACGAAGAAGTATGTGAATTTATCAACCCTGAACCGGGCAAGTGGCGAATTCGTGTACGTGGTGAGCGTTTCTATAACGACGTAACGTTGAAGTTAGAAGCGGTATACCCTGAACGTTTACATAAAAAACATTAGTACTACTTCAAAGTATTAAGTAACTAAAATGATTAAAGCCAACGTGTAAATTGCGTTGGCTTTTTTGATTAATTTACCTAGGCTTTATTTACTATGCCGTGTTTGCAAGTGGCTTTCATGTTATTGGCAAAGTAAATAATCAGCGCGGTAACGATAAAAATAGTAATAATAACGAAAACAACATCATGGCTGAAGGTAAGCGATGAAAACCGCATTAATTCAAACATAAAGGCAGCAATGAGAGTTTTATTTTACCTACTGTTGGGCGTTACATTTTTTACTAAAAGCTTAGTTGCGGAAACAATCCGTATCACCAATGGCGAATGGGAACCTTATTTATCACAATACAGCTATCAATATGGCCTAACTTCTCACGTTGTTACTGAAGCTTTTAAACTCGAAGGTATTACCGTTGAGTGGGGATTTTTTCCTTGGCAACGTTCTTATCAATATGCCAAAGCGGGTGAAGACTGGGATGCTGCGTGTTGTTGGTGGCCTGATGAGGAAATTGATCAGGCGTTTTTATCGAGTGATACCGTTTCAACCACTTCTTTCGTTTTTTTTCATTTGAAAAGTTACAATTTTCAGTGGCAAAGCTTCGATAATTTACAAGGTGTAAAAGCCGGTGTTACCTCAAAGTATGATTACGGCAAAGCCTTAATGCATGTAATCAATGAAAGAAGTATTGATGTTGATTCAACCTCAAAAGACGAATTCAATTACAAAAAATTGTTAGCCAATCGCATAGATATATTCCCGAATGACCGCCATGTTGGGAATGCACAAATCAAAAATTTTCTATCGGCCAATGAAGCTGAACTTATCACCTACCATCCAAAAGAGTTTGGCATAAAAAACATGCACCTAATAATTAATATTAATCATAAGCGCGGTAAGTACCTGCGTGATAAATTTAATCTAGGTTTGAAAAAATTAAAAGACAGCGGCAGATACCAGCAAATGTTGAACGATATGGAAGAAGGGAAATACGATAAACAAAAAACTGTTTTTAAAATGCCTTAAGTTTACAAAGGCTATTTTAATACAGGCATTCCAAGGCGCAGCTCAACAATAAATAACTTCTTACATAATTTAACTTTTTGTAATTTCTATAGTTTTGAAATTATGTGATATTAATGTTAATTAATTCAGTTATTAGAGTGATTTTATAGCAGATTACGTTAAATACGTTGTGATAGTTTTATATCTGATCATCCGATTTTTATTTTAAGGGCAATAATAAATAAAAAACGTAAAAAGAATCAGGCGTAGTGATTAGTAGTACCACTAACCTTACGCTTTGCCATGTAACTATTAGCCTGGGAATGGGCTTTGTACTTTAGTCGAAATTAGGTGTTGTTAATGAAGAACATTTTACTACTTATTACCATTTTATTTGCCGTATCTTCGTTTGTGCAAGCAAATGACAAAGCGCCAAGTTTTCATCGGTTATTGATCTTTAATGATGAAAATCAGCTGATGGTGGTTAAGATTAAAAACACTAATTTTTGGGTGACACCTGGCCTTTACAATGAAAATAACAAGCTTACTTCTGACAATTTATATCAGTTAGCTGCTGACTACGGTTTTAAGATTACTAAACCAAGTTTAAAAGGCATTTTCACGCTAAAAAACAAGAAAACAAAGGCCGAATCAAGTCGACATTTTTATAATGTAAAAGTCAGTGATGGTGAACAAATAACCCCAGACAACATCGAAGAAATTAAATGGCTACCGTTATCTGAGGCAATGCAACTTATTACCTTCCCACATATAAATATATTGCTTAAGCAAATTACGCAATACCCTGAGAACATATGGGGTGGCACTATTTTAAGGTACAAAGAAGGAAAAGAATTTAAAGCCAAAATGCTGAGTGACTTTTATCCTTTGAAAACAGCTGATATTGACAATGTTTCCAGTACGCAAGCTATGGTTTTAGATGGTTCATTTTTGGCTTTAGTCGCTAAACATAAAATAAATACAGCTGGTGTTGCGGTTATCAAAAATAATAAGGTTGTATGGCAAAACCAATACGGCTTCCAATCACCTGGTGTTCCTGCAAACGAAAATACATTGTTTAATGTCGCTTCACTAACTAAAACTATAACTGCTGAAACTATACTCAAACTTGTTGCCGCAGGGAAGCTTTCGCTAGATGAGTCAATAGCGCCATACTGGGTTGACCCAGACTTACAAAGCAACCCTGAAGTTCATAGGCTAACACCTCGTATGCTGCTTACTCACACTAGTGGTTTTATGAACTGGCGTTATTTTGCAAACGACAGAAAGCTGAGCTTCATCAATACACCTGGAGAAGCTTTTGGCTACTCAGGTGAAGGCTTTGAATATTTAGCAAAATATGCCGAAAAGAAATTAGGAACGCCGTTCGAGCAACTTGTTGAATCGACAATTTTTGAGCCACTTGCGATGAAGAATTCTTCGATAGTGGTACGTAAAGAAAACTTTTCTCGTATTGCCAAGCCAATGGATGAAAATGGAAAATTTCATGGCCATTATTGTCATCCTTCAGGTTATTGCAGCAGTGAAGGTAGTTCTTCTGCTGCAGCCAACTTAGTCATGACAGTATCAGATTATGCAAAGTTTTTGATTTCATCAATTAAGGGCGAAGGGTTAAGCGCTAAATTAAAACAAGACAGAAATACGATGCAAGGCATTCAGTTTACTCAAGAGGGTATTGATTGTAGCCAATTTTTAGCCGTTAAATGTCCAACTAAAATGGGCTATGGGTTAGGTTGGAGCATGTCGGATTTAAAAAATAACAAAATTATTGGGCACAGAGGAACCAACTGGACCGTAGTTTCATTAGCTTATTATTATCAAGACAGTGGTGACGGTTTAGTCATATTTTTCAATGCTCCAAATAAAGCAGGGTTAGCAGGAATGATTGATGCACTAAAACTGTTGGATCCCGATTCCCCTGAATTGCCAGGGTATGAACTTCGACTTGCGAGAAAAAATTAATAGTGAGCTAGGCTACGATTTGCTGAGCTGTTTTAGCCGACCATTTTGGCTATTACTGGTATTGCGACCATAGATGATTTTTAAGAAGGATGCTTAAATGAAGAAAAATAACGAGACAATTAGTACTGACCGACGAAATATACTAAAAAAGGCAGCTGTAACAGCTGTTATTGCAACATCAGGTGGTTTACTTGCTACCAGCCAAGCGCAAGCTTTAACGCCCAACAAGCAAACTGCTAAAGTTGAACCGGCTTACGTCCCTATACCACAGCAAGCACAAATGTTAGAGGGTGTTTTACCGCTTTCTGGTGGTGCAGGGCTTTACTACTGGGATACCGGTGGCAGCGGGCCCGCTGTCGTGCTATCACATCCGGGTCGAGGTAGCGCGTTAACTTGGCCTTATCAGCAGCCAGCTTTATCTGCTGCAGGCTTTAGAGTTATTGCCTACTCAAGGCGAGGTTACTTTGGCTCTCCTGCAGGTTCAAAGGATGATAAAGGTAATTACGCCGATGATTTAGATGCCTTAGTGAAACATTTAAAGGTCGATAAATTTCATATTCTGGGCCTTGCAGCAGGTGGCTTTGCAGTATCTGATTATGCCGTTTCTTACCCTGAAAAATTACTGAGCATGACAATTGTTTGCAGTTTATTTGGCTTATGGGATAAGAATATTGATGAACGCTTAGACTTTATTCTGCCTAAAGCTTTTAGAGATTTACCGCCTGAATTTAAGGAGCTGGGGCCATCCTACCGTTGGGCGCACCCTGAAGGCGTCAAAACATGGATTGAAATGGAGAAAAAATCTAAAGGTGATGGCATTCGACACGGGCAAAGCGCGAAAGGTGAATTAACTTGGCAAAATATGAGAGCAGGTAATATTCCCACTTTCTTTATTGCTGGTGGCGCTGACTTATATCAGCCACCTTCAATGATGAGGGCGGCCGCTCGAGAAATTCCAAATAGTCAGACATTAGTCATCCCAGAAGCTGGACATGCCGCACAATGGGAGCAATCAGAAGTATTTAATCAAGCGGTAATCAAGTTCTTCAAAGCCAATAGTTAGGCTGTTAATAGCTTTGTAAAATTAGGGCAATAACTGCCTGCGTGAAATTTTATAGCCTACTAGTTGTGTAGGTTATATTTGAGAATAAGTGGGTATACATGAAGAGATTTCAGTGGAAGAACTAGCCGAAGTTGCAGTTAAGCCCATTTTAAGAGTAATTCGTATAATATTTATCGAAGCCTTTTGTGAATTTCTTGTTTATTGGGTCGGCCGTTGCTTCTTGTTTGTTGTGACATTAGGTCATTATCCGCGTGGAAAGCAAATTAAAGAGCACGAAGGTCGAATTATATTCACAGGATTCGTCGTTATAATATTTAGTATTGTACTAATCAGTATCTATGTGTAAGTTTGCATATAAGAAATTAATTATTACAAGGATAGTTATATGTCTGAAAATAGAGAAGAATACTGGGGAATGCCATTAAATACGTACTGTATGATGATTCACTTAAGTCAGTTGTCCAGTATTATAATTCCCGGGTTAGGTTTTGTTTTACCTATCGTTATGTGGGCAACGAATAAAGACAAACATGAAAGCATAGACCAGCACGGAAAAACAACACTTAACTGGCTAATTAGTCTGTTTATTTACTCTATAGTGTGCGGGATTTTAGCGTTTATATTTATAGGGATAATTGGCCTCATAGTATTAGCAATACTTAATTTTGTTTTTGCAATCATTGCAGCAATCAAGGCCAATGAAAATCAATTATGGGTTTACCCTCTTAGTATTAAATTTATTAAATAATTGCACCTGTAAGCCAACAAACAAGTTTAGTATGCCACTAGCACTTTTTGCATGTGGCTTCTGTGCTTCATGCGTTACATTGGCCAGTTATATTTTTATTGATAGAGCAATATATCTTCAAACCATTTAAATTTTTATAGTTTAAAAAAACATGAAAGGAACTCTCATTGAAAATCTTAAATATACTTCTACTGCTAATTAACGTAATAGCGTTACCTGTAACGGCAGAGCTTGTGGCTAATAAAAATTTGACTAATAAACCAGTCACACGTGAATTTGGCGACAATATTTCAATCAAATCTGAGGTCTTGGGCGTAGAGCGAAACCTAATCATTCACTTGCCAACAGGCTACGCAGAATCAACACAACAATATCCAGTTCTGTATCTTCTCGATGGCGAGAGGCATATTTACCATGCCGTTATTGCGACCGAGTTGCTGCACAAAGTTAAAAAATACCTGAGCTTATTATTGTTGCGATAGCCAATAAAGAAAACATGAGGGAACGTGATTTAAATACTGAAAGTGAAAAATTTACTCGCTTCTTAAGTCGTGAAGTCATGACCTATGTTGAAAGTCATTATCGAACCTCTGGTTTAAGCACATTATTTGGTCATTCATTAGCAGGTTTTTACGCCGCTGACTTATTTGCCAACAGCCCTGAGCTTTTTGATAATTATATTGCCGCAAGTCCCCCATTGCAGGGGGATGAAATTGAGATTTACAACAAAATCATCGCACATAAAAATACCAAAAAGCCTAAAGCACTATATTTCACGCTAGCCAATGCGGCAGCAGAAGGAAATGACGTGGCGAATGCGATGACTAATTTTGTTTCATTATTAAATAGCAAAGCCCCAAATAACTTAAATTGGCACTACCAAGCACTTGCCGAGCAAACGCATATCACCACTTCGTACCTCACCTTATTTCATGGCATTAGTTATGTGTTGAAAGATTAAATAAAACATTCGACAGCGCCTAAACAAACCTCGCTTTAAAGGCACTTGGGCTCAAACCGATTATTTTAATAAATACCTTACGAAAACTATTTACATCGTCGTAACCTACGCTGGCAGATATTTGCTCAAAACTTTGTTTGCTTGTTTCTAATAATTCACAGGCTTTTTGTACGCGTACTCGTTGAATATATTGCATAGGTTTTAACGAGGTTGCGCGAGTAAAATGTCGAAGAAAAGTACGCTCACTCATAAAGGCAAGTTGCGCTAATTGGCTAATATTCATTGGCTGATGAAAATTTGCTTGTATGTAATGTTGCACGTTTATAATGGCTTCATTGCCATGATTAAAAAGAGGCGTGAAACTGCCGTAGTAACGTTGTTCACGTTTACCTGTATCAACTATTAATAACTTGCCTAAGCTACGCATAATATTTGGTTTCATGCACTGGGCGACAACTTCTAGACCTAAATCAAGCCATGACATCAGTCCACCCGCACATATAATATCGCCATCGTTAATTAATAAACTTTCAATGTTTAGTTTTACTTGTGGGAAGGTAGCGCTAAATTTTTCAGCAAGCTGCCAGTGCGTTGTTGCGGTGCGATTATCCAACAAACCAGTATGTGCTAACGTAAAAGCGCTGGCGCAAGCAGAACACAATATAGCTCCTGATTGATGTGTGGTTCGTAACAGGCTAAGTAGTTCTTCAGGTGGTTGTTGAAAGTAATCTTCATTAGAATTAGGCGGTAAAATAACAAGATCAAATGGCTGTTGGGCAATGGTTTGTAATTCTGCAACTAACTGTTCTTGCACAATAGCGCTAACCACAAATACAGTGTCTAGCTGTTGCTCCTTAGCGATTTTGTTCGCCATGGCAAATAACTCAGACAAACCGTGTACTGCACTTTGTAGTGCTTCGGGGTAATTAATTAAGGCAATATTTATATGCTTTGTCATTTTTAAACCGTTTTACGTTAGTTTTGCCATAGTTTGGCTTGTTTGAAGTTTTGCATATTATTGCTCAGTAACCAATATTCAAATGATAGGAAGTGAATACTGGTTAACTATGGTTAGTTTCCTAATGAAATTGATCGGTTATGTACTTGCATTGGTGATGTTGTTAGAAAAGCTTCAGTTAAAGTTTGCATTTGGCGTTGTTGTAATTTTGGTAAAACATTTAGAAAGGCGCGTGGTTTTGTCGTTTTTAAACTGATTTGTGTCAGTTACGCCATGGGTTGGCATGCGTGAAGTTTTGCATAATATGACTTACTAGCCAAGGTTCAAATTACAGGAAGCGACAATGAATTCAAATAACAACCAATCAGTACAACTAAGCAATGAAGCGCGTGAACAGGTATTGCAGGCGGTAAATATAGCGAGTGGTAAGTGGAAAGCGGCTTTTAATCGCGGTGACTATGTTGACTGTGCGGCACAATATGAAGTTGATGCAGTAATGAACGCCATGCCGTTTGGACAATTTAAAGGCCGAGAAGCTATTCAAGCATTTTGGCAGCAATTACTGGAAGACGGTTTTACCGATGTTGACTATGTTGAGCCAAGCATTGAAGTGCTTGACGAAAATAGTGCGGTGTTAAAGTCGGGCTGGAAAATGAATAAAGCCGCAGGTGTTATCATCAACGAATTGTGGGTTATGCAAAGTGATGGTACCGCCAAGTTACGTGAAGATGATTTTGAAGCACAATAAAATTGGCTATTTTTAGCAAGTAAAATACTGCGTTAAGCACTATTTTACTTGCGTAACTTGCCCGACACTTTAAAGCCGTCACGAATATTCAAGCTCATTAACGTTAAATTGACTGCTCCAGCCATTAATTCTATACCTTGAACGATATAAAAACGGCTATCAAATAAGCCTGATGCTGCCCATAAATCAAGCATAATAGCTGCGGGTAATAGTACTAGTAGGCCATTGGCTGCAATAAACGGCATACGTTTTAATTTTTTCTTAACTATTTTTCCTGATTTTACTTTTGATAAAGCAAAACCGGTTGCACCCGTTATCGCCATCGCGGGAATGAGTATAAATAACCCTGGCATAACAATTAAGTTCTTAACCACTGCAATAGTTTCGTGTGTGCCAAACAACTCTACGAGCAAGGTAGAAGTGAAAAATGTTGCTATACATAAGGTTGCAGTAAAGGCAGCAATTAAGTGAATTATAGGCTTCATCATATTTTCTTTAATTGACTATATTTGACAGTATATTGTCAAAATGACATCATGTTGTCAAATTTAAGCGAGAGTAAACTATGAAACTTAGCCCAGATGGAAATATGTTCACTGAAATTGTTTTAGAGACATTTAAATTGAGTGGTTTACTGACCACCGTAGGCGATAGCGTTGCCGCATCAGCAGGCATAAATAGTGCGCGCTGGAAAATATTAGGGGCAATTTATCTATCATCGCATTCGCTTACGGTGCCACAAATAGCAAGAACTATGGGGCAGTCTCGCCAAGCTGTGCAAAGGCTAGTTGATATAATGCATAAAGATAACCTGCTGACTTTTTCTGATAATCCTAATCATAAAAAAGCGAAATTAATCGCCTTAACAGAAAAGGGCAGTGCTATTTATTTAAAGGTAGATGAACAGCAAATTCCTTGGGCAAATAACTTAGCTGATAACTTAGATGCGAAAGATTTAGCGACAACACTGCAAACCTTAAAAAAAATACAACAAGCAATGGATGCTAAGTAGTATTTTCTCTATAAAAAGCAATAGACTATTGAAAGTTATTACTAATATAGCTTGTGAGTAATGAGCCTTATATTTATATGGAAGAATGCATTTAAACACTTTGCTTTAATTGTTACGCGATTATTGTAAAATAGCTTTTTTGTTTAATATCTACTCTGTATAAAAAGGATTTTTATGTCTTCAAAGTTTTTTAAATCATTGCTGGTTTTTAATCGTTCACAAAATAAAGCGCCTAATTTCATTCTTGTATACCTATTGATATCAATGCTTTGGCACAATCAATTTTTTATTACTCTTATATTAAGTAACGGTGGTTTAAGCGAAAGGTTAAGCGCCGCAGCGGCAGAAAATGTTCATCAATATATTCTAGTGCTATTTTTTACGTTGTTATTTTTCACTCTGCGATTGTCGTATTTATATTTTGCCAATAAAACCAATGAATTTGTTGAAGAAGATGAGCCAATAGAAGATAAAATTGGTAGCGACCAGGCTTTTAGTGAAAACAAAGATGTTATTCGCTTGTTGGACTTGCTGGAAGAAACGAAAGCAAAATTAGCGAAAGTAAAAGCGTTAGAAGTACAAGCACAGTCAGATAAAACTGCAGCTATTAGTCAACGACTCGCGGTACAAGCAGAGCTAGACATAGCAATGGCTGATATTGCTATATTGAGTAAGGCAAATGAAGATTTAAGAGCTAAAATAAATGAGCTTCAAGCAGCTTAGCGTTGAGTTTATAGCTTTATAACTAGCTTATTCAAACATAACGACTTCTAAGTAAATAAAGGTGCAATATTGTTGCACCTTTATTGTTTTTAAAAGGTTATTAATTAATAACCAAGTTATGAACAGCCGCTAAAATCAACACCGACGATAGATGGTGAAACGGTTGTTGGAATAGCGCTATCATTTTGATTCATATAATAAACATAACAACGTTCTTGGTTAAGATTTTTTCCAAAAGGGTAAATAACAAAACCTCTGCCAGTACCAAGTGATGAATATCCACGACTTACAAACCAATTTCTTCCTCTTTGTCGTACACACCACTTGAGACTTGTATCGCTACAGTTATTTGATGACACCTGCGCAATATCTTCAAAATCGACTAAATTAGCGAAAGTGAGATCCCACCGGCCATCAGGCAACTTCCCTCTTACCCTAATACTTACGGTGTCGCTCAATGCAAATCGGTTTTGGTTATTGTTTAAATCATTAGGATTTAAGCGTATTTTCAGTGCAACCAGTGATTCGGCTGACTTTAATGCCCCTTTCATTGCTTGCATATTTGCTTGTAATGCATCGTTTTGAAGATTAATGAATTTGGGCAAAGCTACAGCCGACAAAATACCTAATATTACTATTACTACAACTAACTCTATTAAAGTAAATCCTTTATTTTTCATAGGTGTTTTATTTTCGATAGTGAAAGGTAAGTGATTAAAATATAGCATGATTTTTATTCAGAGAGCTAGTTAAATGAAGAGAGGGATTACCCAGCACTTGGTTGGGCTGATTTTGATTAATTAAAATGGCTATGAGCTAGCATGGTGCTGTAATGTCCCTTTAATTTTTCAGCTGTACTTTAAACAGCTTGAATCGTTATTTTACTGATACTTCTTAGCAATATTTAAGTTCTGTATAAATTAACTTTTATAGTTTATAAAGCATTGAAAATATGTAATATTAATCACATAGAAGTTATGGGGCAAACATTACTGAGAAGCCTTCATAATAAGCTGTTATATGTAAACGGAGTTCAAATGGATATTGAGGTAACTCGTCCAAAACAATTTCTAGATAAAGTTAGGAATTACCATTTGTATGTCGATGGTAATAAACTTACTAAAATTAAACCTAACTCAACTCAAATTATTTCAATTCCGTCCCATACTAAATTTATTGAAGCTAAAATTGACTGGTGTTCAAGTCCGAAGTTTTATCTGGACAATTATTCTTCAAAAAAACTTATCATTAAAAATAGCGTCAGTGGCGGTTTTTTAAAGGTATTAGTATTACCTTTGTACTATGTAATTTTCGCTAGAAGCAAGTATTTAACAATTAAGAATTGCCTATAACAGGCTATTCAAGCGGGGCTAGTTTTACTCTGCTACACAATTTCAAAGCATGGAGTGCAAATGAAAAATATATGGATAACGATAGTCCTTTCGTCAATGGTCTTGTCTTCTTGTGGTGGCTCTGGAGGAAATGCAGCTACTGAAACCTCAAAAAGTGACTTTAAAGCAAAGTTATCTAATACATCTTGGCAAAAAGCATGTTCTCCTTACAATAAGTTTTCAAGCGACGAGCTAAAAGGTGATTGGAATGTAAAGATTAAGCTGAGTATAGATTCTTCGCTTAAATCCACTTACCGAACAGAGTACTTCCACCCATCTGATAGCGATTGTGGCTCAATGATGTTTGATACGCTGGATATCTCAAAATTTGCTATTACAGGTAAAGTAATAAGTGAAGAAAGTATTGAAGCTGATGGTTTAAATGAAACTTTTACTTATAATTCTGATAATCGAAATCTTCCGCCAAATTACACGTTAATTTATATTAATAGTGAAAAATTATATTTTGGCCAGAAGTCTGCTGAAAATCTTGGGAAAACGCTTGAAACAAGACACTCTTCTATATCTCTTGAACATTACTTCACGCAAATTGTAAATTAAAAACAAGCCAATAAAGCGGGACTGATGAAAGCTTGGCTCAGTTCCACTTCGTTACATTAGTTTAGCCAAGTATTATCAGCTCCTTATTGGGGTTATGTTTTTAATCTAAGCTAGGAGTGCTGTAAATGAAGAAATGGATTTTCGTTGCTGTTCTTATACTGATAATTCAAAAATGGGATGTGATTACAGCTAAACCAATCAACCCTAATGCTCAGGTTGTACTTTATGCAACTTCATGGTGTAAGTACTGCAAAAAAGCAAGGCGCTTGCTAGATGATAATGGCGTTAAATATATCGAATATGATATTGAAGCTTCGCATGAAGGACTTGAAAAATACAATAAAATAGGTGGTAAAGGAATACCTGTTTTAGTAATAGACGGTGTGGTTTTAAATGGCTATAACCCTGAAAAAATACTTAGTTTCTTAAGAAAAACATAACAAGCATTACAAGCGAGGCTGCTAATAGTTTACTCGATTTCGCTTCGCTACACATTTTAGTCATCTACAATTTGCCCTTTAACAGGGCGCTATGTTTTAAGGGAATAATATGCATAAACTGGCAGTAACACTCTTTATTTTACTACTCTTTTCTTGTTTTCAAAATGAAGCACATTCATTTGAAAGGGATAAATATAATCGTCTTGTAGATTCTGTTGCATTTAAATCTAAAGTATCCGGTACAACTTGGGAATACAATTGGAATGGTAGTAAGTTTATTTTTGGCTTTAAGCCTGACGGTAAAATATCAAAGCTAAAAGGTTGGTCTAAAGTTCAATGGACTGTTAACCAAAGAAATGAAGTTGTTCTAAACCATGGTTCGAAAAAGATGTTCTTGTTTTTTAATGATAAAGGTACCTTTTTTAAAACGGTAGATTGGGATGGTCAGCGAGCAACAGGTAGACGAGTTTTTAAGGATGACATTTAAAACATCACAAGTTGTTAAACAAGAACAAAAAACAGTTGGTTTTTCTCCTTCGTCGCTAATGTTAACCAACTACTTTATTGCCTGCTAATAAGGCGTTATATGTAAAGGAAAGTTATGTTAAAACGAATAGTTTTAAGCTCTATATTTATAGCCTCAACATTTTCAACGAAGGCGAAAAGTGATGAATGTAATTTTACAGGCATCTGGGATCACTCAGCTAAACCGGCAAAACTTTTTATTGATTTATCTAAAGGTGAAATCTCAGTTTATTCTCACGACTTAAATCCTGACTCTGTTGGTTTAGTTGTCTTAAAAAGTTTGAAAATTGGTTCTAAGAAGTCTTCTTGGGATGCAAAAATGTATAGTGCAGCGGAAGATTCATTTGTTGATGTTCAAATAACGCCAAAAAGCTGTAATCAATTAAGTGTTGGGTATCAAGGCGAAGAAGTATTAGGGCTAGTTAGGTAAATTTACATATAACAAGCCAATTAAGCTGGACTAAAAACAGTTTACTGTTTTGTTCCTCAACATTTTAACCAACAATTATTTTCCTCTTAATGGAGGGGGATATTTTAAGGAAATTCTGTGGAAGTATCACTTCGCCAAGTGTCAAAAGAAAATTATGAAGAAGTTTGTGAGCTCGATGTCACAAAAGAACAAGAAGACTTTGTGGCTTGTAATATGTGGTCAATAGTTGAGTCAAAGTACAATGAAGGGTATGAAACCAGAGTTATTTATATGAACGAAGAGCCTGTAGGTTTTTTTATGTGGGTGAAAGAATCTAGAATTAAAGTTTCCATTTGGCGATTTATGGTTGATAAAAACCATCAACAAAAATCAATAGGACGTGTTGCACTTAACCTAGCCTTGGTGGAAATAAAAAAAGTATCAGATTTACAAGAAATCGAAATTTGTTATAACCCCAAAAATCCTGTCGCTAAAGAGTTTTATGCTAGCTTTGGCTTTTCTGAAGTCGGTATGGATGAAGACGATGAAGATATGCTAGCGGTTATTAAACTTTAAAATATAACAAACCATTCAAGCTGGACAAAAAAAACAGTTGGTTTTGCTGCTGCGTCTCCAATTTTAGCTCACAATTATTATCTTCATAATGAGACGTTATTCATGGTTGGCTTATCAACCTGACTGCTTGATTGGACTGATTTCGTCTAGATATGTGAGTTCTAGATTATCAAGGTGTACTATTGGTGTACCTTTGCCGTTTTCCAGTATGAATTAGATTTTTTATTGATAATAGGTACAAAATTATTGGTGAAAATAATAGTTTTTTTACTATTTTTAAATAATGTGTAAAATCAAAAGACTACACATTTTAGTTTAAAAATGATATTTTATTCTATATTATTTTGGAAACATTTGTTTGTAGTTTCTAAATTGCTTTCTTTATTAATACTTTGTATTCATTAGAATATTTAAATTTTTCAAAGAGTGGTTTGATACTAGAATTATTGCAGATAATATTAAATTTAAATAAGTATCTCACATGGAAGAAAAGTTAGTTATGTTATATCTGAGCAGAGAATGTATTTTTTGCAGTATTAAAGGACTTTATTTTGAGTAATAAACATTTTCATAAACAGCTCAGTATTGTTTTAGTGGGAGCCTATAATACTAAGAATTTCAGTTTATTGAGATTAATTGATTTCGGGTTAATTAATAGATGTGACGAAAAAAATAGTGAAGAGTATTATGATGGTAATATTCGAAAAATTGAACTTCCATGGTGTGTGATTGTTGTTGAGTCTGAAAAGGTCATTTTTCAAATGAAAACAACATCGGAACAATTTGGAGATTTTCATTTATTTAAAGACTTGATTTTATCAGTTTTGAATTTATTTATTACTACAGAAGTTAAAGCCATTGGTATGAATGCACACTATTTTATTCAATTAAAAGATAAAAAAGAGTGGCATAAATTAGGAAATTCATTGATACCGAAACAGCCATTTTTAAGTGCGCTATCAAAAAAAGAAGACGATTTAATTGGTACGATGCATCTGAAGCTTCAATATGAAAATTTTTTCGATATAAGTTCAAAGAATGAACTTAATATTGAAGTGCGACCTCTATTTAAAAATGAGAAGAACTTGTACAAGCCTCATTCTATTTTAGTAGGGTTTAATGGGCATTTCGATGTTGGTGGAGATGCCAATGAAGGCGTAGAAACTATTACTACTTATATTGATGACATTGAATCAAAGTATTCTACTTTTAGTAAAAACATAATCAAAGAGTGCCTTGAAAATGGAATTTAGAAGCCAGAATACCTCAGATGTAATAAATAATATCAATTATTTGGATTTGTTTATCGATGATGATAAAGATCAGCTAGATGATACTGTAGAGCTGATGAATCCCCTTCAGAATCCCAATCAAACTGAAAACCCCAAAATAATTGATAAAAATAATCAGCCTACAAAAGCTTCTTGGGAAGCTGCCCATTTTCACCAAGCGGGTTATTTTGTCCAAATATTACAAGACACTTATGGTGTGGTTTCGGAAATAGATGGTTCCACTATTTTTGCTAATATATTTACTCACAACGGTGAATATCAAGAGGATATAGAGTTTAACATTTCTGAGTTAGAAAGTTCAGATTGTGGTTTAGTTTCATTAGGAGCTATTTTTTATTGGCGAGTAGGTTATAAATTGTTATCAGGGACTAGAAAAGCTGTATCTGAAATACGTATGAAGAGGCTTATTGCTCCTAAATTTAATATGCTCAATAAAAAGTATGAAATGTCATTAGGTTTATTTAAATCTGTTTTAATGCCGAAGTAGGAATTGATTGTAAAATATATGGAATTAGTTTTATTTGGAAAAGGAGTTGGTGAATGCATTTTGTTTCACACTGGAGATTTCGAATGGATTGTTATTGATTGTTGTAAAAACCCTAATACTTCAGAGCCTGCACCTATTAGTTATTTAAAGGGCATAGGGGTAGTGCCTGAAGAAAGAATTAAGAAAATCATTGTTAGTCATTTTCATAGTGATCATATTGAAGGAATGAAAGATCTTATAAGTATATGCTCTGCTGCTACAGTCTATATCCCTGATGCGTTATCGATAAATGAAGCATGTCAATTGTTTGCTCATCAGGATGTTGGTCAGGTACATTTTGATCATGAACTTGGGTCAAAAGAGTTTATTAAAGTTATAAAACATTTGAATCAAACAGGAAAATATAAGACTCTTAAGGCAGATATTCTGATACATGAAAATAGTCAGACAAATGAGCAAGTGTTTAGTTTGTCGCCTTCCGAAGGAGATTGCAGAAATTTAAGAGAAAAATTTCAAATTTTACTCCACTCTGTTAGTGAGCAAAACATTCCTGCGATTACAAAGGATATGTCAAATCATAATTGCATTGCTGTAAATATATCTTCGAAGTTCACAGAAAATTCTAATAATGATGTTTTGCTAGGGGCTGATTTAGAGGTTACGAAATCCAATAATAATAGTGGATGGGATGCTGTTTTATCTTCACAAAAAGTTCCAAACAACTCAGCTAGTATTTTTAAAATACCTCATCATGGATCAGTAACTGGTTTTCATTACGATATTTGGAAAAAATGTTTTTTTGGAAAGCCACTAGGCATTTTGACTACTTTTAATAGAGGTCGGAAGAAGCTTCCAGAAGAAGAGTATATTAGAAAGTATGCAAGCCTAACATCTTCACTATATTCTGCAACTAAACCTGATTATTTCAATAAAATAAAACAGTCAAAGAATGATAAAGCAATTGAAAAGTTATTGTCAAAAACAAAATCGACAATTACAAGAAGTCAGAGGAAAAGCAAAGGATTTGGCTTTATAGAAATATCTCAAAACTCCAGTGGCATTAATGTTGAGTTAAAAGGGGATGCTGCTTGCATTAAAACATTGCTTGCAAGCTAGTTTAATGGTCACTTTTTAATGCTACATTCTTTGACCTGACCACACTACACGGCCAATTAATTCTATATCTGTGCCGTTTAAATGCTTTTTGTTAATTTCCCACGGTTCATACATATTGTTATCAGATTTAACTTTGATGATACCGTCGGGTAATAACTGTAACCTTTTCACTAACAAATTATGATCATGTCGCATGACATAAATACCATCACTTAAACCGTTTAGGTTTCTATTCACCATTATCATGGCGCCGTTCTTCAATGTTGGGTACATGCTGTCACCTTCAACCAACATCAAAAACACATCATTTGGGTTTACACCAATCTCTTTATTTAACCATTCAGGTTCAAAACTTATTAAGTGTGTTTGTTCTTCAGACTCTACTAATGTGCCATCACCAGCCGATGCTTTAACTTCATAAAATGGCAAATTAATGTGACCAGTTTTTTGTTTTACTTCTGGTTCTATATTTAGATTTTCTGAACCTGTCATCAACCATAAAATATGATCTTTCAGTAACGGTGTCGCAATTATTTTATCAATTACTGAAATACCGACATTTGAAAAACCACCTTCAACTTTCTTTAATGTACTCAATGATATACCTGTTATTTCTGAAAAGTCAGGCTGAGTTTTATTGAGTGACTCACGTAGAATTTTTATTTTTCTACCATAATTCATTTGACATGGTTCCATATTTGGATTTATGATTGTCGCAAGTTCTATTTATGGAACTGTATGGCGACTGTAATCGCTTTGAATTGCTTTAACCGTAAATAATTACATAGGTGTTATATGAATACAAACTTTGCATTGTTGGCTCGCTTTGAAACTCCGGTTATCGAACTGAAGCTCGTATGCGAAGAATTCTTTGGCATCAAACCCAAAACAGCAGAGCAAAAAGTAAAAGGGTGCGACTTTCCAATACCAACGTTCAAATTACGTGACTCAGAACGCAGCCCAACACTTATCAAAATTGAAGACCTTGCTGACTATATCGACAAACGATATTCAGCCGCCCAAAACGAATGGAAACAAGTACACAACCTATAGCGCTAATAAATTTCAGTATCGCGTATAGACAAGAAAATTAACAGTTTGTTTAGTGAAAAACGAATAAATCACTAAGCAAATAAATATTAAAAACAGATGTTTAAAGGAATAACGGCAAGTGCCTTACTCAGCAACCAAAGATATCTACTTTCAAAAAGAAGCATGGGGCGATGTGGCTATTCAGCACCAAGGCCAAGTGCATCACTTTTCGAATTTAATGTCGCTGATTGCCTTCCTTCAACCCATCTACGGTCAAGACTTCAACTTAATCGAAGTCACCGATGAAAACTGGCAAGAGCTACATGAAGCGGGGGTGTTTGATGAACAGTAGAAACAATCAAGTTACAAACATTCCTTGTAAAGTCGATGCACTTTCTTTGACGTGGTCACCTAACGAATTACTGCGTATTAAGCATTTAGCCAAAATTGGCGCTTGTGTCAAAACGGGCATAATTTCAGAGGCCAAAGAAAACACCTTATCGCGTCGCCTTAATGTATTAGAGCGCACTAAGAACGAACAACTCATTAGCGTTAATGCATTCGATACGGCTGCTTATCAAAACATACTCGATATTTACGATGATGCTTGTAAAAACATCACCCGTGAATATAACGAGCGCAGTTATAAAAACTTAGACCTATCAAGCCTAACGTTAGCTGAAAGCGAAGTCGCTGCCCGTTATGAATTATCACACATGCTCAAGGGCGAATTAGAAGTTGATACGGCGGCTAAATATGGTGACCGTTTAGATAATCTACTCGATAACATTGGTATCAATATGCTTGATACGTTGTGTTGTGGTGAAGCCGAACGTTTCGTGTGCCGGTTAAATCATGTGTTCACAAGTGAAACCTACATGTGGACAGTACAAAACAATAGTAGTGGCCGTTTTAATTACACCTACTCAGCCAACCTTTACGCTGACGGTGAGCATGCAGGCATTATCTGTTGGGGTGGTAAAAACCTTGGCTGTTACGTGTCGTTCATGGGCTTAGGCTGTGACGCCTTAGATTTACATCGTCTTCATGAAGAAATTAAAAACATTCCTGAAATCAAAATTACCCGTATTGATTTAGCCCACGATGATTTTGCAGGGACTCGCTCTATTAACGTGGCGCGTAAGTATGCCAAAAAAGGCGGCTTCTGCTCAGGTGGTCGTCCTGCGTCATACATGTATATCGAATCAGGCCACTTAACCAAAAAAGTTGTTAAAGAGCTGTGCAAAGACTATCGCTTTATTCCTGATAAAGGCCGTTCGCTTTATGTCGGCTCACGTGAGTCAGGCAAGTTATTACGAGTTTATGAGAAGGGCATTCAAATGGGTGATCCAAATGATAAATGGGTACGTTGGGAATTAGAGCTCCACTCTAGCCAACGCGTTATTCCACTCGATACCATGATTAAACCGAGTGAATACCTAGCAGGGGCATATCCGGCATTAGCGTTTTTAAATGCCGAGCAAAACGTCATTAAGACCTCAATCAAAAAGGCCAAAATGACCATTGACCGCATCATTGAAAACCAAGTTATTTCAACCCGTAAAGCTATCAACATGATGCGCGTACTGTGCGATATGTCAGATAGCGACATTATTCAAAAATTCTTACAAGGCATTACCGAGCCTTACAGCAAAACATGGCTCCCTGACAGGCTATCGATATCGATAACCGAGCAGGAATACCTTAATCAACTTCAACCAATTCAACCAACCTAAACGAAAAATAGGAAATTATTATGTCAGTACTAAAAAACATTGTTGTTCTATCCGTAAAACTTGGCTCAGGTACATCGAACAAATCAGGTGCGCCTAAACCTTATCAATTTGCCAACGTGACTTACGCGAAACCTGCGCAAGACTTTCAAAACGAGCAACACAATATTCAACAAGCGGGCTTTGATACGCAAGAAGTGAACATGGCCTTTGATGTTGGCCTATACAACAACTTCAAACAGAACTGCCCGTTCTTACAACCAATTAACCTAATTCTTGATGCCGACCCTGAAAACCCAGCGCGCAATATCGTGTCAGGTTTTGAGTTGGTTAAGTAGGACTAACTGATGAGCCGCTTCAAGCTGAAAGTTAAATTCGCCTTATTCAAACTTCATTCTGACCCTGCGTTCATGAATTTAGTGTTTAGAAAAATGGTGGTTAATGACTTTGATAAAAAGCTTGATAGCGCGGCACTCATGCTTTCTAAGAAAAAAGCCTAATGAAAGTTTTTTTACTCTTGATCCTTATTTTCGCTAGCGCCCAATCACAAGCCGCTTATTGCGTGCGTGAACTTAGCAACGGAAATTTAAGGATTGATAGTACCTCGGTAGAAACGTGTCCAAGCGGCATGATTTTACTGGCCAAGTCAGATTATGACGCGATAAATGCAGAGTCCATTGTCGCTACCTTAATTGGCTTATTCGAATTTTCGATTGAGGATTTTGCGTTATTTAACGCCATTTGCTTAGTCGGATTTATATCAGGTCACGGTACAGGTCGCGTGGCTCGGTTATTAGGAAAGACCTGACAACTTAAACTTTAAATAATCCTTTAAGGGGAAAATACAATGTCTACATTACAAAAACTACGTTTCAAAATCGCTACTGGTGCAACTGTTGCTTTAGCGTCTGCTAGCTCATTTGCTGTTGACCACAGCGCTGCAATTACGGCTGCGGGTACAGATGGCACAACCAATACAACGGCAGCGGCTGTTGTGGTTATCGCTATCGCCTCAGTGGTAACGGGTATCGGTGTTGTACTTGGCTTAATTCGCAAGTAAGCCCATACCATGGTGACCTCAATCATGTTCGCGTCTATTTTTACATACTGTTTTATCGAGGGCTTTTCGAGTGGAATTCGTAGTTCATAATCGGCGCAACATGACATTAAGAGCGGCTTTTATAGTCGCTTTTTTTGCTTCATTTTTTAGTGTTGTTCACGCGGCTCAGCCAGTAGATCCGTTTTCTGATGGCTCTATTGATTTGCAGCTTGCAAGGTTAGATCAGGTTTGGAGTGCGACTTGCTCTGCATCTAGTCAATCAATTGGTGTGTCTAATTTAGGGGATTTACCCACGGATTCAGCCATAAGAGAAAGTTGTGGTCCGTCGTTGGCTTCTGCTGTTGAAGCGGAATCTAATGATAATGCTTATGGTGATTATTATTATACTGCTAGCTATAGCGAAGGCTCTATTCTGTTAGAAAAGTTTCATCCTGATGTAGGTTATGCGCTTCAACGCTCAAGTTTACCTGTTTACGTTTTAGAGCAGTTAGAGTCTGAAACATATATATGTCCTCCTGATACTTTTCTTACTTACACCTCTTCTAGAATTATCAACGGCATTACTTGGTGCTATGACCCTGCTGTTTTAGAAGCTTTTTATGATGAACTTGGTGATACCAATGAAGCTGATGAAAATTGCGCTAACTTGGTGCTAGATTCGGGCAACAATACAGGTGCTACGATGTGCTACTCCTCGCCCACGGGTAATTCTTGCAATGTTGAAATGGTACAGGGCGCGGGATATGACTATTATCAAGGCGTTAGCGCTAACCCGCTAGGCTGTGCAAACTCCGAAAATCCTCCATTTGATAGTGCAGGCATTGGTGATGGGAATGATGGATGTGTGAATATGGGCGACGGTAATTATTGCTCTGCTGATAAGACTAAGCACTGTACCGGCTCTGGTAGTAATGAGGTATGTGATGAAGGCTGCCTTTCTTTTGATGATTTATTTATGTGTGATGCTTCAAAACATCCTGATGTGGGAGAGGGCGAGTCAGACTTTTTTGATGATAAAGGGACTTGTTCCGTTGTTGCAGGCTCTGCTTACAAAGGTGTTTGTGAGGAATTAGGCGGTATTTGGGATAAGTCTGGTGATTATACTGATACTTCATGCCCTTCAACGTCAATTGCTGGCACGTGCTCTGTCGCGACAAATAGCGGTTGTTTTGCTTGTATTGATGCCGGAGGAACATGGGAGCCAGATCCTAATGCCCCATTAAACAACACGGAAAAAGGTATTCAAGATGTTGCCTCCCTTACTCAAGAGACTAATAACCAATTAAAAGCGTTAGAGCTTACAAGTCGTAAAGGTAACGAGGCGTTAATTTCTACGATTAAAAATACCAATGCCAAGCTTGTTGGAGAGATTAAAACTTTAACAGGTAAAGGCTCTGGTGGTATTGGCTCTGTTGTTGCCAAGTTAGATGAACTTAAGGAAGAAAAAGAAAGCTATACAACCAACGCTTCAAAACCCGATAAATCAAAAGTTAACAGCCTATTTGATGACAATAGTACTACGGCATTAAAAGCAGAGATTGAAGTCTTAAAAACGGAGTTAACAACCCAGTTCAACACCATACGTGCAGAAGGGGCGAGCTTATTCAGTATTCAAGTGCCTAGCTCATCAGGTTATCAAGCACGTTCACTGGATTTAACCTATGGCTCGGTTGATATGTCACTCAATCGTTTCTCACAATACTTCGCCTTGCTTGCAGGGCCTATTATGTTTATCGCCTCCGTCATTGCGGGTTTTATCCTGCTTGGCAGTCGAAAGTAGGAAATCTTATGAAAATTACCCTATCAACTCTTTTGTTTTTTACCTTACTGCTATTGCCAATATTGGTGTTTGGCCAAGACGGCGGGCTTACTCCTTCATCAACGTCAACCTACAAAGATGAAGCAGGCACTTCACAAATGATAGCGGACTCCTTTAAAGAGCTATGGGGATTTTTCTTTGATGATGTACCGACCATGACGCAGCGCTTTTTTGCATGGGCAATTATCTGGTTAGTAAAAGTGAAAATATACCTACAACTTGAAAGCATGAAGTTCGCTTGGGGAGTGGCCAAAGTTATCATTCAAGACTTAAACATCATGTCGCAAATTACGGCTCAAATGTCAGGCTTACCTGTTGATGTTAGGCAGGCACTGGTTGATATGCGCTTAATCGACGCGCTTAACCTTGTCTTTCAAGCTTATGTCACTAAATTTGTCATGGGGATTTTTAACTAATGGCGGCATCTATCTTTCATGGCCCTCCTGGTTCATTTAAATCTGCCAGTGCATTTTGGTATGAAGTCCTGCCCGCCTTACGTGCAGGTCGTGTTGTTGTCACTAATATTGAAGGTATCTTAACAAAAGAGTCAATCGAGATAGAGCTTGATGAAGTCTTTCCAGAAACTGCCGATGTGTGGCGTTTATCGAGTCAATCCGAAGAGGGCATGTTCTTATGGCGTCGGTGGTTTTGGTGGATGCCTGTTGGCGCTTTTATCATTATGGATGAAGTGCAAGATGTCTTTCCTAATGACTCCACTGTCTTTAAACCAATTGAGCTGGACTCAAAAGGCATTGAAAACATCAAAGGCCATTTACCACCTAAGTACTACGAACATTACCAACAGGTCATTCGTGAATTTACACCACCTGTTGATGAAGGCTCAGTCGATGATACTGGCGAGCTTATCCTTGATGAAAATGGCTTAATTCTCTACCCGAAGAATATGCGTGAAGCCAACATGCGTCATCGCAAATACAACTGGGACATTATTTACTGTACGCCTGAGATAACCGAAATACACAAGCTTGTGCGCAGTGTTTGCCAATATGCCTACAAGTATAAGTATTTTGATTCACTTGATTTCATTCCCTTCTTTTATAGGAAACCTCGCTATCATGAGCACTCCCCAAAATCTAGCGGTGAGTCCGTCACCAAATCCACTACCATCAAATGGCGACGCATTCCTGTTGAAGTCCACAAATGTTATCGCAGCACCAGTACCGGAGACATTACCAAGCGACGAGGTGTTAACATCCTCAAAGATCCTACGCTTATTGTTACTATCGCCTTACTATTTTTGTGCTTCGGTTATGCGACATGGTATTTCTTTATTAACGAAGGGCGCCAAGGTATCGCTCTCTTGGATGAAACGAGCACTCAACAAGCCACTCAAGTTTCTCCTGAAACTACTCAAAGGATTTCTGGCTCTCCTGTTATTAATGACGATAGTCAGAATACTACTAGCAACACTGTTTCTTTAAGGTTGCCTTACAATGCCGAGACGATTTATTTCACGGGGTATTTGGATGTTGTATTAAATAAAGACAAGAAATACAAAGAGTATTTTTTTACGCTCAAAGACAAACAAAATGAAATAGCGCTCAACAGTACCGACTTGCAATATTTCGGTATCAAGGTGCATTTCATCAATGAATGTGCCGTTGAGCTATCCAGTGGCAAACGTAAACGCATTGTTTATTGCACCCCTAAATTTATTGATAATACGCCAGTCGAAAACACCCCTTCATCAAATCGTGTTAATAAAGAATCAGTTATCGCTTCTCTCTAGTCACTAAGCGCATGGCGAAAAGGACGGCGAAGCCTGAGCAAGGACGCAGAGCCAAAGCGCAGTGACAAACTTTATTTGTAATATTTCTGTTTTGTTTCATAGTTATTATTAAATGAACAAGGAGTGTTTATTATGAATAGAGAGCAATTCAATCGCTTTAATCGCCTGTCAGAAAAAGTCCTTAATCAAATCGCTACGCCTTATGAGGTAAAGGAATTCCAGTATCTTCTTAAAACATGGAACCAATCATCTGAGCTTAACATCGTCAACCGTGTGCACTTGCACAAGATATCCCAAGACCAGCGTCATTAAACGCGAACGCGAAATTTATTTTGAGTTTATAGATAGATTTTATCATCTAATGCTTTAATTCTATTTATATTACAAGCTATTACACTCTATTGAAAATCTAGAGGTATGTTGATACCTTATTCAAAAATTTTTACGTTAACGAATATCATTAAAATTGTTGATCGTTTAATTTGAACTGTGTACTAACACGACGTTAGTTAATAATATTGGAGTATAGCTTTGACTTTGAAAGATAAATGGAAAAAATTTAATGAAGATTATGAAGAAATTACAAAAGAAGTTGCAAGTAAAGGTTTTTCTACCGTAGGTAATTTGGTTTTCTTCCCTCTATTCGTTTTTGGGTTCATATATGTAAAGAATATTGGCGACGATAACTTTGACATTAAAACTCCTTTTGAAATAGTTTTTAATTGGGGGTTAACTTTATATTCACTTGCTGTCTCCTTAATAGCATTATTTTTGTATTTATTTTCAAAAAACATTATTTTTAAAGGTTTATTAACTCGATCTTTTGAAACCACTTTGTCGCTATTTTTTATTTGCCTTGCTGGCTTTACAATGAGGGTAGTGGATTTACCTTTTTTAGATCGAAGCAATATTTTTAGTTTCATATTTCTAACAGAGTTACTAGTATTTCTTTACATCTGGGGTTCTATAAAACTATTTGTTCAGGAAGATATTCCTAAAAAGGAAAATGCACTTTTTATTATAAAGTGGGTAAGCGTAGTATTCTTTCTTTCTCTTATAGCATCTGTGATTATACCTCTATTTTAGAATAGCTAAGGAATTAGAGAGGATAATTTGCAATAGGTTGTTCTCTCGTTAAAATTTTACGGGTTATTTATTAGTGGATTACGTACAGTATTTATTTTAGTACCAAAAAGTATTCCAGGATAAACGCCGGTAACAACATTTTGGTACTAATTTCTTCAATCGATGTCCTGACCTAGGCAATAATATGGTACCGATTTAATCAATCATAATACTTAAGGCTTGCTCTATCCCTTTTTGCTGACGCCTAACATCTTTAATTTCGGCTAAGTTATCCTCCAAGCGCGCTAACTTTCTTTTTACTTTTCTCAACTCAGTGCAGATAGAAACATGATTGATAATTGCTTTCTTACTTGCACCAGCTGCCGTTGCTTCACTGTAATGTTGCTTAAGTGCTTCGACGAACTGAACGAACTCAGGGTCTGACTCGTTAATTTTAATTAACATTATTGGTTTATTCCTTTGATACGGCCAGTGGTTAAACTTCTTAGCGCTGAAGGTATTAAGTCGCGATTTTCACAACAAATAGAAGCCATCAACTTAATATCATCTGCTGATTCTTCAGGTATCCAAAGGGTGACTTTTTTCAAACCTTTGTCACGCATGTTTTGTTCATACATTGCATTTCTAGAGATCATGTAAACCTCCGTCACTGGTGACAGTGGCGTTAATGGTCAATTCGCAGGGGTGATTTGTCATAGAGAATTCCTTTTTTGGTTTCAATTTAATTGTGTACCCGTCACGTAGTGACATAAGGGTGCGCGCTTAATTTGATGCCAATCGAATTGCCTGATTGAGAGAATTAGTCAAAAAAAATCACGGAGTGTCTGGGATATTTTCGTCTTTTTGAAAATGTGCTAGAAACCGTTACCGGAGGCTATTAACGTGTTTTTGTTAATAGTTTTTATTTACTTATTATTGATTGAACGGCTTTAGGAATGCTGTAGATGCTGATGAATTCAAAAGGATATTGAGCCAAAGGTTCTATTGAGCGAAGCGACCCCCGTTCTAGTAATACGGGGGTAAAGTATTTTTAGAGTTTTAAATTGATATTTTTTAATATGAAACTATGCTTTTATAAGTTTAATTGCTTTTCCTTGAATTCGGGTTCCCTTCTCTTTTTAAGGATATTCATAATAGGGTAAAAGGATGTTGCTATGTTGGAGGAAGTCGAAAAAGAATTATCGTCCACTGTTTTAAGTGTAGGTGTTGATGATGCCATTAATAACCTCAATGAAGCACTAGAAGCTGGAGGGTATTCGTTGCGTGTTGAATCTATATCTTTTACTGATAGTCTCGAAGCTAGAAACTGTCGATGTTTGAGTCGAGGTATAACTGGATATACCGAAAGATGTGTTACTAGAAATGGAGTAAGGTCTTGTGTGAAAACACCTACATATGGCTGTACAAGTTGGGACTGTACTTAATTTATATGAATGTTTAACCATTAGCTCTTTCATGTAATTTATGTGGAAACAATTGCGTATATACTTGCCAAAGAACATTCAAATTTCTGTGTCCAGTAACTTGGGCTACTTCTTCAATGGAGTAGCCTTGCTCAAATAGCCTACTTGCTCCTTCACGTCTTAAGTCGTGATACCTTAAATCTTCAATACCCAATTCATTACGTACACGTTGAAAACCAACACTTACGCTTCGGGATTTATAAGGGAATATGAACTCACAATTTTGAGGCTGTCTAATAGCAATGTTAAATGATTCACCTAATAACGGTGCAATCATGTGATTACCTTTCTTTTTTCTTGGATCTTTTCTATCTCGAATCAAAATTGTTTTATGTTCTCGGTTTAAGTCCTCCCATCTTAATCCACATACTTCGCCAATTCGCATGCAAGATAAAATGCTAAAGTCTAAAATGTCATTGTATGGGATTCTTACTTTTCCGTTGGCTTTTTGGCCTTCCCTAATTGTGAGAGCAGCTTTAAGTTTATCTATTTCTATAAGAGTAGGCCGTCTAGTTCTTTTTTCGCTCTTTCCTATTAACTTCATATCTATCAATGTCGGTAAGGCTTCTTCAAAAATTTGATAATTGGCCTCAATCTCAAATACTGGATAGGCTTTTTTCATGACTCCACGCAAATATGACATGTCGTGATAAATGGTTGCCGGTTTTGTTCCTGATTCAATGCGTTCTTTACAGTGTCTGATTAAATCACTGGTTTTTAGCTTGTTACTTTGTGTTTTAGCAATGTCACAGTCTCGGAGCATTTGGATTACGTAACGTTTAGTCCTACCTGTGCTACCCCATAAGTGCTCATCTTCAATATATAGGTCTATTAAGTTACCAATCGATATTGCTTTTTTAATTCCAATTTCTTCGTTTTCAATTTCTTGGACGCGTTTTTTGCCATAAATTCTTGCTAATTCTTTTTTACGGAATGTTTTAGATTCTCGGTGTATAATCGCATTGTTTTTTTTAACAACGATTCCACAGCGGTAGCTGAAGTCACCATTAGCTTTGGCGCGTTTTGTAATTGTGAATGATGCCATTAGAAATCCTACTCTTTTATGGTGTACATATGGTGTACCATAGATCGAAATTGAAGGTAATTCAACGCGACTCATGGTAATTTATACAGTAGTTATTGTAAGGTAATAAAGTGTCTAGCCCAGTAAAACCAATAAATTCAACAAATTCAATAAGTCATAAGCTTTCCATTGCACCCATGCTTGATTGGACTGACCGTCATTGTCGTTATTTTTATCGCGTAATGTCGAAGCAAACTGTGTTGTATACCGAAATGGTAACCACAGGTGCAATTCTATTTGGTAAAGGCAATTACCTTGAATATAACCAGCAAGAACATCCGGTAGTGTTGCAGTTAGGTGGTAGCGATGTAAAAGCGATGACTGAGTGTGCAAAAATTGCTGAGCAACAAGGTTATGACGAAATTAACATTAATGTTGGTTGTCCGTCTGACCGTGTGCAAAATGGTATGTTTGGCGCTTGTTTAATGGCTGAACCACAACTAGTTGCTGATTGTGTTTCGAGTATGCAAAACGCTACTAGTATTCCTACTACGGTTAAGTCTCGTATTGGTATTGATGATTTAGACAGTTATGAATTTTTGCATAAATTTATGACTACGGTAAGCGCCGCAGGTTGTCAGCATTTTATTATTCATGCGCGCAAGGCGTGGTTAAGTGGTTTAAGCCCTAAGCAGAACCGAGATATTCCGCCGTTGGACTATCAACGTGTTTATCAAATTAAGCAAGATTTCCCCGAAACAGAAATTTCGATCAATGGCGGTATAAAAAGCTTTGTTGAAGCGAATGAGCATATGCAGCACATTGATGGTGTGATGATCGGCCGTGAGGTTTATCAGAACCCATATATGCTAGTAGAAGCTGATAATGCTATTTGGCAAGCGAATGAATCGGTTAAATCACGACAAGCGGTTATTAATGAGATGGTGCCATATATTGACTATCACGTTGCTAATGGTGGTCGTGCATGGAATGTCATAAGGCACATGCTAGGTTTATGTAATGGCTTAGCGGGTGCAAAGCAGTTCCGTCGTTTTTTAAGCGAAAACTGCAGCGGCCAAGCCGTGTCAGGCGATATTTTGCAACAAGCCTTTGCAAGAGTAATACAGCTAAACCCTGACTTAAACTTAGCTGTGTAATTTACGCGTGTATTTTGTTTGCATAGCTTAACCCAAGCTTTTTCATTTGTTGCACCTGTAAGTTAGCGCCGGTTTGCGAGATTATAAAAATCCCGATATCGGTATATGACTTCTCGATTTCGGGACATTATTAGCATTAATGCTATTTTCTTCACTGTTCGCCTTTAAATTCACTATAAGTTAGTTAATTTAACCACATCGCTTATCTATTACGGTGTTTTTAACAAATCGCATTATTTTGTAAAAATTAAATTCACTTAAAAAACAACGAACTAACAAATAGTTCGATCCTTGGCACAACCTTTGTAAGTGTTTATGCAACTTAACTAGTAACAAGTTATAAATTACAGCTGTTTAAACTGCTAAAAAGGAATGATGCAATGCCAAGCTTAACCATGTTATTTACCCTATTTATGTTACCCGGTGTTTGTATGCTGGCGACGTCTTTTGTTGTTGCGCGCTTAGAGCAAGAGAAAAAGTCTTTATTGTCTCAAGGTTAGTATCGCAGATTCTGATACAACCTTGGGCTTCACTAACCTACAAAACAAATTGATAGGTTAATTGCTACTTAAATACTTTTGCTTTTAACTTGCTAACCCCTACTACTTTTCATTGTCAGGCTTTTTGTCTGATTTCTTGCCACTTACGTGGAAACTTCTCAAGTGTAAACGCTGTACTTTACGATTAATCTCAGCTAATTTTGCTAAATGTTAATTAGTAAACTCCTCAGCATATGACTTATTTTCAACAGTTAATTTCTTGTACCGATTTACATGCCATTTTGGACTGTAAAGACCTTGTTGTGCTAGATGCCAGTATTCCCCCTGTAGGAAAAATGACAGCACCTACGCATAGCTGGCCTGAGCATTGTATTGTGAAGGCTCGGCGCTTTGACCTAAACCAAGACTTTTCTGATCTTGATAGTGACATGCCGCACACTATGCCAGGTGCTGAACATTTTGAACGTGCCGCCCAAGCCTTGGGTATTAACCAACAAAGTCAGATTGTAATTTATGATGATCTTGGATTATTTTCAGCGGCAAGAGCTTGGTATATGTTTCGAGCGATTGGGCATAAAAATGTTGCGGTATTAGATGGTGGCTTGCCTTATTGGCTGTCGTTGAATAAGCCAGTAACTAGCGTTGGTGCTGATGGGAATACCGATGGTCTTGCAAAAGGTAATGTTAAAGGGGACTTTGTTGCTAATGCTCAGGAGAATTACTTTTGTGATTGGCGTGAGGTTGAGCAGCAAATAGATAAGCAGCAAGAAGTCATTTTAGACGCTAGAGCTAATGATCGTTTCCGCGGAATTGTTGCCGAGCCGCGTGCAGGCGTGCGTAGTGGACATATTCCAAGTTCAAAAAACTTGCCTTTCGGCGAGTTATTCGATGTTTCGAATCATGGTTTGTTTAAGTCGGCAGATGAACTGACTAAAATTTTTCAACAGTTAAATACCGCAAATAAGCCGATGGTTATGAGCTGTGGCTCAGGTGTTTCGGCTTGTATTTTAGCTTTGGCAGCTGATATAAGTGGTTTAGAACATGTTCGTGTTTATGACGGCTCTTGGAGTGAGTGGGGATCATTGCCGCATACACAAGTTGAAAAAGGCTAGTTAAGGTTATTTAGCCACAAGCTTGTTATTCGTATTATGGCAGTTAGCACTGCCACTTTTATTCTTGCTTTTTATCTGCAATTTTTATCACTGCTATTTTAATTTTTACGGCTAAAATAATTCAGCTCATTGTTGTTACCTGTCTTTCGAAAACCTCCAATTAAATAATCAAATATCTGTTGGTCA
>OJET01000024.1_pt1 | contig 78891 bp, 69 predicted proteins | sample 1593941 | NCBI WGS metagenome assembly OJET01 (sample SAMN05416869, study PRJEB24817) | seawater metagenome | isolation source: Sea water | place: Canada:Atlantic | collected 2013-11 | reverse complement strand
TACATCACCTTGGACGGGTTGAACCACGTTTTGTCAGCTCCCACTTAAGAACCACACGGCCCTAAAAGCTGGACCGAGCTGCCATGGATGGGTTCAACTAAGTTTTGTAAACAGTTACATAGAGCGTCACCAGTCTAAGAGCTGGCTGACACACCAGGGATGGGTACACTCTCAACATTTAACTTTCTTACAAGCACAAAAAAGGGTGAAACCGGAGGCTTTCTGGTGCACTGCATCAGCCAGTTTAACGACCGACAGGCGACCACCATGGATGGTGGAAGGTAGAATAACGCAGGAGCAGTTATCGAGATGTCGGGCTGGACTCCATCACCATGGACGGGTTAAACCCCGTTTTGTATCGACATAAAAAAGGGTGAAACCGGAGGCTTTCTGGTGCACTGCACCAGCCGGTTGAACGACTGGCAAGGGTGAAGTCAGTTTGTTTAGGCGCACTGCGCCGCCTGACTGAACGGGCAGACATGGATGTGTGCACTGGACCGAATTACCAGGGATGGGTCAAACCGCGTTTTGTATAGACATAAAAAAAGGCCACCGAAGTGACCTTTCTTTCAAATCAATTTGCTAGCAATTAAGCAATGATTTTTGCAACAACGCCTGCACCTACTGTGCGGCCGCCTTCACGGATTGCGAAGCGTAAACCTTCGTCCATCGCGATAGGAGCAATCAATTCAACTACGAATTTCAAGTTGTCACCAGGCATTACCATTTCTACGCCTTCAGGAAGCTCTACAGCACCTGTTACGTCAGTTGTACGGAAGTAGAACTGTGGACGGTAGCCTTTGAAGAACGGAGTATGACGGCCGCCTTCGTCTTTGCTTAGTACGTATACTTCAGCTTCGAATTGAGTGTGTGGGTTGATTGAACCAGGCTTAGCTAGTACTTGACCACGCTCAACATCTTCACGCTTAGTACCACGAAGCAATGCACCGATGTTCTCACCAGCACGACCTTCGTCAAGCAACTTACGGAACATTTCAACACCAGTAACAGTTGAAGTCGTTGTATCTTTCATACCAACGATTTCTACTGCATCACCTGTGTTTACGATACCACGCTCAACACGACCTGTTACAACCGTACCACGACCTGAAATTGAGAATACATCTTCAATTGGAAGTAGGAAAGGCTTGTCGATGTCACGCTCTGGCTCTGGGATGTAAGTATCAAGGGCTTCTGCAAGCTCGATGATTTTAGCTTCCCACTTCTCGTCGCCTTCTAGGGCTTTAAGTGCTGAACCTTGGATAACTGGTAAGTCATCGCCAGGGAATTCGTATTCTGAAAGCAATTCACGTACTTCCATCTCTACCAATTCTAACAATTCTTCGTCGTCAACCATGTCACATTTGTTCATGAAAACAACCATGAAAGGTACGCCAACCTGACGGCCTAACAAGATGTGCTCACGTGTTTGTGGCATAGGACCATCGGTCGCTGCTACTACTAGAATCGCGCCATCCATTTGAGCAGCACCAGTGATCATGTTTTTTACATAATCGGCGTGTCCAGGACAGTCAACGTGTGCGTAGTGACGTGAAGGAGTATCGTATTCAACGTGAGACGTTGAAATAGTGATACCACGCTCACGCTCTTCAGGAGCGTTATCGATTTGATCGAATGCAGATGCTGCACCACCGTACGTTTTCGCTAGTACAGTAGTAATTGCTGCTGTTAGAGTGGTTTTACCGTGGTCAACGTGGCCGATTGTACCGACGTTTACATGCGGTTTAGTGCGTTCAAACTTTGCTTTTGCCATTGTCTATTCCCCAGCAAATTGTGATAAGAAATTGTGTTTACTTTTTGAACTGGGGAGAGAAAGTGGTGCTGATAGGCAGATTCGAACTGCCGACCTCACCCTTACCAAGGGTGCGCTCTACCAACTGAGCCATATCAGCATTTCATTTTAAAGATGGAGCGGACGGCGAGAATCGAACTCGCAGCTTTAGCTTGGAAGGCTAAGGTATTACCACTATACGACGTCCGCGTATTCTTTCAAATACTCAATAAAAATGGTGGAGGGAGGTGGATTCGAACCACCGAAGGCTGAGCCGTCAGATTTACAGTCTGATCCCTTTGGCCACTCGGGAACCCCTCCAAATTTTTATAACTCTTAATACATTATATGTAAAAGAGTATTAATGGTGCCGACTGCCGGAATCGAACTGGCGACCTACTGATTACAAGTCAGTTGCTCTACCAACTGAGCTAAGTCGGCACTACATTAAGTGGTGCGAATTCTAGAGTAATGTTTTCTTGCATGCAACAGGAAAATGAAAAAAAAACCATGTTTTTATTTGTTTGATGGTTTTTTATTCACATTCCCGATTTTATTGCGCTTAAAACGCTTTGCTAACTTGCTTGGAAGCAGCTTAAGCCGTGAAATAACAGCTCAGGAATTAATTCACAGCTATCAGGTATAAAATTTACTATTTGCTCACCGTTGCCACCGGTTACTATCACTTTATCAAGTATTAGTAGTTCATTAGCCTGAACAATTGCTTCTTTCACTGAGCCAATAGTCATCGCCCAAACGCCATAATTTAAGCATTCTGAGCTATTAACACCAAACGATACACTCACAGTCTTGATTGGCTCAGCGATAATTTTTTGAGTGTTACTTAGTAAACTATCAAACATGGTTTGTACACCTGGCATAATCCAACCACCGCGATGTTCGCCATCTGCTGCAAGTAAATCAACGGTTGTTGCGGTGCCCGCATCGATAATAAGTACATTTTGATTTGGATAAAGCTGGTGTGCAGCGACCAAAGCCAACCATCGGTCAACACCTAAGCGAGTGGGCTGTTGATAACTTGAAGAAATACCGAAGGCTTGTTTTTGACTATGCACCTGTAAAAACTTGATATTTTGCTGTGACGCCCAGGACTCTATTTTGGTTAGTATTTCGTTGCCTTGTACGTTAGCAACAATTACGCTGCTAACGTTAGAAAATACATTACAGGCAAGCTCTTCTGTAAATTCATGATAATCACGGTAAGTTACATCACTAAACAACTGAGTCGTGTTTTCTCGCTGTAATACGTATTTTATTTGAGTATTACCAATATCAACAAGTAACCTCATAACCCACCCCGTAGACTCACTTCTCCACCATAAACTGGACTAACTTTGCCATTAACTTCCAATAACAAAGCACCTTGAGCATTAATACCTCGGCAAATACCACGTGTAGCTTTATCTCCGGTAATTAAAGATACTGCCTTATTGAAGTAAACATCATGCTCATGCCATTGGGCAACCATAGTATTGATGCCTGTTTCACTATGTACTTCGAGCCGTTTTATTAGTGCACTGATAATACTCGCTGCTAGAATATTTCTATCAATTTCTACACCAATAGCACTTGATAAATCAGTCCATGGCTGGTCGACAAGTTCGGCACTTTTAGCTGGCATATTGATATTTAAACCAATGCCAATGACACAGTGGCAAGGCTCCATCGCTTGACCTTCAAGATCAATTAATATACCTGCGAGTTTTACACCTTTAAAATAAATGTCGTTTGGCCACTTTAATTCAACATCAGTTTTATAAAGCGCTTTTATAGCATCGCTTACCGCTAACGCGGCAACAACACTCAAACCCATGGCTGAAGACATGCCTTGTTCTAACGACCAGTACATTGACATATATATATGCGAACCAAATGGAGAAATCCATTGCCGCCCTCTACGCCCTCGACCAGCACTTTGATACTCAGCAATACACACTTGTCCTGGGGTATTCTGATTTGGCAAACGGCGCATTAAATAACTATTAGTCGAGTCTATAACATTGTGCACTTCAACTTTAGTGGTAATATTACTCTGCTCTATATGAGAAACTATTTTCTCTTCGCTTAACAATTCAATGGGCTCGGCCAAACGATAACCTTTACCTGTAACACTAAAAATATCAAAGCCCATGTCCTGCAATGCAGCGATGTGTTTAGAGATAGCAGCGCGACTCACCCCTAACTCATCACCTAGAGCCTGACCCGATAAAAATTCACCCTTTACCAGTTTTTGAATCAATGTCTCTCTTATAGCTTTCATTAACTATTCCCTGCACTTACATTATCAACTTCACCTTGATGACCAATAAAACGGACTTCGGTTACTAGTTCAATACCAAATTGCATTTTCACTTCCTTTTGAATATGTTGTGCTAATTTTACAATATCTTGCCCTGTCGATTCACCATAGTTGATTAATACTAGTGCTTGTTTTTCATGTACACCGACATCACCTTGCCTATATCCTTTTAAGCCAGCTTGTTCTATCAACCAACCGGCAGCCAGTTTTACTTCACCATTATTTTGTGGATAAAAGGGCATTTCAGGGTATTGGCTCTTCAATAGACTAAAACGAGCATTTGTCACGAGAGGGTTTTTGAAGAAACTCCCCGCATTTGCTAACACTTTTGGATCAGGTAATTTGCTTTGGCGCAACTCGATAACTTTCAGCATAATATCTTGAGCTGAAACGGATGAATTTAAACTATTCAAACCTTGGTAGCTTATGACTGGTCGCCAGCTTTTAGGGAATTTGAAGTGTACGTGGGTGATAACTCCCGCGCCTTTTAACCTTTGTTTGAAAATACTTTCTCGATAAGAGAATTTACATTGAGCTTGACTATATTCGATCAATTCTTGCTTATTAAAATCAAACCAAGAAACACGGTCAATAAAATCACCAACTTCAACACCGTAAGCACCAACATTTTGCACTGGTGCCGCACCGACACTACCTGGTATTAGTGCAAGATTCTCAATACCATAGATTTCATTTTTAACACAAAACCTCACGAATTCATGCCAATTTTCAGCACATGCTACTTTGACATAAAAATAACTATCATCTTCATTAACTTCAATGCCTTTGAAGCAAGGTTTTACAATAGTCGGAGCTTCATCTTCACAGAAAAGTGTATTACTGCCCTCCCCTAGAACATAAAAACTACCTAAACGTTTGGTAGCAATTTCAGTTAATTCGGCAATATTTGATGGGAATAGCATCTGTGGAGTAATAGCCTGAATATTAAAACTATTAAATGTTTTTAATGAGAAGTGGTTGCGTATTTTCATAACAAAGGAATTAGAAGATTTTTACTATTGTACGCAATAATGCCAACTGCATAAACCGTAACAACTATTATTAACCGCGTTTTCTTGCCGCCAGCTTAATAATATTACTACGATTGTTATAATATTTATTTTGATATTTATCGGTATCGATATTTTCACTGTGGTTAATAACAACACCTTCTATTGGTGCATTAACTTGTTTTAACATGCGTAAACCGGAAGAGATTTGCTCTCTTTTGGTTTTATTCCCGTGTACAACATACAAAACGCTTTCAACTAGCTTAGATATAATAACCGCATCACTAACTGCGTTAACCGGCGGTGTTTCAATAATGATACGGTCGTAGAAGTTACCAAACACTTTAATCAACATATTGAAACGTTTCATTGATAAAAAAGCTAATGGGTTTGCTGGAGAAATCCCCGAGGTTAAAATATCTAATTTGACATTTTTATCTCTAATAATACATTCGTTAATTTGGTGAGTTTTTGCTAATAAATTTGAAAGACCTGGACGATGTTGGTTCAAGTTCATATTTTTAGCTATTGTAGGATGACGCATATCCGCTTCAATCAATAACACTTTTTCCATTTCACTAAACGAACGTGCAAGATGCAGTGCAACAGTAGACTTACCTTCATTTGGTACCGACGATGTTATCGCTATAACTTTCGGCGGCGTTTTCTCATTATTAAATAGTAGTGCGGTACGTAATGTTCGAATTGATTCAGTGAAACGGTTATCAGAAATGTAAGCGTCTTCTTTTTTATCACTTGAACTAGCTTTAATTTTAGGTAAAACAGCCAATATTGGCGCTTCATTAAAGTTATCCAATTTACGGCGAGAATTTAGCGTATCCATCAATAATTCGCGCATAATAATAATAATTGAGATAAATGCCAACGCTAAAACAAAACTGATAATGACCGCTAAAGATTTTTTTGGTGCGAATGGCGATTTAGGGATTTCGGCTTTATCAATAAAGCGAACATAAAAATTAGCTTTATAGTTCCCCATTGCATCCGCTTCTTTTAGACGCACCAAGTAGTTATTATAAAGCTCTTTATTGGTTTCAACTTCACGATTAAGCTGCGAAAATTTATTTTGCAAACGACTTAAGCGTATATAATCTTTCTTTGCTTCTATTAATCGTTGCTCTGTGGCGTTAACTTTCTCTACCGCGTTGTAATAATCTTTTTCAACAGATGAAACAATAGCTAAAATCTTTGATTGAATACGATTACCCAGTGAGTCTAGCTCCGATTGAGCAGCAATTCTTTTGGGGTGTTTAGGCCCATAACGTTGAGATAGCTCATTAAGTTTACGCTCAACTTTTTCTTCATTGCGCTTTAATAAGACAAATGCCGATTGACTATTTACTTCCTGCATTTGTATTAATTTCTCAGCATCTAAACGATTTTTTTGAATTTCTTGATAAGTAACACCTAAATCATCTTTCAATTTAGCTGCTTTTAATGCTTCCGAAGTTAACTCTGATAACTGGCCACCAACTAAGCCAACAATGCCCTGAATATCAACTATCCCTTCTTTTTCACGGTATTCTTGTAATGATTGCTCTGAAAGTTCAAGCTTTTTACCTAACTCTTCAAGCTGATCAACTAACCATTGAGACGTGGTCTCTTTTGACGCACTATGTATTTCGTCTTGGTATTGCAGATAAGTAATGCCAACTTGATTAGCCACTTTTTGAGATAACTTAGGCGAATATGAAGTAAAAGTAATTTTAACCAACTCAGTGCCTGAAATTGGGCTTATGTTAAGTCGACTTAGAAAACTCGCAACAATCTCACGTACCGATGGTTCATGCTCACGTTGTCCAATCTCAGTAAAAAAAGAAATTTTATTATTATATTTACCATCATTAAACTCGCTATGCTGTACGAGGTTTAATTGCGATATGACTCGTTCAGCAAACTTTCGTGAACGTAATAATTCGTATTGAGTTTGAATTTGCTCTTTACTAGCATTGGATTCATTAAAAGCATCATCAATTGAAAGAGTATTGGCAGGCTTATTATTACCTATTTGTAATATTGCCGTTGTTTTATAAGAAGGTTTAAGTAAGGAAATATAAAAAGCGACTAAGAAAGAAATAAGTAAGGTAAAGAAAATGATTTTCCAGCGTCGAGCCCAAAGCGGCGTTAAAATTTCTTTTAACGCGACTTCGTCATTAACAAAGGTAAGGTTTTCATTATCTGTTGTGTTCAAAAAAAACTTTGCTCTATCTCAATAATATCGTCAGGCAAAATCGAACTCGCAACATTTACTGAAAATGTCTGCTTTACTCCATCAATAACTCGAGTAACTTTCCAGTCCGATTTTGACGCTCTCGCTGCTAAACCACCCGCTATCGCAATGGCTTTATCCAGTGTTAAATCTTCCTGAAAGGGGTAACCGCCGGGGCGCTTTACTTGTCCGTGAATAAAAAATGGTCTGTATATCACAATCGAAACAGCTACTTGCGGATCAATAAGATAATCACCACGTAAGCCATCTGCAATTTTCTTCTCAAGCGCTCTACTCGATAGGCCAAGTACCTGAATATCATCTAAAAATGGGAATGAAACCATCCCCGATTTATCTATTTTTACTCGGGTTGTTAAATCTGCTTCACCGTAAACGACTATTTCTACTTGATCTCCGGCACCTAAACTATAATCACTTGCCACTGCTTGACCACAAAACAGCAACAGTAAAAATATCAAAAAATTCAAAAATCGCATACTTTTCACCCAACTGAGTTACAAATAGTAACATCTTCTATTAGTTAAATACTAATTTTACTTACTAATTGCTAATTCTGCTTAGTTTTTAATGCCCCAAATAGCGTACACATTACCTATAAGAATTTGAATATTAATAGTTAAGTGTTATTGATTATGTGATAAATATCACTTAATCAATAACCTTAAGAATTAGGCGGTTATTAAGGAGCTAGCTACAAGTGAATTGTCATACCCAAGGTTAGACTATTATATTGATAGTCAATATCAGCATAATTTGCGTCTAATGCCTTATGCTGGTAGCGTAGATGATAGTTAACTCTTTCACTACGTTGATAATTTAACACAACTTTTGATGAGAGGTAATTCTCATCTTGCTGGCTTTCGGGCGTAATAAACTGATCACGATTTAGACTAACAGCAACAAAAATATTAAAGCTATCGGTAAAGGCATGGGCAATATCAACTTGGTATATCTCTGCTAAACGATAACTATTCGTCAACCGGTTACTTTCATCAAACTTACGATTAGATACCGCATGTACAGTGGTAAAATCAGACGGACGCCAAGTGTAATCAAATCGCCATTTGAATGCATCATCATCCGCAACACTATTGTTCTCAAACTTAAGGTTCTGGTAACCGAAAAGAAAGCTTAACTCACTTATAACTGTCGTTTGCCATTTTACACCGACTAAGCCAGTTAAACTGTCCCGATTAGAAATAGTAGCGTTAGGGAAGTCAACCATTTGATAACCGACATCAAATGCCAAATAAGTTTTACCAGAAAGTAAGTAGTCAAAACTCGACTTTATATGGGTAACTTCACTATCTAGTTGATTGGTCAATGCTCTTCGCGTGGTAAATTCACTTTCATTATAATTAACTTCAACATTTAGCTTGCCTTGCGAATCATCGTTTCCGTATTCAAATCCAACTCCGGCACCTTTAATTGCTTTTTTGTCACCTTCAGTTAATGCATTCGCCTCACCTAACGATAATCCGGTACCTCGATAAGCATATTGATTCTGCCATAGCCCTGACATATAAAGACGTTGATTTTGTGCAAACTTATACTGGTAAGTTGGTTTCAAGGTGAAATCGGTATGGTTATCATCGTCGAAGTCTTGAAAGATGAATGAATCTATTGTCCCATCAATATTAAAGGCAGATTGATTATTTTTAATTTCTAAGTCGAGCGCTGAAGAAAGATTATAAAATGCAGTACTTTGCTCATTTCGAGTTTGATATAAAAAATTATCAATATAGCCAGCATCAGCGGACAGCTTAAAATCTAGTTTTTTTTCAGATTCAGCAAATACCTGCGAGCTTAGACAGCCGCACGCCACCAATAAAGACGTCAATAGAAAAGAATTATTACCTGAATACAGAGGAAGCTTCATAGCCAACATTTGCCTATTATTCTTATAATTAAAGATATACTAACTACCAGTATGCACAAAAAAGGATTTCTTTAAAATCCTTAGTTATATATTTGTTATAAGAAATTTTTGACTTAAATAAAAAAGAAGCTATTTGTCACCAAATAACTCCCCTCAAATTGTATAAATTGTTATTACTACTATTGAAACTAGATGTTTTTCGTAAACGCTTTAGACTTTCGCTGTATGTTATACATTTTCTGCTTGCCTTCCGGCAGGTTCTCAATGGCTTGTTCAACGTAGCCTTGCTCAATAAACCAATGAGCACTAACCGTGGTGAGAACGAATATTGACGAAAGTTTTTGTCTTTTTGCTGCTTGCTCTAACGCAAGTATCAAACGAATACCTCGGTTACCACCACGATAATCAGGATGAATAACTAAACAAGCGATTTCTCCAGTATTAGCTTCAGTGTATGGGTACAAAGCAGCACAAGCGATAATCACATCTTCTTTTTTTATCACGGTAAAACGGTCTATTTCAACTTCAAGCAGCTCTCGCGAGCGCTTCACCAGAACGCCCTCTTCTTCAAGTGGCGCAATTAACTCTAAAATACCGCCAACATCATCAATATTAGCGGCAGATAATTGTTCCTGATGATCTTTAGCAATCAAGGTGCCAGCACCATCTCGGGTGAATAACTCTTGTAGTAAGGCACTATCACTGGCATAACTGACACAATGACAACGTTCTACCCCTTGTTTAGCACTTTGAATTATCGCCTGCAGTAATAACTGACCAACATAGTCCTCCTGCTCATTAAGCAAACTGGTAACTGTAGCGACACCACAGCTGCGGATCAATTCACCTTGTTGATCAAGTAACCCTGATTGTTTTGTTAAGGCGATTAACTTATCAGCTTTTAGGGCAATCGCGGTTTTTGCGGCTACATCTTCTAATGCTAAGTTAAACACCTCACCTGTTGATGAATAACCAACGGGCGATAATAAGACAATAGAGCCAAAATCTAATTGGGTTTTTATCCCTTCAGCATCAATACGACGCACACGACCGGTATGTTTAAAATCAACTCCATCACGGACACCAATAGGCTTGGCAATAACAAAATTGCCTGTGCTAACACGAATTTGCGCGCCGTGCATTGGTGAGTTTACCAAACCCATGGTTAGTAGTGCTTCAATATGAATACGTAATGAGCCCGTGGCATCTTTTACCGTTAGCAAAGTTTCAGCATCAGTAATCCGTAAATTTTGCTCAATTTGCGGAGTAATGCTTTGTGCTTTTAAGCGCTTTTCCACTTGCGGGCGAGCGCCATGAATAAGTACCAGTTTAACCCCAAGACTTCTAAGCAAAGCAATATCATGAATGATATTGGCAAAGTTCGCGTGCTCAACCGCATCACCGCCAAACATCAGCACAAAGGTTTTACCTCGATGGGCATTAATATATGGCGCGGCGTTTCTAAACCACTTAACGTTGTTTTCGTTACTATTCATATTCCCAAACTACTATTTACTCTATAAATCATTTTCATGTTGAACTGAATACGCTCAGCGTTGAACAATATATTCCATTGCCACTTCATCGGCAGGGTCTTTATGTGGACTCGGTTCACTGTCTTCAATAATATTTTCAGCTAACGAACTTTTCTCAATAACGTTGAAGCCTAACTTAACAAAATACTGCGGAATATAGGTCAGTACAATAATTTGCTGTAGCTCCATTTGATGAGCGAACTCAAGCAGATATTGCACCAACGCTTCACCTTGCCCTTGTTTATGAGCACTTTCTTCAATCACAATTGAACGAATCTCTGCCAAGCTAGTTTGATAAATATATAACGACGCTGAGCCAACCACTTTGCCGTCAATTTCAGCAACGACAAAGTTTTGAATATCATGAATAATATTGTCGCGCGTACGAGGTAGTATTTCCCCTTTATCAGCCCAAAAGTCGGTTAAGGCATAAATACTGTCAGCATCCGACATTTTTGCACGACGTACAGACATTGCCGCTGCTTTTTGTGCATTTAAACGCTGTTTAACTTGTTTTAATGCCACTTGTGTTTGTTGCTTTCCTGGCGCACCAACAACATTTTCATTCAGAATTTCACTGTCGCCTGATTGAATATTAGCGAGTGCTTGCTCAACCTGACCACGTGATGTGCCGCCAAGTGCTTCACGTTTATCCAGTGTTGATTCAATTGATAGATGTTGATAGACATCTTGACCAATTTTGTCGCTGTACTCTTGTAGTTGCGTTAGCGTTAAATCTTCTAACGGTAAACCTTTATCAATGGCCGCAAGCACGACCTCACCAACAATGTGATGCGCTTCTCTAAATGGAATATCTTTACTGACTAGATAATCAGCTAATTCCGTTGCATTCGAATACCCTTGCTGCGCCGCTGCCAAAGTACGTGAACGATTTACCTTCAAGCCATCAGCTACCAACACTGCCATTTCCATACATTCTTGCCAGGTATCTAAGGCATCAAAAAGGCCTTCTTTGTCTTCTTGCATATCTTTGTTGTAGGCAAGAGCAAGAGCTTTCATGGTAGTTAGCATACCGGTAAGTGAGCCAAAAACACGCCCGGCTTTACCACGAATTAATTCACAAGCATCAGGGTTTTTCTTTTGCGGCATTAATGAAGAACCTGAGCTGACTAAATCACTCATTTCAACAAAGCCTGCTTCACCAGAATTATAAAAAATTAAATCTTCGGCAAAACGAGATAAATGCATCATAGAAATACTCGCAGATGCCAGCAATTCAATCACGTGATCTCGATCCGACACGGCATCTAAACTGTTCAATGTTGCCGTTCTAAAACCCAAATTTTGTGCTAAGTGATTTCTATCAATTGGGTAAGCGGTACCAGCTAAAGCGCCTGAGCCTAAAGGTGAAACATCTAAACGATACAAGGCATCTTTTAAACGACCAATATCACGGTTAAACATTTCAACATACGCTAAACACCAGTGACCAAAGGTAATAGGTTGTGCACGTTGCAAATGGGTATAACCCGGTAATACGGTATCTTTTTCACGTTCCGCCAAATTCATCATGGCTTGCTGTAAATTCACTAAGGCAAATAACAATTCACCGCCAGTTTCTTTACACCAAAGCTTTAAGTCTGTCGCTACTTGGTCGTTACGACTGCGGCCTGTGTGAAGTTTTTTACCCAAATCACCGGTTTTATCAATCAGTGCAATTTCAACCCAGCTGTGAATATCTTCGGCATCAGAGCCTAATATTTGTTGTGGGTTTTCTTCAACAGAAACTTTTAACTCATTTAATGCCGCCGTTAATTCAACTAATTCATTATCATTAATGATGCCAACCGAGTGTATTGCACCCGCCCAGGCAATTGAGCCAACAATGTCTTGCACTGCCATGCGGTAATCAACAGGTAGTGAATCGTTGAATTTTTTAAACTGTAAACTTGGTTGTCCTTTAAACCGCCCGCCCCATAAAGCCATGACTAATTCTCCTTCTTGTCTGACTGTGAGAGTGCAGTAATTCTGCTTGAAAGACTAAACAAACGAATGAAACCTTCCGCATGTTTTTGGTCATAAACATCATCAGCGCCAAAAGTGGCAAACTCTTCCGAGTACAAGCTGTTTGGTGAACGACGTTGAATAACCTGCGCCATACCTTTGTAAAGCTTAACAACAACATCACCGGTCACTTTTTCGGCAAAAGATGCCGCAGACGCTAGTTGGGCTTTAGCAAGTGGCGTAAACCAACGGCCATCATAAATAACATGTGAGAATTCAAGGCCGACTGATTCACGATATTTTAATGATTCCTTATCAAGAATTAATGTCTCTAAGCCTTTATAAGCTGCCATTAATACTGTGCCGCCTGGGGTTTCATAACAACCACGTGACTTCATGCCCACTAAACGGTTTTCAACAATATCAATACGACCAACACCATGTGCAGCGGCTTTATCGTTAAGGTACATTAACGCTTCATAAGCACCTGCACCGTCAGAAGAAAAATCTTTACCATCAATTGCGACTAACTCACCTTCAACAAAACTTAGCTGCACTTTTTCAGCAACATCAGGAGCATCCATTGGATCAACGGTCATGGTCCACACTTCTTTTGAAGGTTCGCACCATGGGTCTTCTAGCTCACCACCTTCGTGAGAAATATGCCACGCGTTAGCGTCACGGCTATAAATTTTGGTTAATGACGCTGAACATGGCACATTACGCTCAGCCAAGTAATCTAATAAATCTTCACGAGATACCATGTCCCATTCACGCCATGGCGCAATAACCGTTAGCTCTGGCGCTAATGCGGCAAAACAAGACTCAAAACGTACTTGATCGTTTCCTTTACCAGTACAACCATGACAAACAGCATCAGCACCGACTTTCAGCGCAATTTCAATATGCGCTTTAGCAATAATTGGTCGTGCCATTGAGGTACCAAGTAAGTACTGACCTTCATAAACCGCACCCGTTTTTAAAATAGGGTAAATATAGTCTTTAACGTATTCTTCTTTTAGGTCAGCGACGTAGCATTCTGACGCACCTGAAGCAATGGCCTTTTCTTTAATACCTTCAAGCTCTTCTTCACCTTGGCCAACATCAGCACAAAATGCGATAACTTCGCAATTGTCATAATTTTCTTTTAACCACGGAATGATTGCTGAAGTGTCTAATCCACCTGAATATGCCAATACTACTTTTTTAATGTTTTTCTTTGCCGCTAAAGCCATGATTTTTCCTTAACAAAATTCTTTAATTTACTTAACGATAAATGGTTATCGCTAAATTGATAATAGTTTCTAAAATGTCTGCACTTTTACTAACTACCTTCTAGTCGCCTAAAAGTGCCACTAAAACGGCATTTTGTGCCCACATACGATTTTCTGCTGATTGAAAAACCACTGACATTTCGCTGTCGAATAATTCAGTGGTAATTTCTTCTTCAAGGTGAGCCGGCTGACAGTGCATAACAATGCTAGCGCCTGCTTTTGCCATTAATTCATGATTCACTTGGTAATCAGCAAATGTTGCTAATATTGCTGCCTTTTTACTTGGATCTTCATCACCCATTGATACCCAAGTATCAGTATAGATAGCATCTTGCTGACCGATAGCATTAATATCTGTGGTGAAGGTAAATGTCGAACCACTGTTTTTAGCTAACACTTGAGTTTTCGTTAACATATCATCGCTTGGGCCATGTGCTGGTGGGCAAACCAAGGTAAAATCAACACCTAAGGTTGCGGCCATTAACATTAATGAGTTTGAGACATTGTTCGCATCGCCAACATATGCCAATTTCACTTGTGAAAGATCTGAGAAGTTTTCAGCTAAAGTAACAAAATCAGCTAGTGCCTGACATGGATGATACAAATCACATAAGGCATTAATTACCGGCACACTGGCGTGTTGAGCTAAACCTTCTATCGAGCTGTTTTCGAAAACACGCGCAACAATGGCGTCAGCGTAACAAGAAAGATTTTTTGCGTAATCACTAACCCGTTCACGTTCGCCCAACTTGCCATTTTGCTGGCCTAAATACAGCGCGTGCCCGCCTAATTTACTAATCCCCATGTCGAAACTAACATGTGTTCTTAATGAAGGTTTTTCGAAAATCATCGCCACTGATTTTCCAGCCAAGGCTTGGCTGTATTTTTCAGGCTGCTTCTTAATGTCGATTGCTAAGGTAATTAGGGCTAATATTTGTTGCTTGTTTAACTGATCATCAGCGAGAAAGTGCTGTAAGTTATTTAATGAATTCATGGTTTTTCCTGTGCGAAATTTAGTTTACAAAGTAATATTTAACAGCCGTTAGGCTGTATGCGGGTGCCAATATTGCCACCGTTTAGCAAATCAACGATTTGCTCTGGCGATTGCCAACTGGCAACCGCGATACTTCGTCGTAACTTATTCGCAGCGTGTAAAGCCGCATTTACTTTTGCTGTCATACCACCAGCAATCACACCTGCTTGGATCAATTCTTCCGCTTGTTTGTTATTCAACGTGGCTAAGTATTCACCACTCGCATCTTTAACGCCGTTAACATCCGTTAGCAGTAGTAATTCAGCATTCAGTAATTGGCAAATAGCAACAGCAGCATCGTCAGCATTCACATTGACTAACTCACCATTACTTAAGGCACCAATAGAGGAAACAATAGGTAAGAAGTTGGCTTTCAATAAAGTATCTAGCAAAGCACTGTTATAAGGTTGAGGCTCACCAACCTGCCCTAATTGCAATGGACTTAACTTGCACTTGACCATTTCACCATCGGTGAGTGATAAGCCCACAGCCGATAAATTTAAGCTTGCAGCACTCGCGACAATCGCTTTATTGACGCTGCCAGCAAGTGCACCACTAATAATCGGCATTTGTGCCTTTGGCGTAATACGTAAACCTTGTTTTTTCTCAGTGCTAAAACCTGCTTGTGCTAGCATTTCATCAACCACACAACCACCACCGTGCACGAGCACGATCGGTTGATTTTTTAAGTTAGAAATTACTGTTAGCAAAGCATTTAATGCCGCCACTTTACCTTGGTTGTAACCATCTAAAATAGCACCACCAATTTTTATTACCATTGGCTTTTTCATAAGCTACCACCTTGAGCGAGCAAACTATATTCACTCGGTAAGCCTAAACTGATGTTCGCACACTGCACCGCTTGTGAAGCCGCACCTTTTAATAAATTATCAATGGCACAACTCACCACAACCACGTGTTTTTCTTCATCAACTTGCCAATGAATATCGGCAAACGGGGTGTAAGCTACGTTGTCAATTTTTGGCCAAGCACTGACCAATCTTACTAAGGGTTTATCTTGATATGCTTGAGTAAATGCATTATCAATTTGCTCAGCGCTCACATCTGCTTTTAATTGCAAAGTTATCGTAACTAGCAAGCCACGTTTATAAGGTGCTAAATGGGGATTAAAGATAACCTCAGCATTCGCTTCCTGACTAATTTCAGGTTGATGTCTATGCTGTAAAATATTGTAAGGAGTTAAGCTGACTTCATAAAAGCTAGTCGCTAGCGCAGCTTTTCTACCCGCACCACTAACACCACTAACGCCATTAACGACAATTAATGAATTTTCAACATGCAGGAGATTACTGGTTATCGGTTTTAGCGCTAATAAACTCGCGGTTGGATAACAGCCTGGAACCGCAATTAAGTCACTATCGGCAATTTCTTCTGCTTGCCATTCTGCCAAGCCATATTGTGCTTGTTGTAATGCCGTTAATGATTGATGTTCAAAACCGTAGTGAATTGGGTATTGCTTTGCGTCTTTTAAACGAAAGCTACCTGAGAGATCAAACACCTTAATATTGGCATCGATAAATGCTTGTGCCCATTGAGCACTATATTCATGAGGTGTCGCAAAAAATACCGCATCAATATCATGGCTGTTGACATTGATATGTTGATCAAAAAATTGTTGGGAAAAAGAATGCAGGGGTACTTCACATATCCCCTGCCAGCGAGCATGTAATTCCGCAAAAGTTTTACCACTAGAATCACTATTTTCTGATACCAACAAATGTTGCAGAAAAATTTTATCATGTTGCGTCAATAAGCCAATTAATTCAGCTCCGACATAACCACTTGCACCTATAACTACGACGTTCATTTACTTACCATACTTTATGACTAAAACGTTGATGACGATTAGAATTTACGTTTAACGTAATTATCAATACGGTAAATTTGCAATTCTATTCAACTTTTTCTATTTATTTTAAGGATATAAACAGCAATTATTGTTACATATCGTTAAAATAAAACCTTACAAGGCCTATTATTAATACTATCGTCGTCGGCTAGTTGAATACATTACAAACTTTTTCATAGTGTGCTTTAATTAGGCTATTTACATTGTGTGGCTAAAGTATCATCATATAGCTACTTATGCAACTATTCAGCATAAATACCCATAATTATTTTTAGGCTCTTATTTCAATGCAAAAACTCAACAAAAGTTTACCCAATTTCTCTCAGGCGTTTAGTCAGTTAATTGCACTGCCTAGTATCAGTTCATCACAAGCAAATTGGGATCAGAGTAACCAGAGCGTGATTAATCTTTTAGCGGCATGGTTTGAAACCTTAGGCTTTGACATCACGATTCAAGTGGTGCCAAACACCACTGGTAAATACAATTTATTAGCAAAATTAGGCTCCGGCGATGGCGGGCTGCTGCTAGCTGGCCATAGTGATACTGTGCCTTTTGATGAAAACCGTTGGTTATCTGATCCAATGAAGGTTACCGATAAAGACAACAAGCTATTTGGCTTAGGAAGTTGCGATATGAAAGGGTTCTTCGCCTTCATTCTACAAGCTTGTCAGCAAATTGATTTATCCTCACTTAAAAAGCCGTTGTATGTTTTAGCGACCGCCGATGAAGAAACAACCATGGCTGGCGCACGGTTTTTTGCCAACAGCGAATTAATAAAACCTGATGTTGCCGTTATTGGTGAGCCAACTAACTTAGTCCCTGTTGTTATGCATAAAGGGCATATGTCACATAAAATAACCATTAAAGGACAGGCTGGTCATTCTAGTAAGCCAGCCAATGGTGTCAACGCTATCGAAGTCATGCATCAGGTGATCAGCCAATTGTTTAAGCTAAAAGAACAGTTAGCACAAAGCTATTACAACGGCGCTTTTGATGTACAAACACCTACGCTGAACTTAGGCGCTATTCATGGTGGCGACAATGCCAATAGAATTTGTGGCCATTGTGAGTTAGACCTTGATATGCGCTCATTACCAGGAATGAAAGATGACGAGCTAGTCGCTTGGCTAGCAGAAATATTAGCGCCAATTGCTGAAAAATATCCGGGTAGGTTGAGCATTGCAGAGCTTGATCCAAGCTCACCGAGTTTTCAGCAAAATTGCGATAGTGAATTAGTGATTACCGCTGAGAAATTTTCCGGTCATCAATGCTGCGCAGTGAACTACGCAACTGAAGCGCCGTTTGTGCAACAACTAGGCTGTCAAACCATAGTAATGGGACCTGGCTCCATCGATCAAGCACACCAACCCAACGAGTATTTAGCGCATAGTGAAATAGCAAAAACTGAGCAACTACTCATTGGGCTTATTCAGCATTATTGTTTTTAACTGACTGTATTCATTATTGCTGGAGGTTGAGTATAGCCATGCAATAATGAATACTACTGTGATCGATTCCACAGTTTCTGATGGTTTTTTGTCGAAAAATATTCCGTAGGCTGCCAGCACCTAGGCAGTAAATCTAAACTTTGTCTTTCTTGATAGTTTGACGATAATAACTCAAGAATTTCATTCAATCTTTCTTTACTTATTCGAGAGAATTTTTTCGCAGTTTCAACATAGTACAAATTACTGTTTTTTATGACCGTAACATCATGCCCATGACCAATAAAGGCTAAGTTCCTCGTGGCAGAGCGACAAACTGGCTCTGTTGGATTTTCGGGATAAAGCTGCGTAACGACACCGTATTCATAACGTACATTACCGTCAATATCACTTGGAATAAATGTAATACCGTAACCTTGCGGAAAAGCGCCTGTAATCTTATAAAGCAGATCAACTACATCTTTTCGACAAATGCCCCGTTCCGCATTTTGATATAGTGCCTGATATACCTTAGGTAACAACTTGTAGTTATAGCTTTCTTTGGTTGAAAGTACGATGGAAGCATATATTTGCGGCACTTTTAGTAAATTGCCTAAGCCCTGTTTTGGTTGTACGCTACTTTTTAATAAGTGTTTAATAAAAAGTAATTTATTCGCTTCAACCTGATTAAAGTTATCTCTTTCAGCCTTTGAGTTGCCTAAATACATGGGAGCGCCAATACCCTCAATTAAATACTTCACAGTTTCACGATAATTGATTTGCAATAATGCCTTACGCTCCTCTACTTTCAGCGTGCGAAAATGATCATTTTCGCCATTTCCACCCAAAATTATGTTTTGCGCGTCAGGGTGGTAAGTGCCAATATCTTGTAGAATTGCCGCCATCAATAATGGTATTTTAACACGTTCAACAAAACGTTGATAAACTTCATTATTTTCTGTTGCAAGGTTTTCGTATTTCAATGAATCTGTTTGCTGTAATATCTGATCGATATAGCTATTAGGTAATAATTTTTTTAAGCATAATTGGTCAAGTAATCGTAGCGTCAAAATACCTTTGTATAAAGGCTTATTCACTTCATTTGTTAACGCAACTTTTTGACCTTCAGTAGGTGAAATTAGCTGTATGGTGCCGAGGAGTTTGGCAGATTTACGGTTGGTCTCATCAAAGCTTTCGGCTTCAGATAACTCTAAAATCTCTAAGCATATTGCATGTAAATGTTGAAATCTTTCATGGCGCTCAAAAGCAAGTTCTCGATAATACTCTTTTTGATCACGTTCAAGTTTAGCTATTCTAACTGCTGATTTATCATCAGATTTAGCTTTCTGTGTCGCAATATTACGCGCTAAGTCGTCCAATTTAAGCTGGGTAAAGTCCCGCAAATCATAATAAGCAATTGCTCGCTCTAATACTGAGTCTTTTAACGGGCTACTGCCATAAATTTTGTTAAGCAATGCTTTCACTTGCCCAGTAAAATTGGTATCACCTTTTGAATATGTCGACATGTGTTCCGTTATTTATACCTATCAATAGTTGCCATCTCACTGCCCAAAAAAACTTAGTTGTAGCGAATAAGAATGTGACGAAGGCAGTTTGTGGTGTCCTTAAATTCTATAGCATCACTATAATCATTATAACGATAAGCGCCAACCTATAATTTGTAATTGAAATAGAAAATTAGTGACACTTGCTTCAAACTATTCATTAGAACATACTCATTAAATACCTTGTTTGATATACAATTATAAAATCGATATTTTTACTAAGGATGATTATGAGCTCACAGAATTTTAAAGAGACATTTAAAAGTGTAGGGGCAGCCTTTTTTGGTGTGCAAAGTGATAAAAATCGTGAAAGAGACTTTACTCAAGGCAAGTTTAGTTATTTTATCGTTGCTGGTTTAATTGCAGTGATACTTTTTATCGCGGCATTAATAACGATTGTTTCTTTGGTAATGCCAAGCTAACCGTATTAAAAAATTTAATATAGAACCAGTAGTTCAGACACTTTATTACGCTTATTAGCCTTTTGGCTAATCGTTCTAGACACTTCTATTGAACGCTGCTTTTTCGCATGCTCATATATTTTACGTGTCCAGATCGTATCGTGATTACTGATCAGTACCGATATATTGCGCTTATTTGTCACTTCTTCAGCAGCATTTGCTAAGTCAGCTTGCTCATCTAAACCAAAGCCATTTCCCGAATAACTGGTAAAACTAGCGGTTTTACTTAATGGTACATAAGGCGGATCGCAATAAATAACATCGCCAGATTTAGCATGAGCAAATGTTTGACGATAGCCATCACAAATAAATACGGCTTTGCTCGCTTTCTCGGCGAAGAAGTTTAATTCAGCTTCAGGGAAATATGGGCGTTTGTACTTACCAAATGGCACATTGTATCCGCCTGACTTATTATACCGGCATAAGCCATTATAGCCATGGCGATTCATATAGAGAAAAACAAGAGAGCGAAAATACGGATCGGTACTGGCATTAAATTCTTTACGAAATTGGTAATAACGTTCAGATTGATTATTTTCAGGTGAAAACAATCGGCGTGCGTCTGCAATAAATTTATCAGGTGTACGCTGAAGAATACGATACAAATTAATTAAATCTTGATTGATATCGCTGAGTAAGTACTCATCATAATCACTATTTAAAAATACAGAGCCGGCACCAACAAAAGGTTCAACAAGACGATTGCCTTTAGGTAACATGGTATTAATTACATCGCTTAGAGCGTATTTACCGCCTGCCCACTTTAAAAAAGCTCGATGTTTTTTCTTCATGATACCCACAAACCTAAAAATTCAACATCAGACACTTAGCATCTGAAAAGTAAGCGGGGATTGTATCCTGATTTAATCTTTATTGGGAGTCTTGAAATGCATTGATTTCGCGTTTTACTAGCTTGAGAGACTTAATCCAAGGTTGACGAGCAATAATTGACTCAGGCAGGGCTAATAATGCTTGTTTAGCCGAAATTTTGTCAGCATAAATAGAGCTCGTGATGACAAAATTAGTATTGCTATTAAGTAAGCGCTGATATACGTGAGAGTTAATTTTGGCCAAACTCATCATATAGTCATTAGCTAGCTCAATATCATCAAAAGCAGCAATTTGAATAACAAAACCAGAATTTTGCGATAAGTAATAATTAGCTGCTAACTTTATTGAAGTTTCTTTAAGTAATGCAGCATCTGTTGCACTAGTTGAACTTACAGTGGTTTGTTGTTCTTGAACTATATCTACTGTTATTTCAGAGTCATTGTTAGTAGAGCTTTTGTTCCGTGCTGGCAACGATGTCATGGCAAGCATAATATCATTGGGCGTTGCGGGCGCGGGATCAGCTGTTAATTGCACTGCGTTCTTTTGCGTTTTATCTACTAATAATGAACTATAGATATCACTAGGGTTAGCCACTGCAATGTTAATATCAACTTCCTTATTCAATACGGTATGTTGAGGCTCAGTAAGTGCAGCATTTAAAGTAGTTTCATCATTTTTTTGTACTTTTGGTAGCGGAGTAAAGTTAAAACTATCTTGCTGTAATAACATAATAACAGCCGCGGCTAAGCCAAATAATAATACAAATGCTGAAAGTAACCATTTGTTCAATTTAATGCTATACCACTTAACTTTTGGTCGTTGGAAAATAGTTGAATTAGTGGAAATTAATTGACCAGACTGTGCTGAGAGCATGGTCAGTTTATTATGAAATAAGTTTTTGTTCGCTTGTACTTTAATGCCTGCTTGCAAGGAACCAAACATGATCACATTAATCACCAAATTGGCTTTTTTGGCAATCGCTGTAAGTTGCGAAACTTCATGTAAAATTTGTAATGATAAATGCTGACTATTGTCTAAAACAATACTGATCGCTTGTTGAGGCTTTTTGGCTAAATTAATAATGCTAACGGCTAATGAAACCTCAGGATCGAATAATTCCCCTGCAGATAGTTGTTCAATAATACGACAGCGAACTTGAATATCACTGAATTGATTTGATAAAGAAATATATGCTGCATTATGCTGTTCGGGAATTGTCGCGATGAACTGGTTAGTAATTTGAGCACTTTGCTCTACACTTTCATCAATTACCAATATCGCTTGTTTAGAAAAGCGCAGGATATAATCGATACGCGCATTAGCACTAATTTTAGTTACACTGGTGTTATCATCGGATAAACCAATACTATTCATTAACGCAGACATACTTCACCTATTCTGATTTAAATTACAGAATTTGTTGAAGTAATTCCTCAGTGACATCATCGTTAATTTCAGATTGACCAATAGCTGTCGGAAGAATAAAGCGTAGCTTACCAGCTAAATTCTTTTTATCACGACGCATATGACAAATAAATTCTTCAAAACCCATATTTACTGGAGCGACTAACGGTAAGTCAAACGCAGAAAGCAGCGCTTCAATACGACGAAGATCTGACACTTCAAGCAAATTCATTGCGACTGCCAGTTTAGCAGCAAGTACCATGCCAGTAGAAACGGCTTCGCCATGCAACCATTTACCATAGCCTTGGTCTGCTTCAATGGCATGACCAAAGGTGTGTCCCAAATTCAATAACGCACGCACGCCTGCTTCAGTTTCATCAGCAGCTACTATATCCGCTTTGCACTGACAGCAGCGTTCAATCATATACGCTAGGGTTTCGTTATTGCCGTTCTTAATGCCATCAATATTTTGTTCTAGCCAAGTAAAAAATTGACTGTCACCTAAAATGCCATATTTAATGACTTCCGCAATACCAGCGTTAAGCTCTCGAACAGGTAAGGTTGATAAAGTAGATATATCAATAATTACAGCTTTAGGTTGATAGAACGCACCAATCATGTTCTTACCTAAAGGGTGATTAACCGCAGTTTTACCACCAACCGAGGAGTCTACTTGTGATAAAACCGTCGTAGGGACTTGAATAAAATCAATACCGCGTTGATAGCATGCAGCAGAAAAGCCTGTTATATCGCCGACAACGCCCCCGCCAAGTGCAAGCAAGGTTGTATCTCTGCCGTGATTACCGGCTAACAAATGAGACATTATTCGCTCAAAATTAGCTAAGCTTTTTTCCGCTTCACCATCAGGAAGAATAATCTCATCAACTTCAAAGTCTACAAGGCTATTTTTTATTACATCTGCATATAGTGGGGATACTATATCATTTGAGATGATACAAACACGTTTACTGCGGATGTGAGAAGACAGCAGATCACTATTTGATAATAGTCCGCTGTCTATGTAGATTGGATAACTACGTATGCCAAGCTTAACCTGAAGTGTGGTCATGATGTTGCCGTTTAAAAGTCCAAGCGTTCAACTATTTTACTAGCGACAACTTTAGCGCTCTGGTCATCCGTTTGCACGATAACATCGGCAATTTCTTCATATAACGGATTACGTTCAACTGCTAAGTTTTCAAGTACTGTTCTTGGTTCTTCTTCAGTTTGTAGAAGAGGACGACGTCTATCTCTTTGGGTACGAGCAACTTGCTTATCGATTGTAGTTTCAAGATAAACAACAATTCCACGCGCTGATAAGCGATTGCGAACTTGGCTGCTGATCACAGATCCACCACCTGTAGCTAAAACAATTCCTTGTCTTTCACTCAAGTCTTCAATTACTGACTCTTCTCTTTTACGAAAGCCTTCTTCGCCTTCAAGATCAAAAACCCACGCGATATCTGCACCAGTACGACGTTCGATTTCATGATCTGAATCGAAAAACTCTAGATGTAGCTTATCCGCCAATTCTCTACCAATGGTGCTTTTGCCTGCGCCCATAGGGCCCACAAGGAAAATGTTACGTTTTTCTGCCATTAGATTAATTAATACTCGTTTTATTTATTACGTGAACAGGTAAGAGGGAACCCCCCTCGAAAATTTTAAGGGCGCAATTATCGCAATTGTTGGGTACAAATTGCAAGCATGTAAGATGAAAACACTCATCTTACATGCAAATTAACTTAAAATCGCTCGGTAACTATCCGTGGAGTCACGAAAATTAGTAGCTCTTTTTTCTCATTAAAGTTATTACTATTTCTAAACATCCAACCAAAGTAAGGAATATCACCTAAAACGGGAACCTTAGTGACTGAATTAATAATTTGTTGCTGGTAAATACCACCAAGTACAATTGTTTCACCATTATTAACCAATACCTGTGTGCCAATTCTTTGAGTATCAATTGCTGGTGCAGTGCCATTCGTAACGCTTGAAACAGTATCTTGTGTTACTACCAAATCTAAAATAATACGATCATCTGGAGTAATATGCGGTGTAACCGTTAAACTTAATACCGCTTTCTTAAACTGCACCGATGTAGCACCACTAGAAGCTGCTTCTTGGTATGGAATTTCAACACCTTGCTCTATATAAGCTTCTTTTTGGTTTGCCGTCGTAATACGTGGACTAGCAATTATTTCACCTTTATTTTCTTTTTCCATCGCGCTTAGCTCAAGATCAAGAATAGTACCATCTGCTAATCGTGCGACTTGAAAAGCAATACTGCCTGCCGGTGTAGCTGCCGGTAAGTTAACATTTAATCGGTCACTTAACGATGGTACAGTGCCATTGCCAGCAGTATTAGCTCCTTCTAAAGAACCTGAAGTTGAAGATTCGCCATCAGTATCAGTAACACCCCAGCGAATACCTAACTCTTCATTAATGTTATCTTTCACTGTCACCATACGCGCTTCAATAATCACTTGGCGCACTGGGATATCAAGCACTGAAACCATACGTTTAATGTCCTCAATACTATTAGCAGTATCACGAATTAATAATGTATTGGTTCGTTCATCAACACTGACGCTGCCGCGATCGGTCAATATACTGTTATCTTCACTTTTAATTAAAGCAGCAAACTCGGCCGCTACAGCGTAGTTGACTTGGACATATTCTGAGTATAACGGCGCAAGTTCTTCAACTTGTTGTAACGCTTGTAAATCGCGAGCTTCACGAGCAGCTAATTCATCACTTGGTGCGACCATTAAGATATTGCCTTCCATGCGTTTATCTAAGCCTTTAACTCTTAAAATAATGTCTAACGCTTGATCCCAAGGAACACCATCAAGTCTTAAAGTAATATTACCTGCAACAGTATCACTAGTGACTAAATTAAAACCATTGTAATCAGCGATAATTTGCAAAACTGTACGTACAGAAATATCTTGAAAGTTTAATGAGATAGCGCGACCGGTAAAGTCTTCTTCTTTATCAAGATAGCCAATTTCTTTTTCTTTAGTAAATACCGTTAATGAAAACACATCATTTAATTGCTGGTGTTTAAATTCAAATGGACCATTAATATCAACTACTAAGCGTGCATTACGCCCTTCTTTAAACGTTTCAACACCAGTTACGAGTGTACCGAAGTCAGTAACATCTAATTTATAAATATAATCTTCTGGAATTTCTGTATTGTGGAATTCAATGTAAAGTTTGCCAAGTTTATCACTAACATCAACAGCAACCTTGCTATCAAGAAGCTTAACGACAAGTTGTGCTTCATTTTGCTGACCACGTTTAAAATCAATATTTTCAACTTGGTTGATAAAACCACGTCCTAAAGGGATCAGTTGAGTAACAGCATTATTCACTTGACCAGTATTCAATGTTAAAGTGAATTTATTGTTGTTTTGATTAACATCAAATATAGATAACTGAGTTAAGTTAACTGTCGCAACCACTTTACCGGCCAATTTTTGTACGGTAATATTTTTAACACTGGCATGTTCAACTAAAGTTGTTTCAATTTCAGCGTTATATTGTTCAGCATCAAAGGTAATTTTTACCTGCGCAGGCTCTACTGAAGTAGATACCTGTGGTTGAATTACAATATCTTCGGATAGCTCAAAAACCAGCTCTATTTCGCTGTTTTGAATCGTATTATAAGAAATTCCAGTTAACTCACTTGCCCACGTAAAAGTAGATAATAAGCTTAAAAAGATAGTTGTGATTAACTTCATTTTTTTACAATGTGTCATAATATTTTTAATTTTCACTTTATTAAATTGCAACATTACTTCCCTTGCCCCTCTGCACTTGTCTCGGTCATGGCAACGACAGTTTCACGTTCCACCCAGCACCCAGCACCATCTGGGATTAATTCTAATACTTTCACATTATCCTGACTTACCGCAGTAATTTTCCCATGATACAAACCTACATAACTGCCAACAGCAATTCGATGTAAAGTTTTATCTGATGCTTCAACTAACGCCCAGGTAACCCCTAATTCCCCCAATGTGCCACGCATCACTAAATCGCTTAATGAAAATTTTTCTAATGGTTGTTTTCGTCGACGAGGGTCAGGGCTTAAACAACCCGACATTTGCTGAATTTTCTCTTGTATAGCTTCAGGTTTTGGCGCATCAAAAGGACTTCTCAATGCTTGAGTAGAGTACTCAAAGTGATCAAAAACTGTAACCGTCGGCATAGGGGCAATTGAATTACTAACATTTGCTTGAACATTAGCAATATGTACTTTCAAGTCGCTAGTATCATTAAAACAACCTGTTAAAAACAACGCAGTGAGTAAAGCTAATTTTTTCATTATTCTGTAGCCTCTCGATAGCGATAAGTTTTAGCTTGCAATTTCAACTTCAATTCGCCTGAACTTGCAGATTTTAGGTTAATGTCAAAGTTATGCAGTGTCACAATTCTTGGCAGACCGGCAATCTGGCTAACAAATTTACCAAAATCGTGATATGTCCCTACCACTTCAATATCAATAGGTAGCTCAATATAAATTTCTTGTTCAATTTCTGGTTGCCAGTTAAGTTTGACAAAATCAAGCCCTGTAGTTGTACCAACAAAAGTTATATCGTCAAGTAAACCAGGAGTTTCATGACTTTCCGGCAAACTTTTTAATTGATTAGCGAACATTGATTCAGCTTCAACCATTTGTTGTTCAAAGAGCTCTAAATTAGCGGCAACGTGATATTTGGCTTCATATTGTTGTTTAAGTGTTAACTCTTCTGCGGTAACCCTCTTTAAACTATCAAGTTGATTACTAATCATTAATGCGTAACCAAGCCCTAAGACCAAAACGACGGTAAATATTGATAATAAAATTTTTGCAGCTTTTGGCCATTGAGCAATATTATCGAGCTCTAAGCCACTAAATTGCTCCATAAATTCTGTTGAATCAAAACTCATTATGACGCTCCTTGTGCTGCAGAGCTATTAGTCAAACCTTTAATACGAATACGCATTTTAAAATCACTTAACAACTTGCTTCTAGCATCATTGGAAGTAATTGACTCAAGTACGGCATCGTCAAATAAGTCTGAACGCTCGATTTCTCGAATCATATTGGCTAAATGATTATTCGATTCACTTTTACCGGTAATTTTTAAACTATTATCTTGTTTTTCTAGGCGAATTAAATAAATACCTGTAGGTACAATTTTTGCTATTTCATCCAAGACTTTAGTACCAACATTACGACTACGCTGTAATTGCTCTACAACGCTAATACGCTTTTCAAGCTCTTTTTTCTTTTCATTAAGTGACTTTATTTTTGCTATGCGCAAATCCAACACTTGGATTTCATTCTTTAAAAACTGGTTACGGTCATTCTGGCCATCAACGCGCATTTGATAAAATTGATTCACGATAAATACCACTGCAAAAGCGCTTAATGCGACAGCAGTCAACGCAGTGAAAAACGCTCGCTGTTTAGCTTTTTCAGCCTCTTCTCGCCATGGTAATAAATTTATATATGCCAAGGGACAAAACTCCTTAATGCTAAGCCTGAGGCCACCATAAAGCGTGGTGCTGTATGAATCAGCTCTTCTTTATTAATATTATCTGAGATTTCCATGCCAGCAAATGGGTTTGCAATAACAGTATGAATTCCAAGCTCTTCAGTGAGCAATTGTTCAACCCCTTCGACTAAGGCACTACCACCAGAGATGACAAGGTAGTCTATTTTTTCTTTACCGCTAGCAGTTAAAAACATTTGAATAGCACGACGAATTTGTTGTACCAAAATAGTATGAAAGGGAGCTAATACCTCAAAGGTATAATTGGGTGCTAAATCATTCGTCAGCTTTGCCATTTCAGCTTCTTCAAATGACTTATTATAATAAGAAACAATTGAACGGGTGTATTGTTCACCACCAAATAATTGGTCACGGCTATAAATATGATTTCCTGACTCACTGACTGATAATAAAGTCATGGTGGCGCCCAAATCAACCGTTGCAATAATTTTATCTGCGGCATCACTAGGTAACTGCGCTAAGGTTAAATCATATCCTCGGCTAATAGCATAAGACTCAACATCTATCACTTTAGCTTCAAATCCACCAGCTTCTAAAGCAGCAACCCGAGCTTCAACTGATTCAGTGCGCGCAGCACTGAGTAAAACATTAATTTTACTCGGATCAGATTCATTAATATCGAGTGATTCGAAATCTAAGCTTACTTCATCAAGAGGGTAAGGAATCAAGCTATCAGCTTCAATTTCAATTTGACTGGCTAATTCCTGCTCACTTAATGCCACATCCATATAGATGATTTTGGTGATAACTGTTTGACCTGATACCGCAGCAGCGGCTTGGTTAACCGACGAAGATATTTTCTTTCGTATTTTCGCAACAACTTTACCAACAGCATCAATATCTTGAATTTCTCTGTCAACAATCGCCCCTCGAGGCATTGGTTCAATAGCGATAGCCTCGAGAATATACCCGTTATCATTTTGATTCAATAAAACAGCTTTAATAGAGTGTGACCCGATGTCGATCCCAACCATTAAAGAGGCTTTCTTTTTCCATAAACTACTTAACATAGAATCCTACTAGAACATTTTATTATAATAATTTTGAGTATAAAATTCGTATAAATACATTTATTACATGCTTTTACAAGATATACTAGTACTATTACACCAATTTTATAACTTTTATTGAGCATTTTTTTGTGTTTTCTATAAAAAAACTATTAAAAGCAGCATCTATATTGATATTTATCGGAATTTTGGCTTTAGCTGGAATTTATTTGTCAATGCGTTCAAATTTACCCAGTGTGGATTCACTACGTGATTTGCAGTGGCAAACCCCAATGCAGATATTTAGTGCGGACGGTAAACTCATTTCACAGTTTGGTGAAAAAAAGCGTATACCACTTACGTTAGAAGAAATGCCACAACAATTAATCAACGCTGTGCTTGCAACAGAGGACGATCGCTTCTATTTGCATTTTGGCGTAGACCCTATTGGCATGGCGCGCGCAGTTATCGGGCAACTCACCGGACAAAATAAAGGTGGTGCCAGTACAATTACCATGCAGGTTGCACGAAATTTTTTCCTTACACGGGAACAGACTTATGTGCGCAAAATACGCGAAATTTTCATTTCCTTTCATATTGAAAGCCTTTTGAGCAAAGATGAAATTCTTGCACTTTATATGAACAAAATTTCACTCGGCCATCGTTCTTTTGGCTTCGGCGCAGCGGCACAAGTATATTATGGAAAAGATGTTAAGGAACTGACATTAGCGCAAATTGCTGTGCTTGCAGGCTTGCCTAAAGCTCCTTCCACGATGAACCCAATCAGTCGTCCTATACGCGCTAAAAATCGCCGTGCCGTGGTACTTCAGCGTATGTATGTCGCAGGTTATATAAATTCGGAGCAATTATCAGTTGCCAACGCAGCGCCAATGACAGCAAAGAAGCATGGTGCTGAAATTGAGTTAAACGCTCCTTATATTGCTGAAATGGCACATAAAGAAATGATTGAACGTTTTGGTAAAGACGCTGCCTATACAGGTGGTTATAAAGTTTTCACCACAGTGCCATCGACATTACAACACGCAGCAAAACAAGCTGTTATCAATAATATTTTTGCCTATGACCAACGTCATGGTTACCGCGGTCCAATTGCTTCTTTACGCCCAGAAGTCGCACAACAAAATAATACTAAAAATCCCGTAGCTAGCGTCGACGTTGAGCCGATTACTGAAGATGAAATAAAACAAGCACTTCGTACTGTAAAAAGTTATCAAACATTGGTACCTGGTGTTGTAACTAGCATAAGCGAACAATCTGCGACTATTACAGTTAAAGAACAAACATTAGTTGAAATAAATTGGCAAGGCTTATCTTGGGCTAGACCTTATTTAAATGACGACAAACAAGGCGTTGCTCCTAAAACTACTCAGGATATTTTAACTATTGGTGATGTGGTTATGATTGCACCATCAGAAAACGGTTATCGCTTAAGCCAACTGCCAGATGTTAGTTCCGCATTAATATCATTAAACACTGATAATGGTGCAATTAAAGCAGCTGTCGGTGGCTTTAGCTTCGCCCAAAGTCAATTTAACCGAGTCACCCAAGCAAAACGTCAAGTCGGTTCAAATATCAAACCTTTCATTTATTCTGCGGCATTAGATAATGGCTATACCCTTGCATCAATTATCAACGACACACCAATAAATCAATGGGATAGAAGTTCCGGCGTAGTTTGGCGTCCGAAAAATTCACCACCGATATATAGCGGTGAGATTCGCTTGCGACTTGCATTAGCACAATCTAAAAACGTTATTGCGGTGCGTTTATTGAGAGACGTTGGCTTAGATAAAGTTATTCCTTATTTGGCGTCTTTTGGGTTTGATCCTGATGATCTACCTCGCAACGAATCTTTAGCTTTAGGCTCTGCTTCCTTGACACCACTTGAAGTAGCAGCGGGTTTTGCAACCTTTGCCAATGGCGGTTTCTTGATCGAGCCGTACTTAATTGAGCGTATTGAAGACTCTTTCGGCAAGGTAATATTTCAAGCTAACCCTGCAATTGCCTGTGATGATTGCGATTTAGCCATTCATGACACCGCTATAGAAACGTCAGAAAATGATGCAATCAACCAACTTGCTACACATACGCAGTTAAGCTCTGCTATCGACAATGATGAACCAGTTATTATCAATAAAGCAGAACGTGTCATTAGTGCACAAAATGCCTTTTTAGTTACCGAGGCACTCAACTCTGCAATTTGGGGCGCAGATTGGAACATCAAGCCTTTTTGGCAAGGAACTGGCTTTCGTGCACGTGTGCTAAAACGCAGAGATATTGCAGGTAAAACAGGCACAACAAACCAAGCAAAAGATGCTTGGTTCTCTGGTTTTAGCCGTCGACTAGTAACAACCTCTTGGATAGGCTTCGATAACCCAAGCCGAAACTTAGGGCAATCAACCTACAACAGTAATTTAGGCAAAGAGCAAATTACTGGCAAAGAGTTTGGTGCAAAATCGGCACAACCTGCTTGGATAAACTATATGAAGACTGCTTTAACAGAATTGCCTGTAGAGCCTTTCGAGCCACCACAAGCATTAATGTCTGTTCGTATCGATAAAGCTTCCGGAAAGTTATCCACTAAAACCGATAGATCCAGTGAATTTGAGTATTTCGAATTAGGTACAGCGCCAACAGAATATATTAGCCAAGATCATAGTAGCGAAATTTTAGATGGTAATAATAATGAGGAAGACTCAGAAGAAGATATCTTTGATTAGTTATTAAAAGTTTCGTTAGGTAACAAGGCGAATGATAGATTTACTGTTATTCGCCATTTTTTTTGATAATACTTCACTTTTTTTATGGTCTTTACAATTCAATTACACCTTTAAAATCCTGACCATATAGTCAACAACAACAACCAAGTAATCAATTGTTTTATATAGATTTATTGAAAATAGAATCAATCTTAAAAAGCATAAAAATCAGCTGCAGTTTTAGATCTTAATCCCCTTTTATTTCAATTTCATGAAAGTGTGACTGAAAACTTTCACAACGAAAGAAAAAAAACTTTCGTTTTGCCCTTCGATCGCCTAAAATTGCGCTCCACAATCGGAATACCGAAACTAATGATTACAAATCGTCATACTTTTAGGAGCGAATTCGCTATGGCAGCTTTAGAAAACTCAATTGATTTATCTTCGTACGGCATCACAGACGTTGCTGAGGTTGTTTACAATCCGTCTTATGAGTTGCTTTTCGCTGAGGAAACAAAATCTGACCTTACAGGTTATGATAAAGGTGTAGTTACTGAACTAGGCGCTGTTTCAGTTGACACCGGTATATTTACTGGCCGTTCACCTAAAGATAAGTACATTGTTCGTGACGATACAACACGTGATACTGTGTGGTGGTCTGATCAAGGTAAAAATGACAACAAACCTATGACTCAAGAAACTTGGGATAGCTTAAAAGGTTTAGTGACTGAGCAATTATCAGGTCAACGTCTATTTGTTGTTGATACCTATTGTGGTGCTGATGATGCTACACGCTTAAAAGTACGTTTTATTACGGAAGTTGCATGGCAAGCTCATTTTGTTAAAAACATGTTCATTCGCCCTACTGATGCAGAACTAGAAAATTACGAACCTGACTTTATCGTTATGAACGGTGCGAAAACTACCAATCCAAATTGGCAGGAGCAAGGATTAAATTCTGAAAATTTCGTTGCATTTAACTTAACTGAAAAAATACAACTTATTGGCGGTACATGGTACGGCGGCGAAATGAAAAAAGGTATGTTCTCGATGATGAACTACCTATTACCTTTAAAAGGTATTGCGTCTATGCACTGTAGTGCAAATGTTGGCGCTGATGGCGACACGGCAGTATTCTTTGGCTTATCAGGTACGGGGAAAACAACGTTATCTACTGACCCTAAACGCCAATTAATTGGTGATGATGAACACGGTTGGGATGAAAACGGCGTATTTAACTTTGAAGGTGGTTGTTATGCAAAAACCATCAACCTTAGTAAAGAAAATGAACCTGATATCTACAATGCTATCCGTCGTGACGCATTATTAGAAAACGTAACTGTTGATAGTAATGGTAAAATAGATTTTGATGATAATTCAAAAACTGAAAACACACGTGTTTCTTACCCTATCCACCATATTGATAACATTGTTAAGCCGGTATCTCGTGCTGGCCACGCAAAAAAGGTTATCTTCTTAACTGCTGATGCTTTCGGTGTATTACCACCCGTTGCTAAATTGACTCCAGCGCAAACAGAATATTACTTCTTATCAGGCTTTACTGCTAAATTAGCTGGTACTGAGCGTGGTATTACTGAACCAACACCAGCATTCTCAAGCTGTTTTGGTGCCGCATTTTTAAGCTTACATCCGACACAATATGCAGAAGTATTGCGCAATCGTATGCAAGCAGCAGGCGCCGAAGCTTATTTGGTGAATACTGGTTGGAATGGTACAGGCAAGCGTATTTCAATTAAAGATACTCGCGCGATCATTGATGCAATTTTAGATGGCTCTATCGATAACGCTGAAACGCAAGTATTACCGTTATTTAACCTAGATATTCCAACAAGTATCGATGGCGTTGATGACAGCATATTAGATCCACGTGATACTTATGCAGAAAAAGCTGAATGGCAAACCAAAGCAGTTGACCTAGCAAATCGCTTCGTTAATAACTTTGATAAATTTACTGATACTGAAAATGGTAAATCACTAGTTGCTGCTGGACCTAAGCTTTAACTAAGTTAGGTGTATAATTGTTACTTAGTTTAGAGTAATAACCTACCATGCATTAAACATATAAAAAGCCATCGTAAATATGATGGCTTTTTTATGAGTAAAATTTGAAACTGGCTATTCAGCTTTTCTAAACTTATGACTATCAATCATGAGTAATTGGTAAGCATACTTTCGCGCTTAAACCACCTTCTTGCCTATTTGAAAGCTTAACGCGGCCACCATGGGTGTCTACAATACGCTTTATAATAGCTAAACCTAAACCACTACCTTCAGTACCTCTGGCTTTATCACCTTGAGTAAATGGCTGGAAAAGGCGCTCGATATCTGCATCAGGTATACCTGGACCCTCATCGCAAACTGCAATACAAACTTCTTTTTTACGTTTATTGTACGAAGTAGTCACAATAATTTTTCCATCACTATAACGTAGTGAGTTTTGAATAAGGTTTGCTAGTGCTCGTTTCATCGCAACATAGCGTAGAGGTAATTTTGGTAAAGACTCCGCTTCAAATTCTATTACTCTGTCCAATATACTTTCAGACTGAACCACTTCATCAATCAAGACGTTAATATCGGCAAGTTCAGCCTTATCCTTACTGTCGTGTCGAATATAGTCAATAAACTGATCAATGATAGTATTCATATCATCAATATCGCCTTCAATACCGTCTTTTAAAAATTCATCTTGCTGAGAAATCATTTCCGTCGCTAATCGAATACGTGTTAATGGTGTGCGCAAATCATGTGAAATCCCCGCCATTAGCAAGTTTCTATCGTCTTCAAGTTGCTTAATGCCTTTCGACATGTGGTTAAAAGCCCGAGTAACAGCAACAATTTCGGTTGTACCTCGTTCGCTTAATGGCTCAGGGAAGTCTCCACGACCAACATCATGTGCAGCACTTTGCAAAGCACCTAACGGACGGTTAAGCTGACGAACAAATAGCCAACCGCCCATGACACTTAAAATACCTAGGATCATTAAAACTAAAATAAGTGGTGAAAAATTTTCTTCTTCTAAACCATTAATTGGTATTTTTACCCAGTAATCTGGTGCTTGTGGTGGGCGGATCCAAAAAAGGTATTCATCACCTTGTGAAATGCGTACCTCTGCAGGACCACCAAGTAAGTTAGACATTTCAGCTGAACGAAAAGCGTAATACACGGCGTCTTGTAAGCCAAGTTTCATTGCAGCCGCTTCACGGTAGACCCCAATTCCGGTTTCTCGTGTAAAAGCATCTCCCATTGCAGGGCTCAGCTCTTCTTCAGCAATATCAATAAAGACAACACGGACTTGCTTCGCTAATAATTGGTTCACTTGCTGCGCATTAGGTTGAATGATATATATCGACATCGATATAAAAGACACAACCTGATTAATTAACAGCAAGACACCGATTAATAACACCGTTTGGCCAAAGGCACTGCGCGGCAATATTTTCATAAACGTCTACTAGATAGGATTATTTTTAAGCTAAAGATCAGGCTACTGACTTCCCTTCAGGAACAAAAACATAGCCTAAGCCCCAAACTGTTTGAATGTAGCGAGGCTTAGCAGGGTCTTCTTCTAACATTCTACGCAACCGAGACACTTGTACATCAATACTACGCTCTAACGCAGAGTAGTCTCGACCACGAGCCAAGTTCATTAACTTGTCACGAGACAAAGGCTCTCTTGGGTGTGTTATTAAGGCTTTTAATACCGCGAATTCACCACTCGTTAGTGGCATATTAACATCACCTTTTAGCATTTCACGTGTGGCAAGATTAAGTTGGTAATCACCAAACGAAATTACATTTTCTTCTTGAGACGGTGCACCTGGCGCTTCTTGAACACGACGACGTAAAACGGCTTTTATTCTTGCCAGCAATTCGCGTGGGTTAAATGGTTTTGGCATATAGTCATCAGCGCCAAGCTCTAACCCGATAATACGATCTACTTCATCACCTTTTGCCGTTAACATTACAATTGGAATGTCATTTGAATTTTGTCTTAAACGGCGACAAATAGATAAACCATCTTCCCCTGGTAACATGAGATCAAGCACCAACAAATGGAAGTTTTCACGTTCAAGTAATCTATCCATTTGCTCAGAGTTTGCTGCACTTCGAACCACAAACCCTTGTTCGACCAAATACCGTTCCAGTAAAGCTCGCAAACGCATATCATCGTCCACTACCAAAACCTTCGGTGTTTCATGTCCCATAATTCCTGTTCCATTTTGTTATTTTTAAACTTGGCTTAACTATAAGCCATATTGTTACAAATATAAAAAGCTGTTCTGTGTCAGTTTCCTAGCATTTGTTACAAATTATGTTACTGGCTTGCCATGTGAAGATATAGAGCTAAATAAAATTTTAATCAGTTTAACGCTGAATCCTGACTATATTGCTACATTTTGAAACAAAAGCCACAAATACGTTCAAGAAGCATGCTAGAGAAAATGTAATCAATATAACTTAGCTTGGCATAATTACTTACATTGGCTATTTATTGTGGGAGAATGACGAAATGAGAGTTTGGATTTATTTTCACAAAGCGCCTATTCGTGTTTTGCTAATTAGCAAAAGGCGTAATATCGTCCGAATTAAGCGCAGCATGCTAAAAGTTAAAATTGCCTTGGCGCAAGAAAAAGTCGAAACAAGAGAAATGCTAAGCATATATAAGCGCTATACAAAGCGCCAAGCTAGTGCGGAAGAAATGCAAATAGCTAACCAGCAATTTATCGACATATTAAAAGGCCTAGGCCTTGGTGTTTTTGCCGTATTGCCCTTTTCCCCTATTACCATACCCATTATGATAAAGATTGGCCGTATGGTGGGTGTAGAAATACTGCCAAGTTCGTTTATCGACCAAAAGAACAACGAAAAGTAGTTGGCATTACTTCAAATAACTAATTGACTGTTCTGTAACACATTGTGTGAAACTTTTTTGTCGTTCAGCTCGAGAAAGTGAAGCGATAGCCTTAGTCACTAAAGCCATTTTCTGTTGTTGTTCTTCTGCAGATAAATTAGACAATTGCTCTTGAAAGCAACCTGTTAAGCCGTAGTTTAAGGCAACATCTGACTTAGGTGATGCTCCAGCTAGACATTCAATTAAGTTTTCCGCCAAAACATTTCTATTAACTTTAGTGATCAAAGCCTTAATAGTTAGATTGTTATCCACCTGTTTCTGCTGTTGGCAGCTAAAGTACATATCGGCAACGGCGACAATTGGAATAAGCTTTTCATGTTGGGCAGCAAAGCGATCTTTTAACCATTGGTCCATATTTAACTCTTGAGAGTCTTCAGCATTGGCTGGCACACTGATGCTAAAAGCTAAACAGGCGCATATTAGCATTACACTAGCACTAATATTTTTTGTTAATAAGGCGCTTATTTCCATGATTTTTTCCTTAGATTATCTGCAAACTATATAATATAAAAAGTAGCTCTGTGTGTCTGTAAGCAAATGAACAAAAACAGTAACCTACAACTCTATTAATGCTAGAGTTAAGCTTTCCGGTGCTCAATAGCATAGTTAAATGTGCATAGTTAAATAGCGCCATAAAACAATTGCTGGTGAAGATGAGAGTAAGTTTTGAGAATTAAAATTATATTTATTTTAATAATATCGTTGATTATTAATAAATTAGCATTTGCTGAACAGCCAGCTAATACAAATACGGTAGCGTTATTAACACAGCAATTACAAGCGCAAAAAGGCAATGTCGTTTACGTTGATTTTTGGTCTTCTTGGTGTGTCCCTTGTCGAAAATCGTTTCCGTGGATGAATGAATTACAAGGTAAATATCAAAAACAAGGCTTAACTATTCTAAGCATTAACTTAGATCACGATCGCAATTTAGCGAATAAGTTTTTAGAGCAAAACCCTGCGGCATTTCCAATAATTTATGATCCTAAAGGACGTATTGCGAGAAAATATAAGCTTAAAGGTATGCCTAGCAGTTTTATCATTGACAGAGCAGGCAACCTGGTGAGTGCTCATGTCGGTTTTAATAAACAAAAAAGTTTAGCGTATGAACAAGAAATCATTCAGCTTCTCAACAGGCCAGCAACGACTCAGAGCCCATAGCATTTTTCAACCTTACTAATCCTTACAGTAAAGTTTTTATACCACTGTTCTCGACCAAGCTGCTGGGCAACTAAATGCTCGCTATTCTGCTTCCACTGTCGAATATCATCAAGGCTTCGCCAATAAGATACGGTGATACCTACATCTTCTCTTGCAGACTCTATACCCAAAAAGCCTACTTGCTGCTGTGCTAACTCTACCATCACATTCGCCATGTCATGATAACCGTCATAATGCTCATTCATTACCGAACTAAAAATAACGGCGTAATACGGTGGAGTTGGCGTTTTAGCAAGTAAGCTTTTCATCTCATCATTCCCTTATTCTATAGAAAAGATTCTATATTCAGCTTATTTAGGCTGAATCATGTGCACATCGCGTTGTGGGAATGGGATAGTAATGTTTTCACGATCAAACGCTAGTTTAACCTCTTCCATAACACCGAAATACACTGGCCAATAATTTTCTGAGTTTGTCCAAGGACGTACAAGAATATTAATAGAGCTATCCGCATGAGCAGACACAAAAATATCAACACCTGGCGTTTTTAAAATGCGTTCATCAGCATCTACAACGCTTTGTAACACTTCTTTAGCTTTCTTAATATCATCGCCATAGCTAATACCGAAGGTTAAATCGACTCTGCGTGTTGGTTCAACAAACAGGTTTTTCACACAACCGTTTGATAATAAACCATTAGGAATAATCACGCGTTGGTTGTCTAAGGTAAGCAATATAGTATTAAATATTTGAATCTCTTGTACTACGCCAACATAACCCTGCGCATCAATAACATCGCCAGCTTTAAAGGGCTTGAAGAATAAGATTAAAATACCGCCGGCAAAGTTAGATAAACTACCTTGTAAGGCTAAACCTACCGCTAAACCTGCCGCGCCAAGTACTGCGATTAAAGAGGTCGTTTCAACACCAACCATCGAAGCAAATATAATAACTAATATCGCTTTAAGTAAAATACTCACAATACTCAACATGAATTGATGTAAGGTAATTTCGACTTTTTTCTTGTCCATCGCTAAATCAAATAACTTCAGAATCCGTTTAATAATCCAAAGCCCGATAATAAGTACAATAATTGCGACGATTAATTTAGTGCCAAACTGAACAGCTAAATCTCCCATCATAGTGGCATATCGTTCGAGAGTACTGACATTCATTTCCATAGTATGTTCCTATTTATTGTTTTGATTTTATCGTTAACGCATTACTTTCAATAGTATAGCTATGGAAAATTTAATTTCACACATAAAAAAAGCGAGCTTAATAGCTCGCTTTTTTCAGATTTAGACAGTTGTTCTAAAAGCTATATTTATAACCTAATGTCACACTGCGTGGCTTGCCTACCATAATCGAACCATGTGTACGTGTTGTCATATATTCTTTATCAAGTAAGTTATCAACATTGAAGGTGATTTCTTGATTATCTGCAACGCTATAATGAGCGGCCATATCAACAACGGTACGGCTATTAATCACTTCATCAGAAGCCGCAGCTCCTTGACCAGCCGTAGTGCGCATTTCATCCATATAACGTACTAATACATCACCACGCCATTTCTCACCAACAACACCAACAGTCAGTTGTAATTGGTTTTCTGGAACATAGGGTAATTCATCACCCGCCGTGACCGTACCCCACGTATCTAAACCCGATTTAAATGAATTTTGAAATTCTGTTTCGGTAAAGGTATATGTCAAATCAACAGGAATTGTTATTGCACCCGCGGCAAATTCATACCCTGTTTTAACTTCTAAACCAGATACTTTAACTTCACCAGCATTATATTGATTGCCAATATTTTCTTCTTCACAACCTTGGCTAGCAGTACAGTTACCATGCATGTTGTCATAATCAGAATAGAAGAACAAAGCTTCACCACGCAAAGCTTCTTTGTTATAACGGAAACCAAGTTCATAGTTAATACTTTCTTCGTTTTCTGTTTCTTCATTACCCGGTGCAGGCGGCGCAAAACCTTTTTGTATACCACCGATAATAACTAAGTCATCAGTAGCTCTATACGTAACAGCCAAAGATGGTAATAGCACCTCAACATCGTTACTAACATCTTTCTTTAATGGTTCATTTCTATCGATAACGCCTTTTGCCCAGTCTTTACGTGAAATAGTCATATCTTCATAACGTAAACCAGCATTAATAATGAAATCGCCAACGGTATATTCGTCATGAACAAATAACGCAACTGCTTCAGCGGAATCAATACGGTTTGAATCTGCACCGTGAATACCAGCGTTCGCCAGAGTCATTTCATATGAACTGTCCATGGTATAGTTATCAACCCATTGAAAACGGTCCATTTCATCTTCATGGTAACGAGCACCAAATTTAACTTGGTGAGCACCAAAATCAGCATCTAAAACTGTTTGAATACCTTTTGATTCATAATCACGGCTGTTAGCTTTTACATCGACATACAATAGTTCATTATTCGCATCACGATCAAAAGCGGCAGCTTTATCAATTCCACCACCACTTAAGCTTGCTTTATCAATTACATGCTCATTATTTTCATCAAGAATATATTCGCCATTGTCATCTGTTGCCCATGTGCCCACTTTACTAGTTTTGTACCAGTTACGGCTAAACTCATTAAAGTACGCCGTTGTACCTAACGTAAAACGATCAGATAACTTAATATGATGATTAACTTGTAATTGCTTATGACTCGTATCCATATTATCTAATTGCGAGGCAGAATAACGTGAGTATGGATTAGATTTGAAATCAGCTTCTGTTAAACCCATATAAGTTTCATCTGAATCTTCATCTGAATACTTTAATTTGAATTCTAACTCCTGGTAGTATTTGGCGTCAGTATCGCTATTGATCATCACTTTCGCCATGATGTCATTCTTAACAAAACCAGTATCATCACCTGTGTGATTTACATCTTTAAAGCCATCAGCTTGGTAGCGGAAAACTTCAAATACTGAAGATACATTTTGACCAGCACCACCCACATAAGCATGTGCTTTACCAAAACCGTCTTGCCCTGCGCTTAAATTAACTTGCCCAGCTAGTGCGTCTTCTGGAATTGAACGAGATAACATGTTTACCACGCCACCTGTAGTACGAGGGCCGTACATTGCACTTGACGTACCTTTTAACACTTCAACTTGTTGCATACGACCAGCCGTTGGAAAGTAATACGCCGAAGGAGCTGAATAAGGTGCAGGAGCAGCTAAAACACCATCTTCCATAATTGTTACTTTTTCACTGCGATTTTGACCTGTGCCACGCATACCAATATTAGGACGTAAGCCGTAACCATCTTCTTCAAGTACGTAAACACCGGGTACCGACGTTAATGTGCGCATAATGTCAGTAAAGTCGAACTTTTCTAATTCAGCTTGAGAAATCATATGTGCACTGCCTGGCACATCATTCACTGCCTGAGCACTGCCAAAAATAGCTAGGTGTTCCATATCATCATCTGCAATTGCAGAATTTGAGATAGCACTAACAACAGATAAAGCAATCAAAGCGGGTTGAAAAAGAGAAGAAATTCGCATAGCTACGCCTATAAAAGAAACAATTATTTTAATTGCACGTATTAGACCATGACATGTAATAGGAACCAATATCATTTGCATTATTTATAATGCCGAATTGATATAGATCAAACGGGTATTAATCCCCGTTTGTTATTTAAACTAGACCAAACTAAAGCCCCATGATATGACTTATCGCTTCATTAACCTCATTTACATTAAATTTACCTTCCACCAACCGTCGACTACTATTCGCCATGTTTTGCCATTGTTCTGGGTTTTCAATAAACCACGTCATACGGCTGGCCAATGCATCAACATTACGTAACGGCACTAACCAACCATTACCACCATCGACAACGGTATCTCTGCAGCCTGGTGCATCAGTTGTTAATATTGGCCGCCCAATACTCATCGCTTCAAGCACAGTACGCGGTAGGCCTTCATGATAAGACGGTAAAGTGTAAATATGGCAGGCTTCAATAAAAGGCTTAACGTTACTTGTTTCACCTAAATATTCAACGTAACCTTCAGATTGCCATCGAGCTATTTCCAAAGCACTGATTTTATCTGGCGAACTATCGTAAGGACCCAATAACTGGAATTTAGCATGAGGGTATTGTTGTTTCACTATTTTAGCTGCTTTGGCGAACTCACGAATTCCTTTGTCACCTAACAAACGAGCAATCAATAAAAAAGTAACTTCATGACTTGGCAGTGGCTGCTGTTGATATTCTTCAATATCCACCCCTGAGCCAAAAACTCGGTGACACTTATCTGGGTCAGCCAGACCCAATGCTATAAATAATTTACGGTTATCTTGGTTTTGAAAAATTATATTGTTCGCCTTGGTTAAGGAAAATTTATACAAATGTTTAACAATAAAATTAATTGAATTTCGAACAAAGGATCCTTTTTCAAAAGCATATCCCAAACCGGTGATCATGGCATTAAAACCTTTAAAGCCTATTAAACGGGCAGCAATCCCCCCCCAAACTATAGGTTTAATGGTGTAAGCGAGTACATGATCAGGTTTTATATCTCTTAGTGCACCCTTAATCTCCACTAAGGTTTTAATATCCGCAAAGGGATTCAAACCATTTCGTTCAACACTGTATGGACGAAACGAAGCGCCTAGACTTTCAACTTCTGCCACAATATCTGGCGTTGCTGCAGCGGTCATCACAATTACTTCATGCCCAGCTTCAATAAAATAGCGAATTAGCTTACCTCTAAAGCTAACAATAGAGTTAGGGTAGGCACCAATAATAAGAATCTTCATTTGATAAAATTCTTAATCAAAGAAAACTTACCACTGCTTTCTTTCGGAATATTATCAACTAGCTTAAAAATAAACTGGGTATCTTTACCAAACCGATGCGTTAACGCTTGAGCAATTTTATCTTCCGCTTTTTGGTCATATAAGCTTCGGTCAACATTTAGCAGCACATCAATAAGGTCAATCTCATGCTGTTGAAATTGAACATTGATAACACAGTTTGGTAAGCCCTTTATTACATCCGCCAAATGACTCAAAGATACATGGCCATGCTGTTTAGAAATTAAAAACTCAACTTGACGTCCATCTATTGATTCAACAAGAGGGTGCAATGAACCACAACTGCACTCACCACCTTTAAATTTAATTAAATCACCTATTTTATATCTGATCAGTGGCGTGCCATGCGTGGTGAATGAGGTTACTAACATTTCACTTCCAGCATCAGTTTCTATCGTTTCGATAACCCCTGTATCTGTATTGTAATGTAAACTCCCTGCCGAACATTGCGTGACAAAAGGCGCACCTTCAGCAGACGCATACTGATTGTAAACAGGGCATTTGAAAACTTTCTCAATTAATTCGCGATGAAAAGGCAATAAGGTTTCTGACGTAGTAAATATCGCTTTAAGTTGAAAATTTAAAGGCAATTTTTTTTGTTCGATAAATTTTGTTAATTGAAATATCGCCGAAACAAAACCATTCAACACTTCTGGCTGGTAACGATTTAAATCTTGTACATAAAAAGGTAAATTCTCTTCAACCATATCGAAGGTCGAATACAAACGCTGTTTATAAGCCCAATTATTTCGCCAAAACTTATTGCTAAAAGATGTCGCCCAACCTCGAGTAAATTCACGACCACTAAAGGTCGCTTTTTTACTTTCGAAAGGATCAATACCTAGACTAAGTTTGTAGGCATCAAGGTAAGCCATTCTTTTTTGAAAATCTGTTTTAGTAAAAACAACTTGCAAAGACTTACCAGTCGTTCCTCCCGTAAATGACAATATGCCTTGGTTAGGCTCAAGGGTATAAACCTCATCAAGGTTCGTTCTTAACATTTCTTTTGTGACGACGGGAAGCTCAGCTAAAGATTCTAGCGTAATAGCTCGGTCAAAATTAACCTTGTCATAAAGTGAACGATAAAATGTACTATTTTCATAGGCATATCGAACGAAATTGTTAAGCAGTTCATTTTGCTCAACAAGTAAGTCAGCTGATAATTTATGCGTCCGCTTTAACAAACTATCTCGGTATTGATAATACTCATCACCATAGCGCTGTTTTACTAATATATAACCATAGAAACTGATAATAAGATCTTGTGCAAAAACAGGTAGAAATTCTAATATTTTGTTTTTTAAACTCATTGTTGTTGTCTCTTCAATAAACTTTCTTGGCTCTGTACAGCAATATAAAATAAAATAATTAATAGTCCCCAAATTGGCAAACGCCTTAAAATATCACCTCCAGCGGCATAAGACATAACTGATAAAATGGCTGCAAAAACTGTTGGCTCATAATAAAACGCTTTTTGGAGAATTTTAAACAGTAAGTGTATTAATAAGGCAAACCCAACAATTCCCACTTGAAGTAAAACTGTCAACAACGTTTGATGACTATCATTATATTCACCAAGGTAAAAAATATGAGGCCCAGTACCTCGACCGAGCAACCAAGATTCTTTAATCAATTCAATTGCTGCACCATAAAGATCGGCCCGCCCTCCTTTACCATCGTGTTGATTAAACAATTCGGTGAAGAAAACAGAAACATCGACGAAGAATGTAAAAAACACAGCTAAAGCACTAAACACCAACATTGTTAGCACAACGGTGTAGCCGACACCGTAACGATACACTTGAGCAAGACTATAGCCTGTTAAGCCCAATATCAATCCCAGTTTCGCTTTACTCGCACCGGTTGCAATTATCATCAATATCGTCAAAGCAATCAGTACCACCACTATGGCTCTTGTCATGAACTTACTTTCTCGCTTCAGAATCAACATACCAATAAATGGCATCGGTGTTAACACCATAGCTACCTGATGTAAATTTTTTACCAGCGGTGCAAAGTACTGATAGTACTTAATTTGTAATCCAGCTATCGAACTAGTAAAAAAACTTAAAAAATAAAAAAAACTGAGGAAGCAAATAAAGAAATAAAATATAGATTTAATATACAGATAGGCATTATCACGATGCAGTATAAAACGCTTCTCTATGCTCAAGCAACTAATCAAAAGCATAACATAGGCAGCGAAATCAAATATGGTTCCGACCAAGGTACCAGTACCGAGATAGACAGCACGATTATACAAACCACCAATTACAGATAAAATTAGATAAAAAACCCAAAACTGTACAAACAAATATTGCTTATAGCCCGGCATATTCCATAACTGAATGAATGCAATGCCACCTAACATCAAAAATATCAGTTCGCCTATACCTAGAAAAGAAAAGCGCAATTGTGTAAATGTTGATATAACTAAACCAAAAACAATTAACGCCCTAATGTTTTTTGCGTTATCAATCATTACTTGAGTTTAAATAATTCAAAACATTGCGTTTATGTTGCCAAGCATTATATTTTGCACGTAGGAGAATAATGACACTTCGATAGTTTAATCGTTTTACATACCACTGAAAGTCACGCATCGACTTTCTACCGTCTATATAGCTTGCCAGTAGTTTATTTCTTTCCTCAATATAACGTTTCTTGTCGGTATTTAGGAATTCGGTATAATTTTTTAACACCGATTTGATGTCTAACGATGCAACTTTCATTTCATCGTCAGCCATATAAATACTAACCACATCATGAGAAATTAACATACCGTCAATAATTTCTAATTCAACAATACTCGAGGTTTTGTTATTTTCACTTTGTTTCACCAGTGGCTGTGCAGATTTATCGGTATAGACATCATCAAAACAAAAGTTACCTAAGCTATAGGCTAATAATGAATCATCGTGCTGCTCTATTCCCTGCAATACATGAGGATGATGACCATAATAGACATAAGGGCACGTATCAGTTAATTGACGAGCCATTTGAACATCATGATAGGCAGGGAAATTAACATGCTCAAGGCCTGCATGAACACTAATAATATTCAAATAACCTTGTTGAGAATACCGAGCTAGTTTCTTCTCAACCGCAGCAACATTAAGTTTGTTAACCCCTTTATTTAACCCATACGGGTTAGTCGAATAGCAACAATAGCCATGTAAAGCTATTTTGACATCGTCCAATAAGAGATCTTTATCGTTAACGCCAAAATGCTTAATATTATGACATTCAAGCAATGAAATAGTGGCATCAACGCCCTTTTTGCCATAATCGTAAATATGATTATTCGCTAAGGTTACAACATTGATATGCAAGTATTTCAACAATTCAATATTACCCGGTGCCGACTTTAAATACGCTGACTTTGCACCAATAGCATTACCTTCTGCTAAAAATGGTAACTCTAAATTACCAACGACATAGTCAAATTTTTCTAAGTATTCTGAGATCTTACTAAAATATTCATATGCTGAAGCATTATTTTCAAGCGCATAGCGACCAAATAAACCAATATCACCCAGTAAAGCTACCTTCATCTTTGTTCTACCCTTTTACGATTCTCAAAACGATTAAATGCGATATAAGTCATTAACGTCATAACGACGGTCGTCGATAACATAACGTAAATAGCGCCTTTTATTTGCCATTGTGGAATAGCAAGCCACGCGATAATAAAACCGCTTAATGAAGTAAACAAAACAATGCGTTGGTAGCTCTTTTCTGCTCCTACTAACATTAAGTATGCCGGCCCATAGGCCATCCGAATAAAAACAAAAGGGATCATTAAAGCGGCTAATTGAACTAGTTCGAGTATTTGACCGCTATCGGCTGAAAAGAGTACCGGTAAAAACCAAGGCGAACCGAAGATAACAAACAAACACAGCACTATGCCTGACATGACCATCATATTTTTTAACCACTTATGTAATGCAATGTTTCTCGATAATAGCGGTAAGGCCGCATTTACCAATAAAAAGGCCATGGCATTAACTATTTCAATTACTCTAACGGCTGCGCTATATATACCAACTATAGTATTGCCATGGAAAATCCCCAAAATAAAGGTCATGCTATTCGAGTAAAGGGTTGGTGAAAACTGTGTTACAAATGCAGGCCAACCTTGCTTATATGTTGTCAAAACACCGTTCCATGAAGGCATTCTAATACTAACTAGCTGCTTTTTATAAATAATAACGACCGCAATCACTAAAGCGATTAACCAACTCCCCCCTTGTAAAAAGGGTACTAAGTAGGTGTCATCAGGCTTATTAACCCAATAAAGCACACTACATAAATATAAAAATTTACATAGGCTATTACTCATCGCAATATAATGCATTTTTTCAATACCTTGGAACAACCAAGCAGGAAATAGTGACTGCATCAAAACAAAGAAAAGCACACCTAAATACAACAAATATTCACTGTTTATCGCATCAATAAAAAACAGCAATAGATAGCAGGCTGAAAAGAAAGTACAAATTAAAATAGAAGAAAGCAGAAGTTCACTAAATGAAACAGATAATTGCGAAGCATTGTCACGAACACGGGCAATAGTGCGGACAGCACTTATATTGTAACCGTATTGCATCATTGAACTAAAATAGACACCGATAGCTAGTGCAAAAGACAATAAACCAAATTGGCTAAGTCCCAAGGCACTAACCAAATAAGGTAAAAGTACAATGGGAACAATAAAATCAACACCTTTAGTAACAACTAAATAGCTGAAATTTTTAATAATATTTTTTTTCTCAATACTCACAACTAATACCAATTCCAATAATATTTTTTGCTCGGCGAACTTACAAAAGTCACACCTAAGCCGCTGATTAAATAGAGTATTTTCATTAACAACCGAGTCTGCACTACCCTCATACTCGACACCCGTGTAGAAAACTTGTCAAAATCAATAATGCAGCGCGCAATCATTTATACTCCGCTATCGGGAAGTTTGTATCATCCCTATCTTTTAGGCTGAAAAGTAAATTATAACGCGCAAATAAAGAAGATAATTATTGTTCTGATGATGCGCAATAGCTATGATAAATTAATTGAAACCCGCTGTTGCCCAATACCCTACATGAATAGAATAATAAAATCATTAATAGATAAAGCTTGTTCTGCATTGGCACTTCTCCTCCTTTCACCAATAATCATAATTTTAAGTATTGTCATTGCTAAAAAACTTGGCAATCCCGTACTATTTAAGCAAAAGCGTCCCGGTTTACACGGTGATATTTTTGAGATGCTTAAATTTCGTTCCATGCGCGACGCGAATGACGAGCATGGTAAGCCATTACCTGACAGTGAACGGTTAACTAGTTTTGGCAAAAAATTAAGAAATTCCAGTTTGGATGAATTACCAGGTCTATGGTCAGTATTAAAAGGTGACATGAGCTTAGTTGGACCAAGACCGTTATTAGTTGAATATTTACCCTTATACTCGAAAGAGCAAGCTCGTAGACACGAAGTAAAGCCGGGAATTACCGGTTGGGCACAAGTTAATGGTCGTAATGCCATTAGCTGGCAAGAAAAGTTTGAGTTAGATGTTTGGTACGTTAATAACCAGTCTTTTTGGTTAGATATAAAAATACTATTTTTAACGATTAAAAAAGTTTTTAAACAAGCAGATATTAGCGCTGACGGTGAAGCTACAATGACTAAGTTCACAGGTAATAAATGAATATCGATAAAAAGTTAGTAATCATAGGCGCAGGGGGCCATGGCCGAGTAGTTGCAGACTGTGCTGAACAAGCCGGTAATTACACTGACATTGTTTTTCTTGACGACAGCGTTGTCGAACGCAAGCAAAATGCTCATTGGCCAATTGTCGACACTGTAGATAATTGGCTTAATTATCGTCAAGATGCTGAATTTATTGTCGCGCTTGGCAATAACGCAATACGAGCAAGCATACAGCAACAATTGCAAGCGGCTGGCGTTAATATCGCGACGATAGTTCACCCTACAGCAGCTATTAGTAAACATTGCCAACTTGGTAAAGGCGTCGTGGTGTTTGCTAATGCTGTGGTAAATATTGCCAGTAGTATCGCAGATGGGTGTATTATCAATACTGGCGCTACAATAGATCATGACTGTCACATTGGCCCTTATTGCCACTTGTCACCCGGCGTCAATATTGCTGGTGGCGTGCGTGTAGAAAGAATGTCATGGCTCGGCATAGGTAGCTCAGTAATCGAAGGCATTACCATTGCAGAAAATAGTCAAATGGGCGCTGGCGCCATTGTAACGCAAGATACCAAAAGCGGGTTTCTTTATCTGGGTGTGCCAGCAAAAGCCATACGTGCATTATAAATATAATAAAAATAGGAATAAACGTGTTAAATACTCAATTTTCACCATGGCCAAGCTTTACCGAAGAAGAAACTTCAGCAGTTACCGCAGTATTACAGTCGAACAAAGTAAACTACTGGACGGGTCAAGAAGGAAGAGAATTTGAAAAGGAATTTGCCGCCTACACCAACAGTAAGTACGCCATAGCATTAGCAAATGGTACTTTGGCATTAGACCTAGCGCTACAAGCATTAGAAATTAAAGCTGGTGATGAAGTTATTGTTACCTCAAGAACTTTCATTGCTTCCATCAGTAGTATTATTAACGCTGGTGCTACACCTATTTTTGCCGATGTTGAATTAGAGAGCCAAAACATCAGTGCGTCCACTATCAGTGCAGTATTAACTGAAAAAACCAAAGCGATAATATGTGTACATTTAGCTGGCTGGCCATGCGAAATGGATGAAATAATGGCACTCGCCGAGCGAAACAAGCTTTACGTTATTGAAGATTGTGCGCAAGCACACGGGACAAAATACAAAGGCCATTCAGTAGGTAGCTTCGGTCACATAGGCGCATGGTCGTTTTGCCAAGACAAAATAATGACCACAGGTGGCGAAGGCGGCATGTTAACAACCAATGACGAAAAGCTCTGGCGTAAAGCCTGGGCTTTTAAAGACCATGGTAAATCTTATGCGGCGGTTTATGAAAAACAGCATCCTCCAGGTTATCGTTGGTTGCATGAAAGCTTTGGCACTAATTGGCGCCTAACAGAGATGCAGTCTGCTATAGGTAGAATTCAGCTTAAACGCATGCCAGCATGGACAGAAATACGAAATAAAAATGCAGATAAAATCTTTCAGGTTTGTCAGCAATATCCATGGCTCATAGTACCTAAAGTGCCTGCACATATTATTCATGCGTATTATAAGTGCTACGTCATGGTAGATGAAAATAAACTACCTAAAAATACTTCCCGAGACGATATAATCAATATCATTAACAAACTAAATGTTCCTTGTTATTCTGGCAGCTGCTCTGAAGTATATAAAGAATTAGCGTTTGAAAATACAGGTCTACGCCCGACAAAAGATTTAGTTAATGCAAAAAAATTAGGTGAAGTCAGTTTGATGTTTCTCGTTCATCCAACCCTTACTGCTGATGAAATGCAAACTATATGTCAATTGCTCACTCAAGCATTAAATGAAATTAATAACAAAGAGCAACCTATGAATTGATTAACATAAATTTAGCTTTTAGCTGGCGAAAATGTGACAATATGTAACAAGAATACAAATTAAAGAACATTAGCGTAGTCTTACGTTAAAGTGGCGTGTTGTAAGGTGTAGCTCCATGGTTAGACGAATTGATTTAATACCTAGCTCAATTAAGCTTTTGCTAGCAATTGTTTATGATTTAATTGCGCTAAGCATTGCGTTTTATCTTGCTTATATCATTCGCTTAGGCGTTGATAGTGTTCAAATATCATGGCACGAAAACATCGGGTACATAACTGTTGTTACGTCTACTATTGCACTGTTTTATGCCTTTGATGTCTATAATTCCGTCGTGCGTTTCTTCAATGCCAAAGCTTTCTTAAAGGTACAGTTACTGCTTATTGTTGCTAGTACAATTTTATATCTGACCAGTTTCATTTTTGATGCCTTTGTCCCTCGTTCAGTACCAATAGTATTTCTTGTTCTTGCCAGTATACAAATTGCAGGCGCTCGGGCCGTTTTTAGCTTAGTCACAAAAAAACATTGGTTTGATGAACGTGAAGGTGTTGTTATATATGGCGCGAGCAGTGCTGGTAGACAACTCTTTCATGCTTTATCACAAGGAAGTAAATATCAACCACTTGCCTTTTTAGATGAGAAAAAGCGTTATATTGGCCGTACAGTTTTAGGGCTAAAAATTCACTCCCATCAAAATATCGAAAAACTCATTAAAAAATATGGTCAATTTAAGGTCTTAATCGCTATCCCAAAAGTAGACCCTATTCGATTAAAACAAATTGTTGATAAACTTGAACCCCACGCATTAGAATTACTAACAATTCCAAACTTGTCAGACATAGTTTCAGGCAAACGTAGTATTGATGAGTTAAGAGAAGTTTCGGTTGATGAATTACTGGGACGAAAACCAGTAAAACCAATTCCAGAGCTATTAAGCGCCAACATAACAGGAAAAATTGTTATGGTTTCGGGTGCAGGCGGCTCCATCGGAAAAGAACTTTGCCGACAAATTGTTTTTAATAAACCGAAAGAACTAATTCTATTAGATGTCAGTGAAGCGTTACTCTACGAAATTCATCAAGAACTCAGTGAGTTTTTAAAAGAGAGCAATAATGATCTGCATGTAGAGCCGTTGATAGGGAATGTACAAAACGGTATGTTGATGAAGCACATCTTTCATAAACATAACGTACAAACGATATATCATGCTGCGGCATATAAGCACGTTCCTATGGTAGAAAATAATGTTATTGCAGGCGTTACTAATAATGTTTTGGGCACGCATGAAATTGCTCAAGCAGCCATTGATTGTAACATTGAAACTTTTGTACTCATTTCTACAGACAAAGCTGTAAGACCAACCAATGTCATGGGGGCAACTAAGCGTTTAGCCGAATTGGTTTTACAGGGTTTTGCAAAACAAGATCACAATACCCGATTTGTTATGGTTCGTTTTGGAAATGTACTGGGCTCTTCAGGCTCTGTGGTGCCGTTATTTAAAAAACAAATTAAACGTGGCGGCCCAATCACCATCACGCATCCAGATATAATTCGCTACTTTATGACCATTCCAGAAGCTGCGCAGCTCGTAATTCAAGCAGGAGCAATGGGAACAGGTGGTGATGTGTTTGTTCTTGATATGGGTAACCCAGTAAAAATTGTCGATTTAGCTTATAAAATGACACACCTAATGGGTTTAACAATAAAAGATGAGCAAAATCCAACCGGCGATATTGCAATACACTTCAGCGGCTTGCGCCCTGGAGAAAAGCTCTATGAAGAGTTGCTAATAGATGATAATGCTAAGAAAACTAACCACCAACGAATATTAACGGCCAATGAACGTTCATTACATTGGACCGATGTTGCGATGATACTTGATCAATTAAAGGGTGCAATGCTTGATGAAAATGAAGAGAGAATAAGGCAAATCCTTATTGCTGCTCCGCTTGACTACCAACCAGCGCCCAACGCATCAAAACCCAATAAACCAAGCGATAAAGCTAATAACGTCGCATAACTTGTTAAGAGCTTATAAAAACACTATTGGGCTACTTAACCAACATTAACCAGGCTTTCGCATAATCAGGCAGTTGCTTGTTGGCTTGATGGTAATCTTGCCAGCCAAAGTAGCTGTCGACTAATAGGTCGAGCTGAAATAGGTTATTGTCGAACGCGCCACCTTGATCAGATAATACGCCTAAGCGTGCAACATTCTCTCCAGCCAGTTCATAGCTGACCATAAATAATTTTCCTAGTCCTAAGTCAGCAACATTACCGGCAAAAGAAACCTGTGGCGAAATCGCTATTTTACTATCAAGTGTTTCACCGTAGCCCATAATGCTGGGCACTTCAGAAAAGTACCAATAACGCGCTTGTTCACGCTTACCAATGGCATAGTCATAGGCAATACCATTATTGCGATGTACATTGAAGTAACGACGTTTGCCGTTAACTTCGACAACGCCAGTGCCTTGCAATAACACATCATGCAATGCTTCTTCAGTTAGCCATATTAAAGATTTTGCCAGTTTCTTTTTTTCCAATACTCCAGCAATCACTTGCTGACGTGTGTACTGATGACGAGCCAACGACAAGTTCTCATTTGCTTCTGCCAAGCCTAAACCTTGTTCATCGTATGGCAGAGCATAAAGCGCTTGATTGTAGATAGGGGTTTTAACTTCGCTCGCCGTCAGTAACTTAGTGTAATATTTAGTTAAGAATATTTTGTCTTCAGGAATAGCATTTAACATTCTTGTTTTAACTTCATTAGTACTTTTTAGTGCGATAGCACGTGCAGCTTTAACATCGGGCGCCCAACGATAAAAATCAAAGTGTTGACGTAAAAATACTTCATCATGCAGTCGACTATTACGTTTAGCTCGCACATCTTCGCGATAAGTTTGGCAAATAAAGGCAAGGGTCTGCTTCACCTTAGGTAATGTCACTGTACTATCAAAAACCTTACCGGCATGCACAGCAAATTTATCTTCCGAGAAGTCGTTCAAGTAGCGCGTAGTTTCATCAGCAACATTACACAAAGCACTGGCTTTAAAATCCTTCATTTTTCCAAGCTCAGGAGCCTCATCAAGGGTAAAATGAACAGTAGATGCGTGAGCAACGCTATTAAATGTTACAGCGATAAAAATAAGAAAATGTAAGTAGAAGCGCATAAGGAAAAATCAGTAAATTGAATGTAATGACATGGTATGACAATCACCAAACCTACGCTACCGTAGCGTTTAAATAATTAACTGAAAAAAACTTGCTAACAATGCCAAGCGCAACCGTGAAAAATATGAAAACAAAGTATCAGTAAATCTACTACTTTACCGATAAACCTTGCTGCATGGCTAAATATAGCGATAATCGGGCAAGGTTTATTTGCGTATTAATGATTAGTGGGTATGAAGTGCAATTATTAGAAATAGAGTGTTTAGGCAAAACACTACGATTAGAAGGTTCAATGGCCGGCTGGCAACAGCTTTTTTGGGACGAACAATGCGTGTCACAAATTGATGCTAATGCCGATAACGAATCATTTTCACACCAATTCTCCCTACAAAGTGAGCAAGGTGAAATACAAGTGGCACTTAAAGGCTCTCTTCAATGGCAGCCTTTTGCATTGGAGTTTCAACTGTTAGTTAATAACGAGGTTGTTCACGACAATTCTCTTGATGAAAAAGACATAGAACAACGTCAAGTCGTCCAAGGTGAAAAGCAACCAATTAAATTTAGCTTCGTTGGCTTAGCCGGCCTTGGTTTAAAGTTATTAAAAAGCGCTAAAGTAATTAAAGTACTATTTGCTGCTGGTAGCTTGGCCGCTTATAGCTGGTTATTTTCAATTCAATTTGCCATCGCATTAATTCTTTGTTTAGTTTTTCATGAATATGGTCACATCAAGGCAATGAAATACTTTGGCTTGAAAACCAAAGGTATTTATCTCATCCCTTTTGTTGGTGGTTTAGCACTTAGTGACGACAAAATTAATACTCGCTGGCAAGATATCGTTATTTCCATTATGGGGCCCTTCTTCGGCCTAATACTCTCCATTGCCTGCTTAGTAGGTTATTGGCTGACTGATATTGAAATACTCGCCGGCATTGCGGTATTTAATGCCTTACTGAATTTGTTTAATTTGTTACCGATATTGCCATTAGACGGTGGCCATGTGCTTAAAAGCATCGCCTTTTCAATTAATTCAAAGTTAGGCTTAGTCGCTTGTATATTAGGCGCAGTATTGGGTATTTATCTTAGTTATCACTTTGGCTTAGCGCTATTAGGCTTCTTACTAGCTATAGGCAGCATAGAAATATTCTTCGAATATAAAAGTCGACACTTAAGCCAGTTACTACCACTTAATCGCTATGCACAAATTGTATCAGCAATATGGTATGTGATTACGGTTGCAGGCTTAGGCGCTATTATTTGGTTGGTTGGTCAAACAGGTAACGACGCATTATCACTGCCACTTAAAATACTGGGTAGTTAAGTTAAGCTCAATGCAAATTGAGGTGACTGGCAACTGATGTCAGTTACCTTAATATTTAGCTTTACCCATGCTAATTAAACACTTACCACCGACGAATGTTAAGCTCTCTTCAGCACTTAACACCGCCAAATGAACATCAACAAAACTATTCTTTTAACTGCCCTTTTAAAAACTCTATCACTCTTTTATGGCGCATTTTCACAGCGGAAAGCTTTAAATGACAAATGTCAGCTATTTCCTGAAACTCTAACTCAGTGCGATAACGTAGTAGCATAATGTTTCGGTCAGCAAATGATAAATTGACCATTAACGAAGAGAGTGCCGCCGCTAAGTCTTCATGGTTACTTTCATCTGCAAGCAAGTTTTCTAGGTACTCTTCATTTTGCTCAATGGTATCCCAACGCCGACTTCTTATTTTGTTAATACACTCGTTATGAGCAATTTTGAACAGCCACGCTTTAAAAGACACTGACCACTTAAAGTTTTTCAACTGGGTGAGTATCTTAATAATTATCTCTTGTACAACATCTTCCGCATCTGACTGGTTATTCAGCAGCTTTGCACAATATCCCTTTAATAAGGGTAAATACGGTGTAATTAACTGCTGAAATAAACGCGTGTCATAGGGCAAGTTTTCTTGTACTAAAGCAACAAGCTGACGTTCATTAAACGTAGTCAAACGTTAAAAAATCCCAGTTATTGCTTAGTAACTTTATTGGCTAACAAAAAAGTATTAGGTACGGTGGTCATTGACTCACCTTCACCCATTACTTTACTCGCCACACTACCAATAGAAGCCAAGGTTCCCTTGATGTCTTTTACTTCAATGGTATCGCCTACCTGATACATTTCTCGTAAATACACGCCAGCAACAATTTCTTGAGCCATTGACTTTGTACCAATACCTAAAGAAATGGCAGCAGCCAAGCCAACACTGGCAATAACCACGGTCATAATGTTATTAAGTAGCGAAACATCAATATCGAGCTGGGTAATTGATAATGAAACAGTGATAACGATGATAATACCGCGACACACTTCAGCAACCGAGCGGCCGTAATCAACACCAGTGTTTTTAGCCGCTATTTTCACGCCATTAAAAACAATTTGCGCAACAAAAAAGCCACATAATAATACGGCAAGCGAAGCAAGCAATTTAGGTAAAAATAGTATTAAGGTGTCAATCAAGCCTGAAAGAATTGTTAGCCCTAAAATATCCAAAGCAGCTAATAAAAATATTAATAAGAAGAAGGTAGAAATAATACTCGCAACCACTTGGCTACCAGTAACTGTGACTTCCATTTTTTTCAGTAAAGTATCTAAACCAAGTTTATCTAAAAAAGTATTAAAACCAATTTTAGTTAGCGACTTATTCAAAAAGCTTTTAATCAGCGATGAAATCAACCAGCCAGCAAGTAAAAATAGAATGGCGACAATTAAATCAGGTAGAAAGGTTACCACTTTTTGCCAAATAGCGATAAAGCCCGAGTATGCTTTTTCAGTGATGTTATCAGTATCCATTATTTATTCCCGTTATTTGTTGTTGTAGTACTTTTCTTTTCTGAGTTATTTGCCATTTGCTTAAATATTGGCTTTAAAATTTTCATAAATATGCTGACAAAAACAACCCAAATCGACGCCATACCCAGTGCTAAAAGATCTTTCGTCCCTTGCTGGTTATTGGCGGTTACTGTTGCACGTTTAAATAATTCATCATCGGAAGTACTAAAAGCTAATTCAGCACTATTTTTTAACTCTTCTGCTATGTTTTTTTCAATGTCTTTCACTTCATCCTCCAGCAACACTTCTCATTGCTTAACCCTTTAACGGTTGACCAGTTAAAAAGTCACATTAATTTTGTATAAATTTTATTCTTATTATTGGATATATACCCTTACCACTAAAAAATCGAGTGCATTTTACGCTAATCCATTAATTTTTACCGTTTTCTTCATTAAATAAAAAAATAAATAAAATTTGTGACTTTTAGCTTTCTCATCCGTTATAGAGCTAGAAATAAAAAATATCATACCAATTCCATTAAGTTTGTGATCTTGTTGTGCGTAGGAAAAATAAACCAAGGCAAGGCGCTCGATTGAGCAATAGCTAGCTATTGTGATTGAGAGCAACGCAGTCTTGGATTATTTTAACCAGCACAAGTGGCAATAATTTAATGAAATTGGTATTAAATAAAACTCAATAAGGATTTATCCATGAAAACGTTCAACATTACTTTGTTAGCCGCACTAATTAGCTCACCTTTAGCGGCAGAAAACATTGATGAAACATGGAAAGTAGGCGTATTTGGCGATTATATAAAATCAAGTACAAGTAAAGAAAACAACATTGACTGGCAGCAAATTGAAGCCGGTAAAGGTATTGGTATTGATTTACAAAAAATTATTAACGAACAATGGAATGCTCGCTTCGAAATAGCAAAAACGCGTTACGAAATTAACAATGGCCGTGATCATGATTACGGAACTCGCGCAGGTTTAGATGCTATTTATAAAGTTGAAGACAGCAATTTTTATCTTTTCACCGGTGTAAAACGTTTTAATAATGTAAAAAGCTACAACGCCATTAATGTTGGTGCCGGTCATACCTTTCAAGTAAATGATCGTTTTTCTGTATTTGGTGAAGCCGTTGTTTACCGCGATGTAGATTATGGCTATACCGACCAAGGTTTTAAAGTCGGTTTACAATACACTTTTGGTGACATAAAAAAATCTCCCATCGTTAATAAAGCAGTAAAGAAAGCGGTAACACCAAAGCCAGTAGTGAAAAAAGTGATGGTTGTTGATGCCGACAATGACGGAATTAACGACAAAAATGATAACTGCGCTAACACGCCAGCAAACGTAAAAGTCGACTCAAAAGGCTGTGCATTGTATGCAGAAAAAACAGCAGCAATTAATTTAAATGTTACTTTTGACAACAATAGCTCACAGCTTCAGCCAGCAATGCTAAATGACATTCAACGTCTAGCTGACTTCATGAAAGCATACAAAAACACAACGGTTGATATTGAAGGACATAGTTCTGCAGCAGGTAATGATGCATATAACTTAATGCTTTCACAAAAACGCGCTGACGCCGTTAAAAACACCTTAATCAGTAAGTTTAATATTGACGCTAGCCGTTTATCTGCAACAGGTTTTGGTGAAACACAGTTAATTTCGAAAGGAAATACGCGTGCTGACCATAATATAAACCGTCGTGTAGTTGCGAAAATAGAAACTACAATTAAAGAAGTTGTAAGTAAAAAATAGTAAATAAAAGTTAAAAACATAAATGCTCAGGCTTCTTTAAGTGACTTGGGTATTTATGCCTAAACCCAATAAAAAACTATTTATCTACTTTAATAAAGGAAGGCAAAATGACACTAACAAAAAAAATGAGTGCTGAATTTATTGGCACTTTTTGGTTAGTACTTGGTGGTTGCGGTAGTGCCGTGCTGGCTGCTGGATTTCCAGATGTTGGCATTGGCTTATTGGGTGTCTCATTGGCATTCGGACTTACCGTATTAACCATGGCGTTTGCGATTGGACATATATCGGGTTGCCACCTTAACCCAGCTGTTTCAATTGGTCTTTGGTCAAGCGGCAGATTCCCCGCTGCTGAACTTGCACCATACATATTTGCACAGGTTATAGGCGGCATGGCGGGCGCAGCAGTGCTATACGTTATTGCCACAGGGCAAACAGGCTTTGACGTAACAGCCGGGTTTGCATCAAATGGTTACGCTGAACATTCACCTGGTGGATACAGCTTAACCGTCGCATTGGTTACTGAAATAGTGATGACTTTTATGTTTCTTATCATTATTTTAGGCGCCACAGATAAACGTGCACCACAAGGTTTTGCTCCTATCGCTATTGGTTTAGGCCTAACGCTTATTCACCTTATAAGCATTCCTATTACTAATACCTCAGTTAACCCAGCAAGAAGCACCGGTGTTGCTATTTTTCAGGGCGACTGGGCAATATCACAATTATGGCTTTTCTGGTTGGCGCCAATCATAGGTGCAATTTTAGCTGGCATAGTCTACCGATGGCTTGAAAGTGAAGACAATTCCTAACAAAACTAAAACTACAGGAAATCTATTATGAATAAACTTATACATATTATCTTGGCTTTATTGCTACCGCCTATAGCCGTGTTTTTGAAAAGCGGAGTAGGAAAAGATTTGTTAATCAATATCGTGCTATGCCTATTCTTTTATGTTCCAGGTATTTTGCATGCTATTTGGCTAATCACAAAAAAATAGCGTTATACATTTCAACAATAAAATTAATGAGGAGTAACAATGAATAATAAAATTATTGGCATCATTCTTATCATAGTCGGTGTTGCTTTAGCTATGTGGGGTTACAACATCTATGATTCAGCTAGCGCTCAATTAAGTCGTACAGTAAACGGCGATACACCTATTGAAGCCTGGGCCGGAATGGCTGGCGGCGTAATTGCCGTTTTAGTTGGTATCACAAGGTTAAAGTAAGCGTAATTTCCCTCTAATAATTTGCTACGATTATTACTATTCGTAAGAATTATTCGAACGGAACTATTTCCGCTCCACACTTTGGTAGAAAATTAAAACAATTAACGTGAAAGTTATTGTTTTTAACACAAGCAGTCCCTAACCGGACTGCTTTTTAGTATATTAAGCCCCATATTTAAGTCAGTTAAACCAATCAGAATAATTAATGAGTTAAATTTAGACCTGTTAAAATGCCGATACTTATCAAAGACTATGTGAAAGGAACAACCTGTGATTTCAAAAAAAGTAAGAGAGTTATTTGTGTCATTAATGGAAGCAAGCGATGACTCTGCCGTTTCTTATGATATTGAAACCGAGCAGTACAGCGGATATTTCAATAACACAGTCGTTGATAAATACATTGAATTAGGCGCACTAGAATTGGTGGAAGGCGGTACTGGCGCTACCACCATTTTGATTAACAACAGAGATGACTTTTTAAGTTCGTTCGCAGCTGGTGTTCGTGAAGCCAAAAACGGCGCCGATCAGTCTTATGCCGACTACAACGCTAACCCTTTTGCATTTTCTGTTGGTTATGAGCACTTTCATCAAATTGCCAAGAAAAAACGGGCAGTAAGTGGCTATGTTTGTCATGGGTTTGAAAATGATGAAACGGGGTTGGTGCATCAGCAGTAATTAAACATTATTAATATAGATAATAAGTATCGAAAAGTGAAAAAGTCCTATTGAGTTGTCGTCAATGGCAAAATCACTTCATTTTTTATAAAGTAATAACTAATAATCATTCAGAAAATTAGCATTATCTGAAAATTAAAAAATTTAAGACACTTTCCCATTGCTTTAAAGCTGGCTAACCCTTATAGACATACATAATAGGCAACGTATTTTATTTAAACTCACTTTTATCGTTGACAGCTAGGACTTGTATTTATCTCACTATAAATAGAGTATTAAGTACTTTATACCTTTATTAACTTAGTCTGACCCATTCTGGCTCATCTAAACCTACTTCTGACAAGCTTGAACTATATTGAGCTACAATCCTTTGAGAATACAAATCTTTTAATTCAAAAATAAACTGAAACTTTTCTGTCATCTCTTCTGAATGATAATAAGGTAAGAAGTACATTCCTTCACTATTGGTTGTAACTTTAACTGTGCCATCATCTGAACCTGAAAACTTAACGGTTCTCATATCATAAATAGATTTATCCAATTTTAACTTTTGACCACCCGGCGTTAAAAAGTCAAACTTACCGCTCCCTTCAATTACAGATAACGACAAGAACAAAAACCGCCTAGCAGTACTGTCATCGACTCTTACAGAGGCACAACGTTGTTGTATACACACATAATAAGTTCCCTCATCATTGCTACTTTGAACTACTGTACCAAGAGATAATATTGGCGTATGTGCATCGAACTTAATTAGGTTTTTATGTTGGCAAAGTAATGCGAAGTCTTTATTGACACTTTCGTCTTCACCATTTTGATGAAACAAGCTAAATGCATACTTCTTGTAATTCTTCTTAGCGTTAGTTGCAGAAATACCGCTAGCTACTAAAGCATCAGTAATTTTCTTTTTAACATCATCCGATGAAACGAGTAACGACTTTAAAATATCTTTATTTCGGTTAAAAAATTGTCCTGTCGGATTTCCTGACGTATCAAGCTTCTGCCTTTGTTCATCATCAATATAATGTTCAATCCATTGTTCAACAACTTCTTGATTAATGATGTTATGTAATTTTTCAGCCCTCAATATTGATGTAAAAGTATCTCCTAGTAACTCAACTAGAAGCTCGTTAGCATCATTAATGTTTGGTAATAAAGACTTATGCGTTAAATATGCAGCATCTAGCTTTTTAGAGAAAACATTCAATATTTGAAAGAAATTTTTCCTAATCACCGTCAACGCTTGTAGCGTAAAATTAGATAGCAAACCATTTGTCATTTTAGAGAATTCATTATTAATAAATTCTGGTAATTGCTGATAAGTAACTTCCTTATCACGTAGTGCCGGATTATGCCTCCCTCTTCCATCACCACCATTAGATTTTGCCCTAATTAATATTTTACAGCTTTTAGATACGACACAACAATCGTCTTCTTCAGAAAGGTAAAAACCCGTAATTTGTCGATCATTTAAATCAGCTAATATTTCGACAGCTATATTAGCTAAATTTGTTTCTCCGGTATAAACCAATATTAATTTGAGACTGTTTTGGCTACTGGCGGAACTTAATAAATTTCCGATGATATTTTTAGTATAAATACCTCTAATATCATCTTCTTCCGCATCTTCTTCATCATCAGCACTATCAGCACTATCAGCAGAGATAGCATCTGGCTGCTGGTTTATTATTATTTGCCAATCTAAAACAGTTACATCTGCCTTTGTCGCTATATCAGAAAATAACTGAATATCTTCTTCCTGTTCAGGTTGAAAAACAGAACAAATCTTTTTATTACTTGCAAAGCTTCTAGTAATTTCTTGAGCATCAAAATCATGTTGAACATCAGCACCATCTACCGCTGAATATGCTTTATCATCTATAAAAACGACACTTTGTAGGAAATCATTTGCTATTCCATTCGAAAATCTTTCAAAATTATCAGTCATCCTGTACCGCTTTAGATATTTTAAATGTTACGATTGAACCAGATCTTGGTTCAGCTAAGTTCAAGGTATAACCAGCACTTTCTAGTACTTCATTACTTATATGTAATCCCATACCTCTTCCATTTTCTTTTCTACTAAACCCTAATTCAAAAATTTTCTTTTTATCTTGTATTGGTATTTCGATACCATTGTTAGATATATAAACAGAACCTTCATCATCTGCATGCAGCCGGATAACTTTGTCATCAACTCCACTCTCATTTAACCAATGAATGGCATTATCAATAACATTCACAAATACAGGATAGAAAGATGACCTAAAGCCTCTAATATGATTTCTAGCAAACGCATTGGTATGCTTAAAAGATATTTCATGCCGCGTTAAACGGCTTTTAAATAAATCGATAAGAAAGGTCTTAACTTCAAGCAATTTTATATCTTCTGTTTTTCGGGCAAGTCTTCTATTGAGAGGAGTAAAGAGGTTTAGGTAGCCATCCAAATGTTCAAAATTAACCTTGATATTGTTGTACACGCCTTCTAGTTCTTCGTTGACATCTGACCATGCTCTTAAATCTTTAAGACTTGAACGAACTGACCGAACTGTACTGTTGAATTCATGATGAATCACACTTACTGCTAAACCTAATTGGCTAAGCTCAACATCTGTTGAAACCTTTTCACGAAGAACTTCCAATTCTTCTCCCAAGGCGCTCGTAATTTGTTCATTCGTTATATAATTATTATCTTCGTCTTTTTCCCAATAAATACCTTCTAACTGCCTAATGATGGTATCTAAAATATTTGTATTTCTCTCGCTGATTTCTGTTATTTGGTCAGACAATTGATTTCTTTTAGTAACAAGGTCAATATCCGACTCATTTTCCACCGTAATTGTTTTAAATTTGTCTTTAACTTCTCTAATTTGATCATCTAAGTCGATCATAAGTTCAGTTGTTAGATCTTTTACTCGTTTATTAATTTCATTTACTGAATCGGTTGCATTTTTTTTCTTTTGCGTATTTAACAGTTTTGCTTCATTAGATATATAATCCACAGCTTGCTCTAAGCGCTTTCTTTTACTTACGGATATTTCTAATTCCGTAACGGTTTTTTCAACAATTGCATCTAATTTAGTAAAAACACCAGAGAATAAATTTGTGTCTAACTGCTCTATTTCTTCTAGATAAGTATTGTAATCATCTTTAAGCTCGCCTCGAACTAAAAAGCCTCTAGGTGTTGTTACGAGAATAGATTTTCGATAATTGTGAAACTGTTGCCTAGTTTCGGATTCTGTATCTAGTATTTTTTGACTGGCTACATCGTGATCTTTAATTGAGTAAACCGCTTTAAATGATTGTTCCGCAGAGGTAAATATACTATCAATTTCTTGATGAATAAGTCCGGATTGATTATCAGTAAAAAATTTATTAAGTGCTGTTTCAAATTTACTTTTTCTGATTTTCGCCTGTTTACTTCTTTTTTCTAAGGCTCGGTGAGATGCAGCCAACTCACCTCGTTTTTGTGCCCAAACTTCGGCTTTAGGCCCCGCAGAGCTGTCATCCCTGAAGAAGTCTGCGGCAAGTTGAGTCAAAAAGTTTTTAAGAATATCTCTTAAGTGTCTATATGCATGATCCTCAATGAATCCCTCTCTACCGGCCTTCTCTTTAAGCTTAAAGTTATGCTCTTGGGATAGGCTTATTACACCAAACATTCTTCGATATGAAAAAAAAGCCAAACCTGCATGTTTTGATCGTCTTTTTTCAACTTCAAGGTAATCATAATCTGAGTCGCCATATGGCAATATTCTAATATTGTCTTTATAGACGTATAAGCCACCAAATTTATCCGTTTTAGATATAATTCTTGAATAGTTATCAGAGTCAATAATCGAATCTTTCTTCTGCCCTTGAACGTATGCAAGATTGATTTCAAATGCCCCACAACTTGTTTTGTTGAAGTTGTTTCCACGCCAATTAACAATATGATCAAAAGTCTTTTCACGATAAATTTTAATCATCCCCTTAAATTGGCCAAATTCATCGAAATGGCCATTAAAGTGATGATCAGCTAAATCAAAATCATCCTCAGTAAAAAAGTGCTCTTTATCTATAACGTTAATATACGTGCCATCTTTGCTTCTATAGTCTCTAAAAACAATATCTAATAAAGGCTTTGGGTGCTCCGGGGTCATAGTATTATGAAAGCCCATCAGCATTTTTTCAATCTTAGTAGCTTCTTTTAAACCGGGCTTTCCATCTATATCAAATTTCAATATATCCTCAACAGGTGAGACATAAAAGCATGTTCCTCCTGAGTCGAGTCCTTCGAATAAATTGCTTCTAACAAGCTGCTTATTTATCTTTTCAGGGGAAATATTAAAAGAGTTTATTGTTGAGAATATATTCTTATATTCTTCTTGGGTTATATCATCTTGTTTTAAAAGTTTATCGATAGAAGCTATTAACTCTTCCTTCATCGAATCAATTATTTCTTTATTTGGAACACAATTAAAAGATTCAACGGGTACAACAATATCTTCCAAATTAAGTCCTGGAAGTTCAAATATTTGCCAATTAATTAAAGCGACGGTAACTCCAGGTTTACCTTTAGCTTTAGTAACAATTAGAACTTGTTTACCAATTGAAGCGATTGCCAATCTTCCAATACCTTTTTCACCCATAGGTATTCTTAGTTTTTTAGATTCATCGACAGGGGGGGGAGAAGATTTCCGATGGTTTGTCTTAGATTCAGTTCCTAGCGTTAACCACCTAGTCTCAAAATCATCTTTAGACATTCCTATGCCATCATCACGCAATATTAAAAGATTCTTTAATCGAAAATAATCAATATCAACTTTATCTGCGTATGCATCATGCGCATTTTTTAAGAGTTCATTAATTGCTGTTGGAATACCTGCAATTTGTTGTCGTCCCAATAAATCTAATGTTCTTGCTCTTGTTTTAAAAGTTGCCATTTTGAGTGTTTTCTATGATTGCTAATCCAATTTGCCTTGCATATTCCGGTGGAACTGCATTCCCTATTTGTCTTGCTATAGAGCCAATATTAGTGCCGCAAAACTTATATTCTTTAGGGAATGATTGCAAGGTTGCTCCTTCCCTTAAAGATAATGCTCTATTCTCTTCTGGGTGGACAAAACGTCCATTAGATACACTATAAAACTTAGTAGTTATAGTATTCGCTGGTTTGTCCCAAGAAAGTCTCCCAAACGTATCCATAAATGATTTATCTTTACCAATAAAGCACGGGAGTTGAAGTTCTGGATCATCGGCAAAATCAAGACGGTTACCACCATTCTTCCTTACCTTTAATAATCTTTTCAAAGTAATAGGGGCGATATTAGAAACCGTATGTAAAAATTCGGTTTTATCTCTATTACCTGCTTTTACTTTCTTAAAACCATTACTTACGCCTAATACATCTGCGACAGTTTTTCTATCTTCAACTTTTTTAGGAAAAACTTGACTATCACCAATTCGACTTGCAACCAATGTAAAACGCTTTCTATTTTGTGGCACACCAAAATCATGAGTATTATGAATCTCAAAATGGACTTTGAAACCATTAGATTCTAGCCAAAAAATAAACTTTTCTAATCCGCTTTCTTTTTTTCTTTTCAAAACACCGGGCACATTTTCTACAACAACATATCCAGGATTAAAAAATTTAACAAACCTTTCAAACTCAACTAATAAGCTTTTAGATTTCTCAGATTTTTTCTTGTCAGTATTGATAATGCTCCAAAATTGGCAAGGGCTACACCCGATTAATATCAAATCATCATCATTTCTTTCTAACTTTAATTCTTTTTGTACAGCTTCTACTTTTAATTCAAATACATCCGCATGAATAAATTTAGAATTAATAATGTTTGCTTCGTAAGTATCTTTACAAGCAATTTCATAATCAATTCCGGCTAAAACATCAATCCCCGCTTCTTGCATTCCATAGCTCATGCCACCACCACCACAGAAGAAGTCAACTGCTTTCATTGAGACATTTTTTGATTTTTGATTTAATTGCATAGATATTTTTTATAAAAACCGAACTTCATGCGCGTGATAATATCAAAAATATAGTTCTATGTATGTACAATACAAAAACTTAATGCTCCTTAAAATTCAACTATATTTTCAGATCTTTAAAATAAAAACATTTAGTCAAAAGTCACTTCTCTTCAAGCAACTCAGTTAAACAAGCTACTTGCTCTGTTAATGAAGCAACTTGTTGCTCTAACTCAGTAACTCGCTGAGCTAGTTGGTTATGACTTACTGAAGGAACGCTTTCTGAGGAACCGGCTTCTGTTTGAGCAGCACTAGATTCAACACCATAACTTTCATCAATATCAGAAAACAAATGCACATAGCGAGACTCACGTTTCCCTGGTTCTCGTTCAAGTTTTTTAACCAGTGTTTGTCCGTTCAAGTTTTGTAATTGCTCTAAAGCTGCTTCAACTTCTCTTACATCAGCAAAATCAGCTAAACGGTTGGTGCGCGTTCTTAACTCGCCCGGCGTTTGCGGCCCGCGTAGTAATAACACACAAATAATCGCTCTTTGTTGTGTGCTAAATTTCAAATTGCCAAATTCGGTATCACAGAAATAATGATAATATTTGCTGACTCGACCAGAGGCTTTGTGATCTATCATTAATTGGTTCATTTTTGATAGTTCATCGACGCTGTTTTGTACGTCAGATTCTGACAACGACATAACCGGTTCACGGTTACTTTTTTGATTACAAGCTGTGGTAATACCATTTAACGACATTGGATATTGCTCGGGTGTGGTGGTTTCTTTTTCTAGCATAACGCCGATAATGCGGCATTGTTCTGCGGATAGTGTGATCATACTGAAGGCATCCTTTTTAAAACTTCTAGTGATGGAGCTTTACGAATTAACTGTAACCTTTACTAGTAAAAGGTACTCGCAAAGGTTACTTGTAAAAACCCATCATTTAACGTTGGTTTAGCTATGGCATTAATTTTTGGCTACTTAGCCAATATAGTTAGCACAGCGCTATTCATTGCTTGGGTCGCTGTCGCAATCACTTTTTCAGCATCAGGTGCCCAAAACGGGCTGTGCAGCGATGGTAAGGTTTCACCTGTTTCTTGCGCTGATTGCCATTTTTCATGTGGAACACCACCGACCCAAAATATCATGCTTTTAATGTTTTTATCTGCGCGATAGTAACGACTGAAGTCTTCGCCGGCCATTACTGGTGGTACTTCTTCTACTCGTTCTTTACCAAACTCACTAGTAAATAACTTAGCCATTGCTTTGGTAAATTCAGGTTCGTTATAAGCCGCAGGCGTGTATTCGTCTTTTACGGTAACTACCGGCAACAACTCTTCCGCTAAACCCATGGCGATACCTTCACCTTTCGCTATTCTAGTAATGCCATCAATTAATTTTTGACGCGTTTCATCAGAGTAGCTACGCACGGTTAGTAATAATAATGCCTGATCTGAAATGATGTTGTGCTTAGTACCTGATTGAAAACTGCCTACGGTGACAACAGCAGCATCTTGTGGGTCTAATTCACGGCTCACAAGGGTTTGTAAAGCGCCAACAATTCGAGCGCCTAATACGATAGGGTCTTTAGTGGCGTGCGGGTAAGCCCCGTGGCCACCAACACCTTTCACTAAAATATTTACGCTATCAACATTGGCAAGGGTAAAGCCTGAAGTATAACCAATAACACCCGCTTTTAAGCCAGCAGAGTTATGAAATGCTAAGGCGTAATCAGGTTTTGGGAAGCGTTCGTATAGACCGTCGGCTAGCATGTCTTTTGCCCCACGACCACGCTCTTCAGCTGGCTGTAATATCATTACTAACGTGCCTGACCAATCAGCTTTGTTCTCACTAAGTAATTTTGCTGTACCGACCCAACTTGTCATGTGGGTATCATGTCCACAGGCATGCATTACATGGCTTTGTAAGCCTTCTTCAGTGGTAGTGGTAACCTTCGAGGCAAAGGCTAATCCGGTTTGTTCTTTTACAGGCAAGGCATCCATATCAGCACGCACTAATACTGTTGGGCCTTTACCATTTTTTAACACCGCAACAACACCGGTGCCACCAACACCTTCAGTTACTTCAAAGCCAAGTTCACGCGCAGTTTTAGCTAATTTTTTAGCGGTATTAAATTCGTAACTAGAAAGCTCAGGGCTTTGGTGTAAGTCTTTATATAACGTCATAAGCTCAGGCATAGCAGCCTTTACTGATTTTACCTTGTCATTTGCAGCATAGGTTAATGAACTACTGGCGATGCATAAAGCGGTTGTTATAAATGCTATAGTTTTCATTGTATTACTCAGTAAAAATTGCGAATGATTCATCTTAGCTAAATGAAGACAAGGCTACAATGTTAATTAAAACCATTGAAAATATAACTTAAGAAAAGTAACTGATTTAGGTATAAAAAACTAAACGGGTAGTATGGAAAGAGTGATTGTTCTGCTCATCATTTTTAACTATTGCGAATGACGATTAAAGAAGGTTACAAGGTGAAAACGAAACCATCACAGCCCGCTAACGCAAGGGTAGTACAGACTGTTGATGGCTTTAGGTGTTACAGAACTCATTTAAAAATAATTGAGCCGTTATTCGATGTTCTGGATCTGCTCACGCATTTGCTCAATTAGTACTTTCAATTCAACGGCTGAATTAGTGATATCAGCGTTAATTGATTTTGAACCTAGCGTATTCGCCTCACGGTTAAACTCTTGCATCATGAAGTCTAAACGACGGCCTTGTGCACCACCTTTTTTCAAAATACTACGAGTTTCTTTTACGTGACTAAATAGGCGGTCAATTTCTTCATCAACATCCATTTTTTGCGCTAACAACACAAGCTCTTGTTCAACACGTGATGATTCAAGCTCAATGTTCGCATCTGAAAATTTGTCGGTGATACGTTTGCGTTGCCATGCAATAACTTCAGGCATATGCCCTTTGACAACTTCTGACTGTTCAACGATACCATCAAGGCGTTGCTCAATAAGCGCTTTCATATTGGCGCCTTCATCAGCTCGGGCAACAATGAAATCTTTCAGTGCTTGGTCAAAGCCAGCAAGAATTTCAGCTTGAATGGCATTCATGTCTGATTCTTCAGCTTCCATCACACCAGGCCAGCGCATAATTTCTAACGGGTTAACTTGGCTATTCAATGTTTGCTCATTGATCCAATTTGCATGTTTAAGCAAATTTTCAGCAAGCGCGGTATTCATTGATAAATTACTTTTTTCACCCGGATTAGCATTAAAACGTAAGTTACATTCTACTTTGCCGCGGTTTAATTGCTTACGAAAGCGCTCACGTAATACTGGCTCTATGCTTCTAAATTGCTCAGGTAAGCGAAAATAAGTTTCGAGGAAACGTTGATTTACAGAGCGGATTTCCCAAACCGCATTGCCCCACTCGCCTTTTACTTCATGGCGAGCAAATGCTGTCATGCTGTGGATCATAGAATTTCCTAAATGTTTAATATGGTCATTAACTGAGATTATGCCCTAGCTGAGATCAAGGATCTAGTTTCCGGGCATATAATACCTATATGAAGTATGTGTCACATCCAATGAATATTACTAAATCATCAATATCCTGATTAAATTCGATGAATTAAAAGTGTTGAAAAGCTATGATGATACTGAATACATTATAATGGCATAAATCATTTAAGGTCGTCTAAGTAACTATGCAAACAAAAAATTCAAATCACACCAGGCAACTACAGCTATGTCGTCAATATTTTTCTGCTCGTGAATTTGACAAATTGAATGAAATTTTTCTGCCACTTTTAGATAAAAAAATTCCTGAGGCTTTGCTTACTCAAGTAGATTTTCAAATGCAGCAAGATCCCAATAAAGGCATTGGAAACTTATTACAATTGGCAGAAAACAATATTCCGATGGCAAATTACAAAATGGCCATGCTGTTGTATTTTCACCCTGAGCTAACTCTAGATTTTAATACTTTCTTAGAACAAGCCTACCTGCGCGAAGAAAGCTCTGCAATACTGGTTTGTGCATACTTAGCTTATGCCAATCAAAATACTGAACTGGCTCAGAATATATTGTTTTCACATTCTGGGCTTGATGGAATTAACGATATAATCTTTGCACTTGGTTTAGACCATAAAACAACCGACATTGAAAAGCCGAACTACCAAACATTTAAACGCTCAGATAATACCCGGCATACCCTGCAGTACCATAATCAAGAAATATCACTCGCAACAGCTGATAATTTTCTTAGTGAATTTGAATGTGTATGGTTAAAGCTTAGAGCTCAAGAATCACTTAAGCCATCAATGGTAGTGAATGCAGAGAACGGTAAGAAAGAGCAAAGTCCTGTTAGAACTAATCAATTTAGTCAGTTGATTCCAACGTCAAGTGATTGGGTGTTGCTTGATATTGAGCAGCGTATTGCCAAACTCATTCAATTACCCATTAGTCACGGTGAGGTCAGTAATGTTCTTTACTACCAGAAAGGCAATGAGTACAAGCCCCACTATGATTTTTTCCATCCAAAAGATCCTGGTTCTGCATTAGCAATGCAAGATGGCGGACAAAGAGTAAGAACTGTACTTTGTTATTTATCGCCAGCAAAAGAAGGAGGAGAAACGTATTTCCCCCGAATTTCAGAAAAACTAGCAGGCCAAAGAGGTCAGCTAATTGTGTTTGACAATGTCAGTAAACAATTAACTCCCTTGCCACCTTCTCTACATCAAAGCTTGCCAGTAACTTCAGGAGATAAGTGGATATTAAGTAAGTGGTACCGCCTCAATGAAACTAGCTATAAACAAAACCTTTTCGAATTAAATTTATAGCTACGAATTAACTTACACTTTTAGCTAGCACTTTTCTGCCAACGCTCTTTTATGTGGTCAGCCACACGGAATGAATTGGCATAAATAGTAAAAGTGTAAGGCACACTGCCACCAGTTGGCATGAATGAGGCATCAGTAACAAATAGGTTTTCAACTTCATGCGCTTGACAGTTTTTGTTTAGTACTGAAGTTTTAGGGTCGTTACCAAACCGACAGCCGCCGGCCATTAAGTTTGACGCTGGCGCGCTACTTACAGATGAAGAGATATTAGTTGCCCCCATTTCTGTCAGTAATTTTTCAGCTTTTTCCGCCAAATACTCGCCAACATCTAAATCGTGGTTATGCGCACCAATACGTATTTTCGCTACCGGATCGCCCCACTTATCAGTAACATCATCATCCAAGTCGACAAAACAATTGTCGGTTGGTAGCCAGTCGTTAAACACTTCAAAACGTAAGGTTTTATAGGTGGTGAATTCTGTTTTCATGCTTTGTTTAAGTTCTTCACCCCAAATTAGTTTTTCGCTGTCTTGCGCTTCATCGTATTGCCATTTAGTACTTTGCGCACGAGCAATAGGGTTTTGATAAAAGAGGAAGTCTATTGTGCCGCCCTTAGCTTTACCGTCACGATTAAAACCATTAAAAGCTTTATCATCAATCTGGTACCAGTCTTGTAACGCGCGATTAATAAAAGGCCCTACTTGCTTTAATTGCGCCTGTTTTTCTTTGGTTAAATCTTTATAAAAGAAATCGCCGCGACCGGTTCCGCCACCACTAAAAATTAAATTTTTCCCAACATGTCCGGTGTTGTTAGCAATGCCGTTAGGAAACTTTTCGCCCTTTGATGCTAATAATAAGCGTGAGGTTTCTACCGCTTGGCACGCTACAACATAATATTTCGCCGTTGCCACATGCTTGCGCCCTGCTTTGTCGTAATAAAGCACACCCGAAATTTCGCCTTGGCTATCAGTTTCAATTTTATACACTTTTGCATGTGGCGTTATGGTGCAATTCCCTGTGGCGACTGCGTGATTAAGCAATGCTGCTCGGCCACTACCTTTTGCGCCTGATGCACAGCCATAGCTGCTACAGTAACCTGAATATTCACAGCTATTTCTGCCCATGGCAGGCTGTGACAAAATGGCACGTGGCACTGGCACTGCGTGATAACCAATTTCTTTTGAACTTTCATCTATCCATGAAGATATTGCGTGTTCTGCAACGGGTGGAAATGGAAAGTCTGTTGAACGAGGCTCTTGATGTGGGTGCTCAGAAACTCGACCTGACACGCCAACCACTTTTTCAACCATGGCGTAATAAGGTTCAAGTTCATCATAGTCAATTGGCCAATCTTCTACATTGGCACCTTCAATAGCGCCAAATTCTGATTTTAAGCGAAAGTCGATGGGCTTTAAGCGATGAAAATAACCACTCATAAAGTTAGAAGAGCCACCGACAACGGTGCCATTCCAAAAGCTCCATCCTGACTCACTTGTCGCTTCACCTTGCCAGAAGCTTTCGCCATCTTCAGTTTCATATTCTTCTTCGATAACGTGCTGTTCATCTTCAAGCTTAGGGTTATACGCATCGCGTAAACTAATAGCTAATTCGTCTTTGTAAAACTCTTTTTCCGTTAACCAAGCACCTTTTTCTAGCACTAACACTTTAGCACCCGCTTTGGCTAAGGTATAAGCAACAGGTGACGCACCAGCGCCACTACCCACTATACAAATATCATATTTCATGCTTTTCGAGTTCCTACTTGCTTACCGATATATTGCTGATGACTAACCACTTGCGTTGTTTTATTAGCAGTCGACATTTTGCTACTCAACACTATCGGCTGTTTGCCTGGTAGTTCATAGTAACGCTGTCCTGCTTGCGGCAGTGGAAATCCGGCTTGATGCTCTAACCATTGCCAACCAATGCCATTTGGGTTGCCGCCGTAGCTTGGTGGGGACAGCATGGCCTCAAAAATATAACCCACTAAATTACTTAACCAGTTTTCACCGGCCGTTGATTTACTGATTGCGCGTAGAATGCTTTCTTTTTCATCGAAAGTTAATAGCACAAAGTTTTTCTGCAACTGGCTAGTACTAAAGCCATTTAACCAGCCGACACCTTTATAAATAAATTCAATTTCGGCTTCTTCTGTTGGCTGTTGAAAAACCACATTGTATAAATACTGCGATACTTGAATTTCTTTCGCGCTTGGCCCTGTTGGTGACTCTGGTAATAAATGAGCCAATACGGCATCTAAAGTTAACCAAGGGTCGGTTTTCAATGCGCCATCAAGCTTATTAGCGGTAACAGCTGACCAACTGCGCATTGGCATAGCTGCTATCATAGTTGCGCCTGCCGCCGACTTTAACGCGCTACGACGTGAAACTTTCTTTTGTAGCCACTTAGGTGTACGAAAATTTTTGTCAAAAAATGACTTAACTTGCGGCACGGTTTTAGCCTTTTGCACTTGAGACATTGTCATTTTCCTTGTTATTTTTCACCTGCCACTTATCTAAAAATACTGACCAATACTCTACAGAATATTCTAAGTTATCGAGTAGTTCTGCTGTATCTTTTGAAAGTAACATACGGCCACTATTGGTTGACACATACATATGCGGGTAACCTTGTACAGGCGGCAACGACTTCATAAACGCTTCATTTTCGTTGCTATCACTAACGCTTATTTTCAGCAGTACGTATTTACTATGTAATTGTTGATAAACCTTTGGATTTTTAGCTAAAAATGCATCCATTTTATGACACCAAGTGCACCATGTACCGCCAATCTCAATTAAAACATTACGGTCACTTTCTTGTGCTAATTTGATAGCCGCTTGCGCATCTTTAAATGGGTCGCGTTTGTCATCGTAAACTTGACTGTATAATGGTAACTCGTTAGCTGCATTTGCTGCGGTGTCTTTTGCACTCGCATCACCTAGGGTAAGTAAACTGGATAAAAATAAAACAATAAGCAGATGAAATTTCATAAATTTTCTCTATTTCCTTGATACTCAATAGCAATTGAAGATAAACACACAATAGAATGACCTTCTTTTATTTAACTATATTTCATAATAGTTAACTTAAGTGCTCTGAATGGTTCTAGATGCTTGAGGCTAATGAATTGTTTGTATAAACATTCCATTATTAAAGATATTGTTGTTTTTCAATTAAGTATTGTTTTCGTCTATATACTAAAAAGACACTAATAAGTGCCTTTTTTTATTATGCTACCAACTGTCTAAACTTCTCTGCAACCGTTGGGTCATCTATCTTTTCGGCATATGCCGCTAAGTAAACTTCAACAGGGTTTAGTCCACTGAGTTCTACCATCTTATCCAACATTTCATTACTTGGTAATCTGCGTCCTGTTCGGTATTGACTGAACATAACCCGTGAAACACCAAGTTTTTGCGATGTCTTATTATCTGATACTCCGTCACAGACCTTATCTAGTACGTCTTGAAAGTTCATTTAGTCTTACCTGAATATTGTTAGCTTTTTAAGTTTAGTGCTCTGTAAACCAATTTGCAACATGATAGCAAGGGGTTTACAGATAGATAGCAAATGGTTTATCGTTTTTTTGCTTTCGCGGTAAGCGTTGTTTTATTTGATCATTGTTAGCGCTTTATTTTTTAATCAGCCTACATCACGAAAGCCACTTTTTATTCATCACGTTAAAGGGCATTTTTGTGACTAAAGATATCTACTTTCAAAAAGAAGCATGGGGCGACGTGGCTATTCAGCACAAAGGCCAAGTGCACCACTTTTCGAATTTAATGTCGCTGATTGCCTTCCTTCAACCACTCTACGGTCAAGACTTCAATTTAATCGAAGTCACGGATGAAAACTGGAAAGAGCTACATGAAGCGGGAGTGTTTGATGAACAGTAGAAACAATCAAGTAACAAACATACCTTGTAAAGTTGATGCACTTTCTTTGACGTGGTCACCAAATGAATTACTGCGCGTTAAACACCTTGCCAAAATAGGCGCTTGTGTCAAAACAGGTATTATTTCAGAGGCCAAAGAAAACACCTTATCGCGTCGCCTTAATATTCTTGAACGTACCAAGAACGAACAACTGATTAGCGTTAACGCATTCGATACGGCTGCCTATCAAAACATACTCGATATTTACGATGATGCTTGTAAAAACATCACCCGTGAATATAACGAACGCAGTTATAAAAACTTAGACCTATCAAGCCTGACACTTGCCGAAAGTGAAGTTGCTGCGCGTTATGAATTATCACACATGCTCAAGGGCGAATTAGAAGTTGATACCGCGGCCAAATATGGTGACCGTTTAGATAATCTACTCGATAACATCGGTATCAATATGCTTGATACCTTATGTTGTGGTGAAGCCGAACGTTTCGTGTGTCGGTTAAATCACGTGTTCACAAGTGAAACCTACATGTGGACAGTACAAAACAATTCATCAGGCCGATTCAATTACACCTACTCAGCCAACCTTTACGCTGACGGTGAGCATGCAGGCATTATCTGTTGGGGTGGCAAAAACCTAGGCTGTTACGTGTCGTTCATGGGTTTAGGCTGTGACGCCTTAGATTTACACCGTCTACATGAAGAAATCAAAAACATTCCTGAAATCAAAATTACCCGTATTGATTTAGCTCACGATGATTTTAGTGGTACTCGCTCTATTAACGTCGCGCGTAAGTATGCCAAAAAAGGCGGCTTCTGCTCAGGTGGTCGTCCTGCCTCATACATGTATATCGAGTCAGGCCACTTAACCAAAAAAGTCGTTAAAGAGCTTTGCAAAGACTATCGCTTTATTCCTGATAAAGGCCGTTCGCTTTATGTTGGCTCACGTGAGTCAGGCAAGTTATTACGTGTATACGAGAAGGGCATTCAAATGGGTGACCCAAATGATAAATGGGTACGTTGGGAATTAGAGCTTCACTCTAGTCAACGCGTTATTCCACTAGACACCATGATTAAACCGAGCGAATACCTAGCAGGGGCATATCCGGCATTATCGTTTTTAAATGCCGAGCAAAACGTCATTAAGACCTCAATCAAAAAGGCCAAAATGACCATAGACCGCATTATTGAAAACCAAGTTATTTCAACCCGTAAAGCTATCAATATGATGCGCGTACTGTGCGATATGTCAGACAGCGACATTATTACAAAGTTCTTACAAGGCATTACAGAGCCTTACAGCAAAACATGGCTCCCTGACAGGCTATCCATTTCGATAACCGAGCAGGAATATTTAAATCAGCTAACGCTAGAAACAAACCAGTTACAAACAACGTAAACCAAATTCAACCAACCTAAACGAAAAATAGGAAATTATTATGTCAGTACTTAAAAACATTGTTGTTCTATCCGTAAAACTTGGCTCAGGTACCTCAAACAAATCAGGTGCGCCTAAACCATATCAGTTCGCTAACGTGACTTACGCTAAACCTGCACAAGACTTTCAAAACGAGCAACACAATATTCAACAAGCGGGCTTTGATACCCAAGAAGTGAACATGGCCTTTGATGTTGGCCTGTACAACAACTTCAAACAGAACTGCCCGTTCTTACAACCAATTAACCTAATTCTTGATGCCGACCCTGAAAACCCAGCGCGCAATATCGTGTCAGGTTTTGAGTTGGTTAAGTAGGGCTAACTGATGAATACGTTAGTTAATACGGAGTTTGAAGCCAAGTTAACTAGCGCTTGGTTCCTCATTAAAAGGAAAAAATAGCATGGCCATGTCATTTCTATTCGTTTTACTTCGCTTTATTAAAAAATTATTAGGGCTTTAGTCATGACAGAAGCCCAAGCAGATTTCTTAATTCAGTTACTCGTCGTCATTGCCGTTGTGGTGGTTTTTTACAAAGGCTACTCAACAGGGAGTCGTGACAGTGACTGAATTATTAACCATTTCAACCGTCTCTGGATACCTATGCGTTGCATGGTTATCTGGTTACGGCATTGGAAAAGCACACTCTCTTTTAAGAGTGTTAATTAAACGTTCCTCAGGGACATATTAAAAAAGGTACATAGTATGAACAAGAATAAAGTTCAGGTTTTAAAAGAAAAAATGATGTCAAAAGGTACAGCTATCAAAGCTTCAGTTGTTACTGGTTGTTTTATGATGGCTTGTAATGCTAACGCGGCAATTGTTCAAGCTGATGCTGACGCGGTTGTTGCTGAAGTACTGGCTGATTTAGCTATTGCGGTTGCCGCGGGTTTTGCAATTTTCGGTACGGCTACTGCTGCTAAAGCAGGCTTCGGTATGTTATCTCGTTTCATCGGTAAAGGTGCACGCGGCTAATTTTTTCTCGGGGGGTGCAGGCCCTTGTGGTCTGCCCCTTCGAGACAAAATTATTAAGAGGGCACATTCATGCTTAAATTTATTTCTTTATTTATTCTACTTTTCATCTCGTTCAACTCCCATTCTTACAATCGCGTATTCACACCAATTAACAATGCAAAAATAGTTCATGGCCAAGGCGCTACCGTTCGAAACCTTATCGGTGCAGGTAATACCTTAGCGGGTCGTCGCGTTACAGCTGCTGTTACAACTACTGGTGGTAAGTTTGCCGTTGCTACCTTAAATCCTCGTTCTGCTCTTGGTTTTGGTATTCAATTTGCAAAAGGTAATCCTTATACTTTGGCTGCAATGGCTGCATCTATTTATTTTCAAGATGAAATAGGTGAATGGTTTCAACAAGGTGAGGAGACTGGTGATAACCCAGATTTTGAAGACCCAGATTTCGAACAGGTATGGTCGTCGAGTTGTGCCGCTCACACCGCAATAATTACTATCGGTGATACAGGTGCTCTTCCTTTGGATGGTGCAATACGTGATACTTGTGGTCCCAAGTTAGCTAAGAAAATCGAGGCAGAAGTGCCTGACTCGCAATGTGCTAATGGTGTGGTGTGCGAGGCTTCATATGATGCTGGTTCTGTCTCATTTACAAGAACGCTTGATGGAGTTTTTTTGACTAGAAAATCATACTCCGTTTCTGTTTTTAAAAAGCTCGAATATTCTACTTACGTTTGTCCTCCGCCTCCTTATCCTGCCTATACTATTCCAAGTGATAGTAATGGTGATGGTGAAACAGATAAATGTTTTAATCCTGCTACTGCTGATAAATATCTTCCTGTACCTGTTGCGTCAGATGAAATGATCCCCGAATATGCTGATGATTTAATGGAGTGGCATAATACGTCTATTGATGCCTTACAAGATTGGAGTCCTGACCCTGCAGCACCTTATCATCCTCAAGTAACTCCGTATGTCGATACAACTACGGGCAACATGGAGCCTGAATATATTAGCTCTTACAATCAGCCTGCTGTTTCTGATCAAATGAATGAATACATGAAACTTGTTTCTACTAACGATTATCAGACAACGGATGCAAGCGCCCCTAATTATGTGCCTGCTGAAATGGTTCAACCTACGCAAGCTGCAATTACATCCACCTTTAATGATACGGCGTTTGTTGACCCTACAACGGGCGCTGTTGTTTCGCCAACCACCTCAACTGATGGCTCTGCCACTACTGCTCCTGCTGGGACTGCTAGTAACCCCATCAATGTGACTGGCGTAACGGTTAATGTGGAAATTCCAGAAGACGATACGATTTCACAAACTGAGTATGAGCAATCTAATGCTAAGTTTTTCGAGCAATTTGGTACGCAAGCACAACTAGAGCAAACCAAGATGGACACCAAATTAGAAGATTTAAAGACGCAGGATTCTGATTTTATCGACTCATTAACACCTGATATTACTAACTTTGAGGTTCCTGATTTTCCAACACTCGCAACTATCTGGCCAAGCTTCTCAACAGGTAATTGTGTTGCACTTGTCTTACCTGCGTCCGTTGGTGGGCTTCAACAAACCATTACGTTTGATGCACATTGTCCACCGTACAATACTTATATTCATCCGTTATTAGTCTGGTTGCTTTATATGGCAACGGGTTTGTATGTATTTCACTTAGCTCATGAAACATTAGGGAGAAAATAATGGGTGTTA
>OJET01000023.1_pt1 | contig 81856 bp, 84 predicted proteins | sample 1593941 | NCBI WGS metagenome assembly OJET01 (sample SAMN05416869, study PRJEB24817) | seawater metagenome | isolation source: Sea water | place: Canada:Atlantic | collected 2013-11 | reverse complement strand
CTATTTCAACGCCACAAAAAAGTATCCTATTTCTGTTTACAAGCCCAAAGAAACTGTGACCTCTAAGCTTAAATTTAATTTTCCCTTCAGCATTAAAAAGCCCATATTACTCAATGTTGCATTCATGGCCTTATCAGCCATTTTTGCTTACTTATATTTTACTAAGCCGCAAACAATCACGAACAACATTGTTAAGGCACCAGTATCAAACCCTATTGAGAAAAAAGAAGTTAAAGCACTAGAAGAACTTAAGACTGATTTATTAAAATCTGACTTAGGTATTATTTATATCAGCTGTTTTCAATATCGAACTGATGGCCAGTTTGATTATTGCTTTAATAATCCAGATGGTGACATCGTAAAACCTGAATACATTGGCTACAAGGTACTTACCAATGGTGAGTGCCATGCAAAGCTAGTGAGAAACAAAGAAGAGCTGGATGTTTATTGTGACCCTGTGATTAAGCGGCAATCCCCCCAGAATTATAACGATACTCAAATGGTGGCTAGTTCATCTTAGTACGTAATCATTATTACGTACTTCTTGCGTTTTAGTACCAAAAACGTTGCCAGGATAAACACCGGTAACAACATTTTGGTACTAATTTTTGACTTCAGTGTTAACCTGGCTTAAAGAGTTTGGTACCGATTTAATCAATCATAATACTCAAGGCTTGCTCTAACCCTTTTTGCTGACGCCTAATATCTTTGATTTCCGCTAAGTTATCCTCCAAGCGCGCTAACTTTCGTTTTACTTTTCTCAACTCAGTGCAGACTGAAACATGATTGATAATTGCTTTCTTACTTGCACCAGCTGCCGTTGCTTCACTGTAATGTTGCTTTAGCTCTTCGACGAACTGAACGAACTCAGGGTCTGACTCATTAATTTTAATTAACATTATTGGTTTATTCCTTTGATACGGCCTGTGGTTAAGCTTCTTAGCGCTGAAGGTATTAAGTCACGATTTTCACAACAAATAGATGCCATCAACTTAATGTCATCTGCTGATTCTTCAGGTATCCAAAGGGTGACTTTTTTCAAACCTTTGTCGCGCATGTTTTGCTCATACATTGCATTTCTAGAGATCATGTAAACCTCCGTCACTGGTGACAGTGGCACTAATGGTTAATTCGCAGGGGTAATCTGTCATAGAGAATTCCTTTTTTGGTTTCAATTTAATTGTGTACCCGTCACGCAGTGACATAAGGGTGCGCGCTTAATTTGATGCCAATCGAATTGCCTGATTGAGAGAATTAGTCAAAAAAAATCACGGAGTGTCTGGGATATTTTCGTCTTTTTGAAAATGTGCTAGAAACCGTTACCGGAGGCTATTAACGTGTTTTTGTTAATAGTTTTTATTTACTTATTATTGATTGAACGGCTTTAGGAATGCTGTAGATGCTGATGAATTCAAAAGGATATTGAGCCAAAGGTTCTATTGAGCGAAGCGACCCCCGTTCTAGTAATACGGGGGTAAAGTATTTTTTGAACATATAATTTGATCTAAGTCTATTTCCAAAAGCAATATAGATGTGTATGATTTTATTGTTATAAACGGATTTATATTACCAAACACTGCAATTGTTAAGATAATGTTATGTCACTTTACCATTTTCGCTAAAGCCTTGTTCTAATTCCTTTGTAATAAACTCTTTGTACAAATTTTGAAAGGTGTTAATTATTATGCTTATAGAATGTTTGCGAAAAAAAGTTATAGAGTTAAGATTTGAACCGATGATTTCTGCAATAGATAATCAAAGCAAGTTAATCAAGGCTTTATTAAATGAATTAGGTGAGGAGTCTTACCCTTATTGGAAAAATAAAGATGGTGTTTCTTTACTTTCTAACACAGAAAAAAAGCCTACTCGAGTTATTCAGTTTGAAAATAGTCGATTGATAATAGCTTTCGAAGATATGATATCTATAAATGAGTTTAAAAAGGTAGGTATTAAAATAGTTCAGATTGTTAAAAATGTATTCAAAGAAGAGTTCACTATTATTAGTAGAGTAGGTTGCAGGTTTATATCTGTTTATTCTGATGATAATCAAAATAGTTTTCAAGGCTGTCTTGACAGTGTTAATTCCAAATATCTTAATCCTAACCTTCCTTTGTCATTACCTATAGTTGATTCAAAGGCAACAATTCACTTTGACAACGTTCATTGTAATATTGGTCCAGTTAAAAAAGATGAGAGTTGGGTTAAGGAATATTTTGCATTTACGCAAGATGATTGTCCTGAGTTTGGATATGGTATAGATGTCGACGCTTTTTTGTTTGGAGCTGAGTTTGACGATAATAATGCTGTTTCTAAACATTTAAAAATGGTGTTTGACTTATTATCTGTTGTCACAAAAGAAATATTTGAAAGCTTTGAGGTTTGAGTTATGAATTCTAGAAAAAAAACTAGAAAACCTAGTTCATTACAGAGTAAACCTCAAAGTGCAACGGATGCGCAAAGTAGAGTTCAGCAACATCAAAAGTTTAACATAGCTTCTAGTGGCTATGTAACAGGTGGTCAATCTTCAGCTGCTGATGTTACTCAGGATCGTATTAGAACAGCAGAAACAAATGTTAAAGTTAATGGTTTAGAAAAATCTATAGAAAACCACGAAAAAAACATTGATTTGAAAATTGAAAATATGAAGCTTCAGAGTGAAAAGTATACAGATAGTAAGATATCAGGTTTAAATATTTCTCAGACACTTGGAGAACATAAAAGCAGTGTCGTTTTGACGGTAATTTTTTCAGCAACATTATCTTTTTTAGCGATTGCTTTTGGCAGTTTTTTAACAGCCTACAACGTATTTATTTTGCCTCTTTCAGAATCAGTTGATACTTTGAAAGATAAGCATCGCGATCAAGAAGAAAATGAAGATCAACAACAAAAGCAATCTGATGCTAAATTAAAAGATGTATTAAAAAAGATCACTACTAAATAGCTTAATGAGCAAACATATGTTTTATTCATTAAGCTAAAGCGCGTAGATTATCTTTTTTATTGAATATTTTAGAAAGGAAGTAGCCTAATAGCCTCAATCATTGCATTATCACCTCGCCTGTCATATAACTCTGTCGTAGATAATGACGAATGACCCATAAGGTGTTGTACAGCGAATCTATCTGCCTTGCTGTCTAATAATAATGTTGCAAATGTGCGCCTTAAGTCATGAGCAGTGAATTTTTTTAAATTTGTTTCTTCAGATATGACTTGCATAACTCTATGGATACCTCCATAACCTATTCTTTTTTCACCAATTTTATCGAATCTATCAACTCCGACGAATAAAGCACCTTTAGTGCTCTTTATCCGTTTAACCCATTCTTTAATTGATGATTTAACAAATTTTGATAAATATACTGTTCTTTCCTTATTTCCCTTGCCAATAGTGCTTAAGCTTTCAGTGTCTATATTCTCAATGTTCACAGCTGATATCTCTCGACGTCTTAATCCAGCCCCACATGCGAGAGCAAAAATGGCTCTATTCCTTACACTACGGTTACTTTTACATGAATTAAAGTATTCTATAATTTTGTTTATTTCATCTATGTCTAGCGCCCTACCAGCTCTATTTCTGTGCCCTTTCAGTTTTTTTACAGATTGAATAAGCATAAACGCTTCTATTGATATTAGTCCGTATTGCCAACACTCTTTGGACAACCCTTTTATGATTGTAAGATATAAATTTACTGTTGTATGAGCATTTATTTTCGATTTGAACCGAATGAATTTCAATACAGAAATGTGGTTTAATTTCGACCAATTTATAGTTCCAAAGTCAGCCGTTTCGAATGAAAACTTACAAAAGACCGTAATCACAATTCGATAAGTATCTGCTGTAATATTTGAGCCTAAATTAAGAAGAAAGCTTTCAACTGGGTTATTTATTGGCTTATTTAAAATATTTTCCATTTTTTTACAACTCCGATTTATTTTTTTAAATGCTTTAAAAACAAGACTTAATTGTATTTATGCCTTTAAACCTCTAAAAACCAGAGTTTTGGGTAAAAACTTAATTAACTATATTTCATAATAGTTAATTGTTGTACTCAGAAAGCCATATTCATGACTTTTAAAAATTATTACACGACATTACACGCCATTGAATCACTCATTTCATGCTGTTAGCCTGTTTAGTTAATTAAAAATAGTTTGGCATTAAGAAAGTTAAAGGGTGATTCATGTTTTATATTCTAGGTTTTGTAGCTTTGTTCGTTGTTTTTTTACTTATCTCTCGGGGGAGTACGGTTAAAGAAGTTCCTGTTTCTTATTCTTTAAAAGGTCCGTTATTCACCCCCGCAGAAAGAACATTTCTAGCAGCACTTAATCAAGCATGCGGGGTAAACGCCAAAGTGTTTGTCAAAATTAGAGTTGCTGATGTTATCAAACCACAACCGGGTTTAAATAAAAATCAATGGCAAAGCGCGTTTAACCAAATTTCTTCAAAGCACTTTGATTATATTTTATGTGACCCCATTAGTCTGGCCGTTATGGCAGTTGTTGAATTTGATGACAGCCGTCATACCCAACCTAAAAATGTTGAAAGAGATAAGTTCGTTGACGAAATATGCGCATCTGCATCACTTAAATTGCACCGTTTTTCAGCTGAATATGCCTACAACCCAGATGAAATGAGAAAGACACTATTCCCAGCAATAGAAAGTGCTAATGCTGCTTAACAAGCATAAAATTAAAAATGAAATATTGTTTAAAACGATTTAGCCGGTATAGATAATAAAGAATTTTCTCTTGAAGCAAATTATTCCACATATGGCTAATATTGCTTCAAGGGAAAATGCCGGCATCTTTCCGCGTGCCCTAGCAATTTTGTCTAAAGAATAAATCTTCACCAACGACCCGAAATTATTTTTTCAATATTTCAAAATACTGCAATGTCATTATGTCAAATTGTCAGCCGAACGATTATAATGCGCAGCAATTATACTACGATAGGAATTTCAACATGCGTCCAAGCGGCAGAACTTTAGGGCAAATTCGCCCTGTAACCATTACACGTCAATTTACAGCTCATGCGGAAGGCTCAGTACTTATTGAGTTTGGTGACACGAAAGTTATATGTACTGCTACTGTTGAAGTAGGTGTTCCACGTTTTCTAAAAGGTCAAGGTAAAGGCTGGATCACTGCTGAATACGGTATGTTACCTCGCTCAACGCATACTCGTATGCGTCGTGAAGCTGCTAACGGCAAGCAAAGTGGCCGTACCTTAGAAATTTCTCGTTTAATCGCCCGCTCGTTACGCGCAGCAGTAGATTTAGTTGCTTTAGGTGAAAATACGATTACCGTTGATTGTGACGTAATTCAAGCTGATGGCGGAACACGTACCGCGTCAATTACCGGTGCTTGTGTTGCATTAGTTGATGCATTAAACCATATGCGTGCTAAAGGTATTATCAATAACAACCCACTTAAGCACATGATTGCCGCTGTTTCTGTTGGTATCTACAAAGGCGAACCAATTGCTGATTTAGAATACCTTGAAGATTCAGCAGCCGATACTGATATGAACGTAGTAATGACTGAAACCGGTAAGCTAATTGAAGTGCAAGGTACTGCTGAAGAAGAACCATTTAGCTTCGACGAAATGCAGCAAATGTTAGAACTTGCAAAAAATGGCATCAATGAGTTATTTGATATCCAAAAAGCCGCTTTAAACTAAGAAACCGATAGGAATTGATTATGAAAGATTATCAACGCGACTTTATTGAGTTTGCATTATCTAAACAAGTATTACGCTTTGGCGAGTTTACACTAAAGTCTGGCCGTACTAGCCCTTATTTTTTCAATGCCGGTTTATTCAATACTGGTGGTGATTTAGCGCGTTTAGGTCGTTTTTACGCAGCGGCATTACAAGACTCAAAAATTGACTACAACTTATTGTTTGGTCCTGCTTACAAAGGCATTCCAATTGCAACAACTACTGCCGTAGCACTTTCTGATAGTTACGATATCGACATGCCATATTGCTTTAACCGTAAAGAAGCAAAAACCCATGGCGAAGGTGGCAGCTTAGTTGGCTCTGCACTTGAAGGTAAAGTAATGTTAGTTGATGACGTGATCACGGCTGGCACTGCTATTCGCGAATCAATGGAAATCATTAAAGCCCATGGCGCTGAATTATCAGGCGTACTTATCGCTTTAGATAGACAAGAAAAAGGTCGTGCTGAACTTTCTGCCATTCAAGAAGTTGAACGTGATTTCAATACTAAAGTTATTTCTATCGTAACATTAGCAGATTTAATCACTTACTTAGAAGAGAAGCCAGATATGGCTGACAGTCTAGCAAGTATCAAGAAATATCGTCAGGACTACGGTATTTAATCACTAGCTGATATTATCGCTAAACGTAAAAAGCCTGCAGTTGCAGGCTTTTTTATTATCTGGATATAGTCATTCAAAAGTGAGTTAAATTAACAGTAAAACTAACTAGGCAATCAGCTCAAATTGAAAGCTCGGTGGCTTTTCATATGCCTGATTAATTGTTGAATAAAACTGTTCAATGCGCCCTGCACGTTCATCTATCGCAGTTGGACGACTAGGCACAATAGCATCCTGTGATGATAAGGTTTGCTGAATTTGGCGGTCAAACGCTTTGCTACTTTCGTTATTTTCAAAGCTATCGTCGTCTTGTGCCAAAACCTCTTTATCGCGATATAAATTACCTGCAGTTGGTTTTACCTCTGCATCTTCTGAATTTAGGGCAATTAACTCAGCTTGCGCTTCAGCGATGATACCTGAGGCAGAAGCAGCAACGCGTGTATCTTGCGCCGATGGACTAGCCGGCGCTAAAGCAGCAGCTTGTACCTTTTTCATTTTAGCGATAGTTTCTTTAGGGTCACCCGCAATAGGTGTTAAATCGACAGCAACTTCACCCTCAACCGCATATTTTTTACCATCAGGACCAATTTCATATGAATATGATGGCGAACCAGTAAATGCTCCGCCTACTGCCGCATGAGCCATTTCGTGAGTACGTACTTCTTTATCACGAATTTCCAAATTTCTAATAACTTGTTTTTCAGCAAAAGCTTCTGCATTAGCTTGTTGCTCAGTAATTGCAGTATCTTGGCCATCAACTGATTCTGAACCAGTGTTATTTTGTTCATTATTTTCGTTGGAAGGGTCTTGTGAAGCGTCTTGTTGCGAGTCTTGTGCAGAACCTTCATTACCACCAGTTCCACCACTTATTGACTCACTGGCTTGTTCTGCTTGCTTACGTAAATTAGCAAAATCAACTTGTTCATTGTTCTGTGCAGGCGTGCGACCACGTTCTTTGTCTGAAGCTACCCCTTTTTCAGCCGCAGATTGATTCGCGGCTTCAGGCTTAGCAATAACTTCTCGTTGCTGATTTTCACGACGCAAGCTATCCGTCTGCAGGTTAACTGCAGTTTGTATCGGAGCATTAAATGCTTGCGGGGTGATATTCATCGGAATTTAAACTCGCACGTCAATTAACGTACCGAGGTTTTCATCTGCTGATTGAATGACCTCCGCAGAAGCTTGTGCTTGTACTTCTGCGACGCGCAAATTAACAATGGATTCAGTTAAACCATTCGGCTCATTAACTGCTGATGTTGTTGCTGCACTGTTAGACGTAGGCTCTACACTCGCTTCATTATCTGAGAGTGTATTACGTGCGATATCAGTAGCGGCTTTATTTGCTTCTTCTGTTGCTTGCTGAAAGCCTTGCACGCCAGCGTTAAAAGCTGATTGTATTTCCATAATATTCTCCTAAACATATAAGTTTGTCGCGAGTTTCAAACAAATATATTCGTGTAATCATGCGCTCAATTATTAACCAAAAACTCTAAAAAGTAAACAATTTAGTCTTTTTCAATATGCTCTAGCAACCAGTTTTTCAGTATTGTTAAGAATTCAGTTTGGTGAGAAATAAACGGCGCATGTGATGCTTGTTCAAAAATAAAATGATCGCTATCGGGCACAAGGCTATTAATCAATGGAATAACACCTTTAGGTACTAAGCCATCGAGCTTGCCATACAAACGCAAAAACGGCTGATGAATATCGCTTAGTCTATTTGATAAATTAGACGTTTCTAACAACTGCAATGAGTCGTCTAGTACTTGTTGATTAGGCTGCTCATATTGCATAACTAGATCACGAAGTTTTTTAATGTCTTGCCTAATGTGCGGGCTACCCATGGCTTGAATTTTTAAAAAATTACTGATGGTTTTTGTCGTATCTTGTGCAAGTTGCTGATGAAACATTGCCAAAACACTTTCTTTAATACCTGGCCAAGCTTCACGTTCTACAAATTGCGGCGAGCTAGCCACGGTTACCAACCCAACTACTTGTTCAGGGTGAGTAAGAGTTATTTGACTTGCCACTAAGCCACCTAACGACCAACCAATATAAACTGCAGGCTTCCCTATTGCTTGTTGAATGGCATCGGCAATTTCAACTAGCGAATATTCACTCACTTGATACGAGTTATTTGTTGCAAACCCAGGTAGATCAACAGTGATAACTTCAAAGTCTGATTTTAGCTGCTCTAAACATGGTTGCCAAACAGCTGAGTTAAGCCCCCAGCCATGAATAAAAACTAATGGAATGCCTTGTCCTTGGCTCGCAATTTTCAATCTTTCTGCCATGCTTACTACGCTCTATAACGGATGAGCGCATAGTTTAACCAATGGATGCTAAAAATGGAATTTGGCAACAAGCTCAATAGTGAAATGGCGTTAAGTTTGAAGCAAACATTACCACTGTTGATTAAAAAGATAAGGCTATTGATAAGTTGCTGCACTTTGTGCGGTAATGCTTGCCAACAGCATCAACTACTTTGCCAATATTGCCAAGCTGATTTACCTTACTTTAAAGAAGATTTAATTGGGTTCGATTTATTATCATGGCCAGCGATTAAGCAAGCCTTACCTAAAACGACTTTTGATCACTTATTCAGTTTAGCGCCTTACCAGTGGCCTTTTTCTACTTGGATTAATCAGCTGAAATACCAAGGGAAAACAGAATTAGCTGGGTTATTGGCTTATTTGTTAGCTCAACGTTGGCAACAATACTTATCTGCAGTCGAAGAACCAAAGGTAGTAGAACAGGTTTTAGTGCTTAGCGTACCGCTGCATATTAGCAAGTGGCAAGAACGTGGATTTAACCAGGCACATTTAATTGCTAAGCGCTTCGCAAAACAACTTAATTACAACTACCAGCCAGAGTTACTAATACGAGAGAAGGTTACGCAGAGCCAAGTAGGAAAATCAGGTGTGGCACGAAGAAAGAATTTAGCAAATGCATTTCGTATTAATTCAGCATATTTAGGTGAATTTGCTGAACACGTAATTTTAATTGATGACGTAGTAACAACAGGCACAACGGCCAATGAAATTTGCAAACTGCTGAAAAAAAGAGGAGTGAAAACCATTACACTCCTCAGCATTTGTTTAGCGTTACCTAGCTAATTTGCATTAGTTTTATTCTGCAGGACGAGCGCTAAAAGCTTTTGAAAAGAACAAGCTATTGGCAATGATTTTCATGCTACCTAAAAAGTAGCCGCGGAAAACCAAGTCATCAGTACTGGCAATCACTCGCCCTTTACCAACATTATGAGCAACAAGTGTTGGATTATTTGCGACTCGATTAACCAAATTTTGATCGGTGTAACCGCTCATCAAAGGAGCATGACTATATTTGGCAACACTGATAAATGGTGTTGTAGTTTGTTCCATAATCACCGTACTGTTACGAAATACTGGTAACTCGCTGTTTTGGTAACCATAAGCAAGTGGATGACTGGTATCGAGTTCTGCTTGATAAATAGCACCTGCAATACGTTTTCTGCCTGCTAATGACTCTTTGTCACCATAGGTGAGCTTTTCCGTATCAAACAATTGGTCGATATGATCTTTACTAACAAAGTCTATTTTCAGCAATTCTTTATCTGACAACCAACGTGCAGCACGCTTTTGAGCAAACACCACGCCACCGCTAGCTAACCATGATTTAAGTTTATTTAATACCGCACCATTTAACTTGCCGTATTTTCCATCAACCATGATGATATGGCTATAGTCAGCAAAATTCACAGCAGCCAATCGTTGCATTTCAACAACTGTCACGGGAATCTCTAATAAGTTATCAAGGTAGTAAAGCATTTCACCCGCTTCATACTGAGACGTACCTTTACCACCAACCATTAATACTTTAGGTGTTGAAATTGGACGGAAAGAGCTACTGCCAAGATCTATCCCTTTAACCGTTAAACCAGTATCTAAAGCAATAAGAGGTATTTGGTTATTCGCTGCAAAGTCACTAGAAATATTGCGCCAATTATCAACGTTTTGGTTTCCAGCAGGAATAATAATAGTGCCTTTGTCGAATGCTTTCGTTACGCCATTGACGGTTGCCGAAAATACTTTCGTCGCCACCTTAGTGTTAATGCCAGCACTTGTAAGTTTATTTAATAACTTAGGTGCTAAAAAGTCATGCCATTCGAAAGCGTAGGCATAGGCTGAACTAACAGTTTCAAGCGTTTTTTCACTGCTTGGTTGCCAAGGTGAATCTTGGATTTTTAAGCCCCAAGTACGGCCGACTTGGGCAAATTTAATATTCATTGCTAGTGGCAGTGTCCAACCTGAAACATCATAAAAGGTGTTGTCTTGGAAATTCTTCTGCTGATTGAACAAGGCTTTAATGACACGATATTGTGGTTGAGCTAATGGAATATAAAAACTTTGCTCAGCAATATAGGTTTTATCATGAATTTTATAGTCTTGAGTTAACGGGTAAACTTTAATTTGATGTTGTTGTAGCTTATTTAAGAAAGCCTTTAAGCGATAATTGTCTTTCGCTTCGGTAAAAATATAACCATTAAAGTTTTCATCACTCGCTTGTTGTTGAGCTAGTTGATAAAAGTCTTTGCGGTAGCTTTTAAACTTCGCTTGGTTTTTCCAGGCACCTTCAATAGTTGAAAGTGATGTTAATACATGGTTTTGTACGCCATATTCAAAGGTCAACAAGCCATTAACACTATCTTGTTGAAAGCCGCGGCTACTTGCCTGCTCAAACAACACGCCAATACCACCATTGATATCTGGATAGGTAGAGCCTTTGCCGTAATAAAAATCATCAAAGCTTTCTTCGCTGTAATATAAACGATCTTTACCATCAAGTGCCTTAGCATGATAAGTCGCTAATAACTGTGTTAATTCTGTGTTCTTAGCCGGTGTTAATGGATGTGTGCGAGTTGGAATACCTGGCTGGAAGAAATAGCTACCATTTGCCCCCATTTCATGAAAATCACCTAAAACATTAGGTTGGTATTGATGGAAGTAAGGGATGCGATTTTGACTTTCTTTTTGTGACAACAATAACCAATCACGATTTAAGTCAAAGCCAAAATGGTTAGTACGACCAGTGCGCCAGTTTTGGTGATGTTCAATATGATTCGGATCAGGATTTTCGGTAATACCTCGATGTGTAGTTACCCAATTTACAAATCGGTCCATACCATCAGGGTTAAGGCTCGGCTCAATGACGATAATGGTGTCGTTAAGCATGTCTTTAACAGCTTCATCTTCAGAAGCAGCTAAATGATACGCCACCACCATAGCGGCATTTGTACCACTTATTTCATCGCCATGAACACTGTAACCTAGCCAGACAACAACAGGGTCTTTAGCTGACGCTTCAATATCAGCGCGACGAGCTAAAATTTGGTCAATGTTAGCTAAGTTTTCTGGGCTAGAAATAGTCAATAATACTTGTGAACGAAACTGAGTCGTACGGCCCATTTCTTCTATGGTAACTCGAGATGATGCTGTCGCTACTTGTTGCAAGTAATGCAAAACTTGATCATGACGCGGATGACGTTCACCAATACCAAAGCCCAAAGAGGATTCTGGCGTTGGCACGTTTTCACTATATTTAGCACCATTTGGTAAGTAGGTACTTACATCGGCACTATGCGCAGTAAAATTCACGGTCAATGATGCAATAAATAGCATTAATACCAAGGTTCGAGACAACAATAACAACATATAAGATTTCCTTATTTAATTGTTGGATAAAATAGCAAAATATTACTTAATGAACCAGCTATGGCATTAAATCGATAACAAATTTCGCAATAATTTGAGCTTTTTTAGATTTATTCGACTTGGTACATAAATTATACCAACAAGTACTAGCACCAAATGACAGAGCAGAGTAAAATGCCTATACTTGAGTGATATAGTCGGGTATTGAACGTTCAATCCCAGTGGTAAAGAGTAAAATAGTATGATGATTAATATTTCAGAAACTGCACAAGAGCATTTTGTAAAACTACTGTCTCAACAAGCTGAAGGCACGAGTATTCGTGTGTTTGTTGTAAATCCAGGAACAGCCAGCGCTGAGTGTGGCGTATCATACTGTCCTGCTGACGCTGTAGAACCTGATGATATTGAATTAAAGTTTGAAAAGTTTTCAGCTTATATCGATGCCGACAGTAAGTTATTTTTAGAAGAAGCAGAAATTGACTTTACGACAGATCAAATGGGTTCTCAATTAACCTTGAAAGCGCCAAATGCTAAGTTACGTAAAGTTGCTGACGACGCGCCATTATTTGAACGTGTTGACTACTTCTTAAAAGCCGAAGTTAATCCACAACTTGCAGGCCATGGCGGCGAATGTACGCTAATGGAAATCACTGAAGACGGTTATGCAGTGCTACAATTTGGCGGCGGCTGTAACGGTTGTGCGCAAATCGATGTAACGGTTAAAGACGGCATTGAAAAGCAATTACTTGAAATGATGGCTGGTGAAATTAAAGGTGTACGTGATATGACAGAACACGAACGCGGTGAACATTCATATTACTAAGCTTGTATAGCGTAAGTTAGCTAGCACCATGTCATTATTAGAAGAACTAGGCCAAGATCCACAGCGCAGCATGCAGCGCTTTTTATGTGGACTTGGTCTTTTTGTTTTCGGCGCCGGCTTAATATTTTTAGGCCTATACCAAAGCCACATTTGGCAAATTATTGGCATCGCTGTTTTAGCGCTTGGCTGCCTTATCGCTATCTACGGTTATATTGGCTTATTCGCCAATCGTTTATACCATATTATCAATCGCACCAAACGTTAAAAACTCAACCTGTTTCGTTGATAATGCCATGCTAAAGTTACACCACGTGCGAGCATAAACACCGAAAACGCTGCCCACAAACCATGATTACCATAATCCCTTAATAACCACCACACAGGGAAGAAACAACCAAACGTTGCAATCAACATACTATTTCTCATAATACTTGCCTGCATTAAACCAACATAAACACCGTCGTATAGATAACACCAACAAGCTATTAGTGGCAGTGCGATAATCCAACCGATATGCTGCAGCGCATAGTCAACCACTTCAGGAATAGTGGAAATACTAGCGATAAAATAACGGCCAGCAAAATAAAATGCCAAGCTATAGATCAGCGCAAAAATCCCCGTCCAAAATAGCGCAATATTAACATTTACAAACATACTTTTTTGGTTGTTCTCACCCTTCGCTTTTCCTACCATCACTTCTGCCGCATTGGCTATACCGTCTAAACCAAAAGAGATTAATAACAGAAAATTCATTAGAATCGCGTTGGCTGCAACTACATCGTCACCGAGTCGAGCGCCTTGGAAAGTCATAAAAATAAAACAGACTTCTAAGCATAATGTTCTGATCAAAATATCACGATTAAGCTTGAAGTAGCTAAGTAAAGCAGTACGTTCTACTACGGCATCTAGCACTTGCTTATAATTTGTAAAAACAGCAATAAACTTATCTTTAAAATGATGATAAACCAGTGCTAAACCAAGTAATAAACCGCTGTACTCAGCAATCAATGTTGCTAAGGCAACGCCCTTTACTTGCCATGAAAAGCCGATAACGAAAATCAAATCAAGTAGTAAGTTAATCAGGTTAGTTGCAATAACCAGCCACAGTACAACCTTAGCTTTATGATTACCCAGTAGCCAGCCAAGAATAACTAAATTTGCTAATGCGGCAGGTAAACCCCAAACCCGAATAGCACTATATTCACGGGCATAAAACTGTACTTGTTCTGAGCCGCCAGCCAAAGACAAGGCGAGGTCTAGGTAGAATGTTTGAAAAAGAATAACGAAAAGCCCAATAGTAAACGCGACGATAATACCGCGCAGTAATATTAAACAATTTAATTTACTGTCATTCTTGCCAAAAGCTTGTGCAGATAACCCGGTAGTCGACATCCGTAAAAAGCCACACAGCCAGGTGATCGCAGTGATGATCATTGCACCAACGGTACTACCACCTAAATAGTAAGCATAATCAAGATGTCCAATGACTGCCGTGTCGACTAAACCAAGAAGTGGAGCAGTAATATTTGACAAAATCATCGGCAAAGCAAGAATAAATAGTTGCTTATGACGTTCTATATCATTGAATTTCAAAAAAAGCCGACCTTTGTTGGCAAATGGGCTATATAAATAGTAGAAAAAAAGCTATTTTAGACGAGAGCTTGAAGCCCTCTTAATATCTTAGGAAGATTACCATGAAATACCGCCTGTTGGCAGCGCTGTGCTATTGTCTTCACATGACAAGTTTTGCCACTGTCATTCTCCAATATCACCATGTTAGCGACAAAACTCCTGCTAGTACCAGTATTTCTCCGGAGCAGTTTTCACTGCACATGCAGTATCTTAAAGATCACGACTTTAAAGTGATCCCATTATCAACATTAACAAATTCGCTTAAACAGCAAAAAACCTTACCCAATAAGTCAGTGGTTATCACGTTTGACGATGCCTATTTAGACATTTTGACTAATGGTAAACCAATTTTAGATAAGTATGACTTTCCGTTTAGCATTTTTGTAAATCCTAGTATTGTAGAGCGCAATTCTGCCAGCTACTTATCATGGCAACAGCTAAAAGCAATGGCAGATGACGGCGTAATTATTGCCAACCATGGTATGGAACATGATTCTTTAGCACGAATTCCAGCAGGAATAACTCAGCAAGCATGGTTGGAACAAAATACAGCGTCATTGTTAGCGGCAGAAAAATTAATTGAAGAGAAAACAGGACAAAGCTGGCGTTATTTCGCCTACCCATACGGCGAATACACACCAGAAATTCAACAATGGGTACAAGCAAATAATTTTATCGCCTTTAGTCAGCAATCAGGCGCTGTTGGTTTAGACACTGATACCACTAGTATTCCAAGGTTCCCTGCTTCACAGCCTTACGACCAAATTTCAAGCTTGCGTGACAAGTTAAACTCGTTGCCGTTTAACATCACTTTGGCAGAAGAAAACCAAGGAACCCTGTTTAACAAAGGGCAATCAACCTCGGTTACTTTCAATGTTGAAGTTGACGATTTTAACCCAGCACAATTACATTGTTATATTTCTGGTTTAGGTCTGCAAAAAATTGAATGGCAAGGTGATGAAATGTTTACTATCAAATACAGCGCACCGTTACCAAGTGGCCGTGTACGCTGTAATTGTACTGCGCCAAGCCTTAGTGAACCTGGTCGCTATTATTGGTTTTCTAAACCTTGGTTTATCCTAAAAGAAAACGGTCAATGGTATCCACTTTAATCCGTTAACTAACTCAGTATAAGGCGACTATTTTAGCAAAATCACTAACCAGTTTATCGCCTTCAATCACAGGTACTTGGCCAAGTGCCTGTTCAGGTTTAAAAATAGCTTCTACGTTACCCGCCGGATTAATCAACACCAGTGAGGCACTGTGATCAACTAAATAGTTTTCTACGCTTTGTCCATGGTCATCCTTCATCGCCTCTTCAGGCTCTGTAATCGCATACATCAAACCTAAATTACGAGCAAACGGAAACAAAGCACCGTGGTCGCCACGTAAAGCTTTAAACTCAGGATTAAAATAACCAATATAACTGGCGAGTTTTTCTTGCGTATCACGCTGTGGATCAACCGAAACTAATAGCACTTGATTGTTATTGGCAACTGCTTTTAGTTCGTCATAAATGAAGTTCATTTCCTGCAAGGTTGTAGGACAAACATCAGGACAGGAAGTATAGCCAAAAAATACCCAACTCCATTGCCCTTTCAACGACTCATTCGTAAAGCTTTCACCAAGCTGGTCGGTTAACTGAAATGACTTTATTTCCCTTGCTTGTTGATAATGCAAAGCAAATTCTGCTGGTGGTTTTTTACTTAATTGACCAAATAAAACAACACCAGCAATTAAAGCTCCCAACGCGACAATAAGCGTAATAACTTTATTCATTAGCCAACAACCGGTAATAAGTAGTGATCAAGCAATAGGATGATAAATAGTGCCATTAAATGGACAATTGAAAACTTAAAGGTGTCCATTGCGGTATTCTCATCAGCGTTAAACTTTAATTTCCACGCATAAGCAAAAAATATTAAATTTAATACTACTGCACCAATTAAATATAACCAGTTACTCATACCAACCAAATAAGGCAACAGACCAACAACAAATAACAAAACGGTATAAAGTAAAATCTGTGTTTTAGTAAAGTTAACGCCATGCGTTACCGGCAGCATGGGAATATTTACTTTCGCATAATCATCTTTACGATGAATCGCTAACGCCCAAAAATGTGGTGGAGTCCAAGTGAAGATTAACAACACAAGTAATAACGCATTTGGATGTACTTCATTGGTCATTGCTGTCCAACCAAGTAACGGTGGAATCGCCCCTGCTAAACCGCCAATGGTAATGTTTTGCGGCGTTGCGCGCTTTAAATACACCGTATAAACAAAGCTGTAACCAACTAAGCCTGAAAACGTTAGCCATGCGGTTAACGGGTTAACAAAGCTATATAAAATCGCAAAGCCTGTCACTGCTAAGGTCATTGCAAACATCGAAGCATTACGAGCTGTCAATCTGCCATTTGGCAATGGTCGGTTGTGAGTTCTGCCCATCACACTATCGATACGTTCATCAACAATATGATTAATCGCCGCCGCTGCAGAGGACAAGAATCCAATGCCTATCATCGACGGTACTAATACTTGCCAAGGAATAACACCAGGCACTGACAAACACATACCGACTAAGGCAGTTAACACTAATAATGCCACTACACGTGGTTTAGTAATTTCATAATAATCACGCCAAATCGGCGTACTAGGTGCGCTATGGCTTGCTGCTATTGTGCTACTTTCACTCATAATCTGCCCCTATACTTTACGTTTTAAACTATATGTCATGGTGATCAATGACATCATTAACATGGCCGCCACAACATTGTGGCTAACGGCAACACTGAGCGGCAGTGAAAACCAAATATTACTTATCCCTAAACCAATTTGTACACTGAGAATAAAACCTAAGCTCATCGCAGCATTTTTAAAAAATGGTGATTGCGCTCGCCGATAAATACTAAACGCCAACCAAAATAAATATAACGCCGTGACTATTGCCCCTAAACGATGCATCACATGAATAGTAACGCGCGATGCGTGGTCTAAATGACCAAACTCATAACTTTCTTTTTCGGGTGGCACTAAATCGAAAGAATGCTCAAAGGTCAGTTGCTCCATCCAACCCGCTTGGCATATAGGTAACTCTGTACAAGTTAGTGCAGCATAATTCGACGATGTCCAACCTCCTAAGCCAATTTGCCCTGCCAAAATAAAAATACCAACAAAAGCAAACTTAGTATATTTTTTTAACGCAAAGTCACCGCCGGGTACGCGATAATCACTCAAGCGTAAATACAATAACAGTAATAAGCACAGCGTGGTAAACCCGCCTAACAAATGCCCCATCACAACCACAGGCATTAACTTCATGGTCACGGTCCACATGCCCAGTGCCGCTTGAAATATCACCACTAGTAAAATCAGTATCGGCAAGCCAACTGGTCCACCTTGAGATCGTCTTTTTAATGACATAAGGGCAATAGCTAAAATCAATAGGCCTAAAGTGCCAGCAAAATAGCGATGAATCATTTCGTTCCATGCTTTTTCTGGCTCAACGGGACGTTCTGGAAATGCTTGTTCCGCCAGACTAATTTGTTCACTGGTTTCAGGAACATCAAGCAAACCGTAACAACCAGGCCAATCTGGGCAACCTAAACCGGCATGAGTTAGTCGAGTATATGCACCTAAACTGACCACTAGAATTGCCAGTAAAATACTGACAAAAACCAGTTTTCTAATATCGGAAAAACTTTGCGTTCTCATTTAGCCAATCCTTGAGTATTTCAGTAACTTTTTGAAGTCAGCTAAAATGGCTTTACCGAAGCTTGGTAATTGTTCTACATTTGCCGGCGGCATGTGACTGAGAATTACGTTACCTAAAGGATCTACAATCAATACTTGTGACTGAGCAATAGCCGTTTTCGCTAATGCTGGCATCGCTTGAATATGCCATTTTTTAATTTGAATTTTATCAGCCTGATCGGCCGTTAGAGTTTGCTGCGTTAACGCCACTGGCTTAACACGTGGCATTTCTTTACCTAAGGCAATATAAGTATTATTAACGCTAATTAAGGTTTTTTCGCACTGCTCATCGCAACTTTCTGGCAAGGTGTACAGCATCAACCACTGGTGATCAAAATCATCAACATTTAAACCTAACTTAGCTAAGGTTAATTCGTTTGCTATTAATTGCCCTTGGTTAGTAACACCGTAATTGAACCATTGCTGATTCAAGGCCAACTTGGCCAACACAATGGGAATGATAAACACCGCTAAGAGAATTAGCATACTGCGGCGCGATTTTTTTAATTCTGAAGAACTCATACAACTCAGCCTTTTATTCTTGTTATTAGGTGTCGATGTCGGTATCGGTATTTTTCTTATTTGTTATTAACTATTACTATCTTGGTTATTTTTACTCATTTTTATTGCTGCCCAAGTCATTAAGCTTATCCAAGCAATGGCTAAACTAAACCATTGAAAGGCATACGCCCTATGTTTTTCTGGCGGCATTACGATGGGCTGCCAGTTCTTTGTGTAACCAATACTCTCTTTTTTATCTAAGTAAACAACAAAGGGCAATAGTTTCTTGCCAATTAATTGTGAAAATTTGTCTAATTCAATTTGCTGAACTCGTAATGGCCACGATGAATTAACAAAATTTTGTGCTTGTAATTGAATACCTATTTCAATTTCTCGCACATGCCCAGTAATAACATGTTGTCCTGTAATTGCCGTTATTTCTGGCAATACATTACGGTCAATAGAACCTTGCACCCAGCCCAAATTAACCAATATGGCATTACCATAACTTTCAATAATTTGATAAACACGATAACCGAAACGGCCTTTGTCAGGTTGGTTATCTAGTAGGAAAACTTTATCGCCATCAAATTCACCATCAAGTTGAATAGGTAAATCATTAATACCGTCTTGTAAGCCATCCAGCGCTAATATTTGTGTTAACGAAAGTGCCTGTTGTTGACTTAATTCACTGATGCGCTGCTGACGTTGTTCTTTTTCAAGTGCTCGGTCAATTTGCCAAAATCCAAGCTTGATTAATAACGAAAATACTAGCATGGTAAATATAACTATCGGCCAATTTAGTTGTTTTAACTTGTGCTGAAGTGATTCCGAATTCATAGACTACCGCATGTTGACTAACTGAGAGCTCACTAACTAAACAAAAAAATATAAAAGAGAGAATGCTGTGTTAATTAAAATTATTGTTGTCGGCTTATTAGCCTTTATGGTTTATAACCTGTTTAGGGCATTATTTATTATGAATAAAAATGATCCGAATAAACCACCTATGTCTAAATTTATTGGTCGACGTGTCATTACTTCTGTCGCCATCGTTATAATATTATTAATTGGTATTCTCACGGGGGTGATCACACCTAATCCGCGTCCGTTTTAAACTGCTATTTAGAGAGTTAATCTTGTAGAAATGGCTAAGGAAGTGCAGCAAAAAAGTAGTACTAATTGCGCACTTCCAAAGTAAAGCTCGTTAGACAATATAAACAAACACAAACAATATTACCCAAACAACATCAACGAAATGCCAATACCAACTTGCCGCTTGAAACGCAAAGTGGTTTTTTGGTGTGAAGTGCCCTTTTAATACCCTAAAGAACATCACCAATAGCATAATGGTACCTAAAGTAACATGCATACCATGGAAACCCGTCAGCATATAAAAGGTATTACCGTAAATGCCACTGTCGAGGTATAACTTCATTTCATCCGCATAACCGTGAGCGTATTCTAAGCCTTGGCAAAACAAAAATACGATACCTAAAACAACTGTTAGTCCTAACCAAAACTTCAATAAGCCGCGCTTTTCTTGCTCTAATGCCACATGAGCAAAATGTGCGGTAACTGAAGAAGTTAATAATAAAATAGTGTTAATTAATGGTAAACCGTACCAACCCATCGCGGTAGTTTCAGTGCCGTCAGGGGTTTTTATTAGTGGCCAAGTTGCGGTAAATTCAGGCCATAAAATAGCAGCGGTTGCGGCATTGTTACCTGCACCATCGAGCCACGGCACTGAATAAACTCTGGCATAAAGTAAGGCACCGAAAAAAGCGGCAAAAAACATCACTTCTGAAAAAATAAACCAACTCATACCTTGGCGGAATGAATTGTCCATTTGATGACTATATTTTCCTGACATTGATTCGGTAATAACATTGTTAAACCAACCAAACATCATATAAATAATCAAGGCGATACCAGCAAGTAATACCCAGCCACCACCAACACTGTCAGGATTATTTAAATTTGCAACATAATTGCCCGCACCTACCGCAATTAAAAACAAGGCAATAGCACCAACTATTGGCCATTTGCTTTGCGCTGGTACGTAATAACTTTCGTATTCTTTTGTTGTCATTGTTGTTCCCCTTATTTAAGTGCGCTGCACTTAAGAATCAACCGAGCTTGTAATATCGTACAAAGTGTAAGATAGGGTGATGGTAGAAACGTCGTCGGGTAAGTCTAAATCAACATAAAACTGTAACCCCATTTCAACATCTTCACTGGCTTTTAACGGCTGACTATTAAAACAAAAGCATTCAATCTTTTGAAAATAAACCGCGGCCCTACCCGGTGAAACTGACGGTACTGCTTGGCCGACAATGTCACTTACAGACTCATTTTTGGCATAAAATTTAACTGTTTTTCTTTCACCTGGATGTACTTTTATTTCGTTCATCATTGGCTCAAACTTCCAAGGAATACCCTTAGCGGTTCGAGTCAAAAATTGCACGGTAATGGTACGTTCGGTGTCTATTGTTGCGGCGTTATAAGTTGCAGCAACATTAGACGGTTTACCGTTTAACCCGGTGATATCACAAAAAACGTCATATAACGGCACCATCGCAAAACCAAATCCAAACATACCAAACACAATCAACATCAGTTTTTTGACTGTTTTTTTCACTGATGCGTCTTTAGCTTCCACTTGCGTTTGCTTTGACGTTTTATCTTGCGATTCACCGTTATTCATTTTGTATCCAACTAATCAATTTTTGGTGGTGTTTCAAAGGTGTGGTATGGCGCAGGGCTTGGCACTGTCCACTCTAAACCTTCCGCTCCGTCCCAAGGTTTTGCTGGGGCTTTTTCACCACCTTTAATACACTTAATCACTAGTACTAAGAAGATTAATTGTGAGATTCCAAAGGCAAAACCACCAATACTAACCCACTTATTAAAGTCAGCAAACTGCAAGGCATAATCAGGAATACGACGCGGCATACCCGCTAATCCTAAAAAGTGCATTGGGAAGAACAGTAAGTTCACTGAAATTAATGAACACCAAAAATGCCACTTACTTAACGTATCGTTGTACATGTAGCCAGTCCATTTTGGTAGCCAGTAATAAGCGCCTGCAAAAATGGAAAATAACGCACCAGTAACCAATACATAATGAAAGTGAGCAACAACGAAGTAAGTATCGTGATATTGAAAATCAACAGGCGTCATTGCTAGCATCAAGCCAGAGAAACCACCAATAGTGAACAAAATAACGAAGGCAATAGAGAACAACATTGGCGTTTCAAAGCTAATTGAGCCACGCCACATGGTTGCTGCCCAGTTAAATACTTTCACGCCCGTAGGTACTGCGATTAACATGGTGCAATACATAAAGAACAGTTCACCAAATAACGGCATACCCGTAGTAAACATATGGTGAGCCCAAACAATGAACGACAAGAAAGCAATTGATGCTGTCGCGTAAACCATTGAACTATAACCAAAGAGTTTTTTACGTGAGAATGCTGGAATGGTAGTAGAAACAATACCAAAAGCAGGCAAAATCATAATGTAAACTTCAGGATGACCAAAGAACCAGAAAATATGCTGGAACATAACAGGGTCACCACCACCAGCGGCATCAAAGAAGCTAGTGCCAAAGTAGGTATCGGTTAACACCATAGTAACGGTACCCGCGAGCACCGGCATAACCGCTATAAGTAAGTAAGCCGTAATGAAGAATGTCCAGACAAACAATGGCATTTTCATGTAAGTCATACCTGGAGCACGCATATTCATAATGGTTACTACAATATTTATAGCGCCCATAATTGATGAGATACCCATGATATGAACAGCAAAAACAAAGAATGCTGTACTACCGTTACTGTAGGTTGTTGATAATGGCGCGTAGAACGTCCAACCAAAGTTTGGTGCACCGCTTTCCATAAAGAAAGAGGATAATAAAATAGCGAAAGCAAATGGTAGAATCCAAAAACTCCAGTTATTCAAACGTGGCAGAGCCATATCTGGCGCGCCTACCATCATAGGTAGCATCCAGTTAGCCAAACCAGTAAACGCTGGCATTATTGCGCCAAAAACCATAATCAAACCATGTACTGTAGTCATTTGGTTAAAAAAGTCTGGCTCAATAATCTGTAGACCCGGCTGAAATAACTCAGCACGAATAACCAGCGCCATTGCGCCGCCGGTTAAAAACATAATGAAAGAGAACCATAGGTACATGGAACCAATATCTTTATGGTTTGTAGTATATAACCAACGTTTAAGGCCGGTCATTTTATGATCATGATGCTCACCGTCATGTGAATCATGCTCGGATTGATCATTAATTACATCTGTAGTCATTATAACGCCTCCCTACTTCGCACTAGCAGCAACATCTGCTGGCTGGACTAAATCACCGGTGTTGTTACCCCAAGCATTACGCTCGTATGTCACAACCGCAGCAATTTGCGTTTTAGTTAATTGGCCGCCAAATGCCGCCATCGCTGGGTTTTTCTTGCTACCGTTAAGCACCATATCTATATGCACGCCTATATCGCCTTTCGCAATAGGGCTGTCTTTAAGTGCAGGAAAAACTGGTGCCATACCTTCACCGCTAGCTTGGTGACAAGCAGCACATGCGTTCGTGTAAACTGTTTCTCCCATAGTCATCAATTCATCTTGGCTATAAACCTTCGATAAATCTTCAGCAGGTATCACTTTTGCTACTTCTTGCGTAATTGCCTGAGTAACTTCTTCTTTTACTTCAGCGGCAGCTTGTTTTACGGTATCAGTCATACTTTCGATTGCACCGCCAACAGCTGCTTGAACATCAGCAGCCTGCACTGCATCACCAGTGTTGTTACCCCAAGCATTACGCTCATAAGTCACTACCGCAGCAATTTCTTTCAAGCTTAATTGCTTACCGTAACCTTGCATGCCTGTGCCTGCTTTACCGTTATAAACAATATTAATATGCTCGCTAGCAGAGCCAGTTGTTGCAACTGCACTGCCCTTAAGCGCTGGAAATGCTGGTGGTAAACCTTGACCACTAACCTGGTGACAAGCAGCACAATAAGCAGTGTAAGTTGTTTCACCCAATTGCATTAACTCGTCCATAGAAACCGAAGCATTTAATGAAGCCGCTTCAGCTGCTGCTGCGTTCGCTTTCATTTGCTTTTGCTCATCAAGCCAAATCGCATAATCTGCTTCAGACTTTACTTCAACAACAATTGGCATGAAACCGTGGTCTTTACCACATAGCTCGGCACATTGGCCTCGATAGGTGCCAGGTTTATCAACCTTGGTCCAAGCTTCGTTAATAAAACCAGGATTAGCATCTTGTTTTACGGCAAATGCCGGTACCCACCAAGCGTGAATAACATCATCTGAGGTAATAACAAAACGTACTTTTTTATTGGTAGGAATAACCAAAGGACGATCTACTTCTAGCAGGTAGTTTTCACCTTTCTCTGCTGACGTACCGTCTTGGTTTTCATATTGCTCTCTGGGTGTAGAGAGTACTGAATAGAATTCAACATCTTCATCGAAGTACTTATAGTGCCACTTCCATTGCGAACCTGTTACTTGCACTGTCAAATCCGCATCATCATTATTTTCCATATCAATGAGCGTATAAGTGGCAGGAACAGCCATGCCGATAAGAATGACTACTGGAATCGCAGTCCATAGAATTTCTACTTTTGTGCTTTCATGGAAGGTTGATGGTTTAAAACCTTTTGATTTACGGTGAAACACCATAGACCAAAACATGGCACCAAATACCACAACACCAATAGCAGTACAGATATAGAGCACAAGCATATGTAAATCATATACGTCTCTACTGACCTCCGTAACACCTTTGGTCAAGTTCAGCGGCATATCTGCCCAAACCGAACTAGACAACAAGCCCCCTAGCAACAGCAAACCTAGGTTACGTCTTTTCACTCGACATCTCCTTCACCCTTTAAGGTAAAACATACTAATGAATCATTAAACCAACGTGATAAATCAGCTGCTTTACTCATACATTTATTATTATTTAAGTGACGCTTTTTTAGACAACTGTCAATTGCGCCCTATTGTTATGTTTGTACGTTTTCTAGACTAGAATTACTTAAAACTTGATCTGGGTCAAATCAAAATTTCAAAAGCACTATAAATAAAAGCTAATAAATACAATAGAGTAATAACCCTAAACAAGGCAACACATGCAATTTTAAAGGGATGGACGATATGTTTAAATTTTGTTCAAGGTGTGATCATCATGCAGAAAAATTAATAAAACACCACATTACATATTGCACAAAAAACAATCTAATTAGATGAATAGATCAGGTGAATGAGAATTGTTCTATAAAAATGGCACTTAGAGAATGGAAACATATTTAAAGACAGGAAAGTGCAGATTAAAAACAGTGTAAACCACTAAAAACCTGCACAAAAAATATACATAAAGCAAAGTTACAAGGGAGGCAACTTTAAAGGATATTACATCCAATCAGCAGCGCGAATTACACCAACTGCGATACCTTCAACATTAAAATTTTGGCTAGTTAAATCAACTTTAATCGGGTCAAAATCTTCATTTTCAGCATGTAAATACACTACATTACCTTCGCGTTTAAAACGCTTAACGGTTACATCGTCTTCAACACGCGCGACAATTACTTGCCCGTTTTTAACATCAGTGGTTTGATGAACAGCCAATAAATCACCGTCCATAATACCAATATCTTTCATACTCTCGCCGTTAACACGTAGCAAATAATCTGCCGCTGGACGGAATAAAGTACCATCAATTTTGTAATGTTCTTCTACATGTTCCTGCGCCAAAATCGGTTCACCAGCTGCAACACGACCAATTAACGGTAAGCCATCTTCTTCAATGAATTCTTCCGCTAAACGAATACCACGCGAGGTACCCGGCAGCATTTCAATATAACCTTTTTTAGCCAATGCTTTTAAATGTTCTTCTGCCGCATTAGCCGACTTAAAACCAAAAAAGTTTGCTATTTCTGCACGTGTAGGTGGCATACCCGTTTCTGAAATTTTTTCTCTGATCAGATCAAAAATCTGCTGTTGTCTAGGTGTTAAAGGGCGCATAGTAATTCCTTAAGCGACTCAACTAGCAAGCCTGTGTTTTTAAACAGTATTACTGGTATTGTATACAGGCTGTAAATAAACGCAAGATATATTGCTGAACAAATAACCACATGTGTGTGGGTTTTAGTTTCATTGGAATTTTTTCCAGAAGCGTGAAACTCTTCCAAACCTTTATATCATTAGGTGTATATTTGGGAGCCAGGAATTTTCGCTTAGAACAAATACCCAAAAAATGTAAAGTAACTACCCTAAAGCATTTCTTAGGGTAGTTATCCTAATGCTTGTGGTTAATCTCGTCGGGAATGAGAATATTCTCATTTAGGGCCAAATTCTCATGTACTAAGATCTATCTATTCACCTGCCTTTAAGTAAGTTTTGTTAATAATGTAAGAACAACACCAGTAAATTCTTCTGAATTGCTAACTATTGAATTAACTTTGTTATTTCGTGTTTCAGCTGATTTCACTATTTTCAATAATTCAGCTAATTTTTTCAGGTCGGCTGGCTCAGGAAATAGTTCATTAACTTCATCATCAGTTAACCTCGTAATAGATGAAATATGCGATGCTAGTTTGGTATCAACAGCATCGACTGATTCTGTGATAGCTTGATCTAAGTTTTCGTCAAATTCTTCCCAGTTAATAGGCATGTGAGCCTCCTTATTTAATTGATTCTTTAATGTTTTTTATTTTCGATACAAATTTCTTTGCAGAGTTAACTTTGTTATCGGCTTTATGGCCTGATGCCAGTAAGCCCGATACCGCACTGTCTGTCTTATCAATAAGCATTGAAAGCTTGTCATCAGTTACGCCAGCCATTTCCAAGTAGCGTTCTCTATTCTCGGTGACTTCTGACGCTGAAAGTAAAAAGCTAGTGATACTATTATTGATGCTCCTAGCTTGTTCATATTCAGCTTTAATATTACGCGTAATACGTCTTTCTAATTCATCAAGTGGCTGGATTAATTCAATACGCTTTTTGTTAACCGCCTCTTGTAGTTTGGGCCCTGTTTTCATCAAAAACTGTAACCGCTGCTTCTTATCGTCTTCAGAAACTATTGTATTCCATGCATTAACCATGAAAGGCTTTTGAAAAAATTCGTTTGCAAACTCTGGTAACCAAACTTCTTGAATAAACCTATCAACTTCAACCCTTTTCTGATCAAAGTATCGGTTTAATAACGTGACATTGGCATTTTCTAATGCCGATATTCTTTTCCCTAACTCACTCGATAAGCTAGGAGCTTCAGGGGGAATAGTGGCACAGCCTGATACTACTATTAAGCAAATGACTACCATGATGTAATTACGCATATTTAAACTCCTTATTTCAGTTTCTGTTTGTTGCAACGATTGCTAATTTTTTGCGGTAAAGGCTTATTGAATGATCAGCCAGTGGTTTACTCCATGGCAGAGCCTTAACGTAAAGCATTTTGATTCGATAGAAGAAGCTAACTGAATAAAGTAGGTTAACAGAGTCATAGTTACCGCCAGTACAGTTTGTAAGGTAACGCATATTGCCTCCGTGTAAGTAGCCACCAAACTTAGATAGAAGAAAGCTTCTGATACTTTTTCCAATTCGGGGTATCAGGCCTAATAACCAGCTAATTGCTGAAATAGTGTCTGAGCCGGGAGGCATCATTGTTACGCAGTCTGCGGCGTTTACTATTCGATAAAGGGGAGCTTTAATGTTTGATATCCACTCTTCATCACCAACTCGTGGCGACCCAAATGTATAGCAAGATGCTATTCCACCAGAATGTGTTAACTTTTTAGCGGCAATTGTAGCTAATGCGCCACCTAAGCTATGACCTGTGATAAATAATGGTTTATTTGCGAATTCCTCTTGGTCAAGAATACTTTGAATCTCAATTGCGACTTCTTCAAACGCACTTTTAAATCCACTATGTATGTTCCCGCCACTATCACATTTAGTTGTCGTAGCTTTAGCATCTGACTTTATATCTTTAATACTGGTCGCTTCAGTTCCTCTAAAAGCCAAGGTGATAAATTTTTCTGTCGATATTAAAATTGCTTGTGTGCCGTTTGAATCAAACGTTTTTATTAATTTTGCATTCAAGGAGTCTAATTCGGCTATTAATCTTTCGGTCTCAGCTTCATGGTCATAACCAACAACATCAAGCAGCTTAAGAAGACTTGGTTTTTTAGCTTTTTCAGCAAACTCCTCCAAATATTTAGCTATCAACTCTTTCTGTTTAACATTCGTAAATAGGGGATTAAACCTAAGGTAGGCCAACTCTGAAAAACAGGCCATCAGCCATGATGTTCTATCGCTATATGCTTGGCGATACGTAGGTACTTCTTTGGTCAGTAATTTATTGACCATTTCAATTTCTAAAGCATTTTGCGCTATTACATTTTTCATTTGCACTACCTTTGATTGAAGTAAAAGACTAGCTAGAGCCAAGCTCTAGCTATATACCGCTTCAGTTAAGTCAAGAACATCAGCGGTTGGCGCATTACGCTTAACTGATTCAATGCCATTATCGCGGCCTTGGGTGGAAACATACATTTCACTTGTGCCTATCACTTGACCGTTATGAGCTGAACGCAAGTTAAAATAATATTGACCATTGTTCGCTGTTTTTCGCTCGTAGTTGGAGTCAGTTGGTGAATTAGTCTTAACGGACGAAATACCACCTTTGCAATTAGCTTTAGTGGTATAGCCTTCACTGCCCAGGATGATTTCTCCATTGGCTGCTTTTAAGCGGAAGTAGTAGTTTTGGTTTGTGGTGCTTTTAAAAATTTCAAATTTAGCTGTCATAGTAAGTTACCTATAAATAGTGATATAAATATTTTTCACTCAACCGTTCAATATAAAAAGTGAACGGGTGAATAAGTGAACTATATATTAGTTTAAAAACTGGATCAATATTTATTTTGAACAGGTATGAAATTTTTATTTTATAGCAAAGTAGAAAAACTCAAGGCCACCACTTGTGGATTTCTGCTCTTCTCTAAGAAGAAAGCCTTCTTCAAAAAGTGCTTTCAACTTTGTGCTTGCATTACTAAGTTTTAAATCAAACTGATCTGCAACCTCAGTAGCGGTTGTTAATCCACGAGATAAGAGAAATTCGAAAATTGGTAAATTAGTTTTTGAAGGTGAACCTATCTTCTTGTAACTCACAAGGTTGTATTTTTCACCGAGGTAGTATGGGATTGGTTGCTCAAGTTTAGCAACTGGACCAAGTATATTCTCAAGAGTATCTTCTTCATCCAAATCGATTAAACATAGCCCTTTTTTCATCCTATAGTGTAGAGCTACTTTGACAATACCTTCTCTAGCAAAGGAAGCATCAAAAAAAGATTCATTGATTGAGAGATAGAATACATTATGTTGAGGGTTGCTATCGATATGAGAAACTAATGCATTATAAAGGACTTTACCTTCATCAGCGCCAGAGCCGTTGAGGGAGCATTCATCCATGATTTGCTTCAAATCTATTTTGTATTTATTCTGTTTCATAAATTATATTGAAGCAGTTTATATTCATAATTGCAAGTTTTAATGAAATAGAGGAATCTCAAAGCATATGAAAGTGCCTTCTATTGGCAACATATCATGCGTACTTCTTAATGCATTAATTAAACTTTCCTGCTCACTCACTTTAAAAAGTCTGTATTGACTATCGTGCAATCTAATGGATAAATCTGAATTCATCTTCTTAGCATGTCTAAAGCATGTTTCTAACCCATTACCACCGCCTTCTATAGGATCCTTAGATGAAATGCCATTTGTTAACATTTCAACTATCAAATTATCGTCAGAGTAACTTTCGTACTTTTTATTATGCTTTTTTAATGAAGGTCTTAAAGTTTCCAATAAACCAAGTCCACTGTCACATATAATTAATTCTGCCCTGGGATTCCTTCCGTTTTTATATAACTGCATTGCCACAAACCCATCAAGCTTAGTTTTACTGTGTTCAACAATATTAGTGGTTAACTCCGAAAAAATTGTACGGTATATATTACCAAGCTTCTTTCTTTCAGAGAGTTCAACATCTTTCAAATGGCTAATAATTATGTCTGATAACTTTTTAGGTAATTCTTTATTTAAGGTTACTGAATTAACAATCTCTAACTCAGATAAACCGTTGTTACGATTGTTATACATAGAACTGCGCGAACACTCAGGCGGCTTAGGGTCAATTATCACCTCATTTGCTAAGTGCTCGAAAAGTCCCATCCTATCGCAATAGCTCATGGCGTTATTATCTTTGCCATGGAACTTCAATTTTGTTTTATAACCTCTATGAGAGAATTGGTTCGACACATTTAGTAGCCTAACAATAGTTTCAAGTGGCAGGCGTGTTTTAGCTGGAATATTAAAAGTTAGTGCTTTTTTCCCAGATAATATTTTGTTGCGGTACTCTTTTAAGAGACATTCAAATTCATACCCTGATATCCAGTGATTATTGGGTTTATTTGATTTTAATTTTATTGTTGCAGCCATGCTTAGTCTTTAATAACGTCCCTTCATTTATTTATTGGGATTTTAATAAATATTTCAAGTAACTAGCTCTATTAATTTGGGATAGCTGCAAGTGTCATAATTTTCTCAAGAAACATTATTAAAACCTAAATTTTAATAGCCAGTCATTTATCCCTATCATTCACTTCAAACATTATCTTTAACCACCTCAAATCCTCTGGGCCAAGGCATGCTTTTTTGTGCAAAGATGAGTTTTCATAAGCCTCTTTGTATACGTGACATATTGCGACTTCAGTTAACTCGCGCCATCTTTCTCCATCTAACTCAGGAATACTTCCATCAGCCAAATTAGGTCCAGTTAAAGGATCATGCTGACATTCAGTTGTACGAAGTGCTAGTTCCAATTCTTGCAATATTGGGTTAATCACCTGAAGTGTATTAGCTGCTTCAAACTCTTTGGCAATATGCTCTTCAGCTTCTTTAATTGATTTTTCAAGTTGATGCTTAGAGAACCTTTCTCCCGTAGGACGAAGCCCATACTTGTTAAGAAGACCGCCGACACTCGGTAACAATGCCTTAGCCGCAATTCCAACCCCTAACAATGGGTTTACAATAGCCGCTAAACCACCAACCAATAACATGCCATAAGTGAGTTTCTTATCTAGGGAGTCAATTTGGTTAGCCAAAGACTCTAAGCTACTTGGGGTGTTTTCGCTTTTAACTCTAACCATTTCTTCGGCTGATTGACGCATGTAGCCTTTAAGCATTTCTTCCGAATGCTCATTGGGAAAATGAAATACACGCCTTTTAGGCAGATTGTTAATTTCAGGAACCGCATTTGGTAAGCATCGCATGGTATGCAGTGCAAACTTATACTCTGAAAGCTCATAAGGGATGACAAAGTAGTGTTTTTCGTCATATTGGATATCATTATATTTGTCTGACTTCTCAGCCGATACAAATATTGGCAGGCCATTAACTTTTTCTTTAACAATAGAATAGCCAGAAGATAATTCTTCCGTTGCTTTGTCTGCAACGGAGCGAACGGCTTCCAGTCCTTTCTTTAAAAAGCTCTGCATTAATTTCTTCCAATTTGGGCTTTCAGCCTAGTGTCGCTAGCAGAAATTTTATCAACAACATCAAAGTAGAACGCTTTATATTGGTCTGCTAAAACATCATCTCGACCAATCACTTTCCCGTAATCTCCAAAGTCTTCCCATGGTGAGTTATCAAGGTCTTGAATCCAATAGGTTAAACCGTCTTCATTGTTCTCACCGTATAAAACTGCAACACGTGGAAAGTCATTTTTGGATATAGATATGGCAACGGTGAATTTATTTGGATGCCCTGTTGGAACACGGAGCCAATAATCAGCTTCGACATCGCCAAGTTGATTTTCTACTCGACCACAGAAAAGCTTTATTTCGCTCTCACAACACCCGCAAGATGTAGACTCAAGCTCGTCTTCCTCAAATACAGAGAACTTATCTTTTTTGGTATAAGTGGTATATTCAAAAGCCCTATGTGCTGTTATCCCTTTGGATTGTTCGTTATACAAGGTGCTGTTTTGTGTAGTGACGTAAAACAATGGGCGAGATTTACTATCCTGTAATTGGATTTCCAATTCAGTCGGTCCATCAGATAGTGTGTACGGCATGCTATTTGACAGCATTGCTTTAATGCGAGGTTCATCAGCTCTTACATCTACATCCCACAGCTCTTCAATTTTATCAAAGTCTTCTTCAGACACCTCGGCCCAAGCACCTAAACAGTAATCATTTTGGCCTTCGATTGGAAAAGGCAATAATCCTCGAACAAAAAATCGATTGCCATCTAAAACATAAAGGTCTGTACTTCCTTCTGTTCTTTTCTCCATATCCTGCTCTGACAAAGCAAAAATTTCATCTGGTAACCCAAAAGTTAATTCCATTTGATTAGCAGGTAACATCTTGTCGCAACAAGAACACTTTATTAATTCACTCATTATTTCTACTTCTAGTTATTTAATTCAGTTCTTAAATGTTCAGCGCTACACCTTTCTATGAATAGCTTGGCGGCTAGAGGGTGTAATTTATCGACATCAATAGTTTTTAACTTTCTTTTGCCCACTCTTATATCAATTACTGCCAGTGATTGGACTAATGGATCTTCTGAGCTTAATGCATCTTCAATACTTAAATCATGAACAAACTCCCAACATGCTTGATAAGCATCTTGTCGGCTTAGTTCACCATAGTTGGTTAAGTCTTTATCATCATGGGAAGGAATACCATTGGTCAGTTCAGGGTCTTTTGATATCCATTTTTTGGCAGACTCATCATATTTGCGAGGAATATTCCAAAACGCTCTAGTGCAAAAATTAGCGACTATTTTTTTATCCAAAGTGATCCAGGCATGGCCACATGAACAGGCACCATATGCGGCACTGTTTATAGAGAATCTAGGGCGAATAGAGGGAGCAATCCTTTGTTCTACAAGATGTTTTAATTTAGTCCATTTCATAACTGCTATTAACGCAGATGTATAAAAATTTATCAATTACTTATTGCTTTATGTTTATAGTTTGATTAATATGCGCCCGTTCAAATATTCACCACATCATTTCGAAGGTGAATTCATCAACTAACTGTGAAGGAGAAAATATTATGACATTTACATCAACATCCTTTGCAGGTCTTATCCGATAAGAAACTTGTAGCTTAGCCACATATTACCTAAGCACTTTAAAGTAGTTTCGCCCGGTTCATTTCGATAGAAAGCCAGACCTGCCAATACGTATTACGTTTTAAATCCTAATTTTCTAATAATGAAAAAGGAATTGGTATTATGGGCAAATCCGTCCAAAAAATTACTGAAAACGTTAGCCTCATTGCGTCTACTGATACGTGGATTGAAGGGCTAGCGATACAGCAACTGATTAAAACATCAGAATTAAGTGGTATGCACAGCGTTGCTGGCATGCCTGATTTGCACCCAGGGAGAGGTTATCCCATCGGTGCTGCATTTTTTACAACTAACAAAATTTACCCTGCGCTTGTAGGGAATGATATTGGCTGTGGCATGTCACTTTGGCAAACCTCAGCAAAAGTATCCAAAGTTAACTTAGATAAACTAGCTAAGAAGTTTGAGCATGTAGAGCAGCCTTTAGATGAAAGCTGGTCTGAAATTATTGAAAACCGAAAGACTGATAAAGGTATAACAACCGATAGCTATGATCGTGCTCTAGGCACCATTGGTGGCGGTAATCACTTTGCAGAATTTCAGGCCATCGATGAGGTGTATGACCAAATAGCGTTAGATGAGTTAGGTCTTAATAAAAAGCATATACAGCTTCTTGTTCACTCAGGCTCTAGAGGTTTAGGTCAATCAATCTTGGTTGAGCATATAACTAAGCATAACCACGATGGCTTAAACCTTGATGATAACGACTTTCAAGATTACATGGCCAAACATGATGAAGCGGTTCGTTGGGCTGAGCTAAATCGTGAACTGATTGCCAAACGCTTTTTAGAAGCAATTAGAGCAAATGGTGATTGTGCATTAGATATTAACCACAATTTGGTTTCATCAAAAAACATTGATGGTTGTGATGGCTGGCTACACCGAAAAGGCGCAACACCAAGTGATAAAGGCTATGTAGTGATACCTGGTTCACGTGGTGATTATAGCTATTTGGTGAAACCCATTACGTTGAATGAAAAGCTTAGTAATAGTGAAACTAGCGATAACTTAAATACAAGTCTGTTTTCGTTAGCGCATGGCGCAGGTAGAAAATGGAAACGTGGCGAGTGTCATGGCCGTTTAGGGCATAAGTATAAGCGTGAAGACTTATATCGCACCGCACTCGGTAGTCGAGTGGTTTGTGGCAATAAAGAACTTTTGTATGATGAAGCACCGCAAGCTTATAAGAAATGTGAAACCGTTATCAGCGATATGGTTGATGCAGGGTTAATTGAGGTTATAGCTAAGCTACGCCCTGTATTAACCTTTAAAACAAATGGAGATTGTTCATCATGATACTACTACAACTATCAGCAGGCCAAGGTCCTACCGAGTGTTGCAAAGCTGTTGGTTTGGCGCTGAAAACGATAGAAAAACAATGTCAGGAAAAAGGAATAAAGCTCGATATTGTTGAAACTATTGCTACCAAAGAGCGAGATTGTTTTAAGTCAGCTTTGCTGCAACTTGATTCAAAAAAGGCTGACTCTGAAAAGGAAAGTTCAGCTAAGCAATTAGCCGAGTCATGGCAAGGAGCTATGTTATGGGTATGTCAGAGTCAATTTAGACGTAAACATAAACGTAAAAACTGGTTCTTCAGTGGCGAAATGTATGAGGTAAATGATACCCAATTGGATAAAGGAGTTACCTTTCAAACATGTCGAGCTTCTGGTGCTGGCGGCCAACATGTAAATACAACGGACTCAGCCGTTCGAGCTACTCACACTGAAACAGGTATTTCAGTGCGTGTTGAAAGTGAGCGCAGCCAACATGCTAATAAGCGGTTAGCGAGAGCATTGTTATTCCAGAAGTTGGAAGCAACAAAACTTGAGCAAATGACACAACAAGAAAAAGCTCGTTGGCAACAGCACTGGGAAGTTGAGCGTGGTAACCCAGTGAAAACATTTAAAGGTGAAAAATTTGCTTTAGTTAACTAAAGCAAATTCACTCACAAAAAGTTAGTTAAACCTCTTCGTATTATCGCGGCTGCTAAACCCGATAAATAAAGAGAGTTTAATATGGAAAAGAATAGAACAAAGGCTTGGAGACAGGCGAAAAGCAAAGCTAAAGAGGTTAAAGCAAAACAGCAACCTGTTCGGAAATATACACCGGAAAAAAACTGGAAATTAATGTACATCCGTTCGGAAAAGTTAAAACGAGCTAAACAATTGGGTATCGATTACCCAAACAAGACATTGAGGCAAACATTAGACGATGAAATGCCTCTTAAGGATATGGATATGACAAATATATTGTTTATATGTAGTCGAAACCAATGGCGCAGTCCAACGGGTGAACAAGTTTGGAGAAGTCACCCTGAACTATCCGTTAAATCTGCGGGCACTAGCCCAAGAGCTAAGAGAACGGTCAGTGCTAAAGATATTCAATGGGCTGACGTGATTTTCGTAATGGAAGAAAAACATAAAAGTCGCATGAAGGCACAGTTTACAAGGCTATTAGATTACAAAGATATTCAATTACTCGATATTCCCTATGAGTATCAGTATATGGATGAAGAAGTAGTCGAAATTATGAAGCAATCAGTGGGTAACTATTTAGGATTAACTTAAAGAGAGCCTTTTAATAAAGCTTAAACTAAATAAATAGAGGGTAAAACAATGTAATTCCATCTCAACACAGCAAACTTAAATCTCACCTGTTCAATACGGGAGGGGCGTATTGCTGTGCCAAATTACTTTGAAATGTTGAGTCATTTTATGTTGTTGGCTCATCTTTAGATATTGAGAAATATGGAATTACATTATGAGAATTAAATATCCACGCACCCCACATTTACCTTGGTCACCGGGTGCAACAAGTGATGATATATACCAAGGAAATACAAGTTACTTTGAAAACAAAGTAGTTGTTGTTACCGAGAAAATGGATGGCGAGAATACCTCTATATATCGAGATTTTGTACATGCTCGTTCTATAGATAGTCGTTTTCACCCATCGAGAACTTGGGTAAAAGCGCTACAAGCAGAGATTGGTTACAAGGTACCTGAGGGATGGCGCATTTGTGGTGAAAACCTTTATGCAAGGCATTCTATTGTTTATGAAGAATTAACCAGTTATTTCATGGCTTTTTCTGCATGGAATGAGAAAAATGAATGCTTAAGTTGGGAAAATAGTAAGCGTCTTTTCGAGCAGTTAGGATTAGCCACACCTACAGAGTTATACGTTGGAGTATGGTGCGAAAAGACGATTCAAAGTATCGTCTTAGACACAAAAAAACAAGAAGGGTATGTGGTCAGGATTGCCGATAGCTTTCATTTTACAGACTTTACCAAAAGCATTGCTAAATGGGTTAGAAATAATCACGTAATTACAGATAAACACTGGATGCATGCTGAAGTAATACCCAACACCTTATCGAACGATGCCCCGTTACAAAAAAAGGGAGGTTAAGATGAAAAATTTTGAATCATGGATAGAAAGCTTAGCCTTAACACATTCACCAAATTTTGATGAATGTGTTTCATTCTTAGGTAATTATTTTCCCTTGCTCCATCAATTTTCAGAGACTGAGCAAGATAAAATATGGCACGCTGAAGGGGATGTTGCTATCCATACCGATATGGTATTAAGTGAGCTTTATGACTTATTAGCATCAGAAGCACAGCACATTGTTGGCAGGAAAAGACAGGTATTAATTCTATCTGCTTTACTACATGACATTGCTAAGCCATTAACTACTAGGCGCAAGGATATCAATGGTTTTGAGCGAGTTGTAGCTTCTAAACACGAGGAGATAGGCGCAAGTTATTTAGCTACCAAGTTGATAGAGTTACCACTTGAGCATGAATCAATAATGTCAATTATGGGATTGGTAGGCTTCCATCAAGTACCAAAACTTTTAGTGGTCAGAAACAAAAGTTACAGTGATTATTTTCATCTTTCACTTAATGCTGATTTAGAGTTGCTTTATTGGCTTGAATTAGCGGATATGAAAGGGCGAGTATGTGATGACTTAGAAAAACAAGTCGATTTGCTAGAGCAGTTCCGAATGTTTGCTGAAGATTATGAGTTATGGTGTGTGGTGGACTCTACTAAACCGATACTTAATAAAATCCAGGTTAAATCCTCGGTTTCCGAGCAGACTTTTTTAGATGCTTACACTGTGCACCAGCTGGCGCATGGGCAAATTAGTATGCCTGAAGAAGCTGTGGCGAAAAATTATCAAGGTGCTCAAGAATACAGTAATCTTTACGTAATGTGCGGTATCAGTGGTAGCGGGAAATCTACATGGATTGCACAGAACCTTCCAGAGTTTGAAGTTATCTCCTTGGATGAAATTCGAGCAGAGCTTAATGGAAAGAGAGACTGCCAAAAAAACAGAGGCCAGATGTTACAACTTGCTAAACAACGATTAAAAACAGCGTTAGCGAATAAACGTAATGTCGTCTGGGATGCAACTAATATTAGAAAAGATTTCAGAAAAATAATCTGTGATCTGGGATTTAATTATGGTGCTCTGATCACGGTTGTTGTTTTTCAGATTAGAGAAAGTAGCCTGCGGGTAAATAATAGAAACCGTAAACATGCAGTTGGTGAAGACGTTGTAACTAACCAAATCAACAAGCTTGAATGGCCAACTTTTACTGAGGCTCATAGGTTAGTTGTTATCGGAGAAAAAGGTCAGGAACTTTTAAAACAAGGCTCCTTCAACTAAGACAATTGTTCCATATTTCTTATGTGGAACGTCAAAAGTTACCTAGGGAGATCTAGGTAACTTTTAACTAAATTGTCAGATGCTATAAAGAGGATTCAATCAAATCTGACAGTCGCATTTGCGCCAATAGTGGAAGTAGCTAACACTCTTAATGGTGCAGCCCAATGAAAGCTTCCCAGTAAGTTCTTTTTGAATAAATAGGTGATTTTCCATTAACTATTTGTATTGCAACTCGTCCAAACAAATCTGGTTCATCAACATATTGCTTAGCTAGTTTTTCAGATAATGGTTTGTCTATTTGAAAAATGGCTTCAAGAGCATCTGCACGAAAATAATTCAGCTCCGTTTCATCTTTAAGGATTGACTGTAAAACAGGTAGTGCTTCGACGTAACCACCATCACCGATATAGCCAATAGCATATCTACGTCTTGGCATATCTTTGTTTGGTAAATCACTTAGAACTAATGGTAAAACCCTTCGTCCATTTAGGATTAGTGGGTCTTTTAACTGCCCCTCAGCCCTGTACTTAGTTTCATAAAAATCTATTAATGTTTCTTCAGGGTTTCTTAGTGGCCCAGAACTAATAGCCCACCAAATGGTAAGACCTAGCATAACTGTGAATAATATTTTAAGTGCATTCATTCGGTTATTTTAAATTAAGTGATAGGTAGGCAATCGCTCTTACTAGCCGTTTATTTCCAACTTAAATTGATACGTAAGTGCTGCTATTACGCTCTTTGAGCCGGATATTTCCCACTCAAACCAATTAGTCCATTCAAACTTTAGCTCTTCATTGTTTTTACTTAACGTGTAAAAGTCATAATCAATTCCTTTATTAAAGACCATTGGGTACTCGTCGACTATACGCCAGCCTTCACTTCTGAGAGCTTTTAATATTTTATTCCCTCTCTCTGTGTCAACAAATTCTATCTTCATCTGCTTATTTTTCATAGCGATTCGATCTCATTAGCAATATTCTCTCTAGCGGAGGCTTCATACATTTCGATGAATTGTTCAAAGGAGTAAATTCGTTTGCGGCGCAAAAAGCTCAATAACACTTCTTTCCTTTTTCTTCGGTATATATACGAAGGAACTTTTCGGTATTCTTGCCTGACCCCTTTTGAAAACTCTTTATAGACAGCGTTGGCTTGGCCCAGGACTGACAAATCGATATCGACAATCAACTTCTCATCGATAGATCTCGGGCAGCTTACATGTGCTGTTACCATTACCAGATTAAAAACACGTTTTTGTATTCTTTTCGAGACACCATTTTTTTGTAGGAATCCTAATGCCCAATTGGCACTATCTACTTCATTTGAGCCTGAAAATGGTTTATAAACTGCATCATGAAACCACAGAGCTATCTCTACTTCGTCACTGTTTTCAGCAAGATAAGCTGTTCTATCTAAACATTCCAGAACCGATAGCAAATGGTTGACACTATGATAGTTTCGCCCCTTTTCAGAATAGGCGTCCATGATTAAATAAAACGTTTCTTGGTTGTCTGAAAATCCCAGACTCGCCATTAGTTTTAACCATCGAGCTTCTAACATTATTTGCTCCTTGGAGAGTCATCTTTTCGCAGCCCTAGAGCCTGCAAGATATTTTTTCCCGCTAACACTAGATAAAGCCAGGCCTTATTCCATCTGTTACCCAAGAGCACAATATGGATGTGCCAACCCTTTTCTCTTCTTGAGCTGTATCCACTATATAGAATGGAAAATGCCTGGGCGTCACCAACATGCCTGGCCGCCAAGCTTTGTGCGAACTCAACACCTAAATCGAACATTTCAGTGACCTCGCTTGAAGAAGGCTCTCCCTGTTTAATTGGAAAAGCCAAAACAAAGTAGTTAGGGATCAACTCCATTTTGACAGTGAGCAATTTACATTCATTACCAGAACCTAAAGAAAAACTTTTACTCATCAAAGAAACCTCACAACAAAAACAAACAACTCAAAAAATAAATTGGTCGCACAACCAATAAACAAAATATTAAACAGAAAGCTCGCATAATGCAAAGTATTTTGGTTGAATAACCAATAAATAAAAATTGATAGAGAATAAAATTATGGGTAGGCCTTCCAATACACACGAGAGAAAGAAGGAAATTGCTACAGCTTTATTGCGTGTAATGGCAGAGCAGGGATACGAAAAAGCATCAATCCAAGCTATTGCAAAAGAGGCAGGGCTCGCACCGGGTTTGATCCATTATCACTTTAAAACAAAACAAGAAATTCTGTTATCTGCGGTCAACTGGATTGTTAACTCTGCTGAGGAAAGGTTGATTCAACTGCAAGAAGAGGAGCAAACTCCTTGGGAAAAGCTGGAGGCTTTTATTAATGTGCGACTAGCGACAGGTGATACTCAAATGCCTGAAATAGTTTCCGCTTGGGTCGTTATTGCTGCTGAGTCCATCAGGCAACCCGAAGTAAGAGAAACCTATCAGGGGTTGATTCAAACTCAGCTAGATATGCTAGCGGAATTACTCATAGATGTCTGGGAAGTTAAAACGGAAGTCGACGAAGACATTTTACACCTGAGCGCAATAGTAATTGCAGCTATAGAGGGAGCATTTCAATTGTCTGTTACCGCACCGCAGGCAATGCCTAAAAACTACGCGGCGAATGCAGTAATCAATCTAATTAAAAGCCGAACAACTGACTAAATTGGCTCATTCGGTCAGCAACTCACAGCTGCCTGTCAGATGCAATATAAACCTATTCACCAAACTGTATTATCAGGTATGAGCTACTACATTTTATCTAAAATAGTGTATCACCTGCTAGCTTCTTTAAAGCGAATTTACCTCTTTCAGCTACAGCTGCTGAGCGATCAATTGAGAATTGTTCAGCTAAACTTGATGATTCACTACCAAGGCTATCTAGCTCTTTTATAAGAATTTCGGCTGCTATTCTTCGTACTAAAGACGAACGATCACTCGTTGCTGAACGAAGTGTTGGTAAGAGCTGGGGTTTAGTTGTCAATGCACGCTCGGCAACTATTGGCTTCATTCGACCTTTGTTATATCTGCGGTCTATCCATTCCCATTCTCTTCCTTCAAACCAACTAATTTTACCCTCAAATAAACTTCGGTATGCTTTTGCACGTAATGATGGCTGAATGGCATCAGTAGCAATTTCTTCCAGACTATTATCTAGCGCATCAACACGACCTAATTCAGACAGTATTGAACCTAAAGGCCCTGACGTTGAGTTAAGCAGTTTTAACTTTATTTGATTCGCTATTTCTTTATTCGATAAAGTATCGAGTAACGTTTGTCTATTGGAGATGTCGATTCTTTTCCATGAAGACCAATGACTTAGCGTAAAGCAAATAACATCAGCGACATAAGATGGCTCAGTGTTAACGAGTACTTTGGATAGAACGTCTTGAGCAGCTTGCCTCACTTGTGGAACCCAGTCATTTAGCCTTCTTAGCACAAGTGCTAAAAAGAACCTGTTTGGCACTTTTCCACCAATAGCTCTTAACGCTTTTTCTCGCCTGTAACCATCCCAACTACATAAATCAAGCAATGTAATTCGTGGAGTATTGCTCTCCCAAAACTTCCATTTATTTGAGTAACCTGAAGCTAATGCATTGTCATATTCTTCACGAATATACCTCTCCCAGTACTCCAAATTAACCAAAGGTAATTCAGATGTTGTTTTTATTACGGGAGATACATCTGACACTACTTTGCTTGAGGATTTCTTCGTCTCTACAAACTCTTTTAGTGCGGCAGTTATTCTCGTTTCTAGTGTTTGTAATTCAGACACAATCTATTCCTTATTACCTTTAATAGGTTACCCAATATTACTTGGGTAACTGTTAGTTCCTTTCTAAAACAGCTTTAAATAGCAGGTTGAGTGATTCGAAATCTGCATCCCTTCCTTTTAATTTTTCAGCATATCTTTCATGACGTTCTAACTCTGATTCGATAAACGCATTTATAACAGGTACTGCTGGTGCATACTCTTTCTCTAAGCTCGCTCTCTTGCGTGCTAATAAATCAGATATGGCCTCATCTAACGGTTTATTATCAGATACCAACTTTCGCAATACTTCAAACTCTATTGGCGCTGGTTTGTCATATTTTTCAAGCCACATGATGGCCAGCAATGGCCTCAATACATAGAAATATTTTTTCAGTGGCACCAATTCTTTTTTCAAGTATTCACGAAAGTTACCTTTAGCCATGTGCAGGTAGTGATATATCCCTTTTTGCGAAGAAGCAATTAAAGGCATCAAATCACGAGCTTTATCTGCGAAATGGTCATCTTCTACATATACTATTGGTGATTGTAGCCATTCGATGAAAGCTGGGTTTGACTTCCAAAAAAGCTTTAAAGCTTTTCGAATATCCCAACCATTGATATCAATTTCATCCACTATCGGATATTCGATAACATCACGCTTGTCTTCAAGGTCAACAGCTAAGTACCATTCTTTAGGGTGAGCATATATAAACCTTACGTCATAATCGCTGTTAGGAGATTCAAATCCCCATGCTCGGCTACCTGACTCAATCGCATAAAGTATTTTGACTCCATGCTCTGCTTCTGCTGCCTTTATTCTGAGTAATATTTCGGTTTGCACATCTTTGTCTATGCGATCGTCGATTAAGTTTTCTTTTTTAGTTGTTTCCATTGTCCTGCTCTCTATTCCCATTATTCTTTATTTCAGCCAAGTATTGCCGTAAACAATCTATTTCTGCTTCACGTACTGCACCACCGATATCAGGGCCTCTTTTTCCTTGTGAAATAGCCAACTGCACAACAGCTTTTTTATCCAACTGAGTTAATATTTCCAATAATGATTCTGCTAATAACAATTGTGGATATGCTCTATTAACAAAGGTTTCGCCTCTGCCTTGTGCATCACACAAGCATGCCTGTAAAAACTGCTGAAAACGCTGTGGATGCTCTAACCCATTCATATTTTCAATGATTAATTTGTGCAATTTCTTTGGCGTTAGCTCAAATAACTTGTGGCATCTTGTATGATTATCACTGGTTAAGATGGCTAACGCTTTAAAACGATTAGGCACCTTTAAGCGTTCACAAAACTCTTCAATAACAGCTATGCCTTCTTGCTCGTGGCCAAGTAAATTTCTGCGTTGTTGGTAGCAATAAGCTTTACCAAAGTCATGAGTTAATGCTGCAAACCGAGTTTCAACATCAAAATTAAGATCGGCTGCTCGCTTAACAACTAACATTGTATGCTTGTAAACATCACCTTCTGGGTGATGGTTTGCAGGCTGAGGTACACCAGCCATTACCTCTATTTCTGGGAATACTCCTAAACCGTTCAGCGCTTCAAAAAACAAATGAGGATACTTTTCACTAAGTGCTTTTTCTGTTTCTTTCCAAACTCGCTCAGACACTAAATGAGATAACTCACCACTATCTCTAAGTTGTTTCATTAGCGCATAAGTTTCGGGGTGAATAGTCCACTCTTCACCATAACGAGCAAGAAAGCGCGCAACACGAAGCACCCTTACTGGATCTTCTGCAAATGCATCAGTGGTATGCCTTAATACTTTACTTTTTAAATCAGCTTGGCCGTTAAAAGGGTCGATAACTTTGCCATTAGCATCTAACGCCATTGAGTTTATTGTTAGGTCACGTCGAGCTAAATCTTCTTCTAAAGTAACGGACGTGCTGGCGTCTACTGCAAAACCTGTATACCCTTTACCATTTTTACGCTCTGTACGTGCTAAGGCATATTCATCTTTAGTTTTGGGGTGTAAAAATACAGGAAAGTCACTGCCTACAGATTGAAAACCTAACGATGTCATTGTTTGAGTTGTTTCACCCACAACGACATAGTCTTTGTCTTTTGATTCATGACCCAATAACGAATCCCTTACTGCGCCTCCCACTAAATAGACATTTTCCAACCTGTTCTTCATTTTTAATTCCATTACATTTTTATATGAGTATCAAGCTACTCCAGAGAAACACTCCACAATGTATCAGTTAATTGCTTCACTAGGAGTTCTTTTCCCAAGATTTGCTTGATAACATCAATATTGGTTGTTGTATGTAAACTAGGCGTTGTTGTTGTAAAACTGCCACTTCCCGCTAGTGCCATCAGCAATAGTAACTGATCTGCTAAGTGCTCTTCGACAGCCGCTTGAGCATGAATAAACTTATTCACTCGTCCAGCAGCACGTTTTCCAACTCGTTCTGCCGAAACGCCCAACTCGCCAACAACCTCAAAAACACTACTATGTGTATTACTATCGATACTTAACTGAAAACTATTACCAGGTCCAGGGGTAACTACCTCCTTTACTTGGCTTGAAGCATCATGCCAATCAAGAATTTTCTTAGCCGTTGTAATTTCTCTTTGTCCTATACTTGCAGGCAGTAAACTTACCAAAGCATTAAGTGAGCAATTATCCATATCGTTAGTAAAGTCACAGCCTGCGTCATTAAAATGAATTGGCTCTAACGCTTTAGTTGGCTCAATACTTATTTGCCATTTTCCTCCGCCAGCAGGATAAAAACCTAACGAGGAAGTATTTACTTTACAATTCACACCCATACTTTTTAATACAGGTAAAAATGACTGCTGTAAAAAGCTCAATGAAGGTGACATACCATTATGTGTACCTCCTTCAAAGGTTACTGTTGAGCTTTCTTTTGCTAAAGCCAGTACTGGCAATATTGTCTGACACACTAAAACCGTACTACCTGCCGTGCCAATGGCAAAGTGAAAGTTACCCGGCTTCACTTTTCCTGGTGAAAAACGAATGCGGGTAGTACCAAGCTCAACACCTTCCGTAGTAGCACCACAAATTTCTTGTGCCGCTAAAACGGAAGTTAAATGCTGGCGTAACAATCCTGATTTCTTCCTGCCCGCCCTAATGTTTATCAGTTCAATATTTTGTTGAGTTATAATGGACAAAGTCAGTGCTGTCCTTAGCACCTGACCACCACCTTCACCTTGTGAACCATCAATTATCATGTATTTCATAATTTGTCCTTACTTATGCTCCATGCCTGTCATCACTAGCCTTTAACACAAACTATTTGCTTCAAGGTATAGACGACTTCAACAAGGTCTTTCTGTGCTTCCATCACTTTTTCAATATCTTTATATGCATGTGGTATTTCATCAATTACTGATGCATCTTTTCTACATTCCACACCTTCTGTAGCTGCAATTTGGTCTTCTACGTTATAGACTTTTTTTGCTTTGGTTCTGGACATCACTCGGCCAGCACCATGACTACAACTATTGAAACTTTCAGGGTTTCCTATACCTCTTACAATAAATGATTTAGCCCCCATATTTCCGGGGATAATACCCATTTCGCCCTTTTCAGCACGAACTGCACCTTTTCTTGTTACAAAGCAGTCTTTACCGAAATGATGCTCACGTGAAATATAGTTATGATGACAATTCACTGCTAACTCGGCAGTTGAAAACTCAATCGGCAATTGCTTTCTTAATGCTACAATTGCATTGAACATCATGATTTCACGGTTTTTAGCGGCAAAGTCCTGCGCCCATTCAACAGCTTCAACATAGTCGTCAAAATAATCATTACCTTCCTCAAGATAAGCCAAATCCATATCTGGCAAATTGATTTGATGACGTTGCATTTCTTTTTTAGCTAATTCGATAAAGTAGGTACCAATTCGGTTTCCTACACCACGACTTCCTGAATGCAACATGATCCAAACAGCATCATTTTCATCTAAGCAAAGTTCTAAAAAGTGATTTCCCGTTCCCATCGTACCTAAATGCTTAACATTATTGCTTTTCTTGATTGCAGGGTGTTTTTCACAAATTCGCTCAAACCTCGCCTGTAACTTCAACCATTCACCTGCAACAATATCAGGCACGTTGTGCCATGAACCTCTATCACGTTTTCCTCTACTGCTAGTTCTTCCGTGAGGCACGGCAGCTTCAAAAGCGTGTCTAATCGCTAATAAATTATCAGGTAACTGACTAGCCGTTAACGTTGTTTTAGTCGCAACCATACCGCAACCAATATCTACACCAACTGCTGCGGGAATTACCGCGTTAACGGAAGGAATTACGCTTCCTATTGTCGCGCCTTTACCTAAATGTACATCTGGCATTACTGCTATATGCGAATGTATCAATGGCATAGTTGCAATATTGTTTAACTGTTGTTGAGCTTTCTCTTCAAATGGAACACCTTTGGTCCATGCTTTGATTGTCGCTCTTCCTTCATTCTCAATAACGTTGTAGTTTTTACACATTATCTTTTCCTTAATTCTTTATTTTTTATGCGATAAGCGGGCTACAGCCATTTCTGTAGCCCTTTTGTCTATGTTGGAGTTATGTATTGGCATTAGGCTATTTTTACTACGCCATTCATCAAACCTTCCAGGCCGCCATATACCGTTAGACTACCAATTTTTTCTGATACTTTTTCTAACGCTTCAAGCTCTTTTAACCGCATCAAGGTGGGATTGTTTTCCATGACCTTCGCTGTGTTGTGCAGACTTCTGGTTGCTGATGTTTCTTCTCGTCTTTTTATTACATTCGCTTCAGCTGCTTTTTGGGCTTCAACTACCTGATTCAATATTGCTTTCATTTCACCCGGTAAGATGATGTCTTTCACACCGACACTTATAAGAGAAACACCGATATCTGACAAACGCTCTACTACTAGCTCTTTTACCGTTTCATTGACATACAATTTATCCAAAAGGATATCGTCTAATGATTTAGTGCCAACCGCTTCTCTTAATGCTAATTGCAACGTTTTATAAACAAAGTCATCTACTTTATCGACACTACGGGCTGCAAGCTCTGCGTCTTGTACTTTGATGCTAGCACTTAAGTTAATTCGCAAACTTACTCTGTCTTTACTTAAAATTTCTTGTCCTGAAATTTCAAGTAATTGTGTTCTGCAATCAAAATTCTTTAACTCCACTGTGTGGTTAAATTGCCAGAAAGCATGCTGACCAGGTGTTAATCTTTTGACCAACTGTCCGTTAACATACAGTAAGCCAACATGGTCTTTAGTAACATTCAAATCAGCTATAGGCTTAATAGCTACAGTACGCTCACTTCTAATTAATCGGGTTGATGTATTGGCACCAGCACGGTTAATTAAGAAAAGTGACTTATCATCTACAGCTATATCTTCATCAATAGAAATTTTCTCTAGTCGTATTTCGCCAGCATCTTTCCATAGATATAAATGCTCACTTGGCGCAACCACACCTCTAAGGAGGTCGTTGATATATAGCATTCCTACCTCGGTACTCTCTAGTTTCCAGTGAGAAATATGCTCACTTAGTTCTTTATGGTTTCTGTATAACCTTTCTGCATTTTTCTCTGAAAAATACAGCGTGTTAATATCAAAAGTGACAAATTCTAGTTCATTCTTGATATCCCAAATTTTGTGTTTTCCTGGTGTTAATACGCTATCTAGTTCTTGATTTTTAAACACCAAAACTCTTTGATTTTCTGCTACTAATTTAGTTTTTCTAAACATCTTTAATTTCCTTATTTAATCCTTCTTACACCTCAAGTGAAGGAGGTGCTAGTAAGGGTTATCTACTTATTTGATAAAGGCCCAGAACTTTATTGTTATGGGGAGCATCCTGCTTGCCAGTACTTATTCGTTCTAGGCGTTTATCAAACATTGGTACTAACTACTTACTAACGTTTCATATCATTGTATAAAGGGTGGGAATTGAACCCACAACAAACGGGTTAAAGCCGCTGCTCTACCAATTGAGCTACCTGAATTTAAGGAAGGATTCGAACCTTCGCCAACAGCACCAAGCTGTTGCTCTATCCTCTGAGCTACTTAAATGGTTATTAAGATGGGAATCGAACCCATGACTGACGAAATAAATTCGCTGCTCTACCTACTGAGCTACTTAATATTTGTTTGATTAGGCATACGCAGTCACATTGCTCAGCGCACCAGAGTGATTTTTTGAATCACATCCTATTAATCAGACACTTAGACTATTACAAGTCATGTGCCAAGTTAGATGAGAACATAAGATAAATTATTAATTTATTGTTTTTATTGAGTTAAATAACTTATTTCGTGTTTATGTAAGTTTTATAGTTGAATACAAAAACACTAAAAGATATTATTTTAGATATCAAATATATCCATATAGATAACAAAAAATGAAAGGCACTGTTGTTGTAAGCTTAATTGGAACTCAATTAGATTACGTGGGAAAAAGAGTTGATAGGTGGGCCAAATGGCGACCAAATGTTAGCTTGTGTAGTCAGGAAGACTTGATAGTAAACCAGTTCCATATGCTTCATGATAACCATAGCAGCCGTCTTGCTAATAACGTTGCAGTTGATATTGAATCTATTTCTCCTGAAACTAGTATCAACCTCCACACAGTCAACTTTAAAGACCCTTGGGATTTTGAAGAGGTTTACGCCAAGCTTTTTGATTGGTGCCAACAACAAGAATTCGATACCGATAAAAATGACTACCTATTTCATATAACAACAGGTACTCACGTTGTTCAGATATGCAGTTATTTGCTTACAGAAAGTCGCCATTTTCCAGGCCGTTTAATCCAAACATCTCCCGATCACAACAATAAGAATAAGTCGATTGGACGGATACAAATCATCGATTTAGATCTCTCTAAATATGACCAGTTAGCCACAAGGTTTGACGTTGAACATCAAGAAGGCAAGGAGTTCTTAAAAGGGGGGATTGAGACTAAAAACAAAGCTTTTAACAGACTCATTACTCAGATAGAAAAAGTAGCTATTCGCTCTCAAGATCCCATGCTATTAACAGGACCAACGGGTGCGGGCAAAAGCCAGCTAGCAACTCGTATTTATCAGCTAAAGAAAAAGCGCTCGATGCTAAAAGGCACATTAGTCTCTGTGAACTGTGCCACTTTAAAAGGTGAGAATGCTATGGCTGCTCTTTTTGGTCATACAAAGGGAGCGTTTACCGGTGCACAAAAATCAAGAGATGGTTTTTTACTTACCGCCGATAATGGCGTTTTATTTTTGGATGAAATTGGTGAGCTTGGTTTGGAAGAACAAGCGATGTTATTACATGCGATTGAAAATAAAACCTTCCACCCTGTAGGTAGTGATACGCCTGTTCAAAGTGATTTTCAACTAATCGCAGGTACCAATAGAAATTTAAAACAGGAAATTGAGAAAGGCACATTTCGAGAGGACTTACTTGCCCGAATTAATCTTTGGACTTATGAATTACCCGCTTTAAAGAACAGGAAAGAAGATATCCCAGTCAACGTTGACTATGAAATAGATCTTTTTGCTAAAAAAACAGGACACCGTGTGCAATTTAACAAAGAAGCCCAAAGTGCCTTTATTGGCTTCTCTACTTCCAACGAGGCGTTATGGTCTGGAAACTTTCGTGATTTAAGCTCTGCGATAACCAGGCTGTGCACTTTGGCAGATTCTTCGAGAATCACAGTAGATGATGTCGAATGTGAAATAGAACGGTTAAAACGAGCATGGAACCCAACAGACCAGCAATCGACTAGCAATAATTTATATAATTACCTATCAAAAGAACAAGTAGAGAATTTGGATACATTTGATGCTAACCAACTTAATTTTGTGCTTGATATATGCCAGCGCCATAATAGTATGGCATCGGCGGGTAGAGAGCTATTTGATGTTAGCCGAACTTTAAAATCACAACCAAATGACTCAAGTCGCTTACAAAAGTATTTAAGTAAATTTGGTTTGAAGTGGGGAGAGATCTAATACCTAAACGATTCAAAATTTTATTTAAAACACCTAAGTAACTTCGCATAGAAGTGGCCGAATTTTCAAACAGTGTTTACCATGTAATGAGAGCGTTTCTGTAGAGCTAAAAATATCAAATGACAAATGAGCTATTTAATCCAGCATACTCAAATATCACTTTTAGCTGCTCCTGTAAAAGCATTGAAGAGCGCCTGCTTTTTATTCTAACGAGACTTCTCAATGAGTTGAATGCAGAGTTAATTACTTTAGGTGGTGTAGCAGAAATATTTGCAATTGAAATAAACTCTGATACAGGAATACCCACTTTTCATTTGGTTTTGGGCGGCAAGGTTAAATCAACAGATATTGAATTCTTACTAGATAAGTGGCCCCAAGAATTTGAAAAGGTATTTCAATGCAGACAATAATTAAAAATTGGTACGTCATTAAAGTACTTGAACCAAAAACCGAAGCATTTCTTGGGAAAATCCTATGAGGAACAGTTGTGAATGACGAGACAAATCGTTTTACGGCGGGGGATTATATGTCCAGTTCATTGATAAAACATATTAACCTAAATTTGCAGCTTGTCGTCACTCAATCAAATAGCCAATATAAACTCGAAGGCAACGGCAAAGAATTCTTAGCTTATGTTTCCGAAGTGAAATTACTCGACAAAGGGTTCAACCCCGAGCAAATAATGAAAATGAGGCTATCAGAAGCATGTGATAGTAATTTTAAACATTAATAGTTGAGCTTACTTTTGCTTTCTTTTTAGTAGCTTTCTTAGTTTTCAAATCTTTGGGTTTCAAATCAAGTTTAGCCAGCGCCTTCTCTAATAAGTACCTGTATTGCTCACCTTTACCACCATACATTTCAGCCATTTCATCGTATGTGTATCCAAAAAGTAAATCAAATATCAATTTTTGCTCTTCGTCGGTTATCTGTTTTTCTTCAAGAGCAACCATCAAGTCCGCTTCAACCACACTCTGAGTGGAATGCTCTACGTGTAATTGTGATGAACTATCAACAAGCCACTCTTCTTGCGTGGCCTTGTAATCAAGAGGCTTATGGTGGCGAGCCCTAACGGCCGCTTCTTTCTCGTTGTCATGCTCTCTATCGTCTTTTAATTCATTGCCCACACCCCATTTATCATCACTCCAGCGGCTAAGGCGAACATTACATTGGTTTATCACCGAGCGGTGTATGTATTTTATGATGTAATTTTCTTCAGTTTTGTAGTGCTTCAAAAGCCGTTGTTGCCGTTCGTCTAATTCCGCCTGTGTCTTAATTTTTTTGGGTTTATCAAATTCACTTTTCTCAATGTCCGGTACAGGCACAGCCCCAAAGCCCGCCATCAAACTTGCAACCGCATTACCCACAAAGTCTTCGCCCATCTGAACATATTCGTTTGATGCTTTGGTAATAAAGAAGAGCAATTTATTTCTTACTGTTTTTTTAGCCGCTGGCAATATTTTTAAATATTGAACAGCGATTTCAGCTTTTATTTCCACTAATTCTTTTTTAGTTATTTTCATTTATTACGTCTTATTTAAGTTGTTTTGTGCCAAAGGGAGTTAGTAAAACTGTCAATAACTTTTGACTGCCAGGCCAATAAAATGTGCTTTTTAAAATTTAATTTAACTTTTTCATACAATATTTTTCCGTTTTTCATTCCCAATTAGATAACTCATATCTAGGCAGAAAAATAGCAATAAAAACAAGCTAAGTCTTTACGTTTTAAAATTAATTTCAAAATAGTTTCCGGTTTTTGAAGTTAATTAGATAACTCATATATGGAAACGAAAATACATCAATTTGACTTAATTAGACGTTATTTAAACCAAGCTGTCAAAAGCGTGATTTTTACTAAAACAACTAGGACGGAAAAACATGATAGCGACATAATATAGCTAAAAATAATATAGGTTTTTCAATAACTAAAGAGAAAATACAGGAGGTAAACCACTTGCGAATCATCAAAAAATGAACAATACCTTTTATATGGTTAAATTTTATACAGAGACGGTTTTATTAAAAATAAATAAAGATTTTAAAAGCTAAACGAACGAAAAACACTCAACCAACCAAAAAGGTAAATATTATGATTTTACGCAAGCTAGAAAAAACCAGCCGAGTTAAGCCCACTATCGCTTTTTACTCTTATCTAAACTCCGCCATGATGTTTTGCGAAAGCAAACTTGAAATGGATGCGTTAATGAAATTAGAGTTTGATGATTCTGTTGAATCTTATGTCACTCAACCAACAAGTTATGCTTATCATGTAAATGGACGCCTTACCCGTTATACACCAGATATATTGGTTAAATACAAAGATGGGCATTTTGTTTTTGTGGAAGTAAAGCCCTTCGCAAAATCTCAAAGTAAACGCTTTATTGCTAAATTTCACCGCCTATTTCAGATGTTTAATGAAACCATTGGCCATCCCTTTGAATTGTGGACTTGTCGCAATATTCGCAAAGAAAAGCGTATCCAGAACTTTGAACAACTTTACGTCTTTCTTAATGAAGCGCTTGATGATGACATCAATGCACGCGTACTCAAAGACTTGAAAAAAGTGCCTGACATTCGCGTTAGTCACGTAGAAAGCGTGGTCGCCGAGTATGGCCAATCACCACACTACGCCTGGTCGATGATAGCTCATCAACTATTTACTTTTAGTAATACAAATCTACTGACTCGTCATTCTACTTTGGAGATTGCCGCATGAGAAATTCAGCCCTATTACTAAACAAAGGTATGCACATCGACTGGGCCGGTCGTAACGCCCTCATTCGCACTATGGAGCCTGATTATACAGTGCTTGATTTTGAAGGAGGTCAAAAGCAGATGATTGACACCAGCCTTATATCTCAAGCCTATTCCGAGGGGAATTTGACCATAACTGTTCCTGATTTACCGGTCGTATTTCAGCCACTGAGAACTCAAGACCACATCGACCTAGCGGAAGAAATATTACTTTATTTACTTCCGCTTGATGAGGAAGAAACACCTCGTTCTCGTAAGACTATTAAACGCGTGATTGAAATTGTCAAAGCAGGTCTTAGTGATAAGAAAAAACTGGAGGCTCCAAGCGATAGCAAAGTATATCGTTGGTATGACTTATGGATTGAGAATCATCGAAATGTGGTACCACTAGTTATCAAAAAACCTGAAAAAGAACGGGCTAAGCAGTTCGCACCTGAGACTTTAGATTTAGTCGAAGAAGTCATTTATTCAGAGTATTTGCACCATAATGGTAGCAATAAACTCCAAGTGTTCAGAGAGTTTGTTAAGCGATTTAAACAAGGTGGATTTCCTGGGAAATGTGTTAGTCAATCTCGTTTTTATGAAATGTTAGCTAGCCTTGACCCGATTGAAGTTGCTCTAGCAAGAGAAGGTAAAGATAAAGCTCGGCGCTTAGCACGAACATGCAAAACCCACTTCATCGCTGACTTCCCACTCCAACGTGTTGAGATTGATGCAGTCCACCTTAAGGTCGGGCTTTTGGATGATGAAACTGGTACCTATATAGGCTCACCTATCATTTATTTGGCAATTGATGTTTATACACGATGCATTGTTGGCTACAGCATCAGTTATGGTACAAAAGGCAGCGAAATATCAGCAGCTGTGATGGACTGTCTCAAAGATTGCATGTTACCAAAAGCTCATTTGGGCTTGCCACTTTCAGGTAAACCATTGAGTTTTGTTTGTGATGCCGGTGGTGCATTTCGCTCAAAAATGATCATCTCATTTTTAGCCAATATGGGTTGTCATCACCACACCACCGAAACCGCTACTCCTTGGAAGAAGCCGTTCATAGAGCGTTTTAATCGTACATTGCGTGAACAATTTGCAAAAAAGATTCCAGGATATATGGGGCGGAGAATGGATGGTAAAAGCTATGACTACACCATGCAACAACTGGCGACATTAAACGTGAGTACATTCAAAGAATATCTTGAAGAGTATATCTGCGATATCTACCACCACAATCCTCACAAAGGTCTTCAGGGTCATACACCTTTTCAAGAAGCCAAAGAATGTGCCAAAAGATGCCGCCCTGAAGTTGTAGCTGACATGAATCAATTTAATCTGTACAGAGGCATAGAAAAAGAGCCAACAATCCAAGGGCATGCTGGCGTGCAGATTGACAAAATATTTTATCAATCTGATGAATTGAAACGTCTTTATCTCAATTTGAAAGGCAATACCGTCACCAAAAATCCCAAAGTAAGCGTGTTGTTCGATGAAAATGATATCTCGCAAATCACAGTCCTTGATGACGATAAAATGGAGATATTCGCTGTACCGTGCATAGACCCTATCGCAACCCCTGGAATGCATAAAACAGTATACAAATCATTGCGTGCGTCTAAGCAAACCGAAGGCCATAAGTCACTTAGTACTAAGCGTACTGCCGCAACCGACAGACCTAAACGAAAAATCAACAATACAACAGTAGTTGGCTCCAGTGCTTTGGAACAAGCAATGGCGGTAGCCCAATCTACTGAAGATTTGGATGAGATGATTGCAGAGGGTGTCAAGCGCAAGGCTCGTGATCACAGCGATAAACCAACCAAAGTTTCCACGCCAGAACGTTCTTCTACCAGCACGAAAAGAACACGTACACGTAACGAAGTAAAATAAGGAATACCCAATGAAAACAATTAAATCAGTACAGATGAAGGCGGATCCTTTATCAAATATAAGCGAGCATCAACCCACAACAAATCCAGAGCATCCTTGGATAAAAACACCTGCTGAACGCCAAAAATGTGTGTTACGAAAAAAATCTGGAAAAAACTTACCTGGATACTATGCAAATAAGTTTGATTGTAAAACCTATCGCAACACTTTTGTGGAGAGTGCTCTTACTGCTAATTCCGAGGAGGATTTGAGTGAATTAATTGCAGAGGACGTTAAGAAAAAATCATGTAATGACACCGAAAAACCGACAGAAGATACCACTGCAACATGCAGCGAAAAGACACACAACCGCAATCAAGTAAGATAGGGGGTATACCATGAAAACACTTAAACCTGAAACCCTAGCATTCAAAAAACGTACTGTCTTTCATGATGATTTTAAGCAAGCATACGATGCCATTCTTAAACTTATGGCATTCAAAGATGTTGATCCCAAAGTTATGCTCATCATAGGCGAAAATGGCTGCGGAAAGTCTCGTTTAGCAAAAATGATACAAAACGATTTTCCAATCGTAGATAGTGATGGAGAAACAATAATCCCCATAGCTCTCACTGATGCACCACCTGAAACAGGACAATCCGCCCTAGTGAGTGAATTACTTCATAGCCTTGGTGATTTAGATGCGTTTGTCGGTCGCCCTCAGAAGCTGAGGGATCGACTTCGCAGGATTCTCAGAGAGCTGAATGTTGCACTAATCATTATTGATGAAGTTCAAGATATTTTTCCCCTTGTAGGGCTAAATAATTCATCCAAAGCAACAAGGTTCATTAAATGGTTAACAAATAAAGGGGGAGCCCCCGTGTTACTTCTTGGTACACCTGACGCACTCTCCCTTTTAGATATTAATAACGCATTAAACCAACGTGCTGAGTCAACAAGATACCTTAATCGCTTTAGGTGTACAGATTATGATGAGCAGATTCGATTTGCTGATTTTTTATCAGATCTATTTGGCGTTTTTCCTCGAAAAATAAAAGGATTTAAATTATACAAAAAAAATGAGGATGGTGACGAAGTTCTTAAGGACGACATAGAGCCACTTTTGCAGCTGTGCTTGGCGTGTGAAGGCATACCGAGAATACTCAACAGTATTTTGTCTAAAGTACTAGAAACGACGCAACCCAAGGATGTCATTGACAAGGCAATCCTTGGTGAAGCATGGAAGACAGCGATTAACCATAAAAATGGTTGGCAGAATAAAGTACACCCTTTTGATTCTAAGATAAAAGACATTAAAGCGGAGCTTATTGCCAAGAAATTATTCACCATGCCTGTTAAGGAGAAAAAGTAATGAATTACCCTACACGACGCCAATTCCCTGTTCGCCCTCGTCCTTGCGTTGGTGAAGACTTTAAAAGCTATATTTTACGCATAGCTTTTCGTAACGGTTACGATAACATCAACATCATTCACCGCATTGTGGGCATTCCGATGTCCAAAGCTTGCTTTGATATCAACAGTATTTTGCACAAACGATTTGTGGGTGAAATTGCATTATTGCTGCGAATCAAAGCAGAAACATTAGCGGCACATTTTGATGAGCCCATAGGTCACTGTTACGATGCAAATCGTGCTATCAAAGACTGTACGACAGCAGATATCAAGCTTTGTTTGGATTGCATAAAGTCTGAGGGCTTTATTCACAAAGATTGGTTTGAAGCACATCACACACATTGTTCACTGCATCAAAAAGCACTTCTCAATTGTTGTCCAAACTGTCATACCAAATTTCCATGGAAATCTGAGGTTTTTGAAAGATGCCCTGAATGTGAATTTGAATGGGACAAGTACTCTGTCATCCCAACAACAACCCCCCTTTATTTTTCTGCGTTAGAGCACCTACCGAATACTCAAAAGATAGAGTATTTAGCCGCTCTTTATCAGGCGTTTATTTATTCAATTCGTCCATTAGATGCTATGCATATAACTTACTTACGCTTTCCTGTAAACCTGAACTCTGTTCATACTCACTTTGAACAAGCTTATGCGTTACTCACTGACAATGAGTATGCAAAGAGCCTTGAATCGATACGCTATCGCTATTTCTCTAATAACTCAAAATTAGATCAGTTTTCGGACACACAGCTGCTAAAAATTAGTGCGTTGGAGAAACTAACACATATCTCTCACTTGCCTTTGTCTTCGAAGGCTATTAAGCCAAGTTTGATAGAAGAGATATGTGCTGTGAAAAAATATAGGGAAAAAGAGATGATAGCCGAAGATTGTTATCACTTTCAGATGGAATTGTACTCACTAGCCGATGTCTTGCATTTTGATACCACGATACTGACTCAATTAGTGAAATCAGGTGTGCTGCCTGAAATGAGTGGCAGCGTTAATGCTCAGTTTTTTCTTTTTGATTTAAGAAAGATAAATAGTTTTACCTTTAAGCTCAGAGAAAATAGTAATGACTTGACCACTTCAGCAATATTGTCATTTAGTGAAGCAGAAGTTCTGATGACACAGTCCAATATGGGCTCAATCGAACTCATCATTGCCATGTTAAATGGTGATGTACCTTACCAACTTGATGAGTTTGAGGGTGACCCATTCTTTAAAAGTTGTAGCTTTGAAAGAGTGGCTTTTTTACAATTTATCGAAAATCGTTTTCCTAAAACCTTCACGGACATAGTAACTAAGAATAGGATACGTAATTTTTGTTCAGTTAATGAAACGCAGTTTCAGTATTTCAAGTCGTTATTCTCCAGAAATCTTATCATAGCGCAGAGTGGCATGAGCTATATTCAGCCAGAAGCCCTTGCCGAGTTTTTTGAAGCTAACTTACTCTTAAATCGGTGGTGTAAATTAAACAAACTAAAACTAGATGACACCATTAAGGCACTTATTGAAAATGGTTTTACGCCGCTTGTTTATTCCAATAAAGAGTTAAAAGTCTTTTTTTTCAAAAGGACTGAAAAGTTAACCGCATTTTTTATGGCCCATAATCCAATGATTACTGGGTCATAAAAGCAATATCATTGGCCCATTTTACTTTTGTTTCTCTAACTTTTGAGCAACCTTCTCATTACCATTAATCCAATTCATCACTGATTAGCTTCAGTTCAAAACCTCCATTTAAATAATTATTAGTAATTGCTTATAATTTTGTTATTATAATTATGCTGATTTGCGCATAAATCAGCATTTTTTCGTGTGTAAAATTACCCAGGTAACCATCTGATTATTTAAGGTTTACGGGGTGATTTCAAAATTAGCTGGAATCTTAGGGTTAATTCCAACTTTAACCAGAATATTGTTATTTCACTATCTGGAATCCACGACCTAAGTCTTTGATTGTTCTACTTCGCCAGTTTCACTTTTTTTCAAAACCAACATGTGTTAGTTTGCATTACTTTTCAACCAGCTACTAATGTAATTGGCTGTCTCTTTAATTGGAACTACTTCGTTAAATATTAAATCAGAGTTAGTTCTAACTTGTTCAACAGCTGAGATATAAATATCTCTATAGTGATCTTCATATTTATCCAAGTAATTAGATATAGCGCATATCGAATCAGAATTCGGTTGTTCAGTATGCCTTTTGATAATACGAGATAGACACAATTCCATGGGCTGATCTAACAAAACAACATAATCTATTAATGACGACATAGAATCACGTTCTTTACCAAATGGCTCTTCAATAAAAATAAAACGATTTCTATTTTTCGAAATTAAGCTTTCCAATGAAGTGACAAATCTTGGTGTTTTAATCAGTGAAACGTTTGCTCCATTATTAAACCAATTTTTCATGTTTTGAGGGTATGTACTTTTGTCAGTGTGATCATCAAAAAGAAGAAATGAGCAATCAAACTCATTAGCTAGCTCTTTAACAATTGTGGTTTTCCCCGCACCAGATGTTCCACTGATTGCAACTACTTTTGTGTTATCCATACTATCCTAATGTGACAGAGCTCGATTGCAAACTAACGCATTAATAAGAGACTAAAAACTGTTTACAAAAATTTGAATCGAAGCAGAACATTTCAGTCCTGCTTTATTGACTTGTTAGCTGCCTTTTCGTATAAACTTTGTAACTTCACAGTCTTCAGGCACTCGTTCAACACGGTTATCAATATTATCTGAAACCGCTACCAACTCTGAGCGAACAGGCAGTTGCTTAGGCAACTTAATATTTTTGACTATTCTTAGATTATGCAAAGCGTTTAAAACCCACCAACCTGGATCTGGTTCGTCACTGTACAAACCTAACATCGCAGAGCCTGGGTAAGCATGATGATTATTATGCCATGCCTCCCCCATAGAAAGGAAACCAGCTACTTTAATGTTGTGACCTTGCACTGCTGCTCCTTCAACCTCCCAAGTTTTATCGCCTTTATTATGGGCAAAGTAACCAATTAGCCAATGGCCACCAACAGATACTACAATTCGAACAGAAACGCCCCAAACTAACCAAGATATACCACCAATAAGAAATAAAGGAATGGCTAGAACTAATTGCTGAAGCATCCACGTTTTTTCAATGAATAGGTAAAACTTATTTAAGGATACCGATTCTTCTATATTAAATTCGGGTGGGTTGTTTAGTACAAGGTCACAATTTAATTGCCACCATCCATCCTTTAGTATTTTTGAGCCATGTAATAAATAATCATGACACTGAGATTGCCTTTGCGCCCAATCACGTAGATCATGTTGAATCATCATGCCTATTGGGCCCGCCATCCCAACTAAGACACCTAGATATACGAACAAATACTCCATCCATTTCGGACATTCATATGAGCGATGAATAAGTAACCTATGCATTCCTAAGGAATGTCCAAAGCATAATGTAATCGCAGTAAGCGCTATAAACACCAAAAATGCGGAAATAGATAAAACAACAGGAGCAATTAAAATAGTCGCTAAGAGGTGAGTCAAAAACCAGATAGATTTAATGGGTTTCCATTCTACAGTGCCACTAAAAGCACTATTTTCATTATTTGAATTAACTCTATCCGTATTGAGCATGACTATCCTAAAGTTGATTAGTGAAAACTCCCGATTAATGCAAAATCAACCTAGAGTGTCCACAATCGTAAAAATACTTTTTTATTAATTATTTTAGTACGTTAACAGCATCATTTTATCTAATCAATCTTTACCAAAACACGAGAAAGTGAGCATTGAGATATTCAAGCATAAGCAAGGCATGTTATTAACATAATAAAAAAGAACACCTAAACAACCACAATACCAATATAGAACCGTACAAATTAATGACACCAAAGTACTATAGATTAAGTCAGTAACTTTGAGATTATTACTAAGGTTTATTAATAAAGTGACATGGCTTCTTAATTTTGAAAGTTATAAAATTCAAAGTAAAACTTATAAAGTCGCTAAAATTTAAGCGACGTTATAAGTTAATATAAAAGGTATTTCACGCAAGTAACACATTACTCAATTGATGTTACTTAATCGGGTAAACATAATTAATCCACCCCATCATTCGCAGTAAAATCCGTCTCATTAAAGAAACATGTAGCGGGTCACTATCATGATTTATCACCACAGCTTTACCTTGAATACCAAAAGGTAAGCCATAATCTGACAAGTCTTCTTCTAGCTCAATAAGCCCAATAGCAAAACCATGCGCAGCAAGTCTATTGGCAGAAATTAGCTGGCCATTAACTTGAAATTCACCTTCCGACATTGCAGGTAATAGCTGAACCAGTTTGCCTTTAAAAACGTGGCCGGGAACGCTGTCTAAAATCACTTCTGCGTCTAGCCCTGCTTTCATTTTTAATAATGAATTTTGCCAAAACAAGCCAGCAAAAACACGCTTTTCATTCGGTATGAAAGTCATTACTGGTCGAAGTGGTAAAGAGGCTGCTCGAACACCTGGTCGTAACGCAACTTGCGTTGCCATGCCGTTTGTTGGTGCGTAAACACGCGTACTTGCTAAGTCAAATAAGGCTTTGTCTAATTGTGCTTGCAGTTGTGCTACTTGTGGATTCAAACCTAATATTTCAGCATCGGCAATTAGTTTAACTCTTTTTTCCTCTGACTGAGCGGCAAGTAGTTTTGAGTTAGATGCTTCAAATAGCTGCTTTCTGTTCTCAAGCTCTTGCTCAGTAAAAGGTGAGTTTACACCGGCTTTTTCTTTACCTTTTAGGTAGCGTTGGTAATTTGAATAGTTACGTTCTTTATCAGCTTTCGCTTTAGCAACATTGGCTATTGCAGTTTGAAGTTTTTGATCATTTTGTAAATCACTACTTTTTGCATCAGCTAGTAAGGCAGATATTTGATCAACTTTTGCTTGAAACGGTGTTGGGTCAAGCGTGAACAGTAAATCACCTTTTTGTATGGGCTGATTGGCAATAACATCAACAGTTTTTACCGTACCACTCACATTGGGCACAATAGGAATACTAACAAATACTTCCTTGCCATATTTTGCGTATGGATGGTTGTAATTCATCAACATCAACAACGCACCCAAAATGAATACACCACCTAAAGCTGCTGTTGGCACTGACCATTTATTTAACGGGATTTTAAAGACTTTAAAAATAACCGTACAAATAGCGGTGTAGGTAAGAATAATAATTAAATCCATATTATTGTTCCTCCACAGTTTTAAGCGATTGCTTAATTATATTCAACTCAGCTTTTAGTGTTTCAACTTCTTGAGTTAATTGCGCTAGTTCTGAATGACTACTCTCGGTTTGATGTTTGAAGCCCCAGCCTCTATCTTCACGATATAAGGTTGCCCAAATCCATAAAAATGGCCAAAGCACATGCAGGGTAAATAGGCTTACCCAACCAGCAACATGCAAGGCGTCTTGATGAGGGTGGTTACGATGTACTGCAATTTCATAGGGGATATCATGAATAACGATGATGCCATAAAAAATGACAATGCCGACAAAAAATACTAGAAATAATGCTGCGTAATCCATAAACGCTCTCCTATTTTAAGATCTCAGTTAACGTGCTTTTCATCGCAGTAGCCCAGTTATCTATAAGGGGTTTTACATTGTCTAACGTCAGTGCTTGTTCACTATCATCAAGTTTTTCGCCAAAGCCTTGTTTAATTGCTGCGCCAAGTACTTCGCCTGTTAGTGAGTCAGTTAATTCAGTTTCTATTTGAAATTTCACATCCATTTCACTAAGGCCACCGCTAGCTGCGGTAACAAGAAATGCGATAGGCACGTATTGATATGCTGATAACTTACTGTCGGTAACGTCAATGCTGGTTATCGCCATTTTTACTCGCATTGTTTTAGCGCCGGCCGTTTCAACTAACTTGCCTGATTCTTTGGCGACATTTAAAACCGTGTTATTAAAGTAAGCACCGATGTTTGTTAACGCTTTATTAGAAATGGTTTCACTCGCTTTAGGCGCAGGATAAAAAGTGACAGGGTCAAGCATGATATTTTCATAACCGTTCTCTTTAATTTTACGGTCAAAAAATCGCAGCAAATCTGAATCATCACCAACATCCACTTTTTTTAGCTGGCTATAATCACTTAAAAAACCGGAGTAGTTAGTTTTTTGGGCTTGGTTTGTGTCTTTTTCTGTAGCGGTACATGCCGTCAGGCAAATGAGTATAAAGGCGGTAATAAATTTCATTGAATTCCCTTCTTATTGTTATTTATAAAAGCTCGTTTCAGCAATAATCGAATATTGTTTAAACCAAGTTTTTATCAATAGTGGTTTTATATTCGTTCATTTATTTATAGTAAAGGAACATAAAAAAAGACAACGGAATTAAATATTTATTTAAGAATACAGAACTTAAGTACAACAAAATTTTTGCTGGGTAATATGTAAAAAACTCATCAGCAAATAAGGTATTTGCTGATGAGAGTAATAAGAATAATAGCAGGACTAAATTTTGAAAATGCTAGCTTCTTCATGCAGCTCACTCGCTAGTGCGGCAACGTCATCACTGGCTTGAGAGTTCTCTTGTGAGTCATTGGCGACTTGCTCACCAATGTCTCGAATACGAATGATATTTTCATCAACATCTTTAACCACTACCGCTTGCTGATCAACAGCTGTTGCTACTAATACTGTCATTTCTGCAATGGCGTTAACGTCGGTAATAATTTCATTTAGAACAACTTCAGTGTCTTGTGCTTGGTTTACACTGTTGATGCCTTGTTCTTTACAGGTATTTACCGTTAAAACTATTTCAGATGTGGTCGCTTGTAATTCATTAATGATGGCAGTAATTTCTGCTGTGGAATCTTGAGTTCGCACTGCAAGTGTTCTTACTTCATCAGCAACAACAGCAAAGCCTCGCCCTTGTTCGCCCGCTCTGGCCGCTTCAATTGCCGCATTTAATGCCAATAAGTTAGTTTGTTCTGCTATTCCTTTGATAACTTCAAGCACCGAAGTAATACCGTTACTCTTTTCCTGTAGTTGTACTATTTCTTCACCTGCGCTAATTAACTTCTCTGATAATTCGTTGATATTAACCACAGTACTATCAAGTTTTTCTTTTCCTTCAACTGCTTTAACTGAAGCTTCATCAGTTTTGTCTTTGGTCATGCGTGCATTATTGGCTATTTCGCCTGCCACAATGCCCATTTCGGTGACCGCTGTTGCCACCATATCGCTTTCTTGAGATTGGTTAACAATACCTTCTGTGGTTTTTGCCACACTGCGCGACACAACTTCTGACGATTGACTTAATGAATCGACTGTCTGATTAATACTTTGAATTAAGGCCTGAAAATGCGCCATAAAAATATTAAACTCTTTTGAAATAACACCAATTTCATCATGGCGCTCTTCTGTACGTTGCGTAAGATCGTTCGATTCTCTTATTTCAGAAATTCGGGCAGAAAAGTTATTGAGTGGCGCAATAATTTGTCTGGCAACAAGAATTATTAAGCTGGTAATAATTAATAAAACAACAATGGTAACCACTAAATGCTGTTGTTGTGTTTGCACTATACTCTTTTCAATATAGTTGTTTATCAACAGTACTTCTTCATCCAACTTTTCTTCAACGCTGTGTACCGCAGCGCGCATAGTTCCGCGTATACCCGACTTTGAATCTAAACCAATTTGTTTAGATATTTCGAAAAACTTATTAAACTCATCAACATAGGTTTCCAGTTGTTCTCGGTTTTCAGCATTACTTAAACGGCTGCGAAGCTGATTAGCGGTATCTGATAAACGACCAACATATTTATCATCACTGCGTAATATAAAATCTTTTTCATGACGTCTTAAAGTTAATAGGTACACTTGCGATTCAAAGTCACCTATTGCTTCAATACCACTTTCAAGCTCATGTGTTGCCACTCTTAACTTGCCGTATACACCAGAATCTTTGTCTAAGCCTTTGGCAACAGACGCTTTAATCAAGTCATCAAATGTTTGTTGATAACGAGTTAAATTCACTTTAATTATCGACAGTTCATCACCTGAAATATCTGTTGCCAACAAACGTGGCTCTATTTCAGACAATAACTGCTGAGTTTGTTGATAGGTTTTATCAAATGTTAGCTGATATTTTGCATCCTTTCGTAGCAAGAAATCCTTTTCGCTGCGTCGTAATTGCAACATTGCCACTTGAAGGTCTTTCAATTCAGATTTTATTTCTACAAGGTTTGCGATTTTGCTTTGATTTGCTGAATTTTCGACATATAAGCCAAATAGACTTATTACAACCAAAGATACGATCAAGTACAGTTTTTGTTTTATGGTCAATTTCATATTTAATCTCATTAGCGACAGGAATCAGGTAAGCAAGTACATTATAATTTCTATCCTTCTCTTACGCTAATAAGATTTATCATTTAATGCGTAAAATCAAATAGAAACAAGAAAATAATAGTACTACATATGAAAGTGGGCAAGCGCTTATCAATACTATGCAAAGCAGTTGCTGTCATTTAGTATAATCAATACAAATTAATACCCATATTATGATAGTTACTACCTATGATAAAAATTCGTGATTTAGAGTATTTGATTGCTATCGCTGAACATAAACACTTCGGCCATGCCGCAGAAGCATGCTTTGTTAGTCAGCCAACCTTGAGCGGACAAATTCAAAAACTTGAACAAAGATTAAAGCTCACCTTAATCGAGCGAAAAACACGGAATGTTATGCTAACGCCAGCCGGTGAACAGCTGATTCAAGAAGCCAGGCAAGTGCTAAACGCGGCGAGTAATTTTGAAGAGGCTGCAAAAGCATTACTTGACCCACTATCGGGTGATTTGCATATTGGTTTAATCCCAACGTTAGCACCTTACGCCTTGCCCCATATTATGCCTGCGTTAAATAGTGCCTTACCTAAAATTAACTTTTATCTACATGAAAATAGAACTAAAGATCTTCTTCAGCAGTTAGAGCAAGGTAAGCTCGATATTTTAATTTTACCTTGGTTGCCTGAAATGGAGCGCTTTGAACGTTATGATTTATTTGCTGAGCCATTGGTAATGGCAACTTCTCAACAGCACGAGTTTGCAGGTAAAAAGCAAGTTAGTTTTGACGACTTGCAACAGCAGAAAATTCTTACCTTGGAAGACGGTCACTGCTTAAGAGACCAAGCCATGGGCTATTGTTTTAGTGCTGGTGCAGAGGAAGACCATAGTTTTAGGGCAACGAGCTTAGAAACTTTGCGTTATATGGTCGCGAGTAATATGGGCATTACCTTGCTACCAAAATTGGCAACATTAAATCCGTTGTCGAATAAAGACATTCGCTACATTCCTTTTTCACAGCCGGAGCCGATACGAGAAATATCACTACTGTGCCGATCAGGTTATGCAAGAATGGATTGCGTTAGAGCTGTTGCTACTTCTGTTCGCGAATCAGTAGCACCTTTGTTTAAAGACTAATTCGTTCTGCTAGAACAAAAAAGCGCAACTCGACTAGAGTATGCGCTTTTAAAATTCTAACTAAAAATTCTAATATTAGTGACACGTAAATAACTTACGCCGCTACTTCTTGGTTTTCTGCAGTTAGTTCATTAGGGTTAGGCGTTCTAATTAAGTAATCGAATGCGCCTAGTGCTGCTGTTGCGCCACTGCCCATGGCAATGATAATTTGTTTAAATGGCGAATCAGTTACATCACCTGCGGCATAAACACCTGCCATATTGGTTTCGCCTTTTTGATTAGCGATGACTTCGCCTCGTTCAGTTAACTCAACACTGCCTTGTAAAAACTGTGAGTTTGGCACTAAACCAATTTGTACAAATATTCCGGCAAGTTCGACATTTTCTTGCTCGTTAGTCGCTCGATTCAAGTAGTTTAGCCCAGTAACATGCTTGCCATTACCTAGTACCTCTGTGGTTTGAGCATTAACAATGATTTCAATATTGGCTAATGAACGCGCCTTATTTTGCAATACGGCATCAGCACGTAATACAGAATCAAACTCCAACACGGTAACATGCTCAACAATACCAGCTAAATCAATTGCCGCTTCAATACCTGAGTTACCACCACCAATTACCGCAACTGATTTGCCTTTAAATAGTGGGCCATCACAATGCGGGCAGTATGCAACACCTTTGCCGCGATATTCTTGTTCACCGGTAACGTTCATTTCTCTCCATCTTGCCCCAGTAGCAATAATGGTAGAACGGGTTTGCAAGCTAGCACCATTTTCTAATTCAACGGTGATTAGGCCGCCTTCTTCATCACTTTCAATAATATTTTTCACCCGCTGATCATTCATAATATCAACGTCATAGTCTTTTACATGCGCCTCTAGGCTAGCCACCAATTTAGGCCCTTCTGTAGCGCTGACTGAAATAAAGTTTTCTATTGCCATGGTATCTTGCACTTGTCCGCCAAATCGGTCGGCAACAATACCCGTGCGAATACCTTTTCGTGCGCTATAAATAGCAGAAGCGGCACCTGCTGGCCCACCACCAATCACTAGTAAATCAAAGGCTTCTTTTTCATTAATAACTGCTGCTTGGCGAGCACCAGCATTGGTATCAACTTTATTTAAAATTTCAGTAATGGTCATTCTGCCTTGACCAAACGCCTGACCGTTTAGATATACCGCGGGAACAGATAAAATATCACGTTTATAAACTTCTTCTTGAAAAAGCGCGCCATCAACCATCACATGTTTAATTTGCGGGTTAATTGCTGCCATCATATTTAATGCTTGGACAACATCAGGACAATTTTGACAGCTCAAGGAAATGTAAGTTTCAAAGCTATATTCGCCTTCTAAAGCGGCAACTTGCTCGATAACTTCTTTATCAAGCTTTATTGGGTGTCCACCACTGTGTAATAACGCCAAAACCAGAGAGGTAAACTCGTGGCCCATAGGAACACCAGCAAAACGTATTTCACCACCTGTTTTTACTGATTTAACCAGCATTGATGGCACACGTTCATTCGTTGCGTCAGCTTCTACTACTGTCACTAACGTTGACATTTCGGCAATGTCTGACACTAATGATTTTAATTCTTTTGATTTAAGGTCATCACCTAAAAATATCGACAATTCAACAGCCGAGGTTAAATTTTGTAAATAGGTCGTTAGTTGTTGCTTTAAGTTCGTATCTAGCATGGTTTATTCCTTGGAAAATGAATATTGAATTGGGAAACTTTTAAGTTTTTGGTTTTACTTTAGCTATACTCTAGGTACTGCCGCGGCATGAATTGATAACACCGCGACAGATCAGGGCTTAGTTTTTTAAATTTGGCTTTTAGATTTTGCCAACTAAGTCTAAAGAAGGTGCTAATGTTTCAGCACCTGGCTGCCATGCAGCTGGACATACTTCACCGTCGTGCTCTGCAACATATTGTGCAGCTTGAATTTTACGAACTAATTCTTTTGCTGAGCGGCCAATACCTAGGTCATGTACTTCAGCAATTTTTATTTCACCTTCAGGGTTAATCACAAAAGTACCGCGTAATGCCAAACCATCATCTTCGATCATCACACCGAAATTACGTGTAATTTTTCCTGTTGGGTCACCAATCATTGGATATTGAATTTTGTTAATAGTGTCTGAACTGTCGTGCCATGCTTTATGCGTAAAATGTGTGTCAGTAGATACTGAGTAAACTTCAACGCCCATTTCTTGTAGCTGGCTGTAGTGGTCAGCCATGTCGCCTAATTCAGTCGGACATACAAACGTAAAGTCAGCTGGGTAGAAGAAGAACACTGACCATTTGCCAGCAACATCTGCTTCTGAAACTTCAACGAAGTCACCGTTACTAAATGCTGTTGCGTTAAAAGGTTTAATTTTTGAATTGATAATTGATTGATACATGCTTATCTCCACTTGTGTGTAAAAGTTTGTGCTGTTTAAGTTGGGATAATATTAAGACGAACCTTGAAATAGGTACAATCGTTTAAATTGATAAATTCGATAGATTAAAACTATTAAGTGTACAGAATATGTAGATTGAAGCGACCTGCTATAACTTTACTTTATAGATCTCTAAAACTTTAATGCTGTTCAATTTTTGTCACACGGTAGAAGATAACAATATCCATACGGTCATATCAGAGTAGACAATGAACATTACCCATAATCAAAATAATGAACAGCAAAATGACGAAGAACGCAGTTATTTAATAGCAAAAAGCATTGCTAAGCAGAGTGAAAGTGCGACACCAGCAAATGCACCATTACTGAGTAAAATGTTAGAATTATTAGACGAAGGTACACCTAATTATGTGCTGGGTTATAACTAAGCTTCAACGTATAAATTAGCAAATACTGATGTGAGTACTCATGCTGCCAAGCACTACAATGCTCTACTGTGCTAACGCAGCATCGCGCATATGAATATCGGCATAATGATTTAAACGAATGGTGAGTAAGTCTTTATTACTAATAGCGGTTTTAATTATTTCTTCTAGCTCTACCTTACGAGCTTTTAGTGGCGAATGACTTGATATTGCTAGGTAATGACGAGTTTCATATTCTGGCTGATAAAGCGTTTTTACAATACTATTTTTTTCTCCTATTCTTGCTAATAACGGCAAGGTACTTTCCTCATAATGCATAAAAGCATCAATTCGATTACGCAATAGTAATTCGATATTTTGTAGAACTCCTGACGCTCTGAATTTATTGATTTCATCATCATTGTCAAAAGAACTAAAGTACTTAGAGTAACGATTAATGCCAACATATTTTCCGGTAAGATCTTGATAGGTTTTTATGTTTTGATGATTTTCTTTTAAGGTAAAAACACGATACGACAGGGTTTCATAATGTGGCAGAATATAAATAAACTCATCTTGTCGCTCTTCCGTTCTTTGAATACCAACAATTAAATCTAGTTTACCATTTTCTATTTGAAGCAAACGCCTAGCAAAAGGCATAGTGGATAATTCAAGCGTTACATTGAGCTTGTCAGCAAAATATTTTAAGTACTTACTGTGCAGGCCATCTTTAAATTCTTCAGCGACAGCCGCCCTAATAACTCGCCTTTCTGCTTCATAAGCATGAAGGTTCAGACAGACCAAACAAGTTAAAATAAAGCCATACTTTGCCATTAACTTATCCTCATAGAACTACGAGCTAATAACCTAACTATGGTTCAAAATTGGCTATATTTCCAAACTCAGTTAATGAACAAATTTTCCTACCAGCTTACCTTGGTACTGGCTATTTTTGATAACTTGTTGGCCATTGACCCATACTTGTTCGATACCAGAAGAATACTTATTCCAAGTCGAAAAGTTGGCATTTGCAGCTAAGGTATTGGCATCAAAAACAATAATGTCTGCTTGGTAACCTTTACGTAGCTGGCCTCGGTCTTGAAAACCTAATACTTTCGCGGTTTTGCTTGAACTTTGATTGATAAACTCACCTAAAGTTAGCAGGCCTTTTTTCTGAACATATTCTTGATATTTTTGTGGGAAACTAGCAAATTTACGCGGATGACCATTTGTTCCATCAGAAGAAGTTACCACCCAAGGTTTCACCATAAAAGCTTCTACATCAGTAGGCGACATATTAAAAGAAGCGACACGAACTTCACCTTCTTGTACCAACTTCATTGCCGTTGTTACAGGGTCAATCGCTCTTTTTTCTGCAACTTGCGCCAAAGTCAAACCAACCAACTCAGGGTCGTTAAACGCAGTAATAAGCAAAGACTTTGGCCCACCGCGACGACGAATATTTTCTTTTATTTCGGCGCTTAATTTTTCAGTTAAACTCGCATCATTTAAGCGCTGATGAAAAGCTTGTTGTGAGTCGGCCATTACCCATTTAGGCATAACTGCGCTGCGTAGTTTAGTACCAGAGGCAAGCCACGGGTATTGGTCGGCAGAAATACTTGTGCCCTGTGCTTGTGCTTGTTCTATTTTTTCAATAGCGACACTACTTTGCCCCCAAACATCAACGCCCAAGGCTTTAATATGAGCAAGGTGTAGATGAATATCAGCGGTGTCCGCAATATGAATTGCTTCAGCCAGTGCGGCAATAAAACCGATGTTAAAAGTGCTTTCATCACGTAAATGAGTATCGTATATGCCGTTATATTTACTGGCTATTTTTGCTAGCGTTACCACTTCTTCGGTATTAGCAAAGCTGCCAGGCACATAGTACAAACCAGTTGATAGCCCTAATGCCCCAGCTTCCATCGCTTGCGTTAACAACTGTGACATTGTTGCTAATTCTTCAGCACTGGCAAAGCGTTGCGCGCGCCCCATCACTTGTTCACGTACACTACCATGACCAACTAGTAATGCGACATTGGTACCAATACCATTCGCTTCTAATTCGCGTGCCGTTTTTGCAATATCAACCGGGCCTTCGCCGTCATTACCGTTCACAACTGTAGTTACACCTTGCGTCAGGTAATTTAAGTTACTGTTTTTATCTTTGCTGTATAGCTCTTCTAAAGTATGAGTATGCGGGTCGATAAAGCCTGGGCTAACAATTTTTCCCGTAGCATCAAGGGTAGTTTTCGCGTTAACTGAATGCGTGCCTGTTGGATACACACCACAAATTTCACTGCCACATATCGCAATATCTAGTGCTTGTGGTGCTGTTTTAATACCGGTGTAAACACTGCCATTGGTAATTAAAGTATCTACCGTTATCTGCTCTACATCACTTACGGCATTATTATCATTAGCTGGCTTGTTTTCAGAACAAGCGGAAAGTGCTAATACGCTGCTAACTAGCAAGGCAGTGGGTAAAATTCGCTTGAATCTATTTGGCATGAATAACTTACTCTTTATTGTGATCGGTTGCTGACATCAAGGTTTTCATTAATAACACCGCGGCGTTATTGGCAATAATATCAATATTATCACGGTTAGTTTCATCACCCATTTCATATGTTATTGCATGGACATTATAATTATCAGCAAAATATTGTTTTGAAACACCATTGTTAGGTCGATTACCTGGCTTTTGAACCACCTCAAAATTTGGCATGGCTTTATCTAAAGCACCAAGCCAATGCTTAACAAAGTAGCGGTCTTCAACACCGTAATCAACCGGCATCGTATAAAAAACATCGTGCTGGGTAGAATGAAAATCAACAGCAAATTTTATCTTTTGCCCATCAGCAACTAGATCTTGCAAGTATTGATGCACTTGCTGAGTTTCCGGTTGTTTGAATGTGATCCAGTCACGGTTTAAATCAACGCCATTGGCATTGTGACGCCAGTTACCCATGGCAACACCGTCTGGATTTAAATTAGGAATAATTAGCAGGTTGTATTTTTGACGAAAACTGTCAGCAAATGAGTTATTCGCTAATAAAGTTTCAACAAAAGGGAATAACGCTAACGCGCCGGTTATTTCTGGTGGATGCAATCGACCTAAAATTACCAGCCATTCTTTACTGTCACTGTGACTTTCAATTTTGTAAATCGGACGACCTTGTAGTGATTTTCCTAAAACACTTTGTTTAACTGCACTCGTCTGTTGTAATTTTTCAGCCCAATCAACATAGTACTGATTATTAATAACTTCTTGTGCAGCAATATAAAGTGCTTTCGGTGAGGCATCGACATTAAATTCTAGTCGTTTACCACGAACTTTATGAGTATGGGTACGCCATGTCGCCATATCGTAGCTGATTTTAGGCAAGTAGCGATTAAACCTTTTGCCAGCAATTTGAATAGTCACTTTTACTTGTGTTGGCTGATCAGCCACCACTTTAAAGGCATACCAAGGGCTTGAATTAATTGGCGTGTTTTCAGGCTTAATGGTAATAACAAATTTATTGTTGCCTTGGTTAATACACTCATCCATGCGACTTGCTTCAAAGTCTGCTATTAACCTTACAGTGCCAGTATCACATGCTTGCGCATTATTACTCTCATTGACTGTCGTTGTTTCAGCGCATGACGCCAATAAAACAATTGAAAATAACCATGTGCAAATAAGTAGTTGTTTTTTCATAATAACATCTTAAAAATTAGTATTAATGTGAGAAAAATGGCTCGACTATTTTTTAAAAGCCGAGCCATATTATATTATTGAAACCACGTGCTAAGAATTAGAAGTCTTTTCTTACGCTCATGTAAAAGTAACGACCGCGATTTGAATGTAAGGCACCAAAGTAACCGTGTGCTAGCTCATCAGCAAGTGGTGGCTCTTCGCCACCAATATTGCGTACACCAAAGCGAATTTTAGTGCCGTCTAATGCACTGTCATCAGCAAAACGGTAGTCTGCATATACATTCACTTTAGTAAAACTATCAACTGGCAACATAATCACTTCGTCGTCAACCGTTGTTGCAGTAGTACTAGTATCAATCACTTCACTGACGTAGTTAGCGTTAATGCCTGCGCCCCATTGATTGTAATCCCAATCAAGTGAAACTCTTGCACGCCATTCTGGGCGACCATTTTGTTTAATTAAGTCACCAGCACCTGCAACTGTTCTATCGGCTGGAACCGCAGGGTTACCTGCTGCTTGTGCGGCAATAAGTTGTGCAGAAATTGAATCAGCTTCTTGCTCAAATTTATTCAGTTTCGCAGCATTAACCGTAAATTCCCAATCACCAAAGCTTGTTTCAAAGTCATAAATCAAGCTGAAATCAACACCTTCGATATTTCTCACACCTAAATTCAAATAGTCATTATTGATTTGAATGACTTCATTGGTATTAGCATCACGAACGACTGCGGTATTGCTTGAACCTTCGCTTCTTAACAATGAATCATAAAGTAAGTGTGATGAACCAGGTAAAATACCCACGAGATCTTTTTGCTTAATTTTCCAAGTATCTATGGTGAACGTAAGGTTATCAAGTGGCTCAAATATCAAACCAAATGACGTATTTTCATCATCTTCTGGTTTTAAGTCGGTAGTACCACTGCGAATATCAACAATACCATAAGTTGAGTCAAGTACCGGGTCGTATAAGCTATTTGAACGAGGTACACCTTCTGCTGAAACTTGTGGTAAACCTGGAGCACGGAAGCCACCTGCATATGATGCACGGAAGCTAATCCAGTCAGCTGGTTCCCAGAATAACGCTACTTTTGGTTTTACTGCGCTACCAACATCAGAAAAGTTTTCATATCGGCCTGCAACTTGTAATTCAACATAATGAGAACCAGAATCAACAAGTGGTACTAAAAACTCAGCGTAGGCTGATGTGACATTACGAGAAGCTTTTGAGTCTGGCGTTGGGCTACTTCCCAATACATCACTACCTGATAATTCGACACCTGTAACGGCATCAACAAAAGGATTGCTACCATCAAGTAGTGGATCGCGATCATCTTCAAACGTTTCACGTCTAAATTCAACACCCATTGCTATGCCAACGTCACCTGCTGGCAATGTCCAAAGTGAGCCATTACTTACCTTAAAATCAACTGATGCTAAGCTAGTTTTGGAATCACGATTAACATTAACCATAAACTGGTCAATAACACTTTGTGGATTTAACGTTGTATCACCACTATTTGGATTATTAACATCGCCACCGGTAAAGATGTTATACGCTAATGTTGGATCAGTGCTATTAATGGATGCTTGAAACTTGCTCGCTTGAATACGGTTGGCTGAATCATTCGTTTCAGCTTCAGTGTAAAATGCCGCTGTTTCCCAATCCCAATCGTTATATGAACCTTTCAAACCACCTAATACTCGGTAGCTAGTATCGTCAACTTCAACATTTCGAGGTCCGGTATCAATCGCTCGGTAGCTGCGTAATAAAACTTCTTCACCGAATGGATTGTGGGCAGCATCAGCAGAAATACGGAAACGTTGTGCGGTTAGGTTATGGGTTTGTTCACGAGTACGTTCAGCTTTTGCACTGTAATAAGTGACTTCTGAAAAGAAGTCTAAATCGCTGTTTATTTCATGAGTAAAATAAGTATATAAGTTTAAGCGATTAACATCAGAAACCAGTGAGCGAGTAGTACCGCGGTCGAAGCGTAAATCGCGAGGAAAGCTACCACTATCAGCACAAACACCACCCGCTAAATCAACCACACAACCAGAGTTGCTGTCAGGTTGGATATGGAATCGACCTAAAGCATCTGATTGAAAATCCCCCCAAGGTGTTGCGGTAGAACGGTTATCTAATTGGGTATCGCCAATGAATTCTTCTGGTAAACCTGGGTATTCACGCAAATCATGACTTGCTGAATATGGACGTTCACTTGCCATCATACCGTTACGGTCATAATAGCTAAAAGAAGCGGTTAAATGCGAGCGGCCTTCGTTTAAATCAAAACCTGTCAAATAACTAAAAGTTGTTTCGTCGAGTGAAGTACCTTCTGAACCACCATAAGACAATTTAACTTGGTTGCCTTCGTAATCATCTTTTAATTGGTAATTTACCACACCAGCTACGGCATCAGAGCCGTAAATAGCGGCTGCGCCATCACGTAAAACTTGCAGCGAACGTAGGCCTGAAACTGGTAAGGTATTTGAGTTAGAGGTAGAAACCGGAACAAAGTTTTCTGATTGCGTACCAGGATGAGTAACCAGTCGACGGCCATTTAATAGTGTTAAGGTATTACCTGAGCCAACACCACGTAAGTTAATTGATGCTACATCACCACGAGCATCATTAACGCCACCGTTACCAGTTGCTGCGCCAAAGTTAACCGCACCGATTTGAGGGATAGAACGTAATAATTCATCACCAGACATAGCACCCGTATTTTCAATATCTTTCTCTGTTAATGCGGTTACAGGCAACGCACCAATGTCTGAGGCTCTTTTAATGTTCGAACCTATGATACTAATACGTTCTACTTCTTCTACTTTTGCCGCTTCTTCAGCATTTGCTTGTTGAATAAAAGTAGTTTGCGCTGCTAATGCTGTAATTACGCATAAGCTTAGATGCTTCAGTTTATGTCTGTTTTTAGTTATATCTTTCATCACTCTCACCGTCATAAGTTGCATTTATTATGTTGTGTTGCCGAATATATTTTTATTCGATCCTAGTTTCTAGATTCACCATGCCCAATTATAGAAAGCAATACTATTGACACTTCGTTTACACCCCATAACCTAAAGTTATAGCAAAGTTACAAATTCAGCCAATTTATTCATTCTATCGCGCTACGTTATGGTTAATTATGCTAAGCTTCCGCGCAAAAAATTTTCCTGTTGGTATCCAGTAACGCTATCAAACAAGGTAAAGCTTTTGGTTATGACACTCGTAAGTTTTTGAACTGCTGATCGTTCGACTATCTCTTTACAATCGAAATTAAATGCATTGTCCATATAAGAATCATGCGCTAACCAAAAACGAAAATATGCCACATTAAAAAAGGTTAAATGCTCATATGAATATAGAAATATCTACTGCAGAAACACTCTTAGTTGCTTTATTAATACTTTTTGCCGGTTATTATCTAAATAGCAAAATCACTTTTCTTAAAAACAACAATATTCCAGAGCCCGTTGTTGGTGGCATCGCGTTTTCAATTCTTTCCGCAATAGCACATGTCTATTTTGATGTGAATTTTCAATTTGATATGGCTTTTAAAAACCCATTAATGACGGTGTTTTTTACCACAGTTGGCTTAGGTGCTAGCTTTACGTTATTAATTAAAGGCGGCCCAAAAGTTGCGCTTTTTCTTGGTGTTGCCACTTTGTATCTGCTGGTACAAAATGCCATAGGTGTTTCCATTGCAACTGCCACAGGTATGGAACCGTTAATGGGCTTAATTGGCGGCTCAGTCACACTTTCAGGCGGACATGGTAATGGTGCAACTTATGCCGATTTATTCATTAATGAATATGGCATGCATAGCAGTGTATTTGAATTAGCCATGGCAGCGGCAACGTTAGGACTTATTCTAGGTGGCTTAGTCGGTGGCCCCGTCAGTAAACGCTTAATCAAAAAATATAATTTAAAAGCCGATACCTCTTACCACGAAGAATTAGACGACACGATTACCTTTGACCCTGAAGATCACGACTTAGTAACACCACGAAAAATGATGGAAACACTATTCGTTATTTTACTGTGTATGTACTTAGGGCGTATGGGCTACGATGCTTTGAAAGCAATCGATGTTGTGTTACCCGCATTTTTAATTCCATTACTATTCGGTGTGGTGATCACTAACCTCACTGAGTTTACCAAAGTGTATAAAGTCAGTAGTGCTTGTATCGATTTATGGGGCACAATGGCGTTATCAATATTTCTTGCTATGGCGCTGATGTCATTAAAAATATGGGAGCTGGTGAGTTTAGCGGGCCCGATGATATTTATGATTTTTGTTCAGGCAATCATGCTAATGTTATTTGCTTATTTCATTACCTTTAGGGTGATGGGTAAAAACTATAACGCCGCAATTATGGCTGGTGGACATTGTGGTTTCGGCTTAGGTGCCACACCAACAGCGGTAGCTAATATGGAATCACTCGTTTCTCGCCACGGTCCATCACCACAAGCATTTTTAGTCGTGCCACTAGTTGGAGCATTTTTTATTGATATCACCAATGCTTTGATTATACAGTTATATTTAAGCTTGCCATTTGTGAGTGGCTAACTCACTTTAGCTAACAAACATTAGCTAACAAACTTTACTGAGGACGTTAAATGCGCTTACGACACATTGAAATTTTTCACGCCATTTACACTACGGGTTCAATTACTAATGCAGCCAAAATACTGCATGTATCGCAACCATCGGTCAGTAAAGTATTATCACATGCCGAGCTACAACTCGGCTTCAATTTATTTGAACGTGTTAAAGGTCGACTTATTCCAACTGATGAAGCAGAGATGCTGTTTGACGAAGTTGATAAGATTTATCAGCAAATGCGTTCAATTAAAAATACCGCACAAAATATTAAAAAATCAGAGTTTGGCAGTATTGCTTTAGGAGTAACACCAGCGTTAGGATTTGATGCCATTCCAAATGTAATCGCTAATTATCATCAAGATTACCCAAATGTCACTTTCGATATTCAAACCATTCATAACGATGCTGTCATGCAGTCATTACTTGAGCATAAGTGCGACTTAGCGATTTTATTCTCGCCACATAGCATGCCGGGTATTACTTCAATTCCTCTAGCAGAATCTGAACTGGTGATTGTTTATCCAAAAGACAAGTTTCCTGATTGCCCAGATAAGTTAACCTTAACCCAAGTTTGCGATTCAGAGTTTATCGACATAAGTGACAGCGGCCCCTTAGCTGATATGTTGTGGGCGCGGGTGATGGAAGAAAATATTGGTATTACATCATCTATCAAGGTGCAAACCTACTTTATTGCCGCTAGATTAGTCGCCAGAGGACTTGGGGTATGTGTGGTTGATCGCTACACCGCAGAAGGAAATTTGTCAGACAATGTTGCTATCGCCTCGTTTGAGCCTGCGCTTACTTTTAACATCAATGCTGTGCATTTAGAAAACAGAGCTAAATCTAAAGTTATTGATGAATTTATACCATATTTAACCCAAGGTATTTCAAACAGTTAAATAGAATCATAACCACAGGTTATGATCGATAAAAGCCTTCTCACTTTTAATGTTTGCTCACTAAGTTAAGCTCGGAATTAGAAAAACTCTGCTATTCCAGCATTTAAATTTAGGAACTTCATTATGCAAATTGCTTCTCCTTACCTGTTATTTATTGGTGACGCCACCGACCAGCTTTCAATTAAAATGGCACGTGGTGCAGCAGATTGGCGTCCTGAACTTTGTGTTGGTGAATACAGCGTTGACGGTTGTACGGTTAGCACCGGCATTGAAAAAATGGACATTGCACAAGCAGCTGCTAAAGGCGCTAAGTCATTCATATTAGGCTTTGCCAACAGTGGCGGTGTACTTGATAAGAAGTGGTTACCTTATATTCTAGAAGCAATGGACAACGGCATGGATATCGTTTCAGGCTTGCATGATAAATTAAGCGATTTTCCAGAAATAGTAGAAAAAGCACAACAAACCCAACAGCAATTGCTCGATATTCGTCATCCTAAAGCCGAATTTGTTACTGGTACTGGCGTAAAACGCACAGGTAAACGCTTACTTACCGTTGGTACTGACTGTTCGGTTGGTAAGATGTATACCTCATTAAGCCTTGAAAAATCGATGAAAAAACTTGGTTTTGATGTTGATTTTCGTGCTACAGGTCAATGTGGAATTTTAATCGCTGGCCAAGGTATCGCCATTGACTGTGTTATTTCTGACTTTTTATCAGGGGCAACCGAGTCACTTTCTCCAAATAACAGCGCCGAACATTGGGATATTATTGAAGGCCAAGGCTCGCTGTCACACCCTGCGTTTGCTGGCGTAAGTTTAGGGTTATTACACGGCTCACAACCTGACGCACTAGTTATTTGTCACGACTTAAACCGCAGCCATATGCGCGGTTTGCCACAAAGCCAGTTTCCTAGTGTTGAAGCAACCATTGCGTTAAACCTTCAAGCAGCTAAGCTGACAAACCCAAATGTTAAAGTGGTTGGTATTACCGTTAATACTTCAAGCGTGAGTGTTGAAGAAGGTCAACGTATTTGTGCACAGCTAAGTGAACAGTTTTCGTTACCTTGTGCTGATCCTCTGCGTGACGGCACTGACAGTATCGTTTCAACGTTGGCATAGGCGAAATCACAATGAACTTAACAATTCAGGTTGCTCATCAACAATTGCCATTGAAAAATGTTTTTCGTATTGCTCGTGGTGCTAAAACACAAGCAGACGTTGTTGTTGTCACCATTAGTGACGGCATAAATACCGGTTGGGCAGAAGCCGTGCCCTATGCGCGCTATCAAGAATCTGTCGATAGTGTTAGTCAGCAAATACAATCGTTATCAAAGCAAAAACTTTCTACTGAAAACATCAATGAATATATCATTGCCCTTCCCTCTGGTGCCGCACGTAACGCACTAGACTGTGCTTGGTGGGACCTACAAGCAAAGCAGCATGGAACTTCAGTAGCAAAATTATTACAGCTTGCACCCGCGCAAGCTTGCATCACCGCACAAACATTAAGTATTGATAGCCCAGAAGCCATGGCTAAAGCCGTCGCAGCACTAAACAACCCGCCGTTAGTAAAAGTAAAACTCGACAATCAAGACATCATCGAGAAAATGACCGCTATTCAACAAGCAGCACCTAACAGTGAATTTATTGTTGATGCCAACGAAGGTTGGAGTATTGATGATTTAAACAATTGTTGTGAGCAGCTAAAAGCACTGAATGTGGTTCTAATTGAACAACCACTGCCTGCTGGCCAAGACCAAGCCTTAATTAACTTTTCGTCACCTGTGCCGCTATGTGCAGATGAATCATGTCATACCCGTGCCGAGCTTGATTACTTAAAAGGCCGTTATCAGGTAGTGAATATTAAACTCGATAAAACCGGTGGCTTAACCGAAGCGGTTTTATTAGCTCAAGAAGCAAAAGCGCAAGGCTTTGATTTAATGTTGGGCTGTATGGTTGGTAGTTCTTTGGCCATGGCACCTGCTGCATTATTAGTGAATGGAGCCAAGTTTGTTGATTTAGATGGTCCACTCTTAATTAGTGATGATCGTCAACATGGCTTTGAGTTTGAACAAGGTGTTATGCAACCATTATCTGAAATACTTTGGGGTGGAAGCGCAACACTTTTAGAAGCAACAACGGTTATTTGTTAATTATTCTCTTTGAGTTCCCTTTGACATTAATTCATAAATGTCTTGCCCTGCTTGCAGGGCTTTTTTTTCCTTAAAGCTATTTAAATTCGTGACCAATACGTGCCAATTAAGTAATTGCTTAAAGACTAACATCTAAATGTTCAATGATACTGGTCATAGTTTGTTGAATTTTCCCAACATCAGCGGGAATAATTAAGATGGTATTGTCACTAGCCATACAACCTAAAACACCTGATTGCTCGCCCATATTTTCGATCATTTTAGATATCAAAGTACCTGCGCCAATCACTGTTTTAATGATGATCTGAACATGGTTATGTTTAACATCAAGCACTACGGAATCAATTGCTTGTAGACCTCTTGGAATATGTTGCTTTTCAGGTAAACGGTAGACAGCGTCATTATTATGATTACGAATTTTTATTGCCCCTACTTTATTGAGTAGGCGCGAAACTCGCGTTTGCGTAACATTCTCAAAGCCACGTAATGATAACGCTCGGGCAAGTTGCAACTGTGAGCCAAACCGTTGATTTTGCAGTAGGGATTTAAATGTATCTAGTAATTCGGGCTCTGCAACACTCATATTCTGTAAACATCCTCTTAGCCAATTTATCGTTAAATTGGCTTGAATTTTATTTAGTTAAAATTTCACAACAACAGGCGAAGAAACAGCCTTATCGACACCAAGATACGCTGCTTGGTAACTTAAGGTGTTATAAAAATTAGGTTTAGGGTTCTTACTAAAAGCGCTTTGCCATTCAATTAAGGCAAAGTCATCAATATTAACTTGCGACGTTGCGCCATTTTGTAATTCAATTTCTGCCAGTACACGATAACTTTTATAACCAATACGCGGCGAATTAAAATCAACCTCAACATTTTGCCAAGCATTACTGGCCGAAAGCTCTACCGTATCAATTAGCTGTTTAGGACTGTTTTTAAAGGCATCAAATAGCTTCTGACGTTTCTTTCGCCCTTGCCAGTAAAAGTTAATTTTTACCGGTGATTGCACCTTGAATTTAGCTTTAATGGTCATGGCACTACTAGCTTTGTAAACTCGTCTAAAGCTTTGCATACCAAAGGTAGTTGGCGATTTAGCATCAACGGCTATTGCTAAACTATGGCTGCCACTAGCGCCAAAGTTATTCAATGTCGTTGCACTGCGATCAAATAACCAACCACGTTCTGGGCTATCGAATAATGCGAAGCTTTCAAAATCACTACCGTTAATTAAGTTTGTCCCTAAACGGTACGCAGTATTTGAGTTCGGCATTTGCACTTGAGTAATACTGCGGTTCCACGGCAATTGATAAAGCGGGGTCGTTTTTTCATTGCTAGCGATATCAATAGCAAGCTGCATTATATTCGTCGGCTGTGCTTGCTCTGCAGACTGCTGATTATTTGACTGAATAACACCATGGCCACCTGACATTAAAATAGTAGTATTTCGCTGTTTTGAAAGCTCCGTTAATCGTTTCATGACGGTATAGCGATGCATACCCGTTGCTGGCGTTGGTTTATAGCCTTTAACATATAACGGTACTATTTCTGCGCGATGAAACCTTCCTTCATCAAGCCAAACATAAAGAATAAAACTGTGTTGAGTTGCGCTGAAGTTTTGGTCAAAAATGAAGTTACCCATCGAATAGGCAATCAGTTTATTGTTATACAGCTCTAAACCTTGAGTTACATGGGGATGATGAGCAATGGCTAGCGCAGCACCAGCATCTAATGAAGACTTTAAACGTTGCTCCGTAACACCTGTTGGGTTGTTGGCATATTCTTGACTGCCGTGATATTGCACGATAGTGACTTTATCGTCAGCCACTTGCTTAGAAACTGATTGCAAAATGTTTTCCATTGAACCGTAAGCTGCACCACCATGTTGATGATTCGCGGTTTGCGTTGGGTTAGCGCTACCTTCCCAGCCAACATAGCCAAGCATAGAAAATTCAGTGTTATTGATTGTTGCCGTGTGTGCTTTCAGTGCTGACTTTTCATCAACACCTGCGCCTGAATAACCTAATTCACTTTTATTCAAAAACGCTAATGTCGAATGCAAGCCAGAATCCATGTAGTCATAGGTATGGTTATTTCCCAATGAAACATAATCCACTCCCGCCCACGTAAGCGCATCTAGTATTTCAGGCTCAGAATAAAAGGTCACAGATTTTGGTGCTCGCTCAGCGGGTTTCTTATCGGCAATCTGAGTTTCTAAATTAACCGCAGCGTAATCAGCCAAGCTCATATAAAGTTTAATATGCTGAACAATAGCTTTGCTATCGCTAAGTTTATTATCGCGATGAATAAGTACTTCATCACCAAAGTAAGGTTTATAGAAGCGACGTCCCATCATAACGTCACCCGCAAAGGCTAACATGACGCGCTTTTTCGCTTTTTTAACTAAGGTAATATCGGCAATAGTCGATGAGTTTTGTATCAATTCATAGTGGCTGAATGTTTGAATAGCAGAAAAGTAATCGGGTTTATGTAAGCTAAGTTGATATGTATCCTCAACGGCTGTCGATAACTGATAGATACCTTGTTTATCAGTAAGTACGTTTTTTCCACTCAGCTTAACTTTAACGCCAGAGACAGCCTTACCATCCTCACTAATAATCTTGCCTGTCAGCGTAATTAACTCGGCTGAAAACGTGGTAAAACTCATTAAAAGCGTGATAGATAATATCGACAATATACGTAACATTGTATTCCCAACTTAGTAACATTTGATCTTCCCCCGATAAAACGGACACATTTATTTTTACGCTGCCAGGGCTTCGTA
>OJET01000022.1_pt1 | contig 82285 bp, 63 predicted proteins | sample 1593941 | NCBI WGS metagenome assembly OJET01 (sample SAMN05416869, study PRJEB24817) | seawater metagenome | isolation source: Sea water | place: Canada:Atlantic | collected 2013-11 | reverse complement strand
AATTCATTAGAAAATATATCGCAAATATTTTGAAGCTAACTTCCGCTTAGCGCACAAAGTGGTCATTAACAATTCAAAACTGACTGCAATGATGACTCTCGCGACAGTGACTTCTGATTAAAACCTGTAAATTTTAAAATGCCTGTTCGAGTTTCAACTATTACATATTAATAGCGCTGCGAAGGATGGTTTGCTGCGCTAATTAATTTCGAGTAATGATCCAACACCATGAGTAATGGTTAAAACTGACCTATTCAAAATACTCTTTTTTAACATTAAGCAATTCAATAACTTCTGGATCAGGAATATTTTCCTCAGGAAAAGCAGCACGAACTTTTTCGGTTAAGCCTTTGGCAAACACTTGATAGAGCACGCGTGTTTTTACCGTCAGTGGATATTGAATATTACTTGGCAATTCATAGCTTTCTTGTCGGGTTTGACCTGACTTAATACGAGTGTCTTGGCTAAGTTTTACATAGCGCCAAAATCGTAGACCTACTGGTTTATCGTCTTTATCAACACCAATTTTAATAAAGCGTCGTGCATCTTTTGGAATGTAGCCATTGTTCATTACGCCGGAGCTGAAAATCTCTTTACCACTAGCATCAGTCGCGATAACTTCTAGCCAAACTTGGCGCCTAGCGCCGCCGGGCATATCGTGTCCTGAGTTGACGTTGCTGACATTCGCGGTGAAGGTATTACCTTGTTTTTCAACCGATAGCGTTAATGCTGTTTTTAGAATGTCGATACTCAACTTTTTATGTTCAGGGTTACGCATACCAGTGAAGTAATAATTACCGCCAGCAAAATGGTGTGAGCGCATATTACTTTTTATCGGTCCGTCATCAGTTGATTGACCTGCAACTTTGTTGTCAAAATTAGTTACATCTTGGGTCATATGACAATCAATACAGGTTTTGTGTTGGCTAGGGTCGTCAGGTGAATTAAATGGTGATGCTAACCACTCGCCGAAGTTGTCATTTATTTTCGCACCAGGACCAGTCGTGAATTCGTTATGGCAAGTCGCACAGTAAAGCGAGCTTTGGTAAAGCTCGGGCTTTGAATACGAGGCTTTATGGGCTTTCGGCGCAGCGTTAATTTGTTTTTTAGCTAACCACTGTAAAAACTGATTATTGCTGTCTTCAAAAATATAGCTAGTACGGTCTTTAATGTTGACGGTTAAATCGGTATTACCACCTGCGTCTTCCGCTTCAGTAATACGATGACAGAATACGCAACCTGTACCACGTTCATTAACTGGTGTGCCATGCTGATAAGCAGCATTTAAGGATGCGGCGTTCTTTTCCCACATATTGCCATACTCACTTAGGGCTGAATTATCATTGTTGATGACCATTTGTGGTGTATGACAACCTCTACACAGTACTCGAAATTCTTCCCCTTCAAGCTCTGCTGCTACATTTTCTTGATAACGATAGTAAGGATGATCCATGTTCATGCCGTGATTTGAATCAGCCCATTGGTCGTAAATAGTGCTATGACAGTCTTTACATTGTGCTGAGCTTAACCACTCTTTTGGATGGGCGTATTTTTTATCGTCATCAAGTTTTAACCAAGTAGAAAGGTAAGGTAGGTTTTCTTGTGTGCGTACATAGCTATTTAACGCGCCCATCATTTTAGCGACAGCAACAGGTGGGTTTAGCATATCAATGGCGGTTAAGGTTTCTGAGCTGGCAGGATCTGCGCCCATGCCGCCTTGGTTTTTTTGAATAATATCAATATAGGCGGCGACCGGATCGCCAGCGATCATTTTATAGGTATCAACATGACCTGTGATGGCATTGGAGAATTTATCTTTTGTCGCGTCTTTCATTAATTGCTTGTTAGTGAAATTAAAGCCGTCGAAATGGCAAGAGTTACAACTCATCCAAAAATCACCCGCCATTGGATGGTCTTTGTTTTTTTCACTGTTGGCTTGATTGAATAAGGTTTTACCTAAACGAACTTGTGCAGGTAATGGGTCGTGGTTAACTAAATCAGCAAAGTTACCTTGCGTTAATTTAAGTTTTGCAAAAGGGCCTGCAGCGCCGGTATCAAATTGAGCAAGGGTTAATGACATAGCATTTTGCACAAACAACTCTTGGCCATCTATCAACAAGCCTTTCGGGTTATCGCCCGGCACGTTGCGGTAAATTTGCGTTACTTTCGCACCCCCTTGAAACTTTTTACGGCGGTGGCGTTTTTTGCCTTTTCTTTTTTTAGCTTTTTTATTGGCACTTGCTTCTCGTGATAAATCAAAGACCATTAAGTCTTCTGAGCCAGCCAATGAAATAAGTACTTTTTTGCCATCTTCACTAAAAAGTACGTCATGCGGGTTCGAAACAATGCGAACCTTGTTACCACTTTCAATAATATTAATTTGCTTAAATAGTTGCTTACGTTGTTCGGTAATTTCGTGTTCGCTATCTAGCGTTAAATCGATAATTGAAACTGTTGGGAAAACACTTGATTGAAACTGAAAGTCATGACCAAACGACCATAACACATGCGGTAGCCAAGCTTTTGTGCCGTCTGGGCTAATGGCGATATTGTCGAGTAATCTTGGCTTACCTTGCGGCACTGATTTAGTTTTATTACTTGGAGTGTCGATTAACTGAATAACACTTTTTAGTGCTGGCTGTTTGGCGTTCACATCATAAATTGATACTTGCCCTGATAAGCTGTGACTAACCAATAAGCGGCCGTCATCTGTTAACGCTAAACCACGAGGCGTTTGCTCGGTATTGGTGGTATGGGTTATTTCACCGGTTAATGAAACGGTTAGTAGCTTATTTTCTTTGAAACTAGTGAGGTAAAACTGTTGATTTTTATTATCGAAAATTACGCCAAATGGGCGGGCAGGCACGTTGATAGTTTTTTTAACCGATAATGTTTTAGCGTCGAGCAAGATCGCTTTGTTGTTTTGGAAGTCGCTTGCTAGCAGTAATTGTTGTTTTTCAGCATAAGCGATTCGGCGTATGTCTCGGCCTATCGTTTGTTCGCTAATAATTTTGCCATTATCGCGATTAATAATGCTGACGCTACCGGCATCAAAGTTGGCACTAAATATTTTGCTTTTATCGCTATTAAAAAGCACTGAGGCACTTTTTTCTGACGCCGATGCGCTGACACTTAATAGTTGAAGAAGTGAAATTGCTACTAGCAGTAGTGGCCACTTTAGGCGTTTAAGCATTGCTGTTCCGAACTTATAAAATTGAAAAATTATTCTCGATAACGAGACTTTAGTAATAGCTATTGGGTTACTTGCGGAAATTTAAAATGCTCCAACGTAAAGCATGCCTAAAAACAACCGGCGCTAATAACCATGAAGAGTAAAAATGTAGGTCTTGTATTAGTTGGCTGATGCTATTACCCGTATTACCGTAAAAAAATAGATAAAAGCCACTTAAGGTGCAAACGACTAATAACCATTCGATTAACGTACCTGTTTGACGAAGAAACGCTTTTTTGCTTTTGGTGATTAGCTTACGATGCGAGCTCCAAAAAGCGCCAACAATAATGCTGAATAAGGTTACACCGATGATCATGTGAAGAGGTAATAGCCAGCGTGATAACTGCCAACTCAGCTGAATTTTATCCCACAGCAACACACCACTGACAAACATAAAATACAATAAAAACTCGGCCGATTTATGACGATAGGCGAGTTGTTTCCACCATGTTGAAATTACCAATATTGGGGAGTTAATTACTGTTGAATTATCTACGTTAATCATATTGTTAATCTTCTATGCTTTACACCATTTGAAACGGCAAAAGCAGCAATGACATTATTGCTGCTTTATTTTCTTTTTTAGTGATTAAGCTAAGTAACTTCACTCATTGCTTCTCTGAGCTTAACTTAGCTTAACTTAACCTTACTAAGTTATAGCAACTATTTAATGCTGACTTTATTCGCCATCACTGGTGCTGTGCCATACTTTCCGCCTGCCGCAATAATTTGTTTTACACCATCTTGGTCGGTATCAGCATTGTTGCTATTTTTAATCACCAACTCACCAGTATCACCAATTGGCTCTGCTAACTGCATCGCACCATTAATTACCGTACTGAACCAGCTAACATAACGTGCTGTTAATGTGGCTAATTCAAAGACTGGGTTATGCTCACCTTCTTCATTTTGTAAATGCAAAATGGTTTCACGTAAACCTCCAGAAATAGCAGCCTCTGTGTATGGCGTATGTACTGTCGCTTCACCCGGTATTGTTGCCCATGTATTTAGGTTTTTATCAAACATGTGCTTTTCAACAGCAAGGTAAACACTGCGCGCAGCAGCTTTGTAACTATCATCTTTAGTGGCTAAAAATGCTGCCACCAAACCACGAATAGCAGCAAATTGATTCTCTAATGATGTTGAATTACCTGCTTTAACATCTTTGCTAATATTAGCATCATCAACAACTAAACCTTTATCATTGATCAAGTGTTTAACAATAAAGTCAGCCTGTGCTTTTATCATGCTAAGAGCTTGTTTACCTGCGGTTGTTTTTAGGTTTACGGCGCTAGTTTCTGCAGCAGCATAACCAACTGGCAGGGCATCTTTAGCACGTTGATAAATTGATAACGCAACGATGGTGTAAGCGGCGTCATAACTATTAACATAGCTACCTTGCTTTGTTTGATAATCGTTAACAAAACTGCCGTGAGTTTTATTAAAGTGCAAAGCACTTAAGTTTTTAAACACTAAGTTAGAAATATTGTTGGCTAATGAAAAGGCATCATCACTAACAATGTCATTATTCGGATTATTGTCGGTGTTTACTTTCGGCGCGGCTGCAAATGGTGCGCCGTCAAATACCGCTAACATCGCTGGGTTTTGCCCTGTATTTGCAATACGTTGATCAGTAAATGCGTAGAATTCTGCTAATGGCCACAACATTTGCCATGTGTCACGCAAGGTTGAACGTGCATCAGTAACTTTTAATGACTTAATGCTATTCACGCCATTGATATTTCCTTCATTAACTTGCACTTTATGTGGGAACCAAACAGCACCATTTGTTGGTGAATAATCAAGACCAAAGGCAGTGCCAAGTTGCTTGCCATTAAAACCAAGCTGGTTCTGCATAATAATTAATTTATCAATCGACATTTCGGTCAGCATCATGCCGTTAAAGCCATCAGCGGCAGAAACACCTAAACTGTGTACACCGTCTTGGTCCATGGTCGCTGATTCTGCTTCAACTTCTTCGTCAGTTTCGGTGACATGCATGCCGCCTAAAAAGTCTTGTGACCACATCACTTCTTTTAGGAAAATAGCGCCAATCGCGGCAGGGTTAAAACTTTTATCAAAACTTTTGTCATCCCATGCCAGTGATTTGTAATCATGAACATAAGCAGGGGTAACCGAGATAATGGTTTTGTCTTCACCTTTTGCTGTGGTGATATCGAAAGTTTCGGCGTCACCAGCAGTGGTATCAGGCTTTGCAACAAATTCAGGGTTACCTGAAGTGTAAGGCATGGATAATGGGTAAACATTACTTGGGATTTCGCTTTGGCTTAAACCTACTGCGCCGGCCATGATGTTGATACGCTTGCTAAGTTGTTCAATACTGCCACCACGTTTTTTATTTAATGGCCCGTTTGCTAAATGTGGCCCCATGGTTGATTGATAATTTAGCGCATACATAGCTTCTTCTGAGTATTCATAACTTTCAATACCTGCAGCAAAATCAAATGCGGTTGGCGTATTAGCTGTTGTTGCATCAAGGATATCTAAGTCTAAACCTAATGCTTCTGCTAAAGGCTCGCCAGATAATTCAAACTCGGTATAAGCTAAAAAGTTACTCGCAGGGTAATGGGTTTTATCAACAATAGTTGTTTGAGCAGCCGTTGCTACCCCTGAAAGTAATGATGCCATTATCGCGAGACTTACAAGAGATTTCTTCACAAGTTATCCTTAATTTACACTGGGTAATCGAGACTAATACTAAATAATGCCGCCATGGTAGCGCATTTATTTTATCAATAAAAGAAATGAGAGTAATTCTTATTTGTATTTATTAATCTAAATCAAGATTAGCTGAGTTATCATTTAAAATGGCATTTTTGCTATTGAATGATGAGAAATTGCTCTTTATATTTGCGCCACTTTTATTCTGAAAACGAATTTTAAACATGATATTTTTTAACAAAAAACTCACCATAGTCGCTGTTGCGATAGCCAGTGTTTATTCAAGCTCTACTTTTGCTTTTGAAAACGCTGACCAGCAGCAAAATGCAAGTAGTGAAATATCAGCAGGTAAGTTTTCAGGTAATTTTCGGCTTGGTTATATTTCAACAGAAGATAACAATGGCGATAGTGTCGAAAGTTCGGCAATTGGTGGTGAGTTAAGCTATCGCAGTGCAAATTGGAACGGTATTAGTGCAACAGGTAGCTTGTACACAACACAAAAGCTATTCAATGATGATAACGGTGACTTTTTTGCATCAGACGGTGATAGTTATGCCATTTTTGGGCAAGCTTATTTACAAGCTAATGTAGGCGCGACAGAAGTAAAAGTTGGCCGTTTTGGTTTTCACTCACCTCATGCTGATATGGATGATATTCGCATGGTGCCTAATACCTTTTCTGGTATTTTAGTCACTATTAATGACCTTAGTGATACAACTGTATATTTGGCGCATTTAGATAAATGGTCTGGTGTTGATTCGGATAAGCCAGAAGACTTCACTGATATGAATAACAGTGATGGTGTTAACGTATTTGGCGCTGTTTACGAAGGCATTGAAAATGTTGCTTTGCAAAGCTGGTATTACAATATTAACGATTTAGCTGATTTAATTTATCTTGAAGCTATGGTTGAAGTTGAGCAATTTTCAGTTGGCGTACAATACGCTAAGGAATCAGATAATAGTGATGATAACACAGGCCCTGACGGTGATGTTTACGGCATAACAGCAAGCTATATGTTAAATGATTTTACTTTTAGTTCAGCATACAATCATGTTTCTGGCACTATCATTAATGGCTTTGGTGGCGGGCCATTTTTTAGTAATGCAGAAGATCATACGATTGATGGTGTTATTGATCAAAAAGCACTTAGAGTTGGCATTGATTATAGCGGTATTGATAACGTAACTATTGGCCTAGCACATGTTGATTTTGATGAAGGTGAAGATGAAACTGATTTACTGATCAGCTATGACTTTGGCAACGACATGGCGTTCGACTTTACTTATCATCATATGCATGATGATGGTGACATGGTGTTAGCTATGTTTAATATTGGGTTTTAGTCGACTGGCTTTAAAAAGGTAGAGAGTTTGCTTCTCTACCTAATCCTATTTTGTATTGGTCAGTTAATTCTATTACCCACTCCGCTGATACTAAGCGTATTAAACATCTTCATCATTAATGTATGCCGCTTGATTTCTACCATTCAACTTTGCTTGATAAAGCGCCTGATCTGCTAACGACATCATTTTTCTCATTGTGGTATTACTTTGATTGAATTTTATTGTATAGCCTATGCTGCAGGTAATATGAATATTGCTATTGTCAGGTATTTCAACGCTACTGACATTTTTTAATATTCGGTCTATGACCTTCTGCAGTTCATCCTTTGATATACCTTGTAAAATAATGGCGAACTCTTCACCGCCAATGCGAGCATGAAAGTCTTGGCTATTTCTCAGTGCAAGGTTTACTGCATTCACTACGGCTTTTAGGCATTCATCACCAATATCGTGCCCATAGTTGTCATTAACGTTTTTAAAGTAATCCAAATCGTAGACCAGTAATGCGATTGGCCAAACCACTTTAGACTGATTACTAAATAATGCTTGGCCAAACTCCTCGAAGTGTCGACGATTAGCAATTGAAGTGAGCGAGTCGGTACGTGCAAGGTGACTTAAGGCTGCTGTTCTTTTTTCAACTTGTTGCTCTAGCTCGCTTGATAAATTGAGCGCGCGTTTTAAAGTAACGAACATACACAATAACCCAATCACAGAAAAAGCGATAAAAATAACATAGGCATATTGCACTGTTTTTGTGAGCTCAGCATCGTCAGTACTTAATGGGATAGTAATATCAACGGCACCGCGCATGTCGCCAACTTGCCAATCTTTTTTTGGGCTATCTGGGTGCATATTGTGGCAATCAACACAACTTTGTTCCATGAAAATGGGCTCTGCATGTCGAAGCACGTTAGTTTCGCCCAGCATTTCAATACGTTCAAATACAAGGGTTGTTGCGTTAAGTTTCAGTAACGCTGTTTGTTGAAAGTCATCTTTTGGGCCACCACTATTTTTTCTGCTTGCAAAAGGGTAATTACTAAAAGTATGCAAGATCAGCCCTTTTTCTGGTGCTGATATCGCTTGCCCAAGTTCAATTGCAAATGTTGCAGGGTTAGGCACCGCGTAAGGTTTATCGTGATATTGCGCCTGTACTGAAATATCAGGGTGAGCGCGCAAAGCCGCAACGGCGTTGTTACTATAAGAATCTCGAGCTTGGTTAATGGTAGAAGCCAACACCGTGGCAGTTCGAGCAGCCAGCGCAGTTGAAGCAGAATATTGTAATTTTTTTATGGCAATAAGCGAAATTACAGCCATTAGCATAAAAAGTAAGGTGAAAGCAGTGATAGCTTTTGTGTGAGAAAATTTCATCATATATAGATTATGAGTTACTTCAATAAAAGTTAGCTATATCAATAGTAAAGCATAAATTATAAGCGCTTCCTAGGAGCTAAATAGGCTCAAAGCCTATGTTTATTGGTAATTATGCACATGTTAGCCAATTAAAACCCTGATATTTTCTTTGTATTGACTGTGTCGTATCTGAAACATGACAACAAGTAAGTTGTACCATTTTCGGAACATCTAAGTTTCCTATTTAATTTTAATTCTCAATATGTTTTTAATTAACAGTGGTTTACGTTTTTTTCTTAGTTGGCATTTAACTTGTATTATATGAGCTAATAAAGTGAATTTAGCATTAAACTGTTGAGGTTGAAAAATGGACACGCAACGAATAATTCCTGCTCAAACATTATGGAAAAAATACTGGTATTTACTCCCCATCGTTTTGCTACTTTTTGTTGGCTGGAAACTTACTCGTGTTTTAGGTGATGCCTCATATATGGTTGAACATGAAAAGTTAGTGACGGCCAAAGTTGAACAGGGCCTTTTTCAAGTTAATGTTAGGGCAACAGGGGTATTAAAGCCGCTCAATATCCGCTGGGTATCCGCACAAGTTTCAGGCCGAATAGAGCACGTTTTTGTTAAAGCTGGTGCCAAGGTCGAGCAAGGTGATGTGCTTGTGCAACTGAGTAACCCTGAAATAAAACGTGAACTTGAAAAAGTACGTTGGGAATTGAAAGCTAATAAAGCAGAAAGTAACGCTGCTTATGTCACGTTAGAATCACAATTGCTAGACATTGAGAACTTAGTCGTCGCAGCTGAATACAATTACCTGTCAGCGAAACTAAAACTGGACGCAGAATCAGCATTGATGAAACAAGGTAATGCCACCGTTTCAGCATTAGATTATCAAAAAAGCCAATTAACCGTTAAGCAACAGAAGCAGTTTTGGTTAGCCCAGCAGCAAAAAGTAACCAAAATGCAGTTAACCATGTCGGCAACTAAAACTGCGCAATTAGCTAGATTAGGTTTAATGGAGAATAACTACCAACGAGTGCTAGAGCAAGTTAACTCATTAACGGTTAAAGCGTCGACTTCAGGCGTTATTCAGCAAGTGTCGTTGGAATTAGGTGAGCGAACACAAATTGGTAGCAGTGTTGCTTTAATTGCTGATCAAGCGTCACTTTTTGCCGAGTTACAAGTACAAGAGGTTCGAGTAAAAGATATTAGCATAGGACAATTAGTGAGTATTGATACTCGTACTAGCCAAATTTTAGGGGAAGTAAGTCGCATCGATCCTGCAGTGAAAGCAGGAATGGTACAAGTTGATGTTCATATTATTGATCAACTACCTGCTGAAGCAAGACCTGAACTTACGGTTGATGGTTTTATTGAAATAAGCAGTATCGAAAATGCTTTATTCGTCAGGCGTCCAGTTTATGCACCAAGAGATAGCCAAATAGGGTTATATAAAATAACGCCAGACCAGCAGTTTGCTAGTAAACAACAGGTGATGTTAGGGCAGAGTTCTGTGAATAACATTCAGGTGTTATCAGGGTTGAACGTGGGTGATGAAATTATTATTTCTGACACCTCTGATTGGCAAGAACATCAACAAGTCATGATTAATTAATATTCTGACGGCAATAAATTCGTTACTAATTTAGTTTAAGAAAATCATAAAAATATTTAAGGGAAACTAATATGGCAGCACTTATCAGTATAGAAAATGTCAGTAAAACATTTTTAACAGAAGAAATAGAAACCAAGGCGCTAAACGCTATTAGCCTTAAGATTGAAAAAGGCGAATATGTTGCGTTGAGTGGTCAATCAGGTTGTGGTAAATCGACACTGCTGTCGTTACTAGGCTTGTTAGATTCACCAACAGCGGGACAATACCTATTGGCCGAAAAGGATGTTTCTTCTTTGACTCGAAATCAACGAGCAGGAATACGAAGCACTGAAATAGGTTTTGTCTTTCAATCCTTTAACCTTATTTCAGATTTGACCGTGCTTGAAAATGTCATGTTGCCGCTGACTTATCAATCAGGTTTATCCAAAAGCTTTATTGAAAACAAAGCTAAAGAAGTATTGGAAAAAGTACAAATGGGTCACAGAAAAAACCATTTTCCATCACAACTTTCTGGTGGGCAACAACAGCGGGTTGCAGTTGCTCGTGCTTTGGTTAATGATCCTAAGATTATTCTTGCTGATGAGCCGACAGGGAACTTAGATTCAAAGAATGCTGAGTCAGTATTACAACTATTTGATCAACTTCATCGTGATGGTGCAACCATTTGTATGGTGACTCATGATCTTACTTCAGCTAAACGTGCGAGCCGATGTTTAGAAATGTTCGATGGCCAGCTAATTAAAGATAGCTTGAATCGCCAAGAGCAGATGGATACGGTGCAAGCTATTGAAATAGCAGTGGGGTAAGTATTATGTTCACATGGCTCGATTTTAAATATGCATTGCGGTTATTATTTAGTGCACCTAAGTTTACTGCGATGACGTTAGGTGTGTTAATTGGTGGCTTATCTATTAGTTTATTCACCTTTTCATTTTTATATACAACGATATATAAACCATTGCCATTACCTGAAGGTGATACGGCGAAAGCTTTAGCGGTTTCTGAAGATGGAAAATACCGTTATTTAAGAAGTTTTGAATATAAAAATATTAAGGATGAATTAACCAACTTTTCTGAATTTGGCGTCTATAAAAATGGCGACATGCGCATCAGTATGAAAGAGTCTGGTAAAAGTTACTATGGCAGTTTTGTTAGAGCTGGTTTTTTCGAATTTAGTCGCACTGCACCAATTTTAGGGCGAGTTATCAACGCCAGAGACACTTTGATTGGCGCGACGCCGGTGGCGTTAATTAGCTATGATATTTGGCAGAATGAATACCAAGGGCATGGAGATATTCTCTCTAAACGTATTAAAGTTGATGGTGAAATAGCAGATATTATTGGTGTTATGCCGAAAGATTATCGCTTTCCAAATGCTTCAAAAATATGGCGACCATTATCTGATGCTTCAATAAATGAAAACCCTAAAGACAGTGGATATTTATTTGGGTTTGCGCGTGTTAAAAATGGCGTAGATATCAAGCAAGCCGAACAGGAGCTTTCTCAGGCGGTAAATCAAATTTATCAACAAAATGTTAAGTTGTACGACTTACCTAAAATTCAAAAATCAGTGCAATTGCTTACTTTTCAAATGGCACAAACAGGAAATGATGGCGGTATAGCATTTGCCGCTCTAATGACTGTGTCATTGCTCATTTTATTACTGGCTTGTATTAATGTTGGTAACTTATTACTGGCACGCTCGATCGACAGACAAAAAGAAACAGCAATAAGAGCAGCACTTGGTGCTAAAACAACGCGCTTAGTTAGCCAATTAATGTGGGAAGGAATTATTATAGCCAGTGTCGGTGGTTTACTTTCGGTCTTACTTGTTGGAGCAGCTTTAGATTATACCGAGGTTGCTATTCATTCATGGTTACCTGATGGCGGTTCATTTTGGTGGCACTATGGGATGGACGGTGCAACATTATTGATGGCGGGTATTTTTACCTTTATTACTATCATGCTTTCGGCATTCTTACCTGCTTGGCGCTCAGCTCACCAAGATATTAATAGTACTTTACGTGATGGTACTCGTGGTGCACAAAGTAAAAAAGCAGGACGAGTTTCGCGAATTTTAGTGACGGCGCAAGTTTTTCTTGTCGCAATCTTAATGTTAATTGGCTCTATTTCAGCTTTTATCGCTCATAAGTTTATAAACTTAGAAATGGGCGATGATTATCAAAATTTGATGACGGCACGCTTTACTATCCCAGAAAACAAATACCCTGAGCCGCAGCAACAATTAGCATTACTGGAATCTCTCATTGCTGAGTTAAAACAACAGCCAAACTTAATTGATGTTGCTAGCCATAATTGGATTGGTGAGTCACGTGTGATGTTAGAAGATCGTGAATATTTATCAGATGAAGATAAGCCATTAATTGATACTGTCGCTATTATTGGAGATACAAGGACCATAGGTATTCCGTTAATTGCTGGCCGTCAATTTACTCATTTAGATAAAATGACTAACCGAAAAACGGCCATTATTAGCCAGTCGATGGCAAAACGATATTGGCCGGGAGAATCGGCATTAGAAAAGAGCTTTTCAGTCAGTGTTAATGATAAAAATGAAAAGGTGTTTGTTGTTGGTATTGTCGGTAATCGAATGAACCCGAGAAGCTTATTTGGTGCCCTTGATAGTGCTGATGAAATTTATTTATCAGGTTTACAGTTTGTTGATTCGTTTCAGATTTTGCTATACAAAATATCAGCCAACACACAAAATGCAGATGAAATTTTTTATCAAGCGATGTTTGCCACCGATCGAAATATTGAGTTGGCTTATGCGGTGCAAGAAGCCAGTCAAAATCGTAATAAAATGCGCGAATCAATGGGCTTGATGTCAAATATTACCTTTGGCACTGGCTTCTTTGCCTTGCTGTTAGCTATGGTTGGTATTTATGGCTTAACAGCTAACTCAGTTGCCCAGCGCACGCATGAAGTAGGCATTAGGCGGGCAGTGGGAGCAAGCGATCAAAATATTTTACGTATGTTCTTAAAACAAGGGGCGCGACAGCTGACTATTGGTTTGGGCTTAGCGTTAGTTATTTTTGCCTTAATTTCGATGGGGTTTCATAGTTTTACTGAGGGAATATTCCCAATATATATTTACTTTACTCAGGCAATTACCGTGGTGATAGGTTTAACTATAGTCGTGATGTTCGCCATCTATATTCCAAGCCGACGAGCGGTGAAAATGGAGCCTAGTATGGCATTGCGCTATGAATAACTGTTGCTCTATTTGACTAAAATAAACCATGGCATATCAATTACTTTCTTGTTATGTCATGGTGATAAAATGATGTACGTTTCTTTTATAAATAATATTAGTGAATTGTATTTGTGAACAAAAAAAGAATTTTAATTGCTGACGATGATATCAATATTATTGCTAGTCTGAAGTATTTATTAAGTGATCTAGGCTACGATATAGTTGCGGTAACAACTCCACAAGCAGCGTTAGAAAGTGTGCAATGCCAAGAGATTGACCTTGTGCTACTTGATATGAATTTCCAACAAGATACAACCTCCGGGAAAGAGGGCGTAGCGCTAGTTGAAAAAATAGTTGCGTTAGAGCTTTTTATTCCAATTATTGTGATGACGGGGTGGGCAACTATTGATATTGCGGTTGAAGCAATGCGTGCTGGCGCGAAAGACTTTTTACAAAAACCTTGGAAGAATGAACGAATAATTAATGCCATTGAAACGCAAATCTCTTTAGCGAACGCTTATAAAACTACAGAAAGATTATCACAGCAAAATAAGTTGCTAACCTCGCAAACGCACCCTGAAAACCGCCAAGGCATTATCGCAAACTCAGCAATAATGCGTGACTTACTTAATACCTTAGATAACCTTGCCCGAAGTGACATGAGCATTCTACTTACTGGTGACAATGGTACAGGGAAAAGCATGCTTGCTAGTTATGTGCATAAAATGTCGAGCCGTGCTGCACATTCTTTTGTGGCGGTAAATATGGGGGCAATTTCTGCCAGTTTATTCGAAAGTGAGATGTTTGGTCATGTTAAAGGCGCATTTACTGATGCAAAAGAAAATAGAATCGGGCGTTTCACCATGGCAGAAAACGGTACGTTGTTTTTGGATGAGTTAGCGAATATTCCGATAACACAGCAAGCTAAATTACTAAGGGTTTTGGAAGAACAAAAGTTCGAATCTGTTGGTAGCAATAAATCATTACATGCAGATGTTCGAATTATTTCTGCAACTAACAGTGATTTACAGCAGGAAATAACGGATAACAACTTTCGACAAGATCTTTATTTTCGATTAAATACTATCGAATTGCGAGTTCCGTCGTTGTCTGAACGTGTTGAAGATATTGCGGAATTGGCAAACTATTTTCTTAGTACCTTTAGTAAAAAATATCATCAATCCAGTCCGATACTATCAAAAACTGCAATATTAAAGCTTCAACAGTACCATTGGCCGGGTAATATTCGTGAATTGAGCCATATGATGGAACGTATCCTGTTTACTTGTAGTGGCAATGTGATAGAAGCTGAAAATATTGCCTTAACGACTACTTTGACAGGTAATGGCATTGAGGACTCACTTGACGGGACAACTTTGACGTTAGAGCAGATTGAGAAACAGGCTATCATCAACCGATTAAAAGCCCATAACAGTAATGCCACAGCAACAGCAAAGTCTTTGGGATTAAGTCGCAGTGGTTATTATCGACGTTTGAGTAAATATGAATTGGATTAAATTACTATGGCAAAAATACCAAGGTAAACGAGCTAAATACCATATTGAATATCAAGATAAATTGATTCTATTGATTTGCTTACCTTGTGTTTTAGTTACCTTCATGGCGTTAATGACAACTAATTCTTCAGGTTATCTGATTGCATTTATTATTATCTGTTTAAGTCTATTATGCAGTTACGTTATTGTTGCCAGCAAGAAGCACGCACAATATCAGGTTAGAACATTAGCCAATTTAATCGAGTCGATGATTGATGGTGATTATTCGTTGCGTGGGCGTTTAAAAAGCAACCAAGCATTTCAAGAGTTACTTATTTTGATCAATAACTTATCTGACACGTTAGCGCAGCATAAATTGGCGGCGAAAGAGTCTCGAGTATTGCTAGAGCTGATTGTTGATCAAATGGATGCCATGGTTTTAGCAACCGATGCTAATGGTGGTTTAGTCATGGCAAACAATTCTGCAAAAGTATTATTGCTAAATGGCATTGAAAAATTTGAAGGAGTAGCGTTAAACTCAATAACACTAGGTTATCAGTTACATAATGCTTTGCCAGGTGTTATTAAGTTTAAGAAAAACACCAAACCGCTGGCCAGAGATAGTGACGTAGTGACATCAGAGCTAAATGGCGAATATTTTTTATATAAAGAAAAATTCTTCAGTGATGGACAGCAGCATCAGTTGTACTTGTTGACCAACGCCGAACGCTTACTGATGGAGAAAGAGCGCAACTCATGGCAGAGCCTGTTACGTGTGCTTAGCCACGAAATTAATAACTCACTAACGCCAATATCAACCATTAGCCAGTCGATGCAAAGTAAATTGCAACGTAGTGTTGAAACTGACGTTGCGCTTGATACCGAAAGCTTGGTTGATGGCATTGTTATTATCAATGAGCGAGCAGATACCTTAAGCGAGTTTATTGCTAGTTACAGTGAAATTGCACATTTACCTAAACCTATCATTTCCGCTGTTAACCTTAATGCTTTAGTGAATAAACTCACACTGCTGTTTCCAAAAAGTACATTTTTAATAAATCAAAATACTGATGTTGAAGTGAATGTTGATAAGAAACAACTAGAGCAAGTGCTAATTAACCTTTTCAAAAATGCGGTTGATTCAATGTCTGCCAACGATCAAAAATCAATTGAAATCTCTTGTCGTCAAGAGCGGCAATGGCAACAAATTGTTATCGCTGATACTGGTTGCGGTATTACCAGTTTTGATAATTTATTCGTGCCATTTTACTCAACTAAGCCAAAGGGTAGTGGCATTGGTTTAGCACTTTGCCGGCAAATAATGTTTAGTCATCATGGCCAAATAGCATTACAAAACAGGGTCGATAAGCAAGGTGTCGAGGTAATACTTTCCTTGCCAATTTAGCAATCAGCTTAATGTAACACTACCTAAACAATAAACTTTTCTAATAGCACTTGTTGTTGATTCACTTCATCAACAAGGGTTTCATTCGTGCCTACTTGTTCTTGAGAAAAATCGCCAACTTGTAAGCTAATATCATTAATATGAGTGGTATTTTTATTGATTTCTTCGATCACAACACTTTGTTCTTCAATTGCTGCAGCAATTTGAATATTTCTATCCATAATATCTTTTACCGCTCCAGAAATATCTTCTAATGCTTGGTTGGCTATTTGTGTGTTTTCAACGCAAGAATCTGCTTTTTCACGACTTTCATTCATTGATACTTGTACTAAGCCTGATGATTGTTGAATTTGTTCAATCATAGTTTTAATTTCAGTCGTGGATTCTTGTGTACGAGAAGCCAAAGTACGTACTTCATCTGCTACTACGGCAAACCCACGTCCTTGTTCACCAGCTCTTGCCGCCTCAATAGCGGCATTTAATGCCAGTAAATTGGTTTGTTCAGCAACACCGTTAATGACGGAAAGTACCTGTTCAATATTATTACTATATTCTGCGAGTTGATTACTGAGTTCTTGTGAAGATGAGATGGTTTCTGAAAGCTCCATAACATCATGACTAGTTCTACTAAATAAATTTTTACCTTCATCAGCTCTTTCATTAACTGATGATATTGATGTCGCTGCATCTTGTGCGCTTGATGCAATATCCATCGAGGTTTGGCTCATTTCATTCATTGCGGTTGCTAAGCCTTCAACCAATACACCTTGTTCTTGTAATTGAACACTAGATTCACTGGCCAAATTTTTTGCACTGTCGCTGTTGTTAACCACGATATCTGCTTTGTGTTTTATGTCTTTTACTAGCTGCTGCATACTCACCAAAAAGCGATTGAAATTTGATGCGACCGCACCACATTCGTCTTCACTTGTTATCGTTAAACGTTGTGTTAAATCACCACCACCTGATGCAATATCAGCAATAGCTGATTCTAAAACACTTAATGGCATAAGCAGCTTTTTAGCTAATTGTCGTAATGATAAAACACAAATAGCAATGCCGAGAATAGCGAATAAAATGGTTTGATTCGTCAGGTGAGTTAACGATTGATAGACTTTATCTTTTTCTAATAAAACGCCTAAATACCAGCTCATGCCAAATTCTTTTTTCAAAGGGTAAAAGTAAATGAGCTTATTGACGCCTTCATGCTCAATTTCAATAATTTGCTGGTCACTCTTTGGAGATGCGTTATATAAGTCCTCGGTACTTTTGCCATTAAGCTGTGCATTTGGGTGAGTGATGATGTTGCCATTCTCGTTAGCAATAAACGCTAGGCCAGTGTTATTAAAGTTGATGGTGTTAACACTGGTGGCAATGCTATTTAGGCTTAAATCGCCACCGAAAACACCTTGGAAGTTACCGTTACTATAAATAGGGGTTACCACTGATAGTAATAACTCATTTGTTGCTGCATCAATATAAGGTTGGGTAAATACTACATCTTTATTTTCTTGTCCTAATTTATACCAAGGTCGTTCTCTAAAATCGACATTAGCAGGGTTTTCTCGTGTTGGATCATTCGAACGCAACTGTTTTTCATTTGCCAAAGTGCCAAACATTAGAGAAAAGTCTTTATTTAATGATGGCAGAGCTAAAGTATTCTGAAAATTTTCTACTGAGTAATTACTTTCAACAATGTTTCTAATGATTTGGATTTGAGAGGTTTTGCTGTTTAGCCAATTACTGATGCTTTGTGCCAATAGTGATGAATTATCTTCTACGTAAGCTTGAGTTTTTTCTTGAAGCGAACTGCTGATTAATATGTAACTGGAAAGGGAAAGTAAAGAGACAATAACAAATACAACAATACCGGATGCAACTGAAAATTTTGTTTTTATGTTCATGCTTAAGTCCGTAATGAAAAAACTATAGAACTATAATATATAGTCTACACTGAATAAAAAGTGTAAATCGAAAGTGATTTTTTATGATAAAAATTAGAGGCTTTACTTGTTTTTTCTTGCTACTTTCTTTTGTTATTAGCCGCACCTGCTACGCACAAGAAGCTGTCACGCTTGAAGAACTGAAATTACATCTTGAGATTTTGCAAAAAAAAATCGCCCAACTTGAAAAGCAGCAAATGGCTAGTATTGATTCTGTAGCGAAGGCTAAAAAAGATAGTCAAAAAAGCAAGCAGGAACCCACCGATAAGTTGGCTAAAAATACTAATAGCTTGAAAGTATATGGCACTATTCGCCCTACGTTTGGTTATATTGATGAAAATGATACTACTCAGGCAGATATTAGAGACGCGCTCTCTCATGCTGGTTTCAAAGCAACAAGTGAGATTGATGAGGGGTGGAGTGCGACATTGCATGGTGAGTGGGGCATTGATTTATCTAATAATGGTGATTTTGGCAAAGCAAGGCAAGTGTATGTTGCGCTAAATAGCCCCGTGGGCACCGTTGGTATTGGTAAACAAAGACCTGCACAGTATCTTTTTATTGCAGAATATGTTGATATTTTTGATCATGGTAGTAGCCCATTTGCTTATGATCCTGAAAGCATTTTTTTTGTTGATAACTTAGTTACTTATAATTATAAAAATAATGGTTACACTTGGATGGCTGCCGCACAGTTCAATGGTGACGATGGCGATAATTACAGTGATCTAGTTAACTTAGGTTTGAGCTATGATAATAAAGGTTTGCATGTCGCAGCAACATACTTAACGCAAGGTGCCCATAATAGTATCAATAACGATACTATTGGTGACGATGAAACTTATGCTGCCGCAATCGCCTATGATTTCGATAGTGGCTTATATTTAGCTCTTGGGTATCAGGACAAAGAATATCAAAGAATTAATGGCGAAATGGATAGAGATGGACATACCTTAGATGCGTCAGCTGCTTATTGGTTGGCGAAAGAGTATCGCTTGAAATTAGGCTATTTTGACTTTTCTGATGGTTTTTCTCATGACCAAAGCCATGACTTTAGCGGTTTTAACACCACTTTAGAGTGGATACCAAAACCTTGGCTAAGGTTTCACCTTGAATATTTACAACGAGATTTCGACTACTTAGATGATTTTTCTTCAGTATCAATCGGCTTTCGTTACGACTTTTCTAAGCAGTGGCAGTATTAATTATGTTGACTAATTATAAGGCACCTTGTTATTTAATTGTTTTACTGCTGAGCGTATTGTTTTGTCATAACACCAAAGCGCAAGCTAATGAAATTCCAGTTGTTACTATTTTGGCTGATGACAGTTACCCACCTTATTCATATGTTGAAAATAATCAATTGAAAGGTATTTATGTAGATATAGTTAGAGCTGCAGCAAAATTGATTAACAAAAATTATCAAGTGAAATTGGTAGGTACCCCTTGGAAGAGAGCGTTGATGGAAGTAAAAAAAGGCAGGGTGTTTGGTATTTTACCGCCTTATAAACACATAGCAGAACGTGATTATATCTGGCCTTATTCATTGGCAATTATGAGTGAAATTGTTGTCGCTTATTGTCAAAATAATATTAATATTATTGAATATTTTAGTTCGACCTCAAAGCAAGCTTTGCCGACATTAAATATTGGCATAAACTCAGGGTATATGATTTTCAGCGAAGAAATAAAGTCGGCTATTGCCGATAAGAAAATATTAGTTTGGGAAAATAAAAGTACAAACGCAAATATATTAAAGCTGCAATCGCAGCGTATTGATTGCTATTTAAATGACAGGTTATCTATTCAATATGGACTGCTAAGGCTGAATAAAACTCCTGAACTAAACTTTGATGACATATCTGAGTCACTTATTGTTATGTCGCAAAGCGCACATATTGGCTATTCTGATAGTGCTAATGACGACTTCCCATTTAAAAGTGATTTTATTCAGCGCATGGACTCTGCACTGACACAGATTAAAGCAACCAAGCAGTATGATAAAATTATTGCTAAGTACCTTTCCCCGTAAATGGTTACTAAATCAGATTTACAATTTTACTGTTAAAGTATGATAAAATTGCACTATCTTAATGTCGTTATTTTTATCAATATTTTATGTCCTTGAATAGCCTTTGTTTTACTCCCTTCGAACGAGATACATGCCAAGTTAATTTACCGGAAAAATTTACGTTTCCATTTTATTATCAGCCACACATCCTAGCGAATATGGCAGCAGAACAGTTACAACGCTATTTAAATAACCAAGCACAGTGGCAATACGATATTGAATCTACAACCGAACAAACGGCGTTAGAAGGCAAAATGTTTGGCGTGCTAGTGGTTAAAAATGCAGAGCAAGAACTTGGCTACTTAGCCGCATATTCAGGGCAAATAATTAGTTTATCTACAAATAACTTATTTGTTCCACCAGTATCTTGTATGCAATTAAACGATGATACATACCTGACAGAGCAGGCACTGATTAATCGCATAAACGATGAAGTAACAGCAAAAGAAGCTAGCTCGCAGTTACGACAATATATTGATGAAATAGCCGTTGCTACAAATGATTATCAAAGCCGTTTACTTACACTACAAGCAACGATGGCAGAAGGCAGAAAGCAGCGTAAACAGCAACGTGAAGCGGCGAAAACATCTGTAAACGAAGATGAATATCAACAGCTAGAACGTGAACTTGCTGGCAAAAGTATTGAACAGAAAAAGCAATTACAAGCGTTAAAGAAATTCTGGCAAGAGAAAATTTCTGCATTGCAAAGCCATTTGGATAAACTCAATAGTGAAATTGCTGGCTTGAAAAAGCTCAGACGTGCTAAATCTAAAGCCCTACAGAAAAAGCTATTTGCGCAATACGAATTTTTGAATGCCGATGGTGAAGTAAAAGATCTGAATCGTATATTTGCTGACTTACCTGAGCAAACGCCACCATCGGGCGCAGGTGATTGCGCGGCTCCTAAATTATTGCAGTACGCTTATCAACATAACTTAACGCCCGTTGCCATGGCCGAGTTTTGGTGGGGGCCAGCACCTAAATCGGCGATTAGACAACATAAGAATTATTATCCATCTTGTTATAGTAAATGCCAGCCAATATTAGGGCATATGTTGCAAGGGTTGGTGGTTGATGAAAATCCTCTGTTAGTTAATCCCGCCCAAGGTAAAGATTTAACCATAGTTCATCAAGATGACGATATTTTAGTGGTAAATAAGCCTGCAGAGTTTTTGTCTGTACCAGGAAAAAATATTGAAGATTCAGTATATTTGCGTATTAAAACGCAATTTCCGCAGGCTTCAGGGCCGCTTATTGTTCATCGCTTAGATATGTCGACATCTGGCTTATTGGTTATCGCGTTAAATAAACGAGCTCATAAAGCGCTGCAAAAACAGTTTATTGAACGCACGGTAGAGAAGCGTTATGTCGCATTGGTTACTGGTAATGTTGAAGCTGAAAGTGGCACAATTGAATTACCACTACGCTTAGATTTAGACGATAAGCCTCGTCAATTAGTGTGTTATCAACATGGCAAAGCGTCGACCACTTATTGGAAAGTGTTGGCGAGAGAAAATAATATCACTCGGCTACATTTGTATCCGAAAACAGGTCGTACTCATCAACTTCGCGTACATTGTGCACATAAATTAGGTCTAAATATGCCGATTGTTGGTGATGATCATTATGGTGATAAGGCTGAACGCTTACATTTACATGCCGAATATTTAGCATTGCGACACCCAATTAGTCGCGAAGAAATGACGTTTGAAGTGCCAGCAGAATTTTAACTAAATCCTCTTTGCTTTAGTGTGACATTGTGCAAATTGAAACCGTTATAAATAGTTAATTAACTTATAACGGTTATACTCTCAGAGTGGCTATCGCAATGTATTAGCTAGGCTTTTACAGCAGTTTAGAGTTTTTTACCTAACCTTTTTTCTATTTGTTTCTTTTCCCAATCAGCCCCAAAAAAGCTATAAACTTCAAAAACACTAATGCCGTGAGAAATTAGCCCTATACCCCAGCCTAAAGCAGCCCACCAAGCCCAATAATACCCAGGGCTGGTTAAAAAATTGATGAGGAATAATCCCATTACTACTACCGTATAATTAATAAGGTGACTGTAAAATCCTTTAATGTCTTTAACATGTTCTATAACACGGTTTTCTTCTTCACTAAATTTATCTGAATTACTCATGTTTTCCTCCGGCACTAGTTCATTTAATTCAACTTCAAATACAGCTGCAAGAGATTTTAATGATTCCAGACCCGCTTTTTGGCCTCGCTCAATACGTTGAATGGTCCTAATATTTAAACCACTGAATTGGGCTAGTTGCTCTTGAGACCAAGCTCGTTTAAGTCTTAATTTTCGAACGATCATTTACTTTTCCTTGTTGCTGTTCGTTTTGAATTATTCACTGTGAGATGATTTTTTGCTACGACTTTTGTCCGACATTCATATGACAGTTCTTTAATTTCAATGGGTTATGTGTTTTAAGTTTCTTATTAAATATTAATGTCTTTAAGTAATTCGGCAGCATCGTCAAACTCATAAACCTCAACTTTAGCCATAATGTCTTTAAGCTGCTGGTTGTAGGTTTGCTGCATGGTCATTGGTAGCAATGCTTGAATGGTATCAACAGCGGCAACATCATAATTTTCAACATCGGTTTTTAATTGTGCAAGGAGTGTTTTGCACGCTGAAATATTAAAGCCTTCATTTGCTAGTGCTGGCGCTTGTAATTGTTTTAGCGCCACTTGTATGCGTGCCAATTCATCTTTGCTTTGCGATAGGGCTATTGAACTTATTTGTTGCTGATTTGCATTGTTCTCTATTGTTTGGCACAGGCTATAAAGCTGCTTTGCACCAATATTGCCTGCTACGCCTCTCAATGTATGTGCAAGACGTTCAACTAATGCAAAGTTATTTTGGCTTTCAGCTTCAATCATTGGTGTAATTGCATCTGTATAGTTACTTTTAAATTTAAGTAATAAGCGCTGATAAAGCTGATGGTTATTTTGTGAAATAGCTAAGCCCGCTGTGGTGTCTATACCATCGAGCGTTGGAATAACAATCGACTCGTCTAATTTTATGTGTGGCATAGCAACACCTTTACCAATGCCACTAGGTTTCACCCAATGTGCTAATTTAGTGAATAATTCATTGGTATTAATTGGTTTTCCTATGTGTTCATTCATACCCGATTGCAAAGCTTTTTCTCTATCTCCTGTCATAACATTGGCTGTCATAGCGATAATAGGTAATGTGGCAAACTTTGGATTTTGGCGTATTTCTCTGGTTGCCGTATAGCCGTCTTTTACTGGCATTTGGCAATCCATGAGTACACCATCAAATGCCTGGCTATTTAAGCAGTCAATTGCTTCTTGGCCATTGTTCGCCACAATAACCTCAATGCCGTGATGACTTAATAATTCTGTAGCAAGCTCTTGGTTAATTTCGTTATCTTCAACTAGTAATATTTTTGCACCCAGCAAGGTGTCTATCGCAAGTTGTTCGTCTTGCGGCAATAAATTAAATTTCATTCGTCGTAAGCTTTCATGCCCTAATGTGATTAATAAACTATCAAGTAAGTTGGATGAAGTTATTGGCTTACAAGTAATATAATAGTTTTCATCGCCGTCCAAGGCTTGCATCGTTACCTCACGTCGATTAGGCAAAATATGTAATATCGGTAGTTTTTTGCAACTATCACGCAAGGTAGAAATATCTTGATAACTTTGCTCATCGCTAACTTTAGATACGTCAAATATTAAGGCATCGAAAGAGCTCTCTTGTTGTGATAATTCAGGTAGCGCTTCTGCAACTGAAGAGTAAACTTCCAATACAAAACCGAAAGAGTTAATGATTCTTTGCAAGATAGATTTATAAGTGTCGTTATCTTCTATCAAAGCTAATTTTAGCCCTTGAATTGAAGATAAGTAGGGCTTAGTTGACTGTATTTTTTCTTGTGTTTGAACTTGGTAGCTCACGGTGAAATGAAATTGGCTGCCAACATGCTCTTGGCTTTCTACCCATATTTCACCACCAAGTAATTCAACCAATCGTTTACAAATGGCAAGTCCTAAGCCGCTACCGCCATATTTTCGCGTAGTAGATGCGTCGGCCTGGTTAAATGACTGGAATAACTTCCCTTGTTGTTCTTCCGTCATACCGATGCCAGTATCGCAAATTGAGAATTTTAAGGTGACAGTGTTATCGTGCTTACTGACGCAAGATATATAAATTTTTATTTCGCCATGATCGGTGAATTTGGTGGCGTTGCTGCCTAAGTTTGTTAAAACTTGTCCTAACCGTAAAGGATCGCCGATCAAATCAATCGGAACATTTTGTGCTACGTCGAATATTAACTCGGTTTGTTTTTCGCTCAGTTTATCAATAAGCATATTGCTTAAGTTATCTAAAATGTCATCTAAGCAAAAAGGAATTGACTCAATATCAAGTTTGTTAGCCTCGATTTTAGAAAAATCTAAAATATCATTAATAATACCAAGCAGTGATTCTGCCGCTTGATTGACCTTAAAAATGTAGTTTTCTTGCTTTGGTAATAGTTCGGTTTTTAATGCCAATGCCGACATACCAATAATAGCATTCATTGGTGTACGAATTTCATGAGACATATTGGCTAAAAAGTGTGATTTTGCTTTGGCTGCATCTTCGGCCAACGATTTTGCGTGTGCTAGGGCTTGCTCTGCCATTTTCTGTTCGTTTATATCGACAAAAGTACCTAATAGCCCGCCAATGCTGCCATCTGACTTTTCAAAACCTCGTACCCAGTACATGGTGGAATGATCTAACCCATCAGCATATTGCATCGAAATTTCTTTCTTGATCATGCCTGTTGAAGCAATCACGTCGATATCTTCTTTTTGATAATTTTCGCGATCGGCTAAAGGTATATATTCCAGCTCAAGTACTGTTTTGCCAATAATATCTTCTCGCTTAACATTAAAGGTTTGCTCATAGGCGGTATTTACGTTGATAAACTTGGTATCAGGTCCTTTGACAAATACCGGATAAGGAATAGTGTCAGCCAATGCTTGTTGAAATAGTATTTGTTCTGCCAGCGCAGCATCATTTATTTTACGCTGTGTTATATCGCGAACAACGGCAACAATAAAACGATCGTTATGAATATCAACTGCGTTTACGGTTACTTCTGCGGAAAACTCATCGCCTGACTTTCGTCGCCCGGTTAATTCTAGTAGCTGCTTTTCTGGATTTTCTTGATGAATTAACTTGTCAAATAAGTGCAAGCTGGCTTCTTCCGGTAGCAGTCGCTCTATTTTCTGGCCAATAAGCTCTGACTTTTCATAGCCAAACATGGTTAATACTTGTGAGTTTACAATACTATGCTCACGGTACTTATCTAGCATTAAAATAGCGTCAGGCGCTGACTCCATTAAAGCGGCAAATTGTGCTTTTGCTGCATTTCTTTGGGTGACATCAATTAAGGTTAAACGTATCTCAGTTAATTGTTCTTTGTCATCATATACTGGCAACGCCGACATCATGGTTTCTATGGTTTGGTTAGCACTAATAGCAACGGGAATTTCACACTCTAATAAATGTGATTTCGATTGAAATATTTGATGCACATAATGCTCTGGCGCAACAAAGTCCTGCCAGTTCAAAGAAGGAAATATTTCACGTTGGCGTTTAAATAAATGAGCAAAGGCACAGTTGTGCTTAATAAACACACCTGACGTATTCAGTGTCGCATAAGCAACGGGTGCATGTTCGTATAGCTCCCACATAGCACGCTCACGTTGATGTAATTCAGCAGTGCGTAGTTCAACAACTCTTTCTAGTTCCTCTTTTGAGCGGCGCATGTATTTAGTCGAACGTTGGCCAACAGTAACGGTGAATATATTTGATGTTAAAATTAATAGTAAGGTGACAATGGAAATTAGCATCAACTTATTACGTAGTGAGCTTACCCCCAGCATGGCTTCAGTAACGTCTATTTCTGTGGCAATACCAAAGCCGTAATTATTGTCCCACAGCCAAGCGCCATAAACTTTTACGCCACGATAATCATTGTAACCAATAACATTGGAGCCAATTTTTTTATTGGTAACTACGAATGGGTCAGCAGAGCTCACGCTACTTAGTAATTCAATAGCTAAATGGGTGAAGGCTAATGACTCAGATTGTATTGACTCGTTAGGTGTTTTTGTGAGGTTAATTACAGGGTCTTTTAGTAATATTAATTGGTTGTTTTCGTTTCTATCGCTGAAGTATTTAATTGATGAAATCTCTGATTCGAATCGACTCTTTGATATCATTTCCCCCTGATTATTGACCAAGTAACTCTCACCAGAGGCGCCAATACGACCTTGTTGCATAATGTCAGAAATCCGTCCACTTGCTTGAACCCTTAAGGTTAATGCAGCAATGACCTGATTTTCATTGTTTCTAATTGGAGTAACAATAAACATACTATATTTGTCTATAGGGTTACTAACATTGCCAAATAGCAAACTAATATCTGATTTAATTGGTGAGACAAAACGTGTTTCCCCAGCAAATACCGCCGAAAGTATTTCAGGTTGCTGTTGAGCAATTAGGTTGATTTGACCTAAGTTTTCATTGCGACTAGAGCCGATATTTATGTAATCGCTATTGATAACAAAAAAACCTTGGCCTTCAATACTACTTTGACGGAAATATTGGCGAATCTCTTGTAATGGTGATGAAATAATTAACTTTTCTTGTTGGGGGGATTGCAGCAGTAGTTTCTCTGTTATCTTTACAACCTTATCATCAGTACTAATTTGTTTTAATAAATTCTCTTGATCCGCTATCCAGTCGTTTATTCGGGTTTTGGTTGCTTCAACAACAAATTTAAGGTTTTTCTTTGTGTTCGCTTGCGTACTTTCTTCATTCTCTTGTAGTGTTAGGTAAATTACACTGAATATAATGGCAATGTTTAATAGTGAAATTGAATGCACAATTAATGAAAATTTTCTGGAAGCCATGAATATAGCCATACGTTTTGGCGTGATCAACTTCGGTAAAAATAAGGTGATTGCAATGAGCATTAGTGAAATCGCGACCATAGTAATAATTAACGACGTACTGTTATCAGCGGCAATAACTTTTGGTGCAAAGCTTTCTAATGCTTGATCAAGCAAAATGTTTTCTGGTAAAAATGGTGAACCTACCATGCCAAGCTGATGATAAGTTTCAGTAATCTTTTCCATTCTAGTTTGAGTAATTGAGCCGATAGGAATGAACTTTGCTAACACTATTTTACTAATTTCACTGGCTTCGAAAGTTAAGTGCTCAATAGATTTATTTTGGCTGTTGTACTTTTTAGCAATTAACTCAATCATTTCTGTTTGATGACTTAGTGCATATTTCCAACCTTTTATAGTTGCTTGACGGATTGCTTGTACACGTTGCGGATTATTTTTAACCTCAGTCTCGCTAGTAAAAAGATTATCACCATAGAAATCAATGCCATAATCTCTAGGATCAATAATAAATATATCAATGTTTTCTTCGTTGAACTTAAATGGCTCGTCGGTGCTGTATATTAGTACTGCATCAGTACCACCGTTCTTTAAGGTGGAAAGCTGATAATTTTCTTTTAGCCAGGTATATTCTGATATATCAATTCCTGCCTGTTTTAGCATGGCGATGATAGGTGCATTATTCTCACTGACTGAATCAGCTAATATACGTTTCCCTAATAATTCAAAAGGAGTCGAAATTCCTGACGAACGCAGCGTTGCAAGGGTTGCTGGTGAGTGTTGAAAGATTTGCGTGACTATAACAACCGGTTTTCCCTTGCTTTTTGCAACAATCAAACTCGAATCACTGATACCATATTGCGCTCGACCATCAATGACATAGTCTTCAATGGCCTCTTTGCCACGAAATTCACGTAACTCTACTTCCAAACCAAGCTCTTTATAGAAACCTTGCTCTTTAGCTGCGTAGTAACCTGCGAATTGAAATTGATGAAACCAGTTCAGTTGTATAGAAACTTTCTCTAGCGTTTGCCCCCAACTTTGATTGCTCAACACTAAGCACAATGTCACCATTAAACTGGTAATTATATTTTTCAAACGAGAATATTTTTGCATGTGTTTTACTACTCAGTGGTGATCTATCATTCTGAAAATTGCGCTTTAATCGCAAGAATTTCATCCAAATTATTTACAAAGCAATCAACTAATTCTGGATCAAAGTGCTTACCCGATTCGCTTTTTATAAGTTCTACGCTGCGTTCGATTGTCCAAGCAGGTTTATATGGACGCGCGGATGTTAATGCATCAAACACGTCAGCAATGGCAATAATTCTGCCGGTTAATGGAATTTCTTGCGCCTTTAAGCCTTTGGGGTAACCACTACCATCCCATTTTTCATGATGTGTTATTGCAACCGTTTTTGCCATTTCCATTAATGGTGATGGATTTTTTTCATCAAGTATTTTACCGCCAAAAGCAGCATGTTCTTTCATTACTTGCCATTCATCCTCGTTAAGCCGACCCGCTTTTTTAAGAATATGATCGGGCACACCAATTTTACCGATATCATGCATAGGAGCAGCATTCATTAGCATATCAGCTGCGGCTTCATCCATACCAAAGGCGGTAGCAAGAACAAAGGCGTATTTGCTCATGCGTTGAACATGGTCACCCGTTTCATTGTCTTTAAACTCAGCAGCACGGCCAAGTTTTTGAATGATATTGTTACGAGTACTAATTAACTCTTTAGTTTGCAATTTTACTTGTTGATAAAGCGCGCGCTTTTGGTTGCTTAAAGATAAATGGGTTTTGACTCGTTGCATTACAATTGCAGGGTTGACGGGTTTGGCAATATAGTCGACAGCGCCTAAGGAAAGCCCCTTAGCTTCATCATCAACAGAAATTTTTGCGGTTATAAATATAATGGGAATGTCGCGAGTAGCGATATCTAACTTTAGGCGTTTACATGTTTCATAGCCATCGATACCTGGCATCATAATATCGAGTAAAATTAAGTTAGGGCGGGGCCTAATATTGGCAATTTTTATCGCCATTTCACCGTCCCGCGCCACCTTAATTTGGTAACTAGGCTTTAGTATGCCAACTAAAACATCAATGTTTTCAGGGGCGTCATCAACTACTAATATGGTTGCAGTATCTTTCATGCCAAAGTCCATTATTAAGCCTTTAATATTCTATAATTAAAACATAGCAGTAAGGCGTACTACAGACAATAAATAGTGACCAAATAATTGATTAATATTAATGGCTAATAACGATAAAACGTAACACTAGTTACTTTGCTTTTTGTTACGCTCAGCCCATTGTGAAATTATATTTGCTAACTGGGCTACACCATCAGTTAATGCCGCAGGACCAGGTTGTAGAATGTCGGTCGAGTTTACTTCATAAATATCGTCATTTTTTATTGCTGGAATTTCTTGCCAGCCATCTCGTGATATCACTTTTTCTTTATCGAATTTTCGACCACACCATGAGGCAATATAAATATCGGGCTGTTTGGCAATAACATCACTAGCGTCTGCAACAATGCGATTTTTTGCTAAAGACTGTTTAGCAAATTCTTGATAACAATCGATACCACCTGCAATTTCAATTAGTTCACTTACCCAACCGATACCAGTAATAATAGGATCAAACCATTCTTCAAAATATACTTTAGGGCGAACAGGTAATTTAGTTGCTTGTTGTTGAATATTAGCCAAATTACTTTGCAATTGAGTAACCAGCTTTTCACCTTTTTCAGGCTGACCAATTAAGCCTGATAGTGTGCGGATCATTTGCAGGGTTTCGCTAATACTTCGGTGATTAAAGCAATGCACTTGCACGCCTTCTTTTATTAAATCAGCAACGATATCAGCCTGCATATCAGAAAAAGCTAATACTAAGTCTGGCTTTAACTCCAATATTTTCTCGGTTCGAGCGGTGATGTAAGCACTAACTTTAGTTTTTTCTCTACGCGCTCGTTCAGGGCGCATGGTATAGGCTGAAATCCCAATAATACGATGATCTTCTTCCATCAAATAGAGCGCTTCGGTCGTTTCTTCTGTTAAACAGATAATACGTTCTGGCCATTTAGGTTGTGGGAGCTGGTTCATGTACTTTCCTTGGGATAAATTATTCTTTTAGTGTGGTTGTTTTTACATTATTCACTGTTGAGACACAATGCTTTATTCTTTATTCCAGGTAAAGGAGGTAGCAGCTTACTCGAAATATTTAACTCGTTAATGTTACTCACTTATTTGTTACACTGCTCTAGAAGTTATCACTAGAATTAGGAATAAAACTTGTCAGAATTTAATGTTTATTTACTGCGCCATGGTGAACTGGTACAAAAAGGCATTCTGTGTGGGCGAACGGATATAGCACTTTCTGATTTTGGTAAACAGCAACTAATTGAAGCGACAAATAAGCTACCTACTATTTCACATTGCTTTAGTTCCCCGCTAATTCGTTGTCGAGATTTTGCCGAACAGTTCTGCCAAAAAAATGGACTCACGCTGCAAGTATCTGAACAGTTACAAGAAATGAATTTTGGCGACTGGGATGGAGCAAGCTACCAAACATTATGGCAAACCTCACCAACATTAGATGAAGAAACACCGACATTAGGAAAATTTTGGCAAAACCCTTGGCAATGCTTACCACCGAACGGCGAATCTATGGCAAGCTTTACTGAGCGTGTTGATGATTTCTGGCAAAGTTTAATTTCGCAGCTAAGTCAAGCTAATATTGATCAAAGTAATTCGTCAAATACCTTAGTGTTTAGCCATGGAGGGGTTATTCGATACTTGCTGGCGAAAGTTTTAGGCCTTGCTATCCCCGGTACTCACCATATGACTAATATCGATGTGCCTTATGGCGCGCTTATTCATATTCAAATTTTCATTGATAGCGACGGTAAAGCTTGGCCTAAATTAATGCTTTAATTTGTCGGTTATAAGTGGTGATTATTTTAGTCCTTTAGTATGACGACAATTTATCAGTTTATAGCAATCGGTTGATTCAAATAGTTTTTATGACATTGCGCTATATGCGAGATAAAAATAAACCTTGCTATTTTGTCCTAGCTGTCGATAATCGCGCCAATAATTAAATAATGTCATATTCAAATTCACTTTTCTAGCATGCTTTAATGTAGCTAAGTTGAGTGAGGCTGGGAATGTGGTGAGATTCCACAACTGTACCCGCAACTGTAAACAGAGCGATATATTAACCACTAAGTTTTGCGTCAAAATAACTTGGGAAGGGATATATCTAGACGCTGTAAGTCAGGATACCAGACGAATATAGATATTAATTGCGACGTCGAGCGGGTTACTCGGGCATTGATTACTGACTTTAAATTCGTGTTCAACTACAATTTATTCAGTTTTGCTTTCCTAAAAACCTCAATATTATCGACGTTAATCATAATAGTTTGACCCACTAATTGTTTATTTAGCGTGGTCTTGTTTAGGTGATGTCATGTTCGATATTCAAGTGGTTAGTTGTGAAAATTCAGCAGAAATTCAAGCCAAAATTGATGGCAAAACTAAACCTTTGGGCGCATTGGGTGATCTTGAACAGCTAGCTAAGCAAATTGCGCAAATTCAGTTCGCGAATAACAAAGCTAACTCCTTCGAATTATCTCAACAAAAACTTTCAATCAAAACTCCTCATTTAACCGTATTTGCTGGCGACCATGGTATTGCAAGCGAAGGTGTTTCTATCGCGCCAAGTGATGTTACAAGTCAAATGGTGGCTAATTTTGCCAAAGGCGGCGCCGCCATTAATGTTTTTTGCCGACAGTTTGGTTGGCAACTCAGTGTTGTTGATGCTGGAGTTTTGCATGCAGCAGCCGATTTATTACCTGTGATTAATCAGCGCTTAGGCAGTATCACCAAACCAATAAACCAACAAGCCGCGATGACTGAAGCGCAAGTCGAACAAGGTTTCGAATTTGCTAAGCAGCATATAACTAACATAAGCCAAACGGGCTGCAATGTTGTCGCTTTTGGTGAAATGGGCATAGGTAATACCACTATTGCATCAGCCATTATGGCAGCTTTGATGAAAGTACCTGCTAGCGAAGTTGTTGGCCGTGGTACAGGTGTTTCTGATGACGTGGTTAAGAAGAAGCAACAAGTTATTGAACAAGCTTTGGCATTGCACCGTGAAAGCTTAGTTGATGCGAAAGCTATTTTACGCTGCTTAGGTGGTTTTGAATTGGTACAAATTACTGCTGCTATGCTAGCGGCAGCAGAAAACAACATGGTTATTATTGTTGATGGCTTTATTTGTACTGCAGCGGCGATGTTAGCAATTGAACTCAATGCTAATGTTAAAAGTTATATGGTGTTTGCTCATTGCTCAGGCGAGCAAGGTCATCAAAAAATGTTGCAGTGGTTAGATGTTAAGCCTTTATTAAACTTAGGTTTACGTTTAGGTGAAGGCACTGGCGCAGCATTAGCACTGCCAATGCTTCAAGCCGCTGTTGGGTTTTATAATGACATGGCAAGTTTTGCTGATGCTGAGGTAACTGATGTTACTTAAGCAAAGCATGCTACGCGAGCAATGGTACTTAATATTATTAGCGATAAGCTTTTTCACTCGTATACCGGTGAAACTAAAAGTTGATGTTACCGCCAGTATGCTTAATCAGGCTAGTCGATATTTCGCTTTAGTTGGCGTGTTAATTGGCGGCTGTTCAGCCGTAGCTTATTACCTGAGCGCAACGTTATTACCCGTCGAGATCGCGCTTTTAATCTCAATGTTTTGCAGTGTATTGCTCACAGGCGCTTTTCATGAAGACGGTTGGGCTGATGTTTGGGATGGTTTCGGCGGCGGTTGGACGGTTGAAAATAAATTAAACATTATGAAAGATAGCCGATTGGGCACATACGGCGCTGCGGCATTATTTTTTATATTGATGATCAAATATCAAGCGTTACTAGCTTTGATTAATATTTCTATTGACAACAGTTCTAGCAACAACAGCTCTATCAACAGTGAATTTCTCTCTACAGAGGCATTGAGCATATTCGCTATTTTATTGTTAGGGCATTGTTTAAGCCGAGTGTTAGCGACAAGCCTGATTGCCGACATGCCTTATGTCAGCGAAGACTCAACATCAAAAGTTAAACCACTTGCGCAAGAGCTATCAAGCAACAGCTATTTAACCTTATTGGCGACAGGGGTTGTGATTATTGTTTTTACTTTATCATTTAGCATGGCTTGGAAATTGGTCGCCATTTTATTGATCACTCGTTGGTGTTTAAAGCGTTGGTTTACTAGCCAGTTAGGCGGCTATACCGGAGACTGTTTGGGCGCTGCACAACAGCTTTCTGAAGTGGTTATTTATCTCTCCTTATTATCACTTTCTGTGGCGGGTTTATGAGTCAGCAAATGTTGAATAAAGTACACTTAATTATTGGCGGCGCTCGCTCTGGTAAAAGTTCGTTGGCTGAACGTTATGCCAAATCATCAAATTTATCGGTGACTTATATCGCGACGGCACAAGCATTTGATAATGAAATGCAGCAACGTATTGCTCAACATCAAGCTGAGCGTCCTGAACACTGGCAACTAGTAGAATCGCCATTATTACTCGCCAAAACCATAGCATCAGTGATTGAAAATAGTCAGCAAGATATCTGCATATTGGTTGATTGTTTAACGCTGTGGCTCAGTAATAGTCTATGTAAGCCCAAGGTTGAAGCAGCTCCAACCTCAGAATGTAATCTTGATTATTGGCAACAAGAAAAACAGCAATTTTTAGCACAATTGGAAAGTATAAAACTGCGTTCAGGTAATGAGAAACAACGAGTTGAAATTATCTTAGTCAGTAATGAAGTTGGTCACGGTATTGTGCCGATGGGCGAACTGTCGCGCCAGTTTGTTGATCAAGCCGGTTGGTTACATCAAGCCATTGCCAAAGTTGCTGACAATGTTGAGTTTGTTATGGCTGGTTTGCCTTTATCATTAAAATCGCCTGAAGCTACTAAGGATAAATTGTGAAAACATTGATGGTGCAAGGCACCACTTCTGATGCAGGAAAAAGCACCTTAGTTGCTGGATTATGTCGAGTTTTGGTTAATGCTGGCGTTAACGTAGCACCATTCAAGCCACAGAACATGGCATTAAATAGCGCAGTTACGAAAGACGGCGGTGAAATTGGCCGTGCCCAAGCTTTACAAGCGATTGCTGCGAAAGTTGAAGCGCGCGTTGATTTTAACCCTATTTTATTAAAGCCCAACAGCGATACTGGCGCGCAAGTAATTGTTCACGGTAAAGCGTTATCGAACATGGAAGCGGGTAAGTATCACGACTACAAAAAAGTCGCGATGCAAGCGGTGGTTGAATCTCATCAACGTTTGGCGAATGATCATGATGTGTTACTCGTGGAAGGCGCCGGAAGCCCTGCAGAAATTAACTTACGTGCTCATGATATTGCCAACATGGGCTACGCTGAAAAAGTGGATTGCCCGGTTATTTTAGTAGCAGATATTGACCGTGGCGGCGTATTTGCCCATTTAGTGGGTACGCTTGAATTATTATCTGAATCAGAACAAGCACGAGTCAAAGGTTTTATCATCAACCGTTTTCGCGGTGATATTAAGTTACTTGAATCAGGTTTAGATTGGCTTGAACAGCGCACAGGAAAACCGGTATTAGGCGTGTTGCCTTATTTACATGACTTAGCTTTAGACGCAGAAGATGCCGTCGCACTTGATAACAAAGTCACGCAAGCAAAAGTTAAAATTTTTGTTCCACTGCTGCCACACATGAGCAACCATACTGATTTTGACCCTTTGCGCTTACAACCCAATATTGATTTGCAATACATTCGCATTGGTCAGTCGCTACAAGGGGCTGATTTAATTATTATTCCAGGCAGTAAAAATGTTACCTCTGACTTAACCTTTTTAAAGCAACAAGGTTGGCAGCAAGAAATTGAACAGCATCTTCGTTATGGCGGTAAGGTCATGGGTATTTGTGGTGGTTATCAAATGTTGGGTAAACAAATATTTGATCCCGAACATATTGAATCTCATGTTGAGCAAATACCAGGGTTAGGCTTATTGGATTTCACTACCACGTTAACGCAGGATAAAACGTTAACTCAGGTTGATGCTCGAATGAATTTTAACGGTGAAACTTGTCAGTTATCAGGCTATGAAATTCACTGTGGTGTTTCAACAGGTCCAGCATTAGCCAAACCATTACTGCATATTGAAAGTGATGGTGTCGGTACAAAGCAAAACACACCTGACGGCTGTATTTCAGATGATGAGAAAATTATCGCCACATACTTACATGGCTTTTTCGACTGCCCAGAGCCAACACAAGCGGTGCTGAATTGGTTAGGCATAAAAGATATGGAACAACCCGTTATCGATATAAATCAGCATCGAGAAGTGCAGTTAGAGCGCTTGGCTGATATTTGCGCGCAGTATTTAGATATGAAAAAAATTCAGAAAATTATTGCTGAAGGTGTCGATACGCCAAGCAATAATAGTTAAATGACTAATGGAGATATGAATCAAATATTCTATTAGCAATATCTACTTGAAAAGAATCTAAACTAGCGACAGTAATTACAAATTTTAATTACTGTTTTATACAGTAAGCTCGAGGGAAGAGGATGAAATTTCTTCACTGCCCCCGCAACGGTAATCATTATTATGCATGTCATAGCAATGTCAGTCCGAGCACTTGAGCTTGCTTAATTAATACTACGTTTTTGCGTAGTAAAACATATGGTGCGGTGGGCATCATTAATGAGGTCATATGAACATTAAGCAAAATAACTTTTTCAAAAAATCATTTTTATCATTGGCAATTGCCGGTGCTATGTCGACATCTTTTATTGCTTCAGCAAACACTGAGAAAAGCGTTGAAGATATTGAAGTATTAACAGTAACTGCGACACGTTCGAGTTTGAATATTGATGATGCGTTAACTAGCCAAGTGGTTATTACTCGTGCGGATATTGAACTAGCAAACCCTATTTCAGTTTTAGATTTATTGTCGTCAGTACCAAGTATTGATGTCGCAATAAATGGCGGTAAAGGTCAAACCGGCTCGATATTTATGCGAGGTACAGGTTCAGATCACACATTAGTGCTTATTGATGGTATTCGTGTCAGCTCTGCTACTTCCGGCGGTACTAGCTTTAGTACTATGTCTCCTGAAATGATAGAACGTATTGAAATTGTTCAAGGTCCACGCGCTGCGCTTTGGGGCTCTGATGCAATTGGTGGTGTTATCCAAATATTTACTCGTCAATTGGCTGATGGTGAATTTTTTGTTGGTGCTAGTTTTGGCACTGATAGTTATAAAAAGTATAAAGCCGGCGTTGGCATTAGTCACGGCGAAGGCCAAACCACTATTACGGTAAGCAAAGAGCAAAGTGATGGTTTTGATGTTCAAGAAGGTACTGAAACTGATGATGATGGTTACGACTTCACCTCTGTTGCTATACGTGGTGAGCAAAAAGTAACAAGTGCATTTTCATTGGAATGGCTATTGTCGAGCGATAGTGGCGATAATGAGTATGATGGTTCATATCAAAATGGTTCAGATATCAAAAATCATGCGTGGTTAGTTCGTGCAAACTATCAAAGCGTTATTAATGGTATTGGCAATAATACTGTATTTTCTGTGGGTCAAAACCGCGATAGTGCTGAAAGTTTAAAAGATGGTGAATCAAAAGGTCTTTTCGAAACACGTCGCAATCAGTATTCTATTGTTAACAACAGTGAACTTTCAGAAAATTTACAGTTAAATTTGGGTGTTGATCATTATCAAGACGATATCTCTAAAAGTTCAACACCTTATAATATTGAAGAACGTGATACTACGGGTGTATTTGCGCATACTTTATACACTAAGAATTCATGGACTTATGAAGCTACAATACGTCATGACAATGTTGAAGATATTGAATCAGAAAATACCTATAACTTAGGTTTAGGTTATGCTTTTAATGGTGATAGTCGCATTGTTGTGAACCATGGAACTGGTTTTAAAGCGCCTACATTTAACGATTTATATTACCCATGGGGCGGGAATGATGACTTAGTTTCTGAGTTCTCTAAATCATCAGAAATATTTTTCGAAACAAAACTTGAAGATATTAATGTTAGCTGGAACTTCTATCATTCAAATGTTGATAATTTAATTGTTTGGGATGGTAGTAAAGCCGATAATATTGAAGAAACAGAGATTAATGGTCTTGAGTTTGCTTTGAACTTCGACAAGTTGGGTGGAACTCATGACTTTAATATGTCGTACACTGATGCTGAAGATAAACAGACTAAGAAGCAATTGGTTCGCCGTGCAAAAGAGAAGTTTAACTATAAGTTTACAACCTCAATTAGTGCTGCTGATCTTTACGTAGAGTATCAATTTGTTGGTTCTCGTTTAGACAGAGGTGGTGTAGAACTAAGCAGTTATCAGTTAGTTAATTTAGGTTTAAATTATGACGTTTCGGATAACTTCAGCTTTTCGTCGCGAGTTACAAATTTATTAGATAAAGAATATCAAACAGCTAATACATACAATACGCAAGAACGTGCATTTTATGTTGGTGTTACTTACAAAAACTAAGATATAAAGCTTAGTTTCTAATTATAAAGGCGCCTGACGAGGTGCCTTTTTTATGTACAGGATGTACGGTATGTCGCGATCACATGGATGCACAGGAGCGTATGTATTCACTTAACATCTTTGGATAATACTTCTCCTAAAACATGGTACAACGAATAAATGACGCTGACTTATTTTAAGCTAATTCGCTACAAGCTTGGCGGCAGGCACTTTCTAATCGCTTGAAACTTTCTTCTACGGCAATACCAAACCTAAGCGTATATTGTTCATCTGAAAGTCGACAATAAACACCTTGCTTACAAAGCAAATGATAGAGCTTTTTTGCATTATTTGTTTGATGAAAACTCAATGTGAGAAATAAATCACAACCTTCAATAGCGCTAACTAATTTATCACTGAATGTTTGCCACAATAATGCTTCTTGTTGCACGCGTAGCGTATGCAATTTAACGCATTGTTTTTTATGCCATACAGTATCGCTTAACGCTTGTTCGGCGATAATTTGTGCTGGGCCATTCACTTGCCACGGGCCTAGTAATTCTTTAAATTTTTGACACCAATAATCACTGGCAATTAAAAAACCGATACGAATACCTGCTAAGCCAAAAAACTTGCCAAAAGAACGTAGCACTATCACGTGATCTTCTTCAGTACCAACTTCATTGCAGTAAGATTGGTCGTCAGGCATAACATCGATAAAGGCTTCATCAACAACCAATAAGCCATTCAACTGTTTTACTTTTTTATGGTATTGGCTGATGACTGCACGGTCAAAAAATTGCCCTGTCGGGTTATTTGGGGTAATGATCACCACAATACAATTCATTGGTAATTCATTTAATTCGGGTAATGATTTTTTATAAAAATGCAGAGTAAAGCCTGCTAATTCCCATGCCTGAGCATGCTCTTTATAACCACGTTCTGGTAGGTAGACATCTTGACTGGCAATGTTTCTTTGACGATTTAGCTCAGGTAAAGCTTTGATAATCGCTTGGCTGCCGTTAGTAACAATTAGCTGTGAACATTGATAGTACTGCTTGGCTGCGGTGATAAGCTCAGGGCTTTGTTGTGGCAATTGTTGCCAGACACTTAAGGGAATATCAGGAATAGGGTAGCTAATGGGCGCAATACCTGTTGATAAATCAAGCCAATCTGTTGCTGGAATTTTATATTGCTCAGCAACTTGTTGTAGTTGGCCACCATGAATTAACGCCATCTTGTTCCTATTACCATTTTGAAATTGGCTATGTAGAGTTGTTGAAAGTTATCTCAAGTAAATGATTAACTGAAAAGTAAATACTGCGACTAATAGTAGAAAGCTGGCGCGGCTGACGAGCGTTAAACTTGTTGGAATATCTTCACTGCTTACGTCAGTGCCCGCACCTAACGTGACTGAGTGAATAATCTTGCCATGATATTGGGCGCTACCGCCTAATTTTCTACGCATAACTGTCGCACCAGCCGCCATCACCCAACCGCCATTATGACTTTTATATTGCTTGCCTTGGCTGTAGGCATTGTAAAGTGCTTTGACGAAAAGCCTTTGTTGTAGACCTTGTATGGCATAAAGCACTGTGCAGCACTTTCCTGAAATAAAACCCAGTACATCGTCTAGTCGAGCACTGGCATAGCCGAAATTAATAAAGCGTGAATTTTTATAGCCCCACATCGCATCTAAAGTGTTGGCAAACCGGTGTAGAATAACTAGTGGCGCTCCGCCAATAAGGTAATAAATTAGTGATGCGATAACCGCGTCGTGACCATTTTCTAGCATAGATTCAATAGTGGCTCTCGACATTTCCTGCTCGGTAAGCGCTTTGGTTTCTCGGCTAACAATATAACCGGTGAAGTGACGGGCAGCTTCTAAGTCTCCAGAATTAAGTGGTCGATAAATTTGCATCGCATGTTGATACAAACTATTTAGCCCTAGCGCTAAATACAGTACTGTGGCATCAGCGGCTATTTGCCAATACCAAGTTAAGTTTTCAATAAATAGGAAATAAAGCACAGGCAATGGCAATACCAATACACACCACGCAATAGTGCCAAGCAGTTTAGTTTTTAAGGCTGATATTTTTGAGGTGTTTTCTGAAGGTAATGGGTTAAGTAATGCTGCTATTTTATTTGCTAACCAACCAAAACCAACCAAGTAATGAAAGCGTTTTGCTTCACCTAAGTTTTTGTCTAATAAAAGTGCGATTAATAACGTTAATGCAATACTAAACTCAGGCAGTATCGCTACAACTTGTTGAAATATGTGGTGCTGAAAAATATGTTCAAACAATGTTGGCACTGCCTTAGCTTTCTTTGTTGATGAAATTTCTTAATTTAACTAACTTAACGCAAGTTATTTTATTGTCTCAGCCATTTTATCAATTAATTGAAAACTATGGTTTTGATGTTGATGTTGATAAGTTAACGTTAACAAACAGCCGTTATCGAAAAGCTCATAGGCATTATCGGTAGAGCTCTCGCCAAGCTTTGCTAATAAGCAACGTAACGCTTCACCATGAAAAATAACCAGTATGCTTTTACTTGAATTATTTTCTGCCAGCGATTGCAGTGTTTGATAAATGCGTGCGCCACATTGCACTGCACTTTCACCATCAACAGGTTTAAGTTCGGTAAATTGATGTAATATTTCGTGATAGTTCTTATCGCTTTTAATGTCATCAACATGCTTCCCCTGCCAATGCCCTAAGTTTCGTTCAATCAAGCCATCTACATTGATAACCGGAACATTTAATTGCTGTTGGCATATGTTAGCACTTGCTATTGCCCGCCCAAGCGATGATGAAACGATTAAATCAATGTTTTTATCGGCAAGCTGCTGAGCAATATTTTCTGATTGTTGCTTACCAACTGCAGTTAATTCACTGTCGAATTGGCCTTGAAAACGTTGTACTTTATTCCATAGAGTTTGTCCGTGACGCGCTAAATATAACTTTGTTTTCATTGCTCAACTCTATAGGTTTTCAGGTATTAATTGGCTGTGGAGAATAACTAAATCGTTAACTTGATTCAATGCAAATTTACTTTCTATCGAGCATTGTCTTTTTAACAAAAAATATAATTAGTACTTTAGTTGTATATATTGTTAATTGTTGAATAACTCCCTTGCATGGCGTAACATCAACGCCGATTTAGGTGTCTTCAGCGGTCAATTTATGGTGATAAAATTTATCCGATAAATACCAACTAATGAAGATGAAACGTGAAACTGGTGAAATACCAGTACTGCCCCCGCAACGGTAACTGTGAGCAGCAACAAAACCACTGTATTGATAAATATGGGAAGGTGTTGCAAGTGCGATGATCAGGAGTCCGGAGACCGGCCTAAATTATATTTATTGCTAGCAAGCTATTTAGCGCAATTATCAATAGGTATTACTCGACAACTGCGGTGGGCGGTAATTCAGAGAACAGTATACGGTCTGAGTTATATTTTCACGTTTGCATGATGCAGTAGCAATGTTATTTTAACGTCTGCATTGCCCATTACGCGAGCACACCGTTTACCTACTTTGATTTCCTACACCGTTAATATTCTATCTATTTTAGACAGCGGAATCGTTATGAAATCAGTTAATCAAAAGTCACCTATCAGTTTGCTTGTTGCAGTATTTGCAATATTAAGCTTTCTAATGCTTGCAACACGCACGCATCATTTTGCCAGCTTTAATCAATTGCCAAGTGCATCAATTGCTATTTTCTTTTTAGCGGGTATGTATTTACGTAACATTAAAGCATTTTGGTTCTTTTACATTTTGACCTTAACGATAGACCTTGCATCTTCATATTATCGGGGGCAATTCGGTGACTGCATTACCACGTCGTATCCTGCACTAGTCTTGAGCTATGCCGCTATGTTTACTGCAGGCTACTATACTCGCCCTAATTGGCAGCAAAGCGCCTGGCAAAACAATATTATTAAAGTTGCTTTAGGCTTGTTTGTTGCTAGCTCAATTGCCTTTTTCATTTCCAATGGCAGTTATTATGCTTTGTCAGGAAAATTCCCAGAATTATCATGGGCTGAATATGCAACGCGTGTTGATAAATATTATTTCCGCTCTATTTCTAATCCGGTATTTTATGTGATTTCTGCGATAGTTATTGATTTCACTATTAGTCGTTTCTTGACTGATAAAAGCTTAGCAAAATCGCCACAAGATAAGGTGTAATTGCAATGAGTCAGTCAGAAACAGCAAAAGCGACAGCCGCTTTTCAGCACAAGCCTGAACAAGAAAGCGGCAGCGGCACTATGTGTTCTGCATTAATTGTTGCTGCACCGCATTCAGGCTCTGGGAAAACAACAGTAACGGCATCGCTTGCGCGTTATCACCGTAATCAAGGACGAAAGGTAACTGTATTTAAAGTCGGACCTGACTTCATTGATCCTATGATCTTACGAAAAGCGAGTGGTGAATTGGTTTATCAGCTTGATTTATGGCTGGTTGGCGAACAAGGCTGCCAAGCGCTATTGCATCGTGCAGCAATGGAATCTGATCTTATCTTGATTGAAGGTGTGATGGGCTTGTTCGATGGCACACCAAGTAGTGCTGATTTAGCGCAATATTTTAATATTCCTGTACTTGGTGTTATTGATGCAAAAGCCATGGCACAAACCTTTGCTGCGGTGACTTTGGGTTTAGCGAAGTTTCGTGAAAACTTACCGTTTTCTGGTGTTATTGCTAATCGTGTTAATACCGAGCGCCACGCAGAATTACTTAGTAGTAGCTTGCCTGAAGAGTTCTGTTTTTATGGCCGAATACCAAAAGATGACAGTATCACCTTGCCTGAACGTCATTTAGGTTTGGTTCAAGCACAAGAGCTAGCTGATATTGATACTCAACTTGACCAAGCTGCTAGCCATATCGCCAATACCTGCTTGATTGATTTACCTGAAAAAGTAGAGTTTTTCGCTGTTGAAGCCAACGCTAATGAATATGAAGATCAAAAAAGCTTTATTGATCGTGCCTTAGTGGGTACCAGAGTCATCATTGTTCGTGATAATGCTTTTAGTTTTATTTATGCCGCTAATATTGCCTTTTTAGAGCAAGCTGGCGCCGAAATAACTTATTGCTCAGCGCTTAATGACGCTCATTTGCCTGAAGGCGATATTCTATATATTCCTGGTGGTTATCCAGAATTATATGCGGAGCAGTTAATGAGCAATATTACTTTCTTAAGTGACGTTAAAGACTTTGCTGTTAGTAATAAACCTATCATTGCTGAATGTGGCGGTATGTTGTATTTACTTGAGCAAATGACTGATATGTCGGGGAAAAAATTACCTATGCTTGGCCTTATGCCTGGTCAAGCGACAATGCAGAAAAAGCTGGCTTCAATAGGTTCACAATGGGTTGATTTGTCACCATTTGAGCAAAACATCTCGAGTAATAATGATGACGCGTGTGAAAATATTATGCGTGGTCATAGTTTTCATTACTCGCGTGCGGAAATTGCGCTTGAACCCATTTGCCAAACTACACATCACCCAAGTGAAAGAGCAGGCGAATTTGTTTATCAACATAACAATATTCTAGCCTCATACATGCACTGGTATTTTCCGAGTAATCCAGGTTTAACATTACGTATTTTTAATAAGGCGCGTTGCTTCTAACGTGCCGAAAAACTGTGCTTAGCACCTTTTTATTAACACATTTACTAATACTGCTTTTCCACACAGTTTTATGAGAGTTTTCATGACAAGTTTTATTTGTAGCAATCAAGCTATAAAGCCTTTTATCAGCGTATCGAAAGGTCGTAGTAACACCTATCTTGCTTTAACATTATTTATTGCGTTTTTTATTAGTAGCTTTACGCTAAATGCAGCAGAAACTAAGATGTTAGCCTTAGTGTCAGACCGCTCAGCCGCAAGCATGGTTGCTGGAGCACATCAGTTTTTAGCAACACACGAAACAGCTAAAGGCAGTATTACTATTCGTAGTGTTAGCCAACTCAACCAATTAACTAACAATCAAATACAGCAACTCATTAATCAACATCAAGCATTGGTCATTGCCGGAGTTTTTGGTGAATCTGTCGAGCGTTTACTTACCTTAAAATATCAAGCTCAACAAACGCGGCTGATATTGAATGCAGATAGGCGCTTAATGGTTTTACACCATGATAAACAAGGCGGGCGAGTTGCTGATTTATCTAAAGAACAATTATTAGACTTGATGTCAGCACTCGATAAAAACAATTACTTATCTGCATTATCGAATAAGCAGCAACAGTGGCGACAATTTTCTTATTGGTTACAAGCGCGTGCTTATTGGCAAAATAGAGGTAAAGAAAATTTGGGGCATCTGTTTGAGTGGTTGCAACAAATATCAACGTCTCAGCTTAGCAATGGCAATGATATGTTATTAGCGCAAGCGCCAAAAATTTTACCACTCCAACCAATACGTTTTTATTGGCAAGAGCAACTGATCAGTCAGGCTGATTTAGCGAGTAATATTGCTAAAAACATAGCTAAGCCAGTGGTATTTATTGTCGATCACGATACCGGCGACCAACCGGGACAATGGCAATTACATCAGCAATTATGTCAGCGCCAATGGCAATGCGTTTCTGTACTTGCTGGTTGGGGAAAACCCAGTGAACAAGCAATTGAGACCATTCGCAGTCTAAAAGTTACCCAGCCTTTAGCAATTATCGCCTTACAAGACTTTGTGATTGGCGGTGGTGAAGGGCGGGGGCCGGTTACGCAGAAGTTTGAAAAATTGAACGTTCCCGTATTTAAAGGTATTCGAGTAACCGAAATGAGTGCTTTGGAATATCAACTTTCGCCAACAGGTTTACCGAGTGATAGTGTGCATTACCGTGTTGCCATGCCTGAGTTACAAGGTGTTTCGCAGCCACATGTATTAGCGTTAGCCTCGAGTGCGAAGCTAGACTCATTAACCGGTGCAAGCTTATCGATTAGTGAAGTGTTAACAAAAGAAGTTGAACGTCTACAAGCACGAGTAAGTGCATGGTTAGCGCTGCGTACAACTGAAAACGCGAAGAAAAAAGTCGCCATTGTTTATTATAATCATCCTCCGGGTCGCCATAATATTGGTGCCGATAACCTTGATGTACAACAATCGCTTTGGCAAATATTACAGCAATTAAAAGCGCAAGGTTATGATTTAGGCGCTGAAGCTGACTTCCCTAATTCTGCTGAAGAACTGCTAGATATATTACAATTGAAAGCGGTGAACTTGCCGCAAGATGCCGCTGCGCTTAATAAAATGTCGCCGCTGATCAATAAAATGTCGGTAAGTGACTACCAAGCGTATTTCGATACGCTACCTAATGTTGTTAAAGCTGAAATGATTGAAGGACCGTTAGGGCATTTACATGCTCAGGTTAACATTTCCCTTTTTGCTCAAGACCAAGCTGAATTAGCACAACTTTCAACGGTTGAGCGCAACAAGGTTTTACAGGCGCTATTGGCCAATGTTGAAAGTACCTCGGTTGATTTACATCACGCACTTGACGGTATTCGACACAAAGGGCGCGCCCGCGCGTTAAATTTACTTGAGCAGTTAACCGAGCAATATCGTCATTTAATTGCTTTAAAACAGGCAAATAACGAGATTGCGGTTACACAATGGCAGTCAGCAGAAAAACTGAAAAATGCGCTAATTGCCATGCAAATTGAAGGCATTCGAGGTTGGGGCAATGTGCCGGGGAAAACCATGGTGTGGAACAATGAAATTCTATTACCTGGTGTTCAGTTTGGTAATGTTTTCTTAGGGCCACAGCCACCGAGAGGCTGGGAGTTAAATGAAGAGCTATTGCATGCCAATATGACCTTTCCGCCGCCGCATCAATACTTGGCATTTTACTACCATTTACGTGACGTTTTCAAAGCCAATGCCATAGTGCATTTAGGTCGACATTCAACCTATGAGTTTTTACCTAAACGTGCGGTTGGCTTATCAGCAAGCGATTATCCGTCGCTAATTATTGAAAGCATTCCAAGTATTTACCCCTACATTGTTGATGGCGTAGGTGAAGGTATTCAAGCTAAACGCCGTGGTATCTCGGTGATGTTAGATCATTTAACGCCACCTTTGGCCACCACTGAGTTATATGACGGCTTATTGCAGTTACGTCAACTCATTGAAAGTGCTGAAGCAGCATCGAATGACGATACTAAGAAAAAAGCGATTAAAGCCTTACGTCATAAAATTGAGGTGTTGAATTTAACCGATGAACTGGTTGCCAGTATGGACGAAGAGCTGCAAGTTCGTGGCATTGGCTTTGGTGAAGTTGATGACGACTTTTTATTGCATGAAGTCGGGCATTATCTCACTAAATTACAAGAAGATTTTATGCCGTTGGGTTTGCATGTTTATGGTAAAGACTGGCAACAAGATGCCATTGAAACCATGATGGTATCAATTGAAAAAGGCGAGTTAGACTTTGATGATGCGAAACGTCATGAAATTCAACAGAACCTGATCAAATCACCGAAAAGTGAAATGTCAGCGTTTTTAAATGCCTTAAATGGCGGTTTTATTGCTCCGGGCAAAGGTAATGATCCGATTCGAACACCTGACGCCTTACCAACAGGGCGAAATTTTTACGCCCTTGATAGTGGTTTAATACCATCGCAATTAGGTTTTAATACCGGTCAGCAATTGGCAATTAAAGCGCGAGCAGAAACCCCCATTATTGATAAAACCCACAAAGAAGCGGTCATTTTATGGGCTTCTGATGCGGTACGTGATGAAGGCGCTATGATCGCCTTTGGTATGGATATGCTTGGCGTGCAGCCAGTTTGGAATCGACGTGGTATTTTAAAATCGCTGAAACTTATCGAGCTTGATAAAACACGTAACGAGCGTCGAGATATTGTTTTCACCACTTCTGGCTTATTCCGTGATTTATATGCTCAACAATTGGCGTGGTTAGATCGCTCTGTATTGCTGGCATTAGCAGCTAGTAAAAATGTTATTGAGCGTGATCACCCAGCACTTATCAGTGCTTTGCATGCGGCATTAGCACCAGTTGAACATATGCTTTCGCAGCAGAGTCATCACTTTAATGAAAACATAGAAAATAATATGGTTGCGAGTAATTGGCTACGTGAAGCGCAGGCACTCTTGCGAGCGAATAGTAGCATCAGTGCTGAGCTATTAGGTCGTCAGGCAAGTTATCGAATTTTCGGTACCGCGCCAGGTGCGTATGGTGCAGGTATCAACCGTTTGGCTGAGCGTTCTGGTGCATGGCAAGAACGTAAGCAATTAGGCGAAGCGTATATTAAACGTATGAGTCACGCCTATGGTGTACCAAATGAAAATACAGCGATGGGCAGCAATGTGCAAAGCTTGTTTCGCCAACAACTCGCTAACGTAAATAACACCTATTTAGGACGCGCAAGTAACCTTTATGGCTTAATTGATAACAATGATGCCTACGATTATTTAGGCGGTTTAAATTTGGCGATTGAAACCATTGCCGGAGAGCAACCCAATAGCTTTGTTATATCGCATGCCAACAATCAACAGCTATCAATTGACCCTCTGCAAACGGCGTTATTGTCAGAATTACGCGGACGCTTTTTAAATCGACAATGGATACAACCGCTAATGAAGCAAGGTTATGCGGGCGCAAGAACTATGGGCAGTGAGTTCATTGAAAACCTGTGGGGTTGGCAAGCAACAAGCCCAGAAATTATTAAGTCTTGGGTTTGGCAGGATCTAAAAGCCATTTATATTGATGATAGCTTAGAACTTGGCCTTGATGAATTTTTACAAGAAAAGCATAACGTGCATGTGCAAAGTAATATTTTGGCGGTGATGCTTGTGGCGATTGAGAAAGGTTTTTGGCAAGCCAACCAACAAACGCAAACCGAACTTGCTGAGCAATTTGCGAAAAATATTGTTGAGCATGGTATTCCGGGCAGTGGCCATACTCATGCCAACCATCCTATTTATCCATTTATTAAACCTATGTTGTCTGCGTCGCTGCAAAAGCAACTTGATCAGGTGCTTGCTGCGGCAAACCACACGCCAAGCGGGCAACAAGGCTCTGGTGTTCAACATATTCAAGAAATAACTGCGGCAACTAAGCCGTTAAAAGCTAATGAAGTTGTACCTAACAATAGTACGCTTGCAACAGAAGAAAATAATGCTAGTCAGGAAAGTGAACAAGCTCAGTTATTTGAGCAGAAAATTTTAATGCTTGGGTTAATTAGTGTCGTGTTGTTGTTAATACTGTTTGGTTATATTCGAGCGCAACGTCAGTTACCTAAATTGTCGGTTGTTGAGGAGGAAAGTTAGTATGTTATATAGTTTTTCATTAGATATTATGCATTTAATTACCTCTTGGTTGCTTCAACCTGTGGTATGGGGCTTATTGTTTTTTACCGGCTTGGCAATTTATGAATTTGGTTTAGCGTTAGGTGAACGGCTTTCGGTGATACCTGCTTTACAAGCCGCAAAGCAAAAGCAAGCCTTGATCAGTCAAGGTAAAAGACGCATTGAAAGAGCCGACTTTATCACCCGTATTGCGCCTATGTTAGGTTTAATGGGCACGCTTATTCCGTTAGGCCCTGGCCTTTCTGCGCTTGGCTCAGGTGATATCAGTATTTTGACGACTGCGATGACAGTGGCATTTGATACCACCATTATTGGTTTATTCGCCGGTGTTATTGGTTTTATATTGGGACGAATGCGCAGACGTTGGTACGACAATGCGATTGGAGAATTAGAGCGAATAGAAATTGCAGAATCTCTTGCCGATGCTGCTAAACTAACGCCAGTTGTTGAAGTTAATACGTCAGTAAAAACAGCGTAGGGAATGGCAATGAGTGATGCATGGAGAAGTAGCCAATTTGACAGCCAAGACCAAGAGCCGTTAGGGCCGCTTGCTAACTTAATTGACATTATGCTGGTGTTTGCCTGTGGTTTAATTGCCGCTTTGGTGGCGGTAAGCCCCGATTTAGAGCAACACTTTCAAATGAAAAAAGTGGATAATAAAGCCATGATTCAGCCTGTTGACTCGGTGGGCAAGGAAATGACCTCGCCACCAGAAACATTGCAAAATAAATTACAGAGTGAAGAAGGTTACCAAGCCATGGGACAGGTTTATCGCGACCCAGAAACCGGTAAACTGATCTTAATTAGTAACGAATAATAAGAGTAAGATTATGAATAACGAAGAGAAGTTGGCAAATAAAGAACAAAAACATGTTGAGCGCCAAAAAAGAATTAAAGCTGAGGTTGCCGAGCGTGTCGCTCAAGCAACTGAAGAACGTGGTGTATTAGTAGTAATAACAGGTAACGGTAAGGGTAAAAGTACCTCAGGGTTTGGTACGGTTTTACGCGCTATTGGTCACGGTCAACAAGCGGGTATTGTGCAGTTTATCAAAGGTTCGAAATGGGAATGTGGCGAAATGAACATTCTTAAGCAATTTCCGGTTAAACATCATGTTATGGGCACCGGTTTCACATGGGAAACTCAAAGTACCGAAACCGATAAAGCCGCAGCAAAAGTTGCTTGGGAAAAGAGTAAAGAAATGCTCAGCGATGAAACGCTTGATATTGTGTTACTCGATGAAATGACCTACATGGTTAAGTATGGCTACATTGAGCTTGATGAAATAATTGAAGCGTTGAATAACCGTCCTAAAATGCAGCACGTATTGATAACAGGTCGCGCTTGTCACCGTCGTTTGATTGAGTTGGCTGATACGGTATCAGAAGTTCAGCCGATAAAGCATGCGTTTAAAGCGGGTGTAAAAGCGCAGAAAGGTTTGGATTGGTAATTGAGTAGTTAATAACATAATAAAGCTCGTCTAGAGCTTTATTACTGAGCAATCTTAATTCTTCTCACTAAACGTTAAACACTCTATCTTTTACAATTAGATCCATCTAGTCGCGTCTTTGCTTTATTAAATTGCTTACGGGATATTACGTGAAAAAGTTCAACTTCAGTTTTAAAGCCTGAAATATTTGTCATCGAAATTTTACCAGCTCCACCTATATAATCGGCAGTTTTACCTAAAGTTTGTCCCTGCTTAATATCTTGCTTTAATTGATTTAGGGGAATGGCAATTTTATATCCTTCACCCAAAAATAAGGCATAACCATCTATAAGTTGAGATAACCTTAAAAAGCTTTTATATGAGCCTCGACTATTTGGATAGTTCCAACACCACTGCTGTACGTTTATTGCAAATTTATAGTTTTTAACATTCATCACCTTTTCTTTGCTTTCTTTTATAGGAACTAAAAAAACAATTGCAATAAGAGTAATGCTTATCAAGGCTAAGAAAATATACTTTAATCTATTAATTATCATTAAAAATCCTTTTTAATAAATTATATCTCTCAGGTGAGCTAACATATAACAAAAAATATTATAAAATTAACAGAACAGAGTTAACAGGAAACTCACTCAAAAATTAAACGCGCAACTTAAGCAATAGCATTAAGTACAGGTTTACGCAGAATAATCTCAGTCAATTGCTCATGGTGTTGGCAAAAAAGCTTATAAAGCTGCATTTGGTTTTTTGCTCTCACGAGATTGTGCTCAGGGTACTGGGTTTTAAAGTATTGATCGCCATTGAGGTAGTCAGTTAAAAATCGAATACTGAGCATAAATGGCATTAACTTTATGCCAGTAATTAAACTGTGCTGTTCAATTTCAGATAATGTTTCTGAGAAACCATCAAGATATGCTTCAGTAAGTGCTGTTAGGGTATTGAAGTTTATCGACATGTTCGATATTTCAGCACTGTCTTCAGCAATTGACGAACAGCAGCTACGTATCATATCGCCAAAATCATGCATTAAATATCCCGCCATGCAGGTATCTAAGTCTATCACTGCTTTGGGTTTGTGGTTGTCATGACTAAATAACAGGTTATTTATTTTTGTGTCGTTATGGGTAACTCGTAACGGTAAAACGCTATTAAGACTGTTAACTTCTGTGCAGAATTCTTGCTGAGATTTAATATAGCCGATGATTGATGCAGCTTGTTGTTGACGCTCAACACTCGCTTGTTTAATAGCATCTTCGAATTGGGTTAAGCGAGCAGACAAGTTGTGAAAATCGGGAATAATATCAACCAGTAGTTTGCTGTCAAAATCAGTCAATGCAGAGGTAAATTGTGCAAATGCATTGGCTACTAACTTTGCTTGTTCATTGTTTTCGATGGTTTCTATGGTGTAACAGTTTTCAATGCAATGCAGGCTGCGCCAATATTCGCCATTTATATTTACATGATTTTGCATACTTTTGGTTTGATGCTGCCAAATAGGTTGCAGTGCGTATTGGTTTTTAGCGTGTTTTGCTTTTAGGTGTTGGCTAATATAGTCGGCGTTGTTGGTCACTTGCTCAGGTGATTTAAAAACGTGTTTATTTAAGTGCTGTAAAACAAAGCTTTCGTTATTAACTTTTGCTAGATAAGTACTATTGATTAATCCGTTGCCTAGTGGCATTACACTGCAATTTTTTGGGCTGTAACCAAACTCTTCTAAAACTACTGATAGTGCTTCTTTTTCTTGGACTGGGATCATACTTAGCGTGAAAACTCTTAACGTTGAAGGCAACATATGCCTATATTTAAGCATATGTTAAGGCATCGTTGACCAGATGGAAAGGTATACAATTTGCCTGCAGATAGCTGGCTACGTTTCACTTCCTGTTATCGGCAAGCTAATTATAAAACAAGCGCCTGATGTTTCAGAAGTTGTTTGCTCTGATGAACTTTCTGTTGATAGGCTAGGCTGCCTGTTTCTTGCGTGAATAGAACCATTGTGCCAATGAATGATTTTGGCAGTTATTGCTAAACCTAAACCAAAGTGTCCTAGTTCGCGTGACCGATCTACGTCGAGTTTTACGAAAGGGTCGAAAATACTATCGATACTTTCTTCTGGAATACCTTTGCCGTCATCCTCAACGGTGATGAAAAGGTGGTTATTTTTTTGATAAGTAGAAATAGTGACTTGGCTTTGTGCATATTGCACGGCGTTGCCTAACAAGTTTTGAATAGCTCGGTAACACCAATGAAAATCAAGTGACAATTTAACCTGTTGTTTAACAAATTCAGCACTGGCTTGGTACTTCAGTTCAACGTTATGCTGCTCAGCAAGAGATTGAAAATCGGCGTTGATGCTATTGAAGAAGTCATTAATATTAACTAATTCACGTTTTAAGCGAAAACCTTGGCGTTCCATACCCGCATATTCTAAAAACGCTGTTGTCATGTCTTCCATGCGGGTTAATTCTGTTTCCATACGTTCAAGGTAATGATTTTTTTTGTCGATATCTTGGGTGTCGATAGCGGCTTCTACGCCAAAGCGTAAGCATGACATTGGCGTGCGAATGTCATGCGACATACTACGGGCAAGAATTTTGTTATCAGCGACGAGTTTTTCAATTTGCGTTGCCATGCGGTTAAAGCTGTTTTCCAACAAACTAATATATGAAAAACGGCTTATTGGCATACGCGCAGTTAAGTTGCCTGCACCTATTTTTGCGGCGGTATTTGTCAGTAAAAATAATCGACGAGTTAATGGAAATAACCATGCTAACAAAATGGCACAAACGCCCATGTAGAGTGTTGCGGTTAATATCATATTAATATTTTGGTTATCAACAACTGGCAGTGGCAGAGAAAGTTGAATGATATATTCAGGATGCGCTGAAAGTTGTTTTAATAGGTAAGGTTGCGTTTCTGAGGCCAGTAATAAGCCACCGGTTTGTGTTAGTTGGCTGGTTAATTCTTGCGGTAGGGCAATATTTTCACTTTTATCTAACTGCAATGAAATTTGAAACTGCTGATTAAGTGCTTGGCTTGCTTTGGTTAATGCAGCAACAGGTAGTTCGGATAGCTGCTGATCAAAGCCTTCAATTAGCTGATGGTAAACCGCATATTCATTTTGTTCATCAACAGGGGCTTGTTTTGCAACAATTTTATCGAGCCCCCAAGTAATAATAAATAGCGAGCCGATGACGGTTAAAATGATACTAATATATAAACGGCGCATGGCTAAGAACTAGGCTGCTCATCATTGTTCCAAGCATCGGCAACAAATAGGTAACCTTTACCCCAAACGGTTTTAAATTTTCGAGGTTTTTGCGGATCGTCGTTAAATATTTTTCGTAAGGTAGAAAGCATGACATCAAAGCGACGATCTTGGCCATCATATTCACGATTTTTCAGTGCTTTAAATACTGTATCTCGGTCAATAACTTCACCAGCATGACTCGCTAAGAAACATAAAAAGGCGAATAAACTGGTTGATAACTCAACTTCTTTACCTTGGTAAGTAACACGGTTGGCTTCGATATTAATCAATAAATCGCCATGTTGAATATCAGATGATACTGCAACCGCTGGCGTGGTTTGTTTTAAAGCGCCTGCTATTCTGGCTAGTAGGGCACGTGGACGTACTGGTTTAATAACATAGTCGTTCGCGCCTGCTTCTAAGCCGATTACTTCGTCGAATTCATCAGCACGAGCGGTTAACATTATGATTGGCGTTTGTAGTTTTTGGCGAATTTGTCGACATACTTCAATGCCGTTTAAGCCCGGTAGCATTACGTCAAGCAATACGATGTCGGCAGCAAATGAATCTAACGTCGCCATAACTTCGTCGCCGCGAGTGCAATGCTTAACGTTAAAGCCTTGCTCTGTTAAATATTCACAGACCCAATCACCTAAGGTTAAGTCGTCTTCCACGAGTAAAATTTGTTTTGCTTCAGTCATAAAATATTCTCTTAAAATATGCGCCAGCGACGTTTTCTTGGCGATGCTTTGTGTACCCAACTTACTTCGATGCTAGTTTCTGCTATCACTTTATCAAAGTCATAGGCAATAAGTTGATACTGCATGGTTTTATTTGATTCAAATTCAAAGCTGATGCTGTTCTGTTTTTGATTGAACCAACAGTCTAAGGCTTCTTTTTTACCGACTTGATAAATACAATAATTGCCTTGAATAGGCGCTTGCCAAGTAAATGTAACGGTTGCAAAACACTGACGGCCTTGCGTTAAGGTAATGCATTTTGCAGGTAAAACAGAGAATGCTGAATTAACAGTAAGTTCTGCTGGTGTAGCATTGGTATTTTCATTAGGCACAGTAACTTGCTGCGCAGAAGCGCTAGCTAAGTTACCGAGATAACAGGCTAATAAGACAATTCCTTTGTCCCATTTAGAAAACATAGATCACTCCAAGCATCACTTTCGCTAAGTCTTGGGTGTCAACTAATGGGCTGTCTTTGGTGCTGTCAGAGTATCGACTGTAAGTTACACCACCGGCAAAAGACCAACTGGTTGAAATAGGGTGCTGTGCAAATAATTCTAGTTGTACCCGATAACCTGCATTTGCTTCGTAATATGCTCTATCAGGTGTTACTTCAGAAGAGTTAACACCATAAAAGTAATCCATTACTTTTTCAGAATAATGGGTATAGCCGCCGCTTAAATAAATATCCCAATTTCGATAGGGCAGCATATACGTATATAAAACATCAACTACCCAACCATTTGAGTCACTTAATGGCGCTAAGGTTGCAAAATCAACTGAGAGTGAAGAATTAGAATGGTAACGGGTATAGCGCAAACCAACACCTTCACCTGCGTTTCTGTCACTAAGGCCTGCTAATGTTGGAATTGGTTTATCGGCATCATCAATAATATCATCAGGCTGATAACCAAAAATATAAGTTTTACTGATGATGTCTAATTCCCATTCGGGTGTAACGACTAACTGGTAACCAAGCTCAGCGCCCTGTAGTGAAGCTCGTTTGTGGTTAGATTGAATAAAAAAGCCTTTATAATAAACGTCTAACAGTATGCCTGCACCAAAGTAATCGAAAACTTCTTCTTGGTCATGCCCAGCCAATAATGGCGGGTTATAGGTAACAAAAATATTGCCCATTGCTTGCCAGCTGAAAGTTTCATTAAAAACAGTGGTTTTGTTTTCAGGAATTTTTTCATTCGAAAAGCTTGGCAAAGCTGTAATGAGTAGCAAACTGCACAATAGATACTTGAGCATCATTGATTTCCCATCGCTTTAAGTTGAGATCTTGAATATTTGTTTATCGTGCTTAATGTACTTTTTATTGTTCGCATATTATTTTTATTTTTGATTCATGATTATGAAAATATTTATCGTAAATTTAGTTACTTATTTTACTGCTATTAAGCTTAGCCAAATAATTTCTAAATAAACATCTTAGTGTCATATCACTAAACTTGATAGTGGTGAGTATGTTATCAAATGTAACTATCAGGCGTTAGTTGCCTTGATGGATAAAGTGTTTAAAAAATGTAAGAAAGCCTAATGTAATGAAACGTTTCTTTGATTTTATTGTCGTGGGTTTAATTCGCATGCTTATGAGCAAGGCGTTTTAAGGTATCAACAATATCGGAAGAGTGTTTATATGCTAAGACAATTTCTCGGGTTAATTGCAGGCCATCAATTGGCCTAAATACCACATCACTTTGGTTAATTATTTCTGCATGGGCAGGTAAAAATGCACAGCCAATACCTGCATGCACTAAGCCTATCGCGTAGTCTATGGTGGTGATTTTTGCGCGAATATCTAAGCTTATGCCTGTTAGCGCTAGCGTATCTTGTAGGTTATTCCATGCACTACACGGGGTGCGCTGAATAAACGGCAAACCATCAAGTTGTTTTAGTGTTACTGCGTCATTAAGCGCAAATATGTGGTCATATGGCAAGGCGAGTAAGTAGTCTTCTTGCCACATGTCAATATAGTGTTCACCGTCTTTTAATTCATCTTTGAGAATAATACGGGCGTCAACATTTTCTAAATGCGGTACTAAGGTTAATTCGACAAACGGTTGTGCGGCGGTAAAATCTTTCAGCAACAAGCTCATTCTTTCTACACCTAAACCCCGAGTAACTCCTAAGTTAAATGCTTGTTTATTGGCCTTTTCAGTGAAAATAGTTTTTATTGCACCAGCTTGCCCAAGCAACTGTTTTGCTAATGGAAAAAGCTTATCACCATGTTCTGTTGGGGTTACACCACGAGCATGCCGCTTAAATAGCTGTACGCTAAGTTGTTGTTCTAACTGTGCTATTGCTGATGATATTGAAGGCTGTGCAATGAAGCACGACTTTGCCGCAGCGCTGAAGCTTTTCAGCTCATAAACCGAAGTGAAATAATAAAGTGATTTTAAGTCCATAGGGCAATTTGTTTATCTGGGTATAGGAAAAAACTATAGCAGATAAAGAAAAAGAATATTTTAACTTTAACTAATATTTGCTTATTATTTTTGCACTTTATTATTCACCCGCTAAAAAATAGGTAAATACATGTCTAGTTCAAGCAGTGCTAACCGTCCTTCATTTAAATGGGAAGATCCACTTTTATTCGATTCTTTATTGTCTGAAGAAGAGCGAATGATCCGTGACAGTGCCCACCAATATTGCCAAGAAAAGTTGATGCCTCGTGTACTAGAAGCTAACCGCAATGAAGTATTTGACGTTGAAATTATGCGTGAATTGGGCGAATTAGGCTTACTTGGCGCAACATTACCGGAAAAATACGGCTGTGCTGGTGTGAATTACGTAACTTATGGTTTAGTGGCGCGTGAAGTTGAACGTGTTGATAGTGGTTACCGTAGTGCAATGAGCGTGCAGTCATCATTAGTGATGCATCCAATTTATGCTTACGGTAGTGAAGAGCAGCGCATGAAGTATTTGCCGAAGCTTGCTACTGGTGAACATATTGGTTGTTTCGGTTTAACTGAACCAAATTCTGGCTCAGATCCAGCGAGTATGACGACTCACGCAACAGCTGTTGAAGGCGGTTACCGCATGACAGGTAATAAGATGTGGATCACTAATTCGCCTGTTGCTGACATTTTTGTTGTTTGGGCAAAACTTGATGGTGTTATCCGCGGTTTTGTTTTAGAAAAAGGCATGGAAGGGTTAAGCGCGCCTAAAATTGAGGGTAAGTTTTCATTACGTGCATCGATCACTGGTGAAATCGTGATGGACAACGTTTTCGTACCAAGCGAGAACATGCTTCCTAATGTTAAAGGTTTATCTGGTCCATTTGGCTGTTTGAACAAAGCGCGTTACGGTATTGCTTGGGGCGCGTTAGGTGCGGCAGAATTCTGTTGGCATGGTGCACGTCAATATACCCTTGACCGTGAACAGTTTGGACGCCCATTAGCGGCAACACAATTAGTACAAAAGAAACTAGCTGATATGCAAACGGATATCACCACTGGACTATTTGCTTGTTTACAAGTGGGCCGATTAATGGATTCAGGTCAATTAGCACCTGAAGCTATTTCACTGATCAAACGTAACTCTTGTGGCAAAGCTTTAGAAATTGCCCGCATTGCTCGTGATATGCATGGTGGTAATGGTATTGCTGATGAGTTCCATATTATTCGTCATATGATGAACCTTGAAGCCGTTAATACCTATGAAGGTACGCATGATATTCATGCCCTGATATTAGGTCGAGCGCAAACCGGCTTACAGGCTTTCTTCTAAAGTTAACCATAATTAAAGGCGTATTAATCATACGCCTTTTGTTTATCAGCTTAACGAAATTTCCGCTAATAATATTCAAAAATCACAATTTCCACTGGAGATATGATGTCTGATCGTAATCAATTGGTGAAAGAAAATTTTATCAATTTTGTTCGTGCACAAACGCTACCGCAATCCTCGATTAATTTAACTCCAAGCGATGTCGGCTTATCTTCGACAGATGTTATCGACTTGTTCGAAACTCAGGCTATGAGTCGTCATTTAGATTTACAGTCACGGGTAATGCAAAAGAAAGGGCAAAGCTTTTATACCATAGGCAGTTCAGGGCATGAAGGTAATGCAGCCTATGCGAAAGCTTTTCGTCCAACAGATATGGCATTTTTACATTATCGCAGTGGTGCTTTTGTTATCCAACGTGGTAAGCAAGTGCCGGGGCAAACTTCGCTATATGACATGTTGTTATCATTTGCGGCTTCGAAAGACGATCCTATTTCCGGTGGACGCCATAAAGTGTTGGGCAGTAAAGCGCTGTCTATTCCGCCACAAACCAGTACCATAGCTTCTCATTTACCGAAAGCGATGGGTGCAGCTTATAGCATTCCACTTGCGAAACGCTTAGCACATCAAGGTGAAATTCCTGATGACGGTGTGATTATTTGTAACTTTGGTGATGCATCTTCAAATCACTCAACAACCCAAGGTGCGATTAACAGCACCGCATGGGCGGCATATCAATCTATTCCTATGCCGATTGTGTTTGTTTGTGAAGATAATGGCATTGGTATTTCAACCTCAACACCTGATGGTTGGATTGCTGCTAATTACCAGAATAGAGCCGGGCTAACTTACCTGTATTGTGATGGTTTAAATATTTTAGACACTTATCAAACCGCAAAAGAAGCAGAGCGTATTGCACGTGAAATGCGTAAACCAGTATTCTTACATGTTCGAACGGTGCGTTTGTTAGGGCATGCGGGTTCTGATGCTGAGTTTGTTTATCGTGATATGGCAGATATTACCGCCACTGAATTTCAAGACCCACTGTTACACACAGCGCGTATTATTTTAGAAAATAATATCTTAACGCCTGATGAGCTAATCAATATTTATCAGCAAGTAGAACAACGTATTGCTGTAGTTGCTGAAAATGCCGCAGGTAAAGAAAAACTCACGTCTGCCGACTCAGTTATGGCCAGTATTGTGCCGGATATTGCCAAAGCACGAAGTTCCGTTGTTGTCAGTGCAGAGCAGCGTGGCGAAATTTTTAGGCATGAAAAGCATAATCTTAAGAAAAAACAGCACTTAGCTAAATTGATTAACTGGGCATTAATGGACTTAATGGCTGAGTATCCAAACATTGTTATGTGTGGTGAAGATATTGGTAAAAAAGGTGGCGTTTATAATGTTACCGCTAAGCTTTGTGAGCGTTTCAGTAAGAATAGGGTGATTAATACCTTACTAGACGAACAAACTATTTTGGGCACCGCCATTGGTCTTGCCCATAATGGCTTTTTACCTATTCCTGAAATTCAATTTCTAGCTTATGTGCATAATGCCGAAGATCAAATTCGTGGTGAAGCAGCGACGTTGCCGTTTTTCTCTAATGGCCAATTTACTAACCCTATGGTTATTCGTATTGCTGGCTTAGCTTACCAAAAAGGTTTTGGTGGTCATTTTCATAATGATAATTCTTTTGCTGTTTTTCGTGATATTCCTGGATTAATTATTGCCTGCCCATCAAATGGTGCAGACGCCGTGGAAATGATGCGCAGCAGTGTGCGTTTAGCGCAAGAGCAACAACGTATGGTGGTGTTTTTAGAGCCGATTGCTTTATACATGACTAAAGATTTGCATCAAGAAGGCGATGGTTTGTGGACTCATGAATATCAGGCTCCAGCATTGTCAGATAACAATATTGATTTAGGTGTTAAGGTTGCTGGCTCAGGCAAGCAGTTATGTATTTTAACTTACGGCAATGGCTATTATTTATCACGCCAAGCGCAGGAACAACTTTCAGCTCAAGGTATTGATGTTCGTGTTGTTGATTTACGTTGGTTAGCACCGCTTGATGAAAAAGGTATTTTGGCACAGGTTAATGATTGTGAAAGTGTACTTATTGTTGATGAATGTCGTCAAACCGGCTCAATCAGTGAAGCGCTAGTGACTTTGATTCATGAGCAAGCTGAAACGTTGCCTAAAATTAAGCGAGTTACCGCCAGTGATAGTTTTATTCCTTTAGGCGCGGCTGCTTATGAAGTGCTGCCATCGGTTGAAAATATAGTGACAGCGGCTACGGAGATTTGCCAATGAGTTCATCAGTAGAACAGTCAGTAAAAAAGAAGCAACGCGCAGTGGTTATTTGTCCTGGCCGCGGTACGTACAATAAAGAAGAGTTAGGTTACTTACAGCGCTTACACAGCGATAAAACAGAAATTATTTCTTTGATAGATGATTATCGTGATAGTCAGGGACAAATGAAGGTTTCTGAGCTAGATGGCATGGATAACTATAGTATGCGAGTGCATACCGCTGGAGAAAATGCCTCAGCACTTATTTATGCTTGCGCGCTATCAGATTACCAAACGATTAATAAAGAAGAGTTTGATGTTGTTGCCGTTACAGGTAACTCCATGGGCTGGTATATCGCCTTAGCGGTTGCTGGCGCATTAGCCCAGCCACAAGCAATAGAATTAATTAATACCATGGGTTCAATGATGACTAACGGCTTGGTCGGCGGTCAGATGATTTATCCAATTATTAACGATGACTGGCAAATTGATGCAGAAAAAGAACAGCAAGTGATGCAATGGCTAGCCGAAGTAAATCAAGATAGTGCTTGTGATGTGCATGTTTCTATTAACTTAGGTGGCTACATTGTTTTTGGTGGTAATAAAGCAGGCTTGAAAGCGTTAGAAGCCGTATTGCCTGTTGTGCAAGACAGGTATCCGATGAACTTGTTTAACCATGCTGCTTTTCACACGCCATTGCTAAAAGATGTTTCTAAGCAAGCAATGGAGCAACTTTCAGCCGATATGTTTTCAACTCCGAAAGTGCCTCTTATCGACGGCTTAGGGCAAGTATGGCAACCTTACAGTTGCGATACCAAGCAACTTTATAATTACACCCTAGATACGCAAGTGGTAGCGCCATATAACTTTTCGAAAGCAATTGAAGTAGCGATTAAAGAGTTTGCTCCCGATAAGTTAATTATTCTAGGACCAGGGGCAACATTAGGCGGCGCTGTTGCGCAAAGTTTAATTGCTCATCAATGGCTAGACTTGCAAACCAAGGCTGACTTTATTGCCCAACAGAAACAAGATCCGTTTATTCTTGCGATGGGATTAAGTGAACAGCGTAAGTTAGTTGTTGAATAAAAGAAGATAAAACACTGGGTATAAAATAAAAAATGGCTGAATATTTTTTTATTTTATACAATAGGCGTTAGATATTTCCGTTTTGAGCTAAATAATGACAACAAGCCGTAAAAAAAATGAAGCAGAATTAATTTTAGCATTTAAAGCTTTGTTAAAAGAGCAATGCTATGGTTCGCAAAGCCAGTTGGCTGATGCGCTTGCTGAGCAAGGCTTTAAGAATATGTCGCAAGCGAAAATATCCCGTTTGTTATCTAAACTTGGCGCTGTAAAAATGCGTAATGCCAGTGAGCAAGTGGTTTACATTCTACCTGACGAACTTGCTGTGCCCAAATCAAAGCAAGCCATTCAATCTGTCGTTATTAGTGTTAAACACAATAATATGCAGATTATTTTAAAAACAGGTATTGGTGGCGCACCGCTAATTTCAAGAATGTTAGACAGTTTAGGTGAGTCGACAGGCATTCTCGGCACATTAGCCGGCGATGACACGATATTTATCGCACCAACGGATGTAAATCGTATTGGTGAAATAACTAAAGAAATTAGCTTATTGCTCGGTGTTTCAACACAAAGTTAGTTTTAACTATTTAAAACATTACGACCGAAAAGGGTGAACAATGATTGTTTACCCTTTTTATGTTCAGGATGAACGGTATATCGCGGGTGCATGGATGCGCAAGAGCGTGTATGTTCAGGGTGAACGGTCAGTTTTTTTGTTCCTGACAAAAACTAAGTACCTACATCCATGTAGGCAATATCTCGGGTGTATGCTCGTTCTTAATCATTCGTGCTCGTATTATCAAAAATATATCGAGACTTACTATAAAAAGGCTGTTCAGGGCGTAAAATAGTATTCTTGATATCGGCAGCTGAATTCATATTTGCTAGCCTCAAAGGTTCAAAGCAAAAAGCACCATGTTTTTGATAGCAGTAATTACTTTTACCCATTTGGCTTCCATCAATATAATTTGCCGTGTATAGAATTAAGCAGGGTTGGTCTGAATATAGGGTTAAACGTCGGCCGGATTCGGGATCAACAGCTTGTGCGGAAAAACTATTACCTGAAATAGCATCATTAGTTGTTAGCCAATAGTTATCAAAACCTTTAGCGATTTTTACCTGTTCATCGTTACTGTCAATATTTTCACTTAATGCTGTTGAGTTGCTAAAGTCATGCGCAGTGTTGGCAACATTTCGTATTTCTCCCGTTGGATAAATACGCTCATCCATCGGCAAAAAGTGGTCAGCATTTAATTGCACTAAATGCTTAGATACATTGCCAGCGTTATGGCCAGCAAGGTTAAAATAACTATGTTGGGTAAGATTCACAACCGTAGTTTTGTCTGTACTAGCGAAATACTCAACTGATAATTCATTGGTTTTATTTAAGCTATATTTAACCGTAAAAGTGACATTGCCGGGGAAGCCGTTGTCTCCATCAGGGCTAGTGTGCCTTAAGGTTAAACTAGCTTCCGCGTCGGAAAGCTCTGTTGTTGCTTGCCAAAGCTGTTTATTAAGGGCATTAACGCCGCCATGTAGTTGGTTGTCATTGTTGTTAATGCTGAGCTGATAAGTTTTATCTTCAATGACTAATTCACCTTTATCTATTCGTCCAGCATAACGGCCAATGACTGCACCTAAATAATATGCGTCTGCTTCATACGCTTTTACATCATCGTAACCAAGAACAATATCGGCAGAAACTTGGTTTTTATCTAAAGTTTCTAAAGCAACAATAATAGCACCGTAATTGCTGATTTTAATGCAAAGTCCATCGGCATTCGACAATGTATAAAGTTGTGCATTTTCGCCAGAGCTTAGTGTGCCAAAATCGCTTTGAATAATAGATAAGTGCTTATTTGAAGTTTCGCTAGGCATACATTTTTCATTTTAGAGTGCTTAAGTAACAAGACTATAACAAATGCATTTATAAGATTACTAGCGCTTGAGAAATGATTACCAGAGTTATAAAGGGGGAGAAGCTAAGCAACAGCTAAAAAATTAACTATTGCTTGAATATGTTAGTGGCTGCGATTTGCTGCAATATGAGCGAGTGAAATAAGTGCTTGTTTATGCTCTGATTCAGGTAAGTTAGTTAAAGCATTAATCGCTTTGTCGGCTTCTTGCTCTGCTTTTTTCTGAGTATATACTAATGAGCCAGTTTGCTTCATTGCGGCAAGGATCTCTTCAAGGTGGTCCATACCATCGCCATTTTTAATTGCGCTATGAATCAAAGCGCTTTGTTGCGCATTGCCATGTCTCATTGCGTAAAGTAGCGGTAATGTCGGTTTCCCTTCAGCTAAGTCATCACCAACATTCTTACCCATTTCTTGCGCATCTGCGGTGTAATCCATAATGTCGTCAACTAACTGAAATGCCGTACCTAAATGCTTGCCGTAATTAAGCATCGCCATTTCTGTTTCATTATCTTGATTAGCGATTACTGCAGCTAGGCGTGTTGCGGCTTCAAATAACTTAGCGGTTTTGCAGTAAATTACCTGCATGTAACTTTCTTCAGTGGTGTCGGGGTCATTACAGTTCATTAACTGCAATACTTCACCTTCGGCGATAATATTAGTCGCATCTGAAAGTATATTCATAACTTGTAAGTTGTTAAGCTCGCTCATCATTTGAAATGAACGAGAATATAAAAAGTCACCTACTAATACACTGGCACTATTGCCAAACATGGCATTTGCTGTTTCACGGCCTCGACGCATATTAGACTCATCTACTACATCATCATGAAGTAATGTAGAAGTATGAATAAATTCGATAATAGCGGCGAGTTGTAAATGTTCACTGCCTACGTAACCCATAGCTCTTGAAGCTAGTACGGTTAGAAGAGGGCGCATGCGTTTGCCGCCGCCATTAACAATATAAATACCTAACTGATTGATTAAGGCAACGTCTGAATGGAGCTTCGAAAAGATAAGGTCGTTGACCGCTGTCATGTCTTGTTGAGTCAAAGATTGGATGTTTTTGATATTCATAAAGCGTAACGAGCTGCCTTTCATGTTATAGTGTACAAAATATTTCAGAGCTAATTTTACACGAAATTCATAATGATAGAAGTTTTCTAAGTGATAAGTTTTCACTTAAGTAATTATTATAATAAATCATTACTTTTATGCTTGCTCTATCAGATATCTTCGCGTAGAATTCGCGCCCTATAATTTTAAATTTAAGCGTCATCTCATAGATAGTGACGCAGTACGGAGTAGCTATGTACGCGGTATTCCAAAGCGGTGGTAAACAGCATCGTGTAACTGAAGGCCAAACAGTTCGTTTAGAGAAAATTGAACTTGAAATTGGTGCGGCAGTAGAATTCGAAAACGTTTTAATGATCGCCGATGGCGAGAACATCAATGTAGGTGCACCTTACATTGCTGGTGGTAAAGTTGTGGCAGAGGTTGTAACTCAAGGTCGCGCTGATAAAGTTAAAATTGTTAAATTTAAACGTCGTAAGCATTCACGTAAATCAGCTGGCCATCGTCAATGGTTTACTGAAGTGAAAATTACTGGCATTAACGGCTAATTAGGAGCGATTTACAATGGCACATAAGAAAGCTGCAGGTAGTACACGTAACGGTCGTGATTCAGAAGCTAAACGCCTAGGTGTTAAGCGTTTTGGTGGCGAAGCTGTTTTAGCAGGTAACATTATTGTTCGTCAACGTGGTACTAAATTCCACGCTGGTAACAACATGGGTATCGGTAAAGACCACACTCTATTTGCTTTATCTGACGGTAAAGTACAATTTGAAGTTAAAGGTCCTAAAAACCGTAAGTTTGTAAGCATTATCGCTGAATAATAGCTTTCAAACTTAAAAAACCCTGCTGTTATGCAGGGTTTTTTTTTGCACTGAAATAATTTATACCAATCAGATTAACTAAGTGCTCTTTTTAAATGGCCTAAATCTCCAATAACTTCGTTGCTTTCATTCCCAATAGCCAGCTATTGGTCAATCTAGCGCCTCGTTCTTGAAAATTTACCCTCATTAAAATTTGACCCATTAATTAATCTGATTGGTATTAATTGTTAATTTTTGTATAAAAAATGACTTTGTTCAAACTTAATTAAGCAAAATCATTTATAATAGTTCGCAGAAATAAAGTTTTGGAGTGTTTTAAAACACCATGAAATTCGTAGATGAAGTAGAAATTCGCGTAGAAGCTGGTGACGGCGGTAACGGTTGTGCTAGTTTTCGTAAAGAAAAATACATTGAGTTCGGTGGCCCAAATGGTGGCGACGGTGGCGATGGTGGTGACGTTTATTTAGTTGCTGATGAAAGTTGGAATACCTTAATCGATTACCGTTTTGAACGATTTCATCGAGCAAAGCGTGGTGAAAACGGTAAAAGTCGTGATTGTACCGGCAAAGGCTCTGATGACTTATTGCTTAAAGTTCCAGTAGGAACTCGTGTAGCTGATGTTGATACCGGTGAGCAACTAGGTGACTTAACTCAGCACGAGCAAAAATTACTTGTCGCTAAAGGCGGCTGGCATGGCTTAGGTAACTCACGATTCAAAAGTAGTACTAACCGTGCTCCTCGTCAAAAAACAGACGGCACGCCAGGTGAAATTCGTAACTTAAAACTTGAGTTATTATTACTTGCCGATGTAGGTTTATTAGGTTTACCAAATGCGGGGAAATCGACGCTCATACGTAGTGTTTCTGCGGCTAAACCTAAAGTGGCTGACTATCCGTTTACTACCTTAGTACCTAACTTAGGTGTAGTGCGTTTAGATTCTCAGCGTAGCTTTGTTATTGCTGATATTCCTGGTTTGATTGAAGGTGCAGCTGATGGTGCTGGTTTAGGTACTCAGTTTCTTAAGCATTTAGAACGTTGTCGTATATTGCTACACGTTGTTGATGTGATGCCTGCTGATGGCTCTGATCCACTTGAGAATGCTCAAACTATTATTAGTGAACTTGAAACTCATTCTGTCGAGCTAGCGGGTAAACCACGCTGGTTGGTATTTAATAAGTTAGATTTGATGCTGGAAGAAGAGGCTAAAGAAGTCACTGAACGCATTATTGAAGGCTTGGGTTGGGACGGTGAAGTGCGTAGCATTTCTGCTTTCAATCGAACTGGTACCGAAGATCTTTGTCAAGGTGTGATGAGTTTCATTGAAGCCTTGCCGCCAGAGGAAGAAGAAACTCCTATTGATGGTAAAACCGTTGAGTTTAAATGGGATAGCTATCATGAAGATGCGATGGCTGATTTAACCGACGATCTTGATGATGAAGATTGGGATGAAGATGACTACGATGTTGAAGTAGAATATAAACGTTAGTAAGAGTTTTTTATTCACCGACTTTTATTAAAGTCTTCGTTTTAAAAGGTGCATTTGTATAATTACATTTGCGCCTTTTTTGTTGCCTTTAATAACGTATAATATTTTGATATCGAGTTAATTTAAAAATAAAAAGAGTATTTATGACCATACTGTCGATGATTGTAGCGCACGCTGATAATAGAGTAATCGGTAAAGATAATGATATGCCGTGGTATTTACCTGCTGATTTGGCTTATTTCAAAAAAACAACCTTAGGTAAGCCTATTATTATGGGACGAAAAACCTATGAATCGATTGGTCGACCTTTGCCTGGTCGTAAAAATATTGTTATTTCGCGTGATGACGAGTATCGAGCAGAAGGCGTTGAAGTTGTTGGCTCTGTGGAAGCTGCATTAGCTTTAGTAAGTGATGTAGAAGAAGTTATGGTGATTGGTGGTGGTGCAATATATAAACACTGCTTGCCGGCCGCACAACGCCTTTATATTACTCATATTGATGCCAATATTGCAGGTGATACTTATTTTCCTGAGTATGACCTTAATGAATGGCAGCTAGCGGTTAGTGAAGTTAAGGCTGCCGACGAGAAAAATAATTACCAATTACGTTTTAACGTTTACGAACGAAATTTGTAGTCAGTGATTTAATTATCTTTTGACATAAAAAAGAGCGCTAGTAGCGCTCTTTTTATTTTCGAAGAAAACTCATATTCAAATGAGCAATTAAGCTCTTAGAATATTTACAGTTTGAACTCTTGTACAGATTGCTGTAATTCTTCTGCTAAGCGAGCGACTTCACTACTCGATTCAGCTGTTTGTTGTGAACCTGCTGATGTTTGTTCAGCAATGGCAACAATTGACTCTAGGTTTTCACTGATTTCATGTGCTACAACACTTTGCTCTTCAGCAGCGGTAGCAATTTGCGAGCTACGGTCAAAGGCTTCATGAACTGCGTGAGTAATAGTGTCGAGAGCTTGTTCTGCTTGTACACTTTGCTCAACACAATTTGATGCTTGCTTTTTACCGGTATCCATAACGGAAACGGCTTTTTCAGCACCACCTTGTAGCACTTCAATCATATTTTGAATTTCTTGTGTCGATTCCTGTGTGCGACTAGCAAGTGTTCTAACTTCATCAGCAACAACGGCAAAGCCACGACCTTGTTCACCAGCACGAGCAGCTTCGATGGCAGCATTTAATGCCAACAAGTTCGTTTGCTCTGCAATGCCGCGAATAACATCAAGAATACCACCGATAGAGGCGCTGTCTTGTTGTAACTTATTGATAACTTGAGAGGCTGATTCAACTTCATTTGCTAGTAACTCGATAGTTTCACGGTTGCGGCCAGAAATGACTTTCACACGCTCTGCTTCATCATCGGCTTGTTTAATTTCACCTAGGGCATCGTTGGCACTTGAAAGTACGCTTTGTGAAGTACTGCTCATTTCAGTAGTAGCAGATGCAGCTTGTTCTACTTGAGTGCGTTGCTCTTCAATAGCCGTTGTACTTTGTGCTGTTACTGCAGATGTTTGTTCTGCAGCAGTTGCCAGTTGCGTTGAACGGCTAACAATACTCTGAATTAAGTTTCGTAAGCTATCAATTAGCAAGTTACAGTTACGTGATAATTGTGCAAATTCATCGTTACCACTTTCGTCTAATTTACGTGACAAATCACCTGAAGCGACAACATTAAGCATTTCGTTAACACGGCTTAACGGGCGAGTGATACTGGTCAGTGTGATCCAAGCAATTACTATCGCTAGTACGATTGAAATGATTGTAATAACAAGTGTGTTTCGAGTACCTGCCGATACTGAGTCTTCAACTAATATGCCGGTAGCAATCGTTGTTTTATTTGCAAGCTCTACTTGTGCTGCTAGAATTTTATTTGCGCTACTAATACCGTCTTCTGCTGCTTTTAGACTAACAGTTGCTGCAGCTATTGCATTTAACTGGTTATCTTTATTGGCAAAGATTTTATCGTTACCTGTGATATAGCTTTCTAATTCAGAAAAACTAGATGTTAGTTCTTCTGCTACGTCAGAAACGCCCTGCTGATTCAATTCACTTGTGACGTCATTAACCGAATTGATAATATCGTTAAAAGAATTTTTTACTTCGCCAGCAACTAAATTTGCAGATTGCTGTTCAATGATTTCACGATATTCGAAGGCTGAACTTACCATTCCGTTTAGCAAAGTTTCTAAATGCTCGGCTAAGCCAACCGCTCGCTGTAGTTTTGTATCAGCTAAATCATGGTCGGCAAGGTCGAGTAAGATAGTCGCTGTATCATCAGCTTTCTCTTCAATAATATCGATTTTATCGATAAGTGTTGTTTGCTGTTCAATCGCTAACCTACGGTTACTGATAACACTATCAATTTCGTTTTCTAAATTATTGTAGACCGAATCTAGTTTACGTAAATTTCCGATTAAGCTTGCTTCATCTTTAACGATATTTTTTAAACTCTTTAACTGAGTTCTAAAATCGGCTTTGTCGTTATTATATGCCTTGCGGTTATTTGCAAGGGGCGCTAATTCGCTTTGATAATAGGCACGTAGCGTTAAGTTGCCTATTTCTGTTAGATCGTTCGCTAGCCTATTACTTCCTTTTAATGTCGGTATCGCAAGTTCATTTTGCTGTTTCGTGGCATTGCCAATAGTATCTAAACTATTCCATGATATTACGCTGGTTAAAATGAGTAAAAGTGAAATAACGGTGAAGCCACCGATTATTTTCATTGCTACAGTTAATTTCATAGATCCCACCAATATATAAATTAAATTATGTACAGACTAATTAAAAAAGCGTGCTTTATTAACGTAATTAATCATTAATTATTATTAGACTACAAGGAAAACATATAAGTCTTCACGCTAGTATAGCAAGCTAAGCAACATTTTAAACAGCAGAGGTCAGCTATCTTTATGTTTTATGGGCTTGTTCAGTAAATAATACTTTATCAGACCATCTTAAAATAGATAAGTGGTGACCCCAAACACAACCTGTATCGAGAGCATAAATATTACTGGGTTGACAGTTGCCCATTAACGCTGCCCAATGACCAAATAGCCATTGGGTATTGTTTTTTATATGTTTAAATTCAAACCAGGGAGTTAATCCCTTTGGCGCTTGATTTAAGTTTTCTTTACATTCGAAATCTAAACTGCCGTCGTTATGGCAATAGCGCATGCGTGTTAGGGCGTTAATAGTGAAGCGAAACTTCGATATTTCATCGTTAGCATTTTCCCAACTTATTGGTTGAGAACCGTACATATGCTTAAGCCAATACTTGAATTCAGGTGAAATTAGGTGCTGATGGGCAATATCAGCTTGTTTCAATGCTATTGTTGGCGTCCATTGTGGTGACAACCCAGCATGGCTCATATAAGTTTCTTCACCTGGCACTTTTTGTATAAGAGGTTGGCTAATTAACCAATGAAGTAACTCTTCAGCATCAGGCGCTGATAATAGTGTAGAGAGGTGATCTTGTGCTTTTACTTTTTTTAAGCCGTGAAAAACTGAGAGTAAATGTAGGTCATGGTTGCCTAAGACTACTTTTGCATTATCTTTTAATGACTTGATAAGTCGAAGGGTCGCGAGTGAGTCGGGACCACGTGCGACTAGATCTCCTGCAACATATAATTGATCATCAGTTGAGGAAAAGGCTATTTTACTCAGTAACGCATCGAGTTCGCTATAACAGCCTTGTATATCACCGACAAAATAATCTGCCATAGCGTCCTACTAATTTAAAATATTGGGTTTCACCAAGCGAAAAAGCGGAATATCAACTTGTATTAATTCACCATCACGTTGTTGCATTTGATAATGACCTTGCATATTACCTAGTGGTGACTTTAAGACGCAACCACTAGTATAGGTAAAGCTTTCGTTTGGCTTAATATGTGGTTGTTGCCCAATAACGCCTTCACCAGATACGGTATTACTTTCGCCATTTACGTCGGTAATCAGCCAGTATCGGTCAATAAGCTGTACTGTTTCATTACTTTGGTTGCTAATGGTGATGGTGTAGCTAAAAACAAATTGTTGCTCAGCTTCGATTGATTGCTGAGCAATATAGTTGCTTTGAACTTCAACACGTACGGCATGTGTAACTATATAATTGCTTTTAGTCATCATCGGCGATTACAGGGTTATCAGTGATAAAATTAGCCAGCTTGATAAAGTCATTTAAGCCCAAATTCTCGGGACGCAAACCAGGATCAATATCCAATGATTGTAACTGTTCGACTGATATTAATTTTTTAAAGCTGTTGCGAATTGTTTTACGACGTTGGTTAAAAGCAGCCAAACAAACTTGGTTAAGCGCTTTTATATCCTTAACTGGATTCTTGATGACTTTATGTGGCACAAGGCGAACAATAGCAGAGTCAACTTTAGGCGCCGGTTTAAATGCTTCTGGGCCAATTTCCATAACCGGGATGACCTGACATTGGTATTGTGTCATGATTGACAAACGACCGAATGATTTACAGTCAGGACCTGAAGCCATGCGCTGAACTACTTCTTTTTGTAGCATAAAATGCATGTCTTTCACTTTATCTTTAAAAGTTAACAAGTGAAAGATAAGTGGTGTAGATATGTTATACGGCAAGTTGCCAAAAATACGTAACGGTTTGTCTTCACTTGCCAACTTTGAAAAATCAAACTTTAATGCATCTTCTTCATAAATGGTTAATTTAGGTGCTAAGAAAGGGTGATGACGTAATCGGTGTGCTAAATCACGATCTAATTCTACTACGCTAAGCTCACCTGCTCGTTCGATTACAGGCTCTGTTAGTGCGCCAAGGCCGGGACCGATTTCAATTAAATTTTCATTTGGCTCAGGGTTAATTGCATCGACAATATCACTAATGACTGCATCATTATGCAGGAAGTTTTGTCCAAAGCGTTTTTTTGCTTGATGACCTAAATGGGAATTTTTACTCATAATTTTCTATTGCTCGAATTGAAGCTAAGTTTGGTTATTAGCCAAAGTGATTGCGGTGCGGATAGCTTCGTTGAAACTTCCGACATCGGCTTGATTACTACCAGCTAAATCTAAGGCGGTGCCATGGTCAACTGATGTTCTAATAAAGGGTAAACCTAAGGTAATGTTTACTGAAGAGCCAAAGCCTTTAAATTTTAGCACCGGCAAGCCTTGATCATGAAACATACTTAATACGGCGTCGGCCTCTGCGAGGTATTTTTCTTGAAAAATAGTATCTGCAGGCAATGGACCGATAAGACTCATACCTTCCTGTCGGAGTTCATCTAAAGCAGGGATCATGACATCAATTTCTTCTCGACCTAAATGTCCATCTTCACCCGCATGCGGATTGATACCACAAACATAAATTTTAGGGCTTGGAATACCGAATTTAGTGATTAAATCTTGATGTAAAATACGTGTTATTTTCTGTAGGCGCTCGTGAGTAACAGCTTTGGCTACATAAGCAAGAGGGATATGTGTGGTGACTAACGCTACTCTTAGTCCTTCTGTTGCCAACATCATGACTACGTCAGAGCAATTTGCTTGATGAGCAAAATACTCAGTGTGACCACTAAATGGAATGCCAGCTTGATTAATTAGCCCTTTATGAACAGGGCCAGTAACTACGGCATCAAACTCACCTGAAATATTCCTCTCACTGGCGATACGCAATGTTTCAACAACATAACGACCATTGTTAGCGTTAAGTTCACCGGGAATACAAACATCGTCTAATTCAACAGGAAGTACGATTAGCGTGCCTGCTTGATGAGCGGTGGGCTCATCATCAGCATTATATTCTTTAATAATTAACGGTAATTGAAGTAACTTAGCACGCGCACGCAATAACTCGGCCGAGGCAACTACAACTATTTGTGCTGGCCATGCCTGTTGAGCTATTGTTATGACTAAATCAGGTCCAACGCCCGCAGGCTCACCTGGTGTTATTGCTATGCGTTTTAACACTACTTTTCGTCCGACTCTATAATTTCAACATAAGCTTCATCACGCAGTTCTTTAATCCATCGAGCACCTTCCATGCCAAATTTTCGATTGTAAAGTATCTGATAAACTCGGTTTTCATTCATTTGATTAGTCGCATCTAATGTACGGCGGCCGGTTAATTTAGCGATGTGCCAGCCAAAAGAAGTACGAAATGGTTTATGTATTTCGTCAATATCCAAACTTGCCAATGCATCAGAAAATGCAGGGTCGTACTTGCTAGGATCTGACCAACCCAAGTCACCACCTCGAACTGCCGTTGGACCCTCTGAGTGCTCTTTTGCAAGTTCAGCAAAATCGGCTTCGCCGGCATTCAACTTGTCTGCCAATTCTTGCAGCATAGATTCAGCTTTTGTCTCACTGAGTATAATGGACGGTTCAATTAATATATGGCTAGCTCTAACTTCTTCAACTTCAACTACTTGGCGACCGCGAATATCAACAAGCTTAACAATACTAAAACCTAAACCTGTACGGATTGGCCCGAAAACACTGCCTTTATCTTTTCCGTCGACAATATTTGAAAATAAGGTCGGCATTTCATTAATGCTTTTCCAGCCTAAATCACCGCCTTCTAGTGCTTTTCCGCCGCCAGAAGATGTCATGGCTATATTGGTAAAATCACTGCCACTTTCCAGAAGTTCAATAACTTTTTCTGCACGTGTTTTGGCGGCATTAATATCTTCTTGGCTAGGGTCGCTAGGAAATTCAATTAAAATGTGTCCTAAACGATACTCGACATCAGCACTTGTTTGCTCTTTCATTACCGTAAGAAGATTTGCTACGTCTTGAGGTGATATATATATTCTACGCCTTAGACTTGCACGTCGAACTTCACCTGAGATTAATTCTTTACGAACATTTTCTCGATACTTCTCGTAGTTTTCACCTTCTGAGACTAATACTTCACGAAATGACTCTAATGTTTGACCATTTTCTTTTGCCATATTCGTTAGAGTTTCATCAAGCTGTGCATCACTGATTTGGACACCCATTCGCTCACCTAATTCCGATATAATACTATCATTAATTAGCTTATCAACAACTTGTAAACGCAGCGCTCTGTCGGAAGGCAAGGTTTGATTCTTCTTTTTTGCTTGATCAACAATCGACTTGATTAAGTCTTTAACTTCTGATTCAAGCACAACGTTGCTATTAACAACTGCTGCAATATGATCTAGTTCAACTTCTTCGGCAAAACTATGCTTAATAGGGTTTAACACTAGCACTGAGCTAAGGAGTAATAATTTCAATGAATTTTTCATGTAACGTAAATTTCTTCTAATTAATTATTAAGGAAGTAAGGGCGTTTATAGCCGAATATACTTGAATTTAACATATCACTAACACTGTTAGTTGACTGCTTACTATTAACGCCATTATATACAAATTCAATCTTAAAACCGCTATCAAACGCATCACGGTTTTCATTTATATTGTTATCGTCTTCAATTTTAGAGTTAATATTGCGGTGGTATGCAAATCGTATCCCCCAACAACAACTACTATACTCAAGACCTGCATAACTTTCGATACTGCGTCTGCCTTTTAAGTCTTGTGTAAAACGGCCGACAAATTGCCAACGGTCAGCAATTTTTATGCTAGTAGCCAATGACATTTGTTCTAATGACTCTCCTGAGACATCACTAGCGTAGCGATGGTTCAATTGAATTGTTTGATTATTTGAAAATAAGTAATCTAATGATGTCTGACTTTTACTGGTGCTATTTGAATCTGTGTTGTACTGAATGTCGCTACTAAATTGCCAGTTTCGGCTTAAATGAACATATATATCAGCAGCTAACGCTGATTTATCAGCAATAACGTCTTGTTCACTATTGTTAAAGTTACTTTCATTAAAGTAAACAATGCGACCTAAACTAAAGCGCAATAACTCATTGTTTTGTTCATTTAAAATGCGGCTGGTAAGTCCCCATGATATTTGGTTAGCTTGAGCTATACGGTCGATACCACTAAAGCGACGGTCTCGGAATAAACCATTATAATCATCTTGTAAATTGGTAGTGTCATAAATGCCAATATTACTTTGATCCTTATCAGGTATGTATAGATACTGTAATTGTGGTTCTAAGGTTTGATTATAGCTTTGACCAAAGAGCGATAAAGCGCGATCAAAGTTTACGCCACCATGAACTCGAACTTTTGGTAATGTTCGACTGACATCTTTCTCTAGATTACTGGCGGCATCAATATTTTTTTGCTGATAATTGGTTTGTAATAGTTTTAGTTCAGAGTTTAAGAACCATGCAGGTGTCACTATTGGATATAGTAGTCCTGCTTCAAGATGATATCTTTCGGCGGTTGGTTTAGTTCTATCAGGGGTGTCAAAAACAGAAAGCTCCGAATAAATATCAATAATACCATCAAAGCTTGTTAATGCTTGCTGACTGCTTATTTCTATTTGCGGTAGGGTTTTATAACTTTGCTGATGATCACCTAATACTTCAAAATCTTGTAATTTAAACGTTGACTGCCAAGTGTCGGCAAAGTACGACACTTCTCCCACTTGATACAAATAAGAGTCGTTTGAATTGAACTGGCTACTGCCTAAATCCACCAAATAGTTGTCATCACTGATGGTACTATAATCAACATGAGCTCGAAATCTATCTGAATAAGTACCAATATGTTGTATACGTGCTAAATATCGCGAATCATTATTAGTGATTTTTTTATCATTGTTAAGGTACTCAATATCGACTTGTCCTGATTGCAAACCTTCTAAATACCTAAATTCGGTAATTAACTGAGTACCACGGTCAGACATATAGCGCGGTGTAATGGTTGCATCCATATTCTCAGCGATATTGATATAATATGGCATCTGAACTTCAATGCCTGAATTATTTGAAGAGCTAATACTTGGATATAAAAATCCTGATTGTCTTTCAGTTCCTATTGGCATTGTTAAATAGGGAACATATAGCACTGGAATATCGAAAAGACTAAAGCGGGCATTATAGGCTTCTAGCGACTTTTCATCGGCTGAAATGGTAATTTCACTGGCGCGCATTTGCCAATCAGGTACTGCGCCATAACAAGTGGTAAAACTTGAGTCGATGAAGTTCAGCGTTTTTCCATCACCATTAATATTTATCTCTTCAGCGCTACCATGACCGGCAGTACCATTTAACTGATAAGAAGTATCTGTTAGTGAAGTGGTTTTTTGTTGTTCATTGATATTTAAGGTACTAGCAAAAATATCAATGCCTTTGTTTTGAAAATGAATGTCACCATTTGCAATAACAGTAGCATCTTCTCTATTAACTGATAATTCATCTGCGACAACAGACTTATCTTTATTTAATAATGTTACGCCTCCGGTAAATTGAGCGTACTCACCTTTTTTGATACTTGACGTTGAAGATAAAATAGTAAAATTATCATTAGCTACTTTACCTGATTCACCTGCTATTTGAGCATAACTTGGAATAGGGCATTGGCTAACGTCAGTTTTATTCGTATTATTATTTTGTGCGTTGCTGCCATATGTACAAAATAGTAGGCAGGCAAAAGAAATTTTGTTTAAGGGAAAACGCATTTATTGTCCGAATAATTAACTTATAAAAATAAAAACTTAGAATAACCGCGGCATTTTACCGCTAAAGACTGCAATAATATAGCAATTTTCATTAGCCTGCTAATTAGTTATATTGGCATTATCATTTTTGAGAGAATAATTCTATTGAACACCCTAAGAACAGGCAATTTACTAAAGTGGTTAGATCAGCACTTTTCGAACCAAGAAATTATTTTAATACCATTAACTGGTGATGCGGGGTTTAGACGTTACTTTCGGTTTAACTATAATAATCAACCTTATATCGCTGTTGACGCGCCACCGAAGTTATCAAACAACAGTGCTTTTATTGAAATACAAGCATATTTACACTCAGCTAACGTTAACGTACCCCAAATATTAGCAAAGGATATTTCACAAGGATTTTTATGTTTGAGTGACTTAGGAAATGTATTGCTGGCAGATCAATTGTCTAAAGAAAACATGCAAAAGTATTATTCACAAGCAATTGTTGAATTAGAAAAAATTAACTTTGCCCGACAAGCCGCAATGACTTCTTTACCTATATACGATGAAAAGTTTATTGCTACGGAACTAATGATATTCCAACAATGGCTACTTGAAGAACACCTAGATATTAAATTATCAGCAGAAGAAACTAACAAATTATTAGCATGTTTTGATTACTTATCAGCAGCTATCATTGAGCAACCAAAAGTTTTCATGCACCGTGATTATCATAGTCGAAATATTATGCTGTTAGAAAATGAACCTTTGGGCATTATTGATTTCCAAGATGCTGTGCAAGGTCCGGTTATTTATGACTTGGTTTCCTTACTGCGAGATTGCTATGTGCGCTGGCCTGCAGAATTATTAGCACCGCTAATTGAAGAATACCGCTTGCGAGTACAAAAACACTTTCCAACTGAAAATTTATCTCAAAAGAAGTGGCAATATTGGTTTGATTTAACTGGTTTACAAAGGCACATGAAGGCTAGTGGAATATTTGCGCGATTGCATCATAGAGATCAAAAGTCGAGTTACTTAGCTGATATTCCACTTACTTTGACCTATATACAAGATGTTAGTGGGCAATATGATAAACTCAGCTTTCTTCATGAGCTTGTGACGAAGCGCGTAATGCCAGCATTAGATGAAATAACTTTGTAAGTAGAGTTGGACTTAGTTTTACTTTGCGTAGTGTAAATAAATGGAAAATGTTAGATGAAAGCCATGATTTTGGCGGCAGGGCGTGGCGAGCGTATGCGGCCATTAACCGATGCTTGCCCTAAGCCGTTACTGAAGGTAAAAGGTATTCCGTTAATTGAATATCATATTAAAAATTTAGTCGCAGCCGGTATTAAAGATATTGTGATTAATCACGCTTGGTTAGGTCAGCAATTAGTTGACTACTTAAGTAGTGGTGAAAAATATTCAGCTAAAATTAGTTACAGCGAAGAACCTGTTGCGTTAGAAACCGCAGGCGGAATTCTTAAAGCTTTGCCTTTACTAGCCGGGGAAGATGACGAGATATTCGCCGTAGTTAATGGTGATGTTTATTGTGATTATAACTTTCAACAATTACCTGAACTGTCGCCACACTGTAATGCTCACTTAATGCTAGTGGCTAACCCTGAGCATAATGTAAAAGGTGACTTTCAGCTTACAGCGGGCATGTTGAACAACCCTAATAATGCTAAGCAAGAAACCTATACCTTTAGTGGTATTGCGCTTTATCGCAAACGCTTCTTTAAACGATATGTTAAAGCATTATGTGAAGAAAAGTTTGAGCAGCATACGATACAACCATTGGCACCTATGTTAAGGGCCGCAGCCGATGCTGGAAAAATATCGGCTAGTTTGATTGATGTACCGTGGACTGATGTTGGTACACCTGAACGTTTAGCTATGCTAAATCGTGAATAAATTGTTTTATAAATAAAGAGTTATTGAGTTCTATTATGCGGATTTGGGGTAAAATATTAGGTTTCTTATTTGGCTTTATGTTGAGTAAGAACATTTTTGGTGCATTACTTGGCGCATGGTTAGGTCATCGCTTTGATCAAGGTGTAGGCCTTAACTTTAATAACTTAGGCGGTTCAAAAAGTGATACTGACCGCCAAGCGGCATTTTTTTATAGTACTTTTTCCGTTATGGGTTATATCGCAAAAGCTAATGGCCGTGTTACTCAACACGAAATAGCTTTTGCTAAAGCCTATATGGACAAGCTAGGTCTTAAAGACGAATTGCGACAACAAGCGCAAGAAGCGTTTCGTGATGGTAAAACTACTGGATTTCCGTTGACAGAGCGCTTAGCCAAGTTAAAATCTGCGGTCGGTCATCGCCATGATTTATTATTATTATTTTTAGAAATTCAAATTCAAGTTGCCTTCGCTGATGGTGAATTAGATAGCGATGAGCGCAATGCCTTACATCAAATTGCCAGTGGTTTAGGCTATTCTCCGAAAGAACTCGATAAGCTGTTAGAAATGATTATTGCTGGAGCAAACTTTCATCAGCAAGGCTCAGGTAATGGTTTTGCAAACTCAGCTCAGCAGCTTGAAAATGCATATAAAGTGCTAGGTGTTAGTGATAACAATTCTGCTAGCGAAGTTAAAAAAGCTTATCGTAAATTAATGTCACAGCATCACCCTGATAAATTAGTCGCTAAAGGCTTACCGCCGGAAATGATGGAGGTTGCCAAACAAAAAGCGCAAGATATTCAAGCTGCTTACGAACTGATCTCTGCGCAAAGTAAGTCATAACCTAACAAGTGGTATCTTTTGAGCCGGTGCTGAATCTTGAAAGCACCAACTGTCTGATTGCGTTAAAAGCGCATTTTAATGTGCCGAATGACATTAGTGCGGCTTGCAAGGCGTATTGCAAGTCGCGTACACTATTGGCGAACTTGATTCATTCACTCATTGGATAGCAGAAATGTACTTTTCAGTAACTAACAGGCGACTAATCGCAATATGGCTCAGTGCTATATTGTTAGTATTGTCTGTGGCTGCTTCTGCGCATAGTGTTGAACATATCGATGAAGGTGCGAAAACGCACTGTACGTTGTGCTTTCACCAGCATCAATTTGATCAAGTACTACCGCAACAAGACGCCAATCTTGAATTTATAGGGCAGTATTACGAAGCAAGAAGTATTGCTCAACCGTTATTAGCACTTGTTCATAGTGTTACTTACCTTAGCCGCGCACCTCCCGTTTTTCTCTAAAACTCATTAGTTAACAATTTGTATATCCACAATGTTCATTTACTCGATTAGTAAATGGCCTGTGTTGTCGTATTTAATTTATTTTAGAGATTTAAAACAATGAAAAACATGAAATTTTCACCTACGCGCTTATCTGCAAAAGTAAGTGCTGCTTTGGCTATGTCTGCATTAATTCCGGTACTTGCACAAGCGCAAACACCAACACTTTCTAACCCTACTGTTAGTGCAATTTTAGATGGCTATTACCAAAGTGAAAACCGCTTAATGGCTGAACGCACCGAAGGCTTTGGGCTAGGTGAAACAGAGTTAGCTTTTAGTGCCAGTATTGATGATATGTTCTATGGCAAGCTAACTACCGTATTTGAAACGCATGATGGCGAAAGTGAAGTCAACATTGAAGAAGCCTTCATACAAACTATGGCCTTACCTAACGGTTTTACCGTGCGCGCTGGACGATTTTTGTCGGATATTGGTTACTTGAATAACCAGCATCTTCATTCAGATTCTTTTACCAGCAGACCAAGTGCTTATCGTGCCTTTTTAGGTGGTCATTATTTCGATGATGGTTTAAGAGTCAGCTATATTGCACCAACTGACTTGTACTGGACTATGGGAGCTGAAGTGTTCTCAGGTGATAGCCTTCGAGCGGCAGATGAACATGGTGAGCGAGAATTTGACAGTACCGGTGTTTATACTGCATTTACTAAGTTTGGCGGTGATATTGGCGTTGAAAGTTCGTGGCAATTAGGCTTTAGTTATTTACGTAATGAAAATGGATTACTGACACCAGAAGAGCATGACGAGCATGGTGAAGATGACCATGAAGACGAACATGCAGAAGATGAACATGGCCACAGTCACTCTGCCAGTTATACGGGTAAAAATACTTATGTTGCTGACTTCGTTTTCAAGTGGGCGCCAAATGGCAACTACAAGTATCAACATTTAACGTTAAGTGCAGAATACTTTAGAGTGAGCGATTTTATGGTACCTGAACTTCATGATGAGCATGAGGAAGAAGACCATCATGATGAAGATGAGCATGCAGAAGGTAATAGCAAAGACTATCATCAAGCTTGGTATGTTAGTGGTGTATACCAATTTTCACCAAACTGGTCTGCTGGATTACGTTACGGTGAATTAGACAGTCAACTTCAACATGAAGAACATTTTGATGCACAGGAATTAAAAGAAACTGAACTAAGCATTGCTTGGCATAACAGTCACTTTTCAACGGTACGATTAGAATTTAGTCACCAAAGCAATGTCGGTTTTGACAATGATTTAAGTGATAACGCCATTACTTTGCAATATGTTATGGCTTTGGGGGCTCACGGTGCACATCAATTTTAAACTATTAGTTTCAGGTGTTTTATTATTTTTGAGTCAGCAAGCTTTCGCACAAGTGAATATTTTTGCTTGTGAGCCTGAATATGCTGCCCTAGCAGAAGAGCTTGCACCTGATGCGAGAATATATTCTGCAACAACGGCAATGCAAGATCCACATCTAGTACAAGCACGCCCAAGCTTAATTGCTAAAATGCGCCAGGCTGATTTAGTGATATGTGCGGGAGCTGAGCTTGAAATTGGTTGGTTGCCTATGTTGCAAATGAAAGCAGCCAATGCTCAAGTGCGTAGCACTGATAAAGGATTATTTTTTGCTGCAGAGCATGTCGACACATTAGATAAAATGGCTAATGTTGATCGCAGCATGGGGGATGTGCATAGCTTAGGTAATCCGCATTTGCATTTTTCACCTGAGCGCATGTTGCTAATTGCTAAAGCATTGACGAAAAAATTAGTGCAGTTAGATATTGAACAAACTGAAGCATATCAACAACGTTTACAAAGCTTTAGTAAGCGTTGGCAAGCTGCAAGTTCAAAATGGCATGAAATGGCAAGTCAATTAAAAGGAATGAAAGTGATCGCCTATCATTCTAGTTTCCGTTATTTATTTGATTTTGTTGGTATTGAGCAAGTTGCTGATTTAGAACCAAAGCCAGGCTTGCCGCCAACGAGTGCTCATCTTGCTAGTTTATTAAAACGGGCAAAACAAGATGATATTTCGGCTATTGTGGTGGCATCTTATCAGGACCTTCGTGGTGCCAATTGGTTAGCTGAAAAGTCTAGCTTGCCTGTTATTGTTCTGCCTCTATCTGTTGGGGGCAATGAGCAAAGTAACGACTTATTTAGCTTGTACGATAATGTGCTTGATTTATTGATACAAGAATACAATGCACAAAAGTTGCTGACCTTGTGATAGGGCTCTAACGATGGATTATGAATTACTAACAATATTGTTACCAGCATTTGCCGCAGGTGTTTTGGTGCTTTCAACCCATGTTGTGTTGGGTAAACAAGTATTGAAACGTGGCATAATATTTATTGATTTGGCAATTGCACAAATTGCGGCGCTGGGCGCAATGGTTGTGCATATGGATCATGATATTGCTGAACTTGCTTATGCACATGTTTGGATGCCAGCATTGTTTGCGTTAGCTGGCGCAGGCGTTATTGCCTGGTTAGCTAAGCATATGGCAGAAGAGCTTGAGGCGATGATAGGTTGCTTTTACGTTCTATCGGCAGTTGCGGCTATGTTGTTATTATCGAATGATCCGCATGGTGCTGAGTTACTTAAGCAGCTAATGTCAGGCCAAATTCTTTGGGTAAGCTGGCAACAGCTTTTATTACCTGTCGTTGTTTATAGTGCCATTTTAGCGCTGATATACGCTAAGCCTAAAATTTTAGATGGAGCCGCTTTTTACTTACTGTTTGCATTAGTTATAACACTGTCAGTTGAGCTTGTTGGAGTCTACCTAGTTTTCAGTACTTTGATTTTACCAGCGCTAGCCGTTAATAAGTTAAAGGCTAGGTATATTTTAGTTTGGGCTTATGGAGTCGGCTTTATTGGCTATGTTTTAGGCTTATTTTTATCAGCAAGCTTTGACTTACCAAGTGGTGCAGCAATTGTCGCAACATTAGCATTGACCGCTGCATTATTTAGATTGTTAAATAAAGTGATTGTTAAGCGTTCATTTTGAGATAATTATCTTTTTTAGTGAAAAGGAGTTTTTTTAGCTCCTTTTTTGTACAAAAAATTTAAGTTGTCATTACTTTCAATTCAATGTTCTATAAAACAATAAATATTGTGAATGAATCATGTAAATATCAATTTTAAATTAATTTTTAATGGAGAATTGAACCATTTATTTTTGTTTGGAAGTATGTGGAACATTGCAAAATTTTAAATTAAAAGCGCAATAGGTTATCTTATTGTTATTGATGTAATACACATGCTTTGATTGTTGAATTTTTATGAAGTGCTTAGGCCTTTTAAATAATCCCAAACAACCATTTTATTTATTCGTTTATATCAGAATTTTAGGTAGTGTTCAAAAATCTGTGTCATTTCAGTAAACTAGTAAAAACAGGAATG